>Ga0181535_10000170_pt1 | contig 100518 bp, 66 predicted proteins | sample PEATcosm2014_Bin_44_FD_119774 | JGI IMG/M metagenome (GOLD analysis project Ga0181535, IMG submission 119774) | Peatland microbial communities from MTU Mesocosm Facility, Houghton, MI, USA - PEATcosm2014_Bin17_30_metaG | ecosystem: Environmental > Terrestrial > Soil > Wetlands > Peat | place... | reverse complement strand
TTTGTCGGCGTTGGGGTGCTTGTCGCGCGTGATGACCTGCGCCACGACGATGCCCTCGAACGCGGCGGCGATCTTCTGCACGCCCTCGACTTCGAGGCCGAGCATGGTGAGCCGCTCGGTCAATTCCTCGGGCGACCAGTTGAAATCAACGTATTGTTTGAGCCAGTTAAGGGTGACTTTCATTTTTAGGAAAACTTGAATGTGCCTTGCGCGTCAACTTTCTTTCTTTGCGAGCCAAAACTCTTTGACCTTCTCGAATTTGCCGATTCGCTTGTTAATCTTCACAATTTCGCGCGGGTAAAATTGAAGAACATTGTCGCAAAATTCAAGCATCCAAGAACGGCGCGATTTTGTTGAATCAATTTCAATGTGCTTGGAGTTGGCAATTTGAATTTGGCCTGCGCCAAGTGCGCCAAGCGTTAGGCAACTCCATTTCAAATATTCAATTGGAACGAAATGCACTTTGCTTACATTCACCTTTGTTCCGGTCACACTGTATTTCACCATCAGCATGACGAAGAAATTGGCATCATCTTCGTAAAAGCGCGCCAGCCGATCCACCGAAGTCAGATTCGGCATATTGAATGCCGTTTCTTCGCGGTGGGTTTTCACATCCACAACGTAGTAATTGTTGGGCTTGTCTTTGAAGGCCAGATCCGCCATCGCCCGTCGCGCAAAACTTGCCGAATACTCGCCGCCATGTTCGCCAAGAATTCCCTCAAAGTTATCTTCAATGATGGATTGAATCGCATCACCAGCCGCACGCGTGCTTTCCACAGTGTCGGCTGAAAGAAAATCCGCCTGTGAGTTCAATAGGCGCATAACTTTTTCCTCGATTGTTTTGTAAGCGCCGGAAGTGAAAATGGGGGATTTCATTTTTTATGCTTTGTGTGGACTTTGTATGGAGTCGGCTTTTCAAATAAAGCCGGTTGAAGCGACAAATCTTCTTTTCCTTCGCGGGTCTGCATATTCAAAGTGTTGCGTTCCCAAAAGACGCCGCCGGAATAGCCCTGGATGTTTTTCTCGTAGCCGGCCAGTTCGACTCGTTTGGCCGCCCAACTCGCGTAATTCTCATCGAGTTCAATGCCGAGAAAATTCCGGCCTAGTTTTTTGGCGACGGCTGCGGTTGTTCCTGAACCAAGAAACGGATCGAATACAAAATCACCGGAGCGCGAACTGGCGAGAATCAGTTTGGCGATTAACTTTTCCGGCTTTTGTGTCGGATGATCAGTGTTCTCCGACATGGACCAAAACGGCACGGTCAAATCCGTCCAAAGATTTGAAGGGTGCGTCAGCCGGAAATCGCCTTCATGAGTTTCTTCCCAGTCTTTGGGAAAACCATTCTCCTTGTATGGCGCGATGACTTTGCGTTTGAGTTTCACAGCCTCAACATTGAAATAATAATTATCCGACAAGGTGCAAAACCAAATGTCCTCGCTCGCATTCTTCCAATTTGTTTTTGCGCCACGACCTTTTTCCCGCTCCCAAGTGATTCGATTGCGGACAATAACATGGCGTTCCAAAACACGCTGCAATGCCGCTGACGACTTCCAATCACCGCAGGCGTAAATTGTTGCCGTCGGTTTAAGCAGCGGCAACAGCCTTGCAAACCAGCTTTCAAACCATTTTTCGTATTCCGCGAGCGTCATTTCGCGGAAGGTCTCGCTGCCAAATTTCTTCGTCAGGTTGTAAGGCGGATCGATAATTAACAAATCAACAAACGCCTTTGGCAGGGTTGGACAGATTTCAAATGCGTCGCCACAAATAATTTGATTTGTCAGGTCGTCCAAATTATTCGAGAGCGGCGAACGCAAAAGCTTTTCAGCAAAGAAAACCTTTTCCGCATCGGTCAAGACAATCGTGCGGTTGCGCGGCGCTCTTTGCTTTGAATTATACATATTAAAACTGTTTCAAGAACCGCACGTCGTTTTCGTAGAAGAGGCGGATGTCGTTGATGCCGTAGCGGAGCATGGCGATGCGTTCGATGCCAAAGCCGAACGCCCAGCCGGTCCACACTTCGGGATCGTAGCCGACGGTCTCGAACACTTGCGGATGCACCATGCCACAGCCGGCGATCTCCAGCCAGTCCTTGCCCATCTTCTTGACGAGCGCGTTGGTGAAGTCAATCTCGTAGCTCGGCTCGGTGTAGCTGAAATAATGCGGACGGAACCGGATCTTCACGTCGCTGCCCATGAGTTCGCGGAAGACGAATTCGACCGTGCCCTTGAGGTCGCCGACGGTGACGTTCTTGTCCACGTAAAGTCCCTCGATCTGGTGGAACGTGGGGTTGTGCGTGGCGTCGGCGTTGTCGCGGCGATACACGCGGCCGGGAACGATAATGCGCACGGGCGGCGCTTGCTTTTCCATCACGCGGATCTGCACGGACGAGGTGTGCGTGCGCAAAAGTAGCGCAGGCATCTTGCCTGCGGGTTTGGGCGGCGTCTCGCCGCCAGCACTGGGAGCGAGGACGCTCCCAGAACTCGCAGGCGAGGACGCCTGCGCTACGTTCAAATAAAACGTGTCCTGCGAGTCGCGGGCGGGATGGTCGGCGGGCGTATTCAGCGCGTCGAAGCAATGATATTCGTCCTCAATCTCCGGCCCGTCGGCAACGGCGAAACCAATCTTGCGAAAGGCGCGGACGATGTCGTCGGTGACCTGCGTGAGCGGATGCAATTTGCCGAGCGCGCGGCGGCGACCCGGCAGCGTGAAATCGGTCGGCTCCTTCGGCAGCGCGGCTTTCAATTCCAATTCCTCGCGGCGCGAGACGAGCGCGGCTTCAAGTTCAATCTTGGCGGCGTTGATGAGTTTGCCGGCGGCGGGTTTTTCCGCCTTCGAGAGCGTGCCGAGCTGTTTCATCAGCGCGGTGAACCTGCCGTTCGGGCCGGTCCACGCGCCCTTGACTTGTTCCAGCGCGGCGAGGTCGGACGCATTTTTCAACTCGGTCAGCGCGGCCTGCTTCAGCGGCTCGATGTCATTCAGGAGTCCCATAAAATATGGATGGAGGATAAACGATGGCGGCCGGAAGAAAAGAAAAACGGGCAACCATTGCTGGCTGCCCGTCGAGAGGGTTGCTGGAATCAAGCTTTCGCCAGCGCGGCGCCGGGCTTGTTCTTCAGCGCGTTCTTGGCGACGTTCACGATTTCCAGGAACGCGGTGCTGTCGGTCGCGGCAAGGTCGGCGATGATCTTGCGGTCGAGTTCGCATTTGGCGGCGATCAGGCCTTCGATGAGGCGGCTGTAGGTGATGCCGGCGGCGCGGGCGGCGGCATTGATGCGGATCTGCCAGAGATAGCGGTAATTGCGCTTCTTGGTGCGGCGGTCGCGGTAGGCGTAAACGCGGCCGTGGTCAACGGCGTCGGACGCATAGCGATAAAGTTTGGAGCGCTTGAGGCGGAAGCCCTTGGCGGCGATGAGCATTCTTCCGCGACGTTTGCGGGAAGCAGGGGAATTGGTGACACGCATGGTTCGTTAAAAAGTTAAATGGTTCAGAGGCCGTAGGGCAGGTTCTGGGTGATGCGGTAGGTGTCGGTCTTGTCCACGACCGCATATTTGCCGAGGCGGCGGAGGCGTTTGGCGTTTTTGGTTTGGGCCAGGTGACGGCGGCCGGCGTGGGAACGCATGACCTTGCCGGTGGCGGTGATTTTGAACCGTTTGGCCACGGATTTTTTGGTTTTGATGCCTTTGGGACGTCGCATAAATTTTAATTCAATAGCAAAAGAGCGCGAAATATATGTTTTTATTTGCTCCGTTGCAAGCGGGAAATTTTTCCCAACCGGCTGGTTACGGCGTGTTGGTGCTGAGGTTTGATGGCAGGCCGTTCGCGGGCCTGGTCAAATCAATCGGCGCGCCGGCATTCAGTTGCGCGAGCACGGTGTCGGTGATGTCCGCCGCAGAGTCGCAGTAAACCACCACCTCGGTTTGCGAGGAATTGAGCACGAGCGTGTAGCCGCCGGCCCTGGCCTTGTCGGCCACGGCCTTCTGGATTTCGGTGACGAGATTGCCGCTCATGCGCTGGCTCTGGTCGGCGAGCTGGGCCTCGGCCTGCCGCTGAAATTGTTCGAGGGCGACCTTGGAACTGTTGATTTCCCTGGCCTTGTCGGCGGCGGCCTGTTTGCGTTTGTCGCGTTCGTCAGTGGAAATGGCCTGATCGTTGGCCTGATCCAGCAGCTGCTTGTAATCGGTCTGGGCCTTGTCCAGACCGTCGGCCATGTCTTTGATTTCCTTGCGCAATTCAGTTTTGCGGCTTTCCAGCGCGGACGTGGCCTGCTTGGTCTTCCAGTAGCCGTTAAAAATCTTCTTCATGTCCACGTTGGCCACCTTGGTCTGCGCGGAAGCCCCCAGCGCCGTGGCGGCCAGCAGGACAACGGTCAAAAGAGTCAGTCGCAAATTTTTCATCGGCGAAAAGAAAAGCATATTTTCCCGCAGAAGCGAGCACAAAATGCCGGGTCAAAGCTTTTGCAGGCGGAAAAACTGCGCCGGGTTGGTCGGATTAAACTGAAAGCTGTAAACGCCATTATTGGTGGACACCAGAGAATTGGTCACCGCCGTCCAGCCATCCGGCGCCACCAAATTGGCGGTGGTTTCCAGGCTGAAAAAGGCCGGCGACTCCTCGCCGAGCGGCGGCCACGACACCAGAACATTTGTGGCCGAGGCCACCAGCGTCAGCAGCGGCGTCGGGGCTGCCGGGAGAATCTTGGTCAGAAAACCGTCGCTGGTGCCGTAGCGGGCCGAGTCGCTGTTGAGCACCGGCTGATAGGCGTTGAAGGCTGGAAAATCAATCGAGAACGTCTGGCCGGCCACATAGGCGTTGCCCGCGCCGTCCACGGCGATGGCGTTGCCGGAATCATTCAGCGCACCGCCAAGATACGATGAATAGAGCAGGCCGGACCAGTCGGCCTTGAAGGCGATGACAACGGCGTCACTGCCGCCGGAATTGGTCGCGCGCAGGGAGCCGATCAGGCTGGCGGGGGTCACGGGGAAATTCGTGGACGAGGCGGTGCCGACGATGAAAATGTTGCCCGCCGCGTCCCGGGCCACGCCGCTGGCCACGTCCAGGCCGTAGCCGCCAAAAGTCAGCGAGTGGCCGAGGCCGGTGTTGGTCCCGTCCCAGGTGATCTGCGCCAGAAACGAATTTGTGGCCAGGACGTAACCCGTGTAGTTGGTCTGGACAAATGAGGTGAGGTTGGTGCTGAAGCCGGCGACGATGTTGGTGTAGGGGAAATTAGTCGAGATGGTTGAGCCAACGACGTAAGCATTGCCGAAACCGTCCACGGTGATGCCGGAAGCATAATCGCTGTTCGTCCCGCCGAGAAAGGTGGAATACACCAGCCCGGCAAAATTCGGCTGGAACTTGCTCACAAAGGCGTCGAATGCCGGAGTGGCGTTGGTTGTGCCGTTGAGAAGCGTGAAACCGGCCAGCGCATTTTTCGTGGGAAAGTTGGTTGAAGCCGTAAAGCCGGTGACATAAACAGAACCGCTGGCATCTACCGCGATGGCGGTGGCCTGGTCATAATTATTGCCGCCAAGGTAGGAACAATAACTGAGATTGGTTCCACCGGGTGCAATTTCCGCCACGAACGCATTGAAATTGTAAGGACCAGGAAACACATTTGTGCATAAAATGTGCTTTTGGAACGCATTGGCGGAGAATGGAAGGTTGGTGGAACTTGTGTAACCAGCAATATAAGCCACACCGGACGAGTCCACAGTGATTGCACTTGCAACATCAACACCGTTGCCGCCCAAATAAGTCGAATAAATGAGCGTCGTGCCGTTGGTATTTAACTCGGTAACAAAGGCATCGGTTGGATAGGCTCCAACAGGCTTGAATATTTGCCCGGAGATTTTCCCATATAACGCGTTGGTCGTGGGAAAATCGGGCGAGTCAGTCCATCCGGTCAGGTAGGCATTACCAGAGTTATCCACAGCCAAACCGAGGGTGGCTTCATTGCCGCTGCCGCCGAAATAAGTAAAATACAAGTTGGTTCTTCCCGTGTTGTCGAATTTTGCCACAAACGCATCGCCGGTGATTGTTCCGCCGTGGAAATTGGTCTGAAATGCACCAGCAGCATTGGTCCAGATCGTGGAAAGAGTTTCGCCGGCGACATAAATGAAACCGTTTGCATCCACCGCAACGGCGTTAGCAATGTCGCCTCCGTTGCCGCCGAAGTAGGTCGAGAAACTCAAAATCGGGTCAATCACCAGCGGCAGGCTGTGATCGTAACTGCCGAGGGCAAAGGTGACCGTGTGTGCGTCGAGCAGTTTGTAACCGCCGCTGATTGTCTGTCGAGCCGCCCCGACATTTTGATAGACCACCGGCTGATGCTGAACGATTTCGCCGCCGTTCAAGCTGACGATGAGTTCGCCCTGCGGGTTCACGGAAATTTTCTCCGCACCATCGAAGCGGATGGTTATCATCTTCGGATCAATGCCCGGTGCCAGGTCAAAGTCGTATTCAAGCTGCCGCCCGTTGCCGTAATAGACGGCGTTGACGCCGGGATAAAGGTTGTCAACGCGCAGTCTGGCGAACGTCGGCACGCCGGACTGCCACTGTGCGGGGTTGTTGCCGACAAAATAGTTTACCTTGCCGGACAACTCAGAATCACCGGAAATCTGCGCCGACGTATTTGCGCCCACGAATTGCATCCGAGCGGCGGCAGTCTCGCCAGTGGATTTGCGCAACACCAATTGCGCGCTTGTCGCTGACATCAACAATTCCGCGTTGTGGCCATGCGCGAGGAATGGCACGGTGGCGCTATCCTGGCCATGATTAGCCTCAAACCACAACGGCAGGCTGCCGGCGTTCAAGGCGGTTTGGGCCGGCAACTGAACGGTGGCCAGACCGACGGCCAGCGCGGCCATGATAAAATTTTTCATTAAAGGATTCATCTTAAAAAGGACGCTTCCAGCCGACACCAAATTGAAATTGTCCGCTGCTGCTGTTGTAACTGTCGTGGCTGATGGGAATGCCGTAATCCAGCCGCAACGGGCCGAGGTGCGGAATGTTCAACCTCATGCCAACCCCCCAGTCGTCACTGTAGCTGGTGGAGAAGGAATACGCGGCTGAGTCCAATGCGCCGATGTCGTAGAACAACGCAAAACGCAAGCCCACGCCCCCGTCTTTTTCAAAGATGGGAATGCTGTATTCCAGCGAACCAAACCAATAGCTGTCGCCGCCGATGGGTTCCGTCGGCACATATGGTGCGGTGGAATCAAAAGCCTCGCGTGGCCCGACGTTGCGGTATTTGTAACCACGCAACGAATACATGCCGCCAAGATAATAACGGTCGTAGAATGGAACGTCACCGCCTTCGAGACTGTCGGCCACGCCGCCGCGCCCGCCCACTTCAATGATGTGTCCTTTGGCAAATCCGGGAAAATACCAGGCAGAGGTCAGTTCGATCTTGTAAAAAGTCGTGTCTCCGTTGGAAAATTCACTGGAAAGTTCAGTGCGCTGGCCGTGATTGGGCAATTGTGTGCTGTTGCTCGTGTCGTAAGCCAGCGAGCCGCCGGCGCGCTGGTAAAAATGGTCGCCAGTTTCATTGAGGATTGACAGCGGCACGTTCCGCGAAGTCCAGTTCGGCGGGGTGTAAAGCCAGTCATGCCAGCCGCTGTTCAATGAAATGCCCACGTCTTCCACCGTGTAATGCACGCTGCCGATCAGAAAGTCGCTGCCCAGCGCGCGGGTGAGGCTGAGTTTGGCTCCGGTGCGGGTTTCGTCGAAAATATTGTTCGGGCTTTCAAAATCCAACTGGTGACGGTAAAGATCCACGCCGAACGAGAGCTTGCGGTTGAGGAACCACGGCTCGATAAAAGAAAGTTCATAGTCCTGGCGCTCGGTGCCGATCTGCACGCGCAGGCGGATTTTCTGGCCGGCCCCGGTGAAATAGGGCGGCTTGAACAGGTCAAAATTGGACTGTGAAACTTCCGCGTAACCGACCAGCGAATCCACGGAGCTGAAGCCGGCGCCGACGGTGAAGTTGCCGGTGTTCTTTTCCTCAACATTGACGATGAGGTTTTTCTCGCCGGGCGTCGGCGGGTCAATCGGTTCCGGCCGCAGGTCCACTTTTTCAAAATATTCCAAGCCTTCCAGGCGTTGCTTGCTGATTTTGACGCGCACCATGTCCAGCACCTCGCCGGGTGAAATCGCCAGTTCGCGGCGGATGACCTTGTCCTTGGTCTTGAGGTTGCCGTGGATTTCAATTTTTTGGACGTAGGATTTCTGGCTGTCCTGCACTTGAAAATCCAGGTCCATCGTGCCGGTCTCGACGTTGGGCACGCGGACGATGCGCAGGGCCTGGCCCTGGGAAATGTCCACATAACCCCTGCTGCCGTAAAAATCCTCGATGAGGTCGGTGTCCTGGGTCAAGCCGTCAGGTTTGAAAGTGTCCCCGCTGTCCATCGGCAGACCGTGAACCCCGAGCTTGGGCTTGAGGTGCTCATAGTCATGCACGTAATGAAGCCCTTTGAGGATTTCCGCGTCGGAAAAAATCTTGTTGCCGGAAATTTTCACGGAGCCGACCTTGTATTGGCGGCCTTCATTCACGAAATATTTCACGATCATCGTGTTGATGGTCGGGCGTTCGAGCTTCACGTCCTTGATTTCAAAGTCCAGATAGCCGTGGTTGCGGTAGAAATCCACCAGCCGGTCGCGGTCGCCGTCAAATTCATCCTCCTGAAAATACCCGCTGCCGGTCAGCCAGGAAAACGACCAGCGCCGCCGCATTTTGAGTTCTGACCGCAAAGCCTTCTGCTTGAAATCCAGCGCGCCCAGAAACTCCACGTCCTTGATCTTCACCTTCGGGCTTTCCTCGATGTGAAACGTCACCTCGCCGTGGCCGGTCAGTTCCTCGATGTTCAGGACATATTTCACCTTGGTGTCGGCCAGGCCGTTTTTTTCATACAGTTTCTTCATCTCCTGCACGTCGGTGAAAACCTTCTGCTCGTCCAGCGCCTCGCCGACCTTGAAGGTGACTTTTTTCTTCAGCTTGGAATCGCTTAATTTCTTGTTCCCCTCAAATTTGATCGCCGTGATGCGCGGACGCACCTGCACTTTGTAGGTCAGCACCACGCCGCCGTCATCGGCCTGGTCCACCGAAACGGCGATGTTGTAGAACTGCCCGGTGCCGTAAAGCAGATGCACGTCGTCCTCGGTGAGACCGGGCTGGTAAGTCGCGCCGGGTTTAAGCCGGATGTTTGAGCGGATGAACTCCTCGCTGACGGACGCGGGTCCGACAAACTTGATGTTCACGCGGTCAATTTTTGGTCCCAGACTCTGCGCCCACGCGGCGGTCGCGCAGCCCAGGATCATGGAAACACCCAGAGGTTTGATGATTGATTTCATTATTTACCGGCCCGCAGGCACATCTTCGTCGCTAAACTTCGCCGCACTTTCAAAACGCGTGTATGGTCTTATGAATGTCAGTTTCACATCGCCGGTCGGCCCGTTGCGCTGCTTGGCGATCAGAAAATTCACCGCAATGCCGTCATTTTCTTCCTGCACCGCGCCGTCATCGTCATCGCCGGCATCAGGCTTGTAAAGCAGCCCGACCAGGTCGGCGTCCTGCTCAATGGAGCCAGATTCGCGCAGGTCGCTCAACCGCGGCTTCCGGCTCTTGTCTTTTTCCAGCTCGCGGTTCAACTGGCTCAACACGATGACGGGCACGTTTAATTCCTTCGCCAGGGCCTTGATGCCGCTGGAAATGTCGGCAATTTCCTGCTGCCGGTTTTCTTGCGCCCGCCGCGCAGTAGAATTCAGCAGCTGCAAATAGTCAATGACAAACAGCTTGATGCCGTGCTGCTGGTGCATCCGCCGCGCCCGCGCCCGCAACTGCAAAACCGAAAGCCCCGCCGTGTCGTCAATCAGCAGTTTGGCCCCCGCCAGCCGGCCCGACGCCGTCATCAATTTCGGAAAATCCGCCTCGCTCATGAACCCGTCGCGGATGTTCCGCAGGTTGACCCGCGCCAGCGAACACAACATGCGCAGGATCAGCGACGACGCGCTCATTTCCAGACTGAACACGCCGACCGGCAAACCCAGTTCCAGCGCGACGTGTTCCGCAATGTTCATCGCCAATGATGTTTTTCCCATGCTGGGCCGGGCGGCGACCACGATCATTTCTCCGCCGTGCAGGCCGTCCGTCATCTTGTCCAGATCGGGAAAGCCCGTGGCAATGCCGCTCAACTCGCCCTTGCGGTTGAAAAAATGTTCAATCGTCACCAGCGCCTCGTTGACGAGCTTTTTGACATCCTTCACCTCGTTCTGCTCGCGCGATTCGTTGACGTGCAGGATGTCCTTTTCCACGTCGTCCAGCAGCGCGTCCACGTCGCCTTCGTAATCAAACACCCGCCCGACGACCTCCGTGCAGGTCTGGATCAGTTTCCGCAGCAGGTATTTTTCGCGGACGATGTCGAGGTAATAGGAAAGGTTCGCCGCGCTCGGCACCGCGTCCTGCAACTGGTTCAAATACGCGATCCCGCCGACCTGCGCCAAAAGCTGCCGGTCCTTCAAATTTTGCTGCACCGTTATCAGATCAACCGGCTGCCGCGCATTGAACATCTCCGACAGCGTCTCGTAAATCGTCTGGTGCCGCAGATCGTAAAACGCAGATTTGCCGTCGTCCTTGAGTTTTTCGATGCACTCGCCGATGCACTGGTTCGGGTCCAGCAAGGCGCAGCCCAGCACGCCCTGTTCGGCTTCCGGCGAATGCGGCGGCAGCCGGTCAATGCTTGTAGCCGCGGTCTGCGACCGCCGGTCGCCCTTTTGCCGGCGCGATTTTTTCAAATCTGGCGCTGCCCCGGCGCTGGCGGTTCCCTGCAAAGGGTCGGAAACTGAATCAATCATGGGGGCAGAAGATGAAGTTTTTTTGAATCGAATCAAACTCGTTTTATGCGCAGCGCCAAAAGTTCTTCACAAACTGGGAAAAAATGCAGTTGCAGCCGAGACGGTTTGGTCTGCTGCCTGTGGATATCTTTAACAAGTTTCGGTTGTCAGTCGGGGACCGGTTTGGGAGAGTAAAAAACAGAATGCAGGCCGAGGGTGGTTTTGAAAGCCGCCGGATTTTTGTTGGTTGCCTTGCCAGCGCAATTGAGTTTGGATTTCAATGACTCACAACATCAATACAACTCGGCCTGCACTTCAATTATTCGCCTTCCAGAAGTAATTAAAAGTCAAAGTTGTTGGCACTTTGCAAAAGTTCTTCACAAAGCTCTCTCATGTCTTGTGCATCTTTGCCTAACAAATTTGACTCGCCGGCATTCGCGGCTAGAATCCACAGAATTATTTTGCATGAATCGCAAACCGTCCTTGCTCGTCATTTTTCTCACGGTCTTCATAGACCTGATCGGCTTCGGCATCGTTGTGCCGCTGGTGCCGATTTACACCCGGCATTACGGCGCGAGCGGCTGGCTGATTGGCGTGATTATCGCGTCGTTCTCGGCGATGCAGTTCATTTTCGCCCCGATTTGGGGCAGGCTTTCCGACCACCACGGCCGCCGTCCGATCCTGCTCATCAGCACCGCCTGCGCGTCGCTGTCGTATGTGATTTTTGCGGTTGGTTCCGGTTTTGAAAACCACGCCGTCGCGCTCTGGACGCTGCTCGTCTCGCGCGTGTTTGCGGGCGCGTGCGGCGGCAACATCACCGTCGCCCAGGCTTACATCGCCGACATCTCCAAGCCGGAGGAACGCTCCAAAAGAATGGGCCTGATCGGCATGGCTTTCGGGCTGGGCTTCATTTTCGGCCCCGCCATCAGCGGCGTGATGCTCAAATTTTTCGGAGCCACCGGCCCCGGCTGGGCGGCGGCGACGCTGTGCGCGTTAAACTTCATTCTCGCCTTTTCCGTCTTGGCGGAAAGCTGGAAACCGGAGGCCAACCCGGCCACCCGTCGCCCGCGTTTCGCGCAATGGGGCCACACGCTGTCGCAGCCGAAAATTGGGCTGCTCGTTCTGATTTTCTTCCTCGCCACGTTCGCCTTCAGTTGTTTTGAAAGCACCCTGCCGCTCCTGGTCAGCGATAATTTCAAACTTGGTATCGCGGCGGATGCCACCCGGCCAGCCGGCACCGTCATTTCACTGTTCGTGTTCTGCGGTTTGATTTCCGCGTTCGTGCAAGGCGGCGCGATTGGCCGACTGGTCAAGATGTTTGGCGAGCCGAAATTGATCTGCGCGAGCCTGCTGATGACCGGCGCGAGCCTCGTGCTGCTGCCGCTGATCCATGGTGACGGCCCGCTGCACTGGTCGGCGGTGCTGCGCTTCGCTGACACACGCTGGATTGAAGTGCTCGCCTTGCTCGTGCTCCTGTCCGTCGGCTCCAGTCTGTCGCGGGCGCCGGTGTTCGGAATGTTGTCCAACCTCACGCCGGCGAACGAACAAGGCGCGACCATCGGCGTTGCCCAAAGCGCGGGCAGCCTCGCGCGCATCGTCGGGCCGCTGTTTGCCGCCACGCTTTATTTCCACGTCGCGATGCTGCCCTATTTGATTTGCGGCTCCATCGCGGTCGTCACTGGAATTCTGACCGTGCGCTCGCTGACGGCCAAGTGATGTTTGAGGGGTGAATTTTTATTCGTAACTAATTGCCGCAATCCAAAAAAAAGAGCGGCGGACTGACTTTACACCCGGAATTTGTCAGCCCGCCGCCTTGCCGTTCACACGAACGGAAGCTTATTGCTCACCCGACGGCGGGCCGGGCGGCGGATTATTGCCATCGTCATCACCGGGCGGCGGACCGGCTTGGCCACCATCAGGCGGCGGACCACCGGCGTTATTGCCCTCTTGCGGCGGCGGACCAGGCCGCTTGCCCAGATATTCGTCGCGCGTCAACTTTCCGTCGCCATTTTTGTCGAGCGTCTTCAGCACGGCGGGCGCATTGGCGATTTCGCTGGCATCAATCACGCCATCGCCGTTCGCATCCAGCGCCTTGATGATGAGCGGCAGCGGCGGACGCGGAGCGTCTTTGGGCGCGTCCGGCGGCAGCGGCGGCAGGTATTCATTTGTCGTCAAAACGCCGTCGCCGTTCTTGTCGAGTTTCGCCAACGCGGCGCTGGCGTTGGCGATTTCATCCGCGTCAATCACGCCGTCGTGATTGGCGTCCAGCACCATGATGATGGGCAGCGGCGGGTGACGATGATGTCCTCCTAGGCCACCCGGCCCTCCGGGGCCGCCGGGACCACCGCCGGGCGGTCCATCGTTGTTGTCTTGCGCGCTGGCGAGCAGCGCAGTAGTGCCCAGCGCAATGAGCGCGAGGGCAATCGTGTTTTTCATTTTCATATTCAGCCTTTCGTGTTGTTTGGTTGTGGGTGTAAATTTGTTACGGTCGGCTCTGTGGATTCATTTTTTCATTCCACTTTCCATCCGGTTGCCGGTCGTTTTCATGGCGCAAATCTACCACCGCCAACCTTAAGCAAGCGTTAAGCCGGAAAAGAATGTTTAGTGCGCGCAAAAGATTACCCTGGCAGCGTTTAAGATTACCCGCGCAACCCCGCAAATGGCCCGTGCGAACGATGAGCTTGGCCGTGCGCCGCAAAAAACAGTCCGTGCGCGGGGCAAAGTGCCCCGTGTGCGCGAAAACCCTTGTCGTGCGCGGGTTTTGACGCTCCGTGCGGAATGAAAGCCGTTCCGTGCAGGCCTCAAAATGGGTCGTGCATGGCACCAGACGGCATCCGCACGCCCGCAAATGCCCCGTGCAAACGCACATCCGTCTCGTGCGACGGCAAAAACCAATGGTGGCCGTCCGCAAGGACCCCGTGCGCGGCGAAAATCGTCCGGGTGGACAATATGCGGTCAAAGAATGGCAACAACCGGGTTGCGTGCGGTATTCATTTCGTCAAAATCGCGCTGACACCAAAGGTTCAAATTCAGCAACAGGATTATTATATGACCAACATTCAAACTCACGAAACGGACGCCTTTCAACGCGTGAAAAAATTCGCCGCCGACCACGCCGCCGATTTTCCGGCCACCAGCGTTGGCGGACAGCAATTCGCCATCGTCACCGCCGCCGTGCCACAGGCGCAATCGCAGGCCGCCGGCCAGCTTTCCGCCAAGGGCGACCGTGGACAGGCCACCAAAACCAAGGCGCAAATCCATCCCGATTTGCACGACCAGTTGAAAGCCATCAGCGAAAGCGCGCACACGCTGGCGGATTTGGGAACGCCCGGACTGGACGCCAAATTTCGGATGCCGCGCAGCGGCGGCCACGGCGCGCTGCTCACCGCCGCCCGCCAATTCCTGAAAGACGCCACGCCGATGAAAACCCAGTTTCTTTCCGTGAACCTGCCCGCCGATTTTCTCGACACGCTCACCCAAACCATTTCGGATTTTGACAGCGCGACCGACGACCAGACCGGCGGACTGGAAGGACAGTCCAGCGCCACGGTGGGACTTGCCGCCACCAATGCCGCTGCCCGCAAAGCGATGCACGCGTTGAACACGATTGTTCACAACACCTACAAGAACAATCCGGCCGTGCGCGCCGAATGGGTGATTGCCAGCCATATCGAATCCGGCAAAGCGCATCATGCCACGCAACCGGCTCCGCCGACTCCGCCCGTGACATCCAAGCCGTAAACCAAACGGCCATGCCCAACAAATCGCGGACTGCCTGGAATCAATTGAACAAACAATTGACCCAGGCGAAATCCCTCATGCGCCAAATGCGCCAGACGGTCGAGGACGTGGAAGATGCCCGGACGATTGAACGGGCGAAAAGCGCGCATGGCAAAAAGGCGCGCATCCCGTGGTCACAGGTGAAAAAGGAAGCGGGACTGGATTGATCCACCGCCCGCGCCGCCGACTCCGCCCGCGACACCGGGCAAATAAAATCAATTCCGCAAAAGCATAGCGGCCTTCGGAAACGGAGGCCGCTTTTTATGCAAAAGAACGCTGCTGGTCCGTGGGCAAATTCGTTCTTGCTGCAAAGGTTTGGTTCGGCTTCAATTTGAACGCTCTGAAAAAGCAGAAATATGCCTGACAAAAAGGTAGAACTTGCGCGACTGATAAAGAAACGAATCGCTCACGACAAACTTTGGGGCGCAGCCAATTTTGGTGCTGCTTACGCTATAGTTTGGATTACAACTCTGGCAAGCTTTGGCGCAGTAATCTCTGCCGCTGTAAAAGGACCAGCAATATTAACTGTGGCGTTAACGACAATTTCCGGCAGCATTATCGTATTAGGCCGCAATCAGAATTTTATGTCGTTATCAAGATGGCATCACAAACTGGCTGCTCGCCTGCAAGCCATTGAACGTTCAATGGAGTTTGAAAACAAGCCGATAGAAGCGGCAAGCGCTGAATACTCAAAAACGATGATCGAATTTGAGGATAAATCTCCAATCATAATTATTGGCGGATTGTTGGAACAAAATAGCAAGGATGTCAAAAAATCAGCAAGCTTATGAAACTAAAGGCATTGATCATAGCAGTGGTGATGCCGACATTTTTGGTGATGCCGACCTTTGGCCAAGCTGTCACCAAAATTGCGGAAGGGGCTTATCACAGCCTGTTCCTCAAATCCGACGGCAGCCTTTGGGCGATGGGTGACAATCTTGACGGCGAACTTGGCGACGGCACATATTCTACAAGCCCTCCCTACGGCACAAATCGGCCTGAAAAAATCGTCGCCAGCGGAGTCACGGCTATTGCGGCAGGATATTATCACTGCCTGTTTCTCAAATCTGACGGCAGCCTTTGGGCGATGGGTAAAAATGATGTTGGCGAGCTTGGCGACGGCACATATAACGATACTAACCGGCCTGAAAAAATCGTTGCCAGCGGCGTCACCGCTATTGCGGCGGGGGGGGTATCAAAGCCTGTTCCTCAAATCCGACGGCAGCCTTTGGGCGATGGGTGACAATTATTACGGCGACCTTGGCGACGGCACGAATAACAGAACCAACCGGCCTGAACAAGTCGTTGCCGGCGGCGTCACGGCGATTTCGGCAGGATTTGATCACAGCATGTTTCTCAAATCCGACGGCAGCCTTTGGACGATGGGTTACAATTATTACGGCGAACTTGGCGACGGCATATTTGAACCAACCGGCCGGATTAACAGCACCAACCGGCCTGAAGAAATCGTTGCCGGCGGCGTCACGGCGATTGTGGCGGGATATTGTTGCAGCCTGTTTATCAAATCCGACGGCAGCCTTTGGGCGATGGGTGAAAATCAGGATGGCCAACTTGGTGACGGCACATTTAACAATACCAATCGGCCTGAACAAATCATTCTTCCAGTGCAAAGTGCGCCCATGATTATCACGCAACCGCAAAGCCAGAAGCCGCTGGGTGGAGCGAATGTCAGCTTCATAGTTGTTGCCAGTGCTTATCCTTTGCCAAACTATCAATGGCAGTTCAACGGCCAAAACATTCCCAATGCAACGAATGCCGCTTTGACTTTGAATTCGGTCACGGCGGCAAATTCCGGTGGCTATTCCGTCGTCGTGTCCAATCCGTATGGTTCCGTCACCAGCGCCACCGCCTCCCTCGCCGTCCTTGCCGACGGCGCAAATGGCAATACACCTGCGCCAATTACAGCAACGCCCATTTCATCAAAGCCGGTTGGTGTGACCAAATTGGTGGTGATTACTCATGGCTGGGAACCGGAAGGGCCGGCAACGGATAATTCGTGGCTGGGCACCATGCAATCCGCAATCCTTCAGCACGTCGGTAGCGATTGTTTTGTAACGCCATACATTTGGGTTGGCTTTATGCCGGGACAGGGAGCGTGGACAATTGAACCACAGCAAGCTCTTGATCACGCAAAAATCCTCGGCACTCAACTTGGTCAGCAGATTGGAAACGCCTATCAATATGTCCATCTCATCGGCCATAGCGCGGGCGCGGGATTGATTCAGGCGGCGGCGGACGCCATCCATCAAGCTTCTCCAAGCACAAAAATTCAAACCACATTTTTAGATCCATTTGTGGGATTCGATTACAGCGGGTTGTCGTGGTATGGCGCTAACGCCAATTGGTCGGATGATTACTACACGCCCGTTGATGGGGAGACTTCTCCCTTCGGCGACACAACGGGGCTTCCGCTGTCCAAAGCTTACGATGTGGACGTAAGCTGGGTTGGCCCTTATCAGGTAGCTTGGTATTTCGGCCCGAGTGGAGGAGAAGTGGCGGTTTCTTCTCATGGCTATCCGATTGATTTTTACCTCGGTTCAATCACCGGCGGCAATCTTTCATGTTCGGCTGGTTATGGCTTTTCGTTGAGTATGGAAATGGAAGGGGCCTCATGGGTTAATAATCCAGCAAATGAGCCGATTGGCGTCAGCCCCGTTCCGCCATGCAGTCCGCCGGATGCTATTCTAAATCCGAATTCTGGATCAGGCGCATTACAGTCATTGGTGGCGGGTGGCGTAATTGACATCAACAATTTTGCTTACGCGGTGGATAGTGCTGTCATCAATGGCGCTGGTTTTATATTGAACAGCATTTGGTCGTCGTTTCCGCTCGTGAAGTCGGGCGGAGTTCAACCAATGGGCGGCCCTGTGCCGCTCGGCGGCAGTAGCGGGACAAACTCTCCAGCATGGCTGGCCGTGGGCTTGAACGTCACCAACGCGGTTAATTTCGTCCAGTTTGGCGCGGTGTTCACCGACACGAATTCGGCGCAAGGTCTTTTGACGGTGTATTGGAACACAAACCAAATTGGCATGGTGGATGAGCGCGTGGTGGAAACGAATTTGCAAACATATCGCTTTGAGTTGCCCGGCACGGTTTCGAGCGGGCTTTACACTTTGAGCTTCCGTCTTGATTCTTTCAACGATTCGTCAAGCATCGCGGTCACGAATGTGGCGACGGGTTTTGTGGGCGTGACGCAGCCCATCACACTCGGCATTTCGCTCACGAACGGCGTGCCGCTGCTGCAACTGACGGCGGCAACTAATTTCACCTATCTCATCCAAAGCTCGACAAATCTGGTGGATTGGACGCCAACGGCATTGTTGTTGGATACGAATGGCACGGCGCAATTCACGGATTCCAGCCTGACCAATTCCCGCGCGCGATATTATCGGGCGTTGTTGCAGTAAATTCGTTCTTAAAGCGAGGACTAATTACAACGGCCATGCAAGACAGCACCCGAAAGAAAAAGCACGCACTTGAGGAATTTTACGCGCTCCTAAATCAGCCTCGCACAGATGAAGTCGACTGGCAGCGATTCTTTGATAAAAATCCATTTGTCCTTACCAACTCCCTCCCGCTGAAAGTCTCGAACATATTTTCTCAAGTGCAGTTGGAAAGCGGTATTCCAGATTATGTATTCTTCGAGCGCCAAGGCGAATCTTCCTTGTTCGACAATTACGGTGTGGTGGAACTCAAGAGACCAAGAGACAAAATTTTGCGGGTTTATTCGACGCGACATATCGTGCCATCTTCGGCTTTGAACACGGCACGTTTCCAAGCGGAGCGCTACCTTAACGATCTCTCGTCGAAGCGGGTGTTGGATAAACGCATTTCCTTTGCTATCGGTAATGCGGCATACTGCTTTATTATTATCGGCAGAAGTGAAGAGGTATCAGCAAAATGCCAAGAAGAGATTTTTCGATTGCAGTTTGGAAAATTTCTCCCCTCTGGGTTTCAGGTAATTCCCTATGATGTCCTCTGGAAGAGGTTCAGATCGACAATACCTTCAGCGACAAATATCGTTTTCTTGGAAATTCCGGACATGAAAGGAACCATCATCGGTTCGGCGGAAGTGCGGCAGGTTTTTGAAACTTCAAAGGGCGTGCCGGTAGCCGGTTGCATCGTTTCCAGCGGGCGCATCGTGCTTGGCAAAGTTCGCGTGCGCCGTCGCAACGACGTGATTTATGAAGGTATCACGCAGACGCTGCGCCGTTTTCAGGACGTGGTCAACGAAGTCCGCGCCGGCATGGAATGCGGCATTCGCATTGAAGGTTATAGCGGTTTTCAGGTTGGCGACGCTATCGAAAGTTACACGACTGATAATAACGGGGGCAGTCCCAAGCATTGAACAATTCTTCCACGCCGCTGCGTTTATCCCAATTTCCCTTCACGTGGCGGCTGAAACTTTTCGTGCGGCTGACGGCGTGATCGGCTGCCGTGGTTTTGGTTCTTCTTCACAGTCGCCGTGTTGCTGCTGTCGGCGATTGACCGCTGCCACATCGTCTCCCAATTCAAACAGCGCGAGCGCGTCGTCATCATTGGCCCCGCCGGCACCTGCTGTTTTGGGTCCGTTGCTCCAATTTTCGGAGGTCAGGGATTGAGCGGGAAATTCTTTTCTTCATCTTCGCTTAAGGTTGCCTGTGTGAGAATTTCCACGACTGGCGCAAAAAAAATTTTCCTGTTAAAACTCCGCCAGCCCGAACATGAGAATTCTAGTAGTCGAAGACGAACCGGATTTGCTGGCGAGCCTCGCGCAGGCCTTGCGCGAGGAAGGCTACGCCGTGGACACCGCCGACAACGGCGACGACGGCCTCTTCAACGCCGAAGGCACAGACTACGACGCCATCGTGCTGGACGTGATGCTGCCCGGCATGGACGGCTGGGAAATCCTGAAGCGCCTCCGCAAAACGAAAAAAACTCCCGTGCTCATGCTCACCGCGCGCGACCAGACGCGCGACCGCGTGAAAGGCCTCGACACCGGCGCGGACGATTACGTGGTCAAGCCGTTCGACCTCGAAGAAATTTTTGCGCGGCTGCGCGCCCTCATCCGCCGCAGCGCAAACCAGACCACGAACGTCATTGCAATCGGCGACGTGAGGATTGACACCGCCGCGCGGCAGGTTTTTTTCAAGGATAAAATTGCCGAACTCACCGCGCGCGAATACGCGCTGGTGGAATTTCTAGCGCTGCATCGCGGCGAAGTCGTCACGCGCACGCAGCTTTACGAGCATCTGTTCGATGAAAACGAAAGTTCGCTGTCCAACCTGCTCGATGTTCACGTTTCCAACGTCCGCAAAAAACTGGGCGCGGAATTCATCGTCACCCGGCGCGGCCACGGTTATTGCATCGAATGAAAATTTTCAAATCCATCAAGTGGCGGCTGCAAATCTGGTATGGCCTCATCCTGGTGGTCGTGCTGGCGGGATTTGGAATTACGGCGTATCAGCTTGAACGCGGGCGAATGGTAGGTCACACTGATGACGAGTTGCATCGCCGATTCGGGATTCTTGCCAGTGCAATTCGTCCGCCGCCGCGCGGGCCGGAAGGAAACGGACAATCTTTTTATCGCCCGCCGCCCGGTCAGTTCCCTGATGACGGCCCGCCTAGGGAAGATTTGCGTCCGCCGTTTGAATTCCATTTGCCGCCGGAAGCTGCCGGATTATTCGGCACAAATGATCCCAATAATTATTATTTCATCGTGGAAGAGCGCGGTGGCGAAGAATTGGCACGTTCGGACAATGTGCCGGAGAGCGAAGTGAAATTCCAACATCGGTTTAATGCGAACAGCCTCGTTTCCAGCTTGGATAATGTGCCCGCCCCGCGCGCTTCGCTGAACTTTAAGGACAACCGAGGCATCTTTCACCGTTTGCCATCCGGCGAAACTATTTATGTCGGTTGTTCCGTCATGCCGGAATTGCGCGAATTAAAGTTGATCAAGCTAAAATTTTCTGGTGTTGGCGGCATCATCTTGTTTTTCGGCCTTGCCGGCGGCTGGTGGTTTGTTTCTCGTGCGCTGCGCCCAATCGAAAATATCAGCGCCGCCGCCGCGAAAATTTCCGCCGGCGATTTGTCACAGCGCATCAACGTCGCCGAGGCGGAAAGCGAACTCGGCCAGCTTGCGGCGGTTTTGAATTCCACTTTCGCGCGGCTGGAAACTGCCTTCGCGCAGCAGCAGCAATTTACGGCTGACGCCGCGCATGAGTTGCGAACGCCGGTTTCCGTCATGCTCACGCAAACCCAGACCGCACTGAACCGCGAACGGGATTCGGCGGGCTACAAGCAAACGGTTGAAGCCTGCCAGCGCGCCGCGCAGCGCATGAGAAAACTGATCGAATCGCTCCTGGCCTTGGCGCGGTTCGACGCGGGACAGGAGGTTTTGAACCGGCGGCGCTTTGATTTTTCCAGGACGATTGCCGATTCCGTTGAACTGGCAAGGCCGCTCGCGGACGAACGCGGGGTCAAGTTATTGGTTGAAACCGGCACGCTCGAAATCACCGGCGATGCCGGGCGGCTGGCGCAGGTCGTCACGAATCTGCTGGTCAACGCGATTCAATACAACCAGCCCGGCGGCGAGGTGCGCGTGAAGCTGGAATCAAATAACCGGCTCGCCGTGCTGACCGTGGCGGACACGGGGCAGGGGATTGCCGCCGAAAATTTGCCGCGCGTGTTCGGCCGGTTTTTCCGCGCCGACCAGTCGCGCACCGGCGCGGGCAACGCCGGCCTCGGCCTGGCGATTTCCAAGGCCATTGTCGAGGCGCACGGCGGCACGATTGAGGCGGCCAGCGAGCTGGACGCCGGGACGACTTTTACCGTGCGGCTGCCGGCCGGCTGAAATTCAGCGCAGAAAAAGTTCCGCCGCCGCGTCGGCAAAGCGCAGCCCCTGATGCGTGAGATGAAAATTGTCGGGGTCGCGCGCCGCCCAGCCGCGTCCGGTCAGTTGCGCCATTTCCTGCGCCCACTCGTCGCGCAGATCAAAGCTGGTGGTGCGCTGGAACTCCTCGAACGGCCAGCCGGCGTTCATGCGCAGGCCGAACGCGGCGGTTTCGCCGGCGCGTCGCAGCGGCGTCAGCTCTTCGCTGGATTCAATCGCACGTTTTCCTTTTTCAAGCTGCTCGCAATAAAGCCGCGTGTTCGACCAGTTTTTCGTCCGCACGCCGCGAACGTAGCTGGTCGCGCTGGGGCCAAGCCCGTAAAACGAGCCGCCGCGCCAGTAGTTGACGTTGTGCCGGCAGGCGCGTGCCGGAATTTTTTCACCATTCAATTCGCCGCGCGCAAAATTCGCAATTTCGTATTGCTGGAAGCCCGCATGTGTCGCTGTTGAAACCAGTTCTTCATACATTTCGCAGGCGAGGTTTTCGTCCACGGAAAATTTGCCGGCCTTGAGCTGCTCGTAGAGCGGCGTGTCGTCCTCGTAAATGACCTCGTAGCTGGAAAGATGTTCGCTTTGCATGGCCATGACTTCGTGCAGCGTCGCCCGCCAGATTTCCATCGTCTGGCCCGGAATGGCGAACATCAAATCGAGGTTCAGGTTGTCAAATCCGGCACGGCGGAGGAGGTCGAACGATTTGAAGACCATTTCGCGCGAATGGATCCGGCCCAGGCGGTCGAGCAGTTTTTCATCCAGTGATTGAACGCCCATGGAAATGCGGTTGACGCCAGAGTCGCGGAACAGTTTCGCCTTGTCCGCCGAGACGGTGGCGGGATTGCATTCCACGGTGAATTCTTCCGCGCCGGGCAGGCTGAATTTTTCCAGCGCGCGGAGAATCTGCCCCCATTGGCGCAGGTTCAGGATGGAGGGCGTGCCGCCGCCGAAGAAAATGGTTTTGGGCCGGAGGTCGTGGGCGACGATTTCCAGTTCGCGGACGAGGGCGGACGTGTAGCGGTTGATGAGTTCGCCGGACGAGGCTTCGGAATAAAAGGCGCAATACTCGCATTTCTGCGCGCAAAAGGGAACGTGAACGTAAAGGCTCGAAATGGCGGCCGGTGACGATTCCAACATGACTTCAGATTAGCGAAGCCCCCGGCGGACGTGAATGAAATTCGCCGGTTTCCCTCCGGCTGATGCGCCGGACTTTTTGCGCCTTCACGCCCTGCTCCCCGGGCATCTGCCGGACCTGACGCAAATCCGGGAACGGTCGCCGGCGATGGCGGCGGCGGCGCGCCGGGGGACAATAGCCCGGATTTGCAATCCCGCACAAACCGGCCTTTAGGCTTTCTTGCGCGGGTGCTTTTGCGCAAACTTGCCGCATGTCAGGACTCATCGCCATCGTCGGCCGGCCCAATGTCGGCAAATCCGCCCTGTTCAACCGCATCGTCAAAAAACGCATTGCGATTGTCCATGACCAGCCCGGCGTCACCCGCGACCGCGTCAGCGTCGAGGCCGAATGGCATGGCCGGCCTTATACGCTCGTGGACACCGGCGGCATCGGCCTCCTGCGCCGCGAGAAATCCAACGACGTGATCATCCAGGCCGCCGTGGAGCAGGTGGACATCGCCATCGAATCGGCGGACGCCATCATTCTTGTCGTCAACGTCCAGGAGGGCGTCGTGCCGCTGGACACCGAAGTGGCGCAGCGCCTGCGCAAAAGCGGCAAGCCCGTCCTGGTGGCGGTCAACAAAGTGGACACGGCGCGCGCCGAAAAAGGCATGGATGAATTTGCCCGGCTCGGCTTCGAGAAAATTTTCCCCGTCAGCGCCATCCACGGCGAGGGCATTGAAAATCTCATGGACGCGGCGACGGCATGGCTGCCGGCGGCGCCCTCTGACGAGGCGCAAGCGGCCAGTGAAGCGGAAAATCCCGCGCCCGCAGAAGGCGAAGCCGCGCCCCGCGTCCCGCGTCCCGCCTCCCCGCTCAAGCTGGCCATCGTCGGCCGGCCGAATGTCGGCAAGTCTTCCATCATCAACGCGCTCACCCATTCCCAGCGCGTCATCGTCTCGCCGGTTCCCGGCACCACCCGCGACGCCATTGACGTGCCGTTCGAGGTTGAGACCGACGGCGTCCGCTCGAAATACATTTTAATAGACACCGCCGGCATGAGGAAAACAAGGCGCGTGGACGATTCGGTGGAATTTTTCAGCGTCCAGCGGGCGGAAGAATCCATCGTGCGCAGTGACATCACCGTGCTGGTCATTGACGCCGAGGCGGGCATCACCGAGCAGGACAAGAAGATCGCCGACGTCATCGTGGAAAACCGCAAGGCGTGCATCATTGTCATCAACAAATGGGATCTCTTCGACACCGAAGTCCGTGAGGCGCGCGAGGTGGAGATCGGGCGGCGCAGTGAAAAGAAGCGCACCGAAGGCCAGGCCAAGCCGCTCACCACGCTCGCCCAGTTCGCCGAATGGGTGCAGAAGAAATTATTCTTCCTCGATTACGCGCCCGTGATTTTCACTTCCGCGAAATCCGGCTTCCATCTGGACCGGCTGCTCGAAGCCGTGCGCTACGTCGCCGCGCAGTTGCAGCAGAAGGTGCCGACGGCGATCTTGAACCGCACCATCCGCGATTCCATCGAGCAGCGCCAGCCCATCAGCAATCTGGGCCACCGGCTGAAATTCTTTTATGCCACGCAGGTGCGGCAGGCGCCGCCGACGTTCCTGCTGTTCGTGAACCGCGACGAACTGTTTTCCGACCAATACAAAAAAAGCCTCGCCGGCGAACTGCGCAAGGCGTTCGGCTACGAAGGCTGTCCGCTGGTGCTGGTGCCCAAAGCCCGCCCGAAAACCGTGGAGGGGAAGCGGAAATTCAAGCCCGCGCCGGAGCCGCCGTATGGCAGGCGGACCATCCGCCGCACCAAGAAACCCTACGCCCTCGGCCGTCCGCGCGGCAGCAACCGCGCCAAGGGCCGGCGGTAAAATCAGCCGGACCCCCTGCCGGACCTGGCGGGGCGCTGCCGGCATCTGCACCCGCCCTGGCCGGATCTGGCGGAATCCTGCCGGGTAATGACGGAACGCCGCCCGGACCGGTCGAAGCCCCGCCGGGTCTTGCAGCCGTGTTTCCCGGATGTGCCGGCGCGCCAGGCGGGTTTGAAGCAGTGCCGCCGGAATATGCCGGAGCGCCGCCGGGATTTGAAGTGGTGCCGGAGGGATATGCAGAAATGCCGCCGGGATTTGAAGAAACGCTGTCCAGATGTGAAGAAACGCCGTCGGAATATGGCAATCCACTAATTTTCAATGATTTAGGCAAAATGGCCCGTCCCGGCTCCCCAACCCGTCCCCACGGCAGACCCGATGGCCGGGATGGCCGCCCACACCCCAATGCCGGCTGACCGGCGGCGTTTCCAGCCCAAAACCGGCGGGGAAACGGGCTTCCAGCGGCTGCCGGCGATGCCAAAAAAAATCATCATTATGCCAAAAAAGGACAAGCTTTTTCAAATTGACGGAATGAAAATCGGGACCATGAGCGATCCAACCCCTCCCACACCCGCACCCGAACCGCCGCCCTCCAATCGTTCCCGCCTGCCCATTGACAAGGCCACGGCCACCGAACTGGATTTTGCCGAGCAGCTCGTGGCCACCGCCCAGAAAACCGACTTTGCCATCATGCTGGCCGGCGAGGAAGTGGACGCCGCTTTTCTGGCCGGCGTCACCGGCAAGATTGGCGAGGCCGACACCCTGATCAGCCAGATCACCGGCGGCACCGCCGACAAGGAAGCCGCCACCCAGGCCGAGGCGGCCGCCCAGAAGGCCCTCCTCGCCCAGATCAGCAAGGTCCAGAAACGCGCCAAGCGCAAATACGCCGCCACAGACCCGAACCGCAAAAAATACTTCATCGGCGAACACCTTGCCGCCAGCCGTCCCATTCTGGAAGGCAACGCCAAGGCCATCATCCTGACGCTGGCCACCGACACCTTGCCCGGCCACAAACCGGCGGACACCACCGCCCTGGACACCGCGCTCACGGCCTACAAGCAGACCAAGACTGACCAGGTCGGCGGACAGGGCGGCGTGAGAACCGCCCACTCGCTGCTTGATGCCAAGGTGAAGGAAGTCGCCGGCCTGCGCCGCCAGATCCAGTATGCGGCGGACACCTGCTGGCCGCCCGCCGACCCGGCCAACACCGGCATCCGCAAACAATTCAGCCTGCCGCCCGACAAGGCGCTGAAATAAAAACATGAGGAGAAAAAGACTTTCGTAACAGAAGCCTTCCACCTTGCGGCGGGAGTTTCAAACCGGACGGATGACAGGATGAACCTGCCTTGCAACTCTGGATTGACCAGAGCTTGAAAATTACCAACCCCAAACTGACTCCAAAAATGAAAATCATAAAGCTACTGCCGCTCTCGATTATTTTCAGCCTGCTCGCTCTCCACGCCGGGGCGGCGACCTATTATGTGAATGCCAGCAACCCCGCTGCCACACCGCCTTTCGCCACCTGGGACACGGCCGCGACCAACATTCAGGACGCAATTGATGCGGCCACGAACGGCGACACCATCCTCGTCACCAACGGAGTTTATCAAGGCGGCGGCACGGTCATGGCGGGGGATTTGACCAACCGCGCAGCCCTGAACAAGCCCGTCCTCGTCCAAAGCGTCAATGGTCCGTGGGTGACCATCATTGAAGGCGCGGGCGCGACCAATGGCGCGGCGGCGGTGCGGTGCGCCTGGCTGACCAATGGCGCCTCCCTTGTGGGTTTCACCTTGCTGGGCGGGGCGACGAGAAATTCGGGCGACCAGCCCAGTTTGCAAAGTGGCGGCGGGGTTTGGTGCGCTTCAACCAATGCATTTGTCGGCAATTGTGTGATCGTGTCAAATACCGCTTTCTCCTTCGGCAGCGGCATTTATCAAGGGACCGTGGTGAACAGTCTGATCAGCAGCAATGGAATTGGCGGAGCTGGCACCGGTGGCGCGGCCTACAAGTCAGTGCTCAATAATTGCACGGTTGTCAACAACAGTTTTGGGGTCTTCTTTCCTCCAGCCATGACCAATTGCATAGTTTATTCCAATGTCCTCGGCGATTACTCTGGAAGCGGAAGCGCCTATTCCCACTGCTGCACCTCGATGACCTTGGCGGGCACGGGTAATTTCACCAGCAACCCGCAGTTGTTCGCGGATCGCGTTCATCTTGCCGCCGGTTCGCCTTGCATTGGTGCCGGCGTCAATATTGTGACGGGAACGGACATATTTGGAAATTCATGGTCCAATCCTCCGGCGGTGGGTTGCGCTGAGTGGACACCATTGCCGCTGGTTGCTGCACCACAAATCAAACTTACCGCCGATCCGGTTGGATTCACCGCTGGCAACCTGGCGGTCGCAAGTTCGTCTGCCTGTAGTTTTGCCTGGTTTGAGAACGGGGTGCCGTTGCAGGACAACGGACATTTCAGTTCCACGCAAACCACCAATTTGATCGCGACGGGCGTGAGTTTTGCCGATGCGGGCGGCTATCAATTGGTCGTGAGCAACTCATTCGGCGTGGTCACCAGTTCCGTGGCGCAGTTGGTGATTCACTGCGTAGATGTCGCCGGCATCAATCCGGTGGCGCCTTATTTGACTTGGGGAACCGCCGCCACGAATGTTCAAGACGCCATCACGGCATCCGTTATGGGGGATGTTGTGCTGGTGACGAACGGTCTCTATGCCACCGGCGGTAAATCCATTGATGGCGTGATTACCAACCGCGTTTCGGTGGACAAGGCCATTCTGGTGCAAAGCGTGAACGGTGCAAATTCAACCGTCATCCAAGGCGCGTGGGATCCAGCTGCAACCAATGGCCTTGGCGCGGTCCGCTGTGCGTGGTTGACAAATAACGCAATTTTGAGTGGCTTCACGCTTGAAGGCGGCGCAACGCGCGCATCGCCAACATCCGGTCTGGCACTAAATGGAGGGGGAGTTTGTGGGTCTGTAACCAACAAATCGCCGGGCGGGACGGTTGCAAATTGTGTCCTCACCTACAATACAGCCGCAAACCTTGGCGGCGGTGCCTACCAAGTTTTGCTGAACCATTGCGCCATAACCACCAACACCGCGATCGGCGGCGGGACAGCAACCGGATCTGGTGGCGGCGCGGAAGCCAGTAATCTAAGAAACTGTTTAGTCACAGGCAATGTCGCCAGCCACAACGGTGGCGGGGCGGATAATTGTAATTTGATCAATTGCGCCATTTTAAATAACTCCTGCAATTTTAGTGGCGGCGGGGCCAATGCCGGATCATTGGTCAATTGCACGGTTACTGCAAACACCTCTTCCGGCTACAGTGCCGGCTATGGCGCGGCGGTTTACGGGGCAGCGCTTACTAATTGCATTGTGTCCGGGAATTATTCAAGAACCTCCTACCCAAACACCAACTATGCCAGCTCCACGATGACTTATTGTTGCGCCGACCCGCTGTCAACGGGAACCGGAAACGTGGATGTAAATCCTCAACTTCTGGCCGATAACATGCATCTGGCCGCAACCTCACCATGCATCGGCGCAGGAACGTCCAACGTGGTTTCCGGAACGGACATTGACGGCCAGCCGTGGAACAGTCCGCCGTCCATCGGTTGCGACGAATGGCAGCCGGCACCCATAATCGTTGGTCAACCGACTTATCAAATCAATTTGTCCACGCATGGTCTGACGTTCAATCTCGTTGTCGCCGGGCAACCCCCATTCTCTTATTTCTGGAGCAAGGATGGCGTGCCGGTTCAAGATGACGGGCATTACAGCAACTCCGGCACCGCCAGTCTGGTCGTGAACAATTTTGGTCCCGATGACGCCGGAGTTTATCAGGTCGTGGCGACGAATGCGTTTGGGGTTGTGACCAGCCAGGTGGCGCAGGTGGTGATTCACGCGGTCGCCGCCAACGGCGCGAATCCCATCGCGCCATATTCCACCTGGGCGACGGCCGCGACCAACATCCAAGACGCAATCAACGCCGCTTCCACCGGAGACATCGTGCTGGTGACGAACGGGCTTTACGCCTTTGGCGGGAAAGTCATGGCCGGGAATTTGACCAACCGCGTCGCAATCAACCAGCCATTGACCGTGATGAGCGTGAACGGATATGCCGCGACGGTGATTCAAGGCGCCTGGGATCCCGTATCCACAAATGGACCTGCCGCCGTCCGTTGCGCGTATGTGACCGACGGCGCCGTCTTGAACGGATTCACCCTGCAGAATGGTGCCACCCTCGCAACCGGCGACGCTTCCTCCGGCGGACCGCTGGAAAGCGGCGGAGGTGTCTGTTGCAATTCACAATACGGGATCGTGTCCGATTGTGTGCTCACCAACAACTGTGCGATCTACGGTGGGGGCATCCGTTATGGATCCTTGAATAATTCTTTGGTGCTTTGCAATCTCGCGGCTGACGGCGGCGGCGCATATTTCTCGGTGCTGAACAACTGCACGGTGGTAAACAACTATGCGACACTATCCGGTGCTGGAACCTACAACGGTTCCACCAGAAACAGCATCGTGGTTGATAACTACTATTATCCGTTTGAAACGGTGAACAACTACGGTGGAGTTCTTCCAGCGCAGTATACATACTGCTGCACGACGCCAGGATCGTTGTCTGGCACCGGTAACTTCTATGCGGATCCGCAATTCTTGGATTGGTTTCACATTGCCACGACTTCACCCTGTCGTGGTGCGGGCAGTGCTCTTTATGCCAGCGGGACGGATTTGGATGGCGAGTCGTGGGCCACTCCGCCTTCGATTGGCTGTGATGAAGTAATTGTTGCGAATCTAGTCGGACCGCTTTCCGTGAACATCCTGCCCACTCAAACCAATTTGCTGGTGAACCGGTATGCCGGTTTTTCGGGGCTGGTCGCCGGGCGCGCGGCAGCCATTGGATGGTCATTTGGTGATGGCGTGGTTGTTACCAATTCGGAGCGGGTAATTGTTCATCAGTGGACCAATTCCGGCGCTTACACCGTCACGTTCACGGCTTACAACAATGACAATCCCGCCGGTGTTTCGACCAGCATTGTCATTCAAGTGCAGCCATTGAATGTGCCGCAATTGCAACCGGCGGCGCTCTCGGCGAATGGCTTTCAATTCCAATTCGCCGCACAAACGAACGCGAACTACAGCATTCAATACGCGACGAATCTCGTGCCACCCGTGACGTGGCAGACTTTGCAGACGATTAACAACAGCAGCGGTGGCGTCATTCCAATAAATGATTCCGCGTGGACGAATACCGCTCGGTTTTATCGGGTTTTGGCGCAGTAAGCCTCTTATCGAAGCCTGATCGAGGCTCAAAGACCGCTGCAATCCGGCGCTCCGGGCGGTGTCAAGATGCACCCATGCCTGTCGCTTTCTTGTGAATTATCTTGAAATCCACAACCGGCCGGAGAATTCACGTTCTCTGGCTTGTTTCATTAAGCTGCCGAGATTATCGTTACGCCATGAGCGATGGCAATAATTTCATTCGTGAAGATCCGTGGCGCATTTTCCGCATCATGTCCGAGTTCGTGGACTCGTTTCAAACGATGTCGCAGGTCGGCCCGGCGGTGACCATCTTCGGCTCCGCGCGAACTAAGCCGACGGACAAATATTATCGCGCGACCGTGGAGATCGCCAGGGGCCTGGCCAAATACAATCTCGCCGTCATCACCGGCGGCGGTCCCGGCATCATGGAGGCGGCGAACAAAGGCGCGGCGCAGGGCGGCGGCAAATCCGTCGGCCTGAACATCGAGCTGCCGCACGAGCAGACCGGCAACCGCTTCGCCAATGTGCCGATCCACTTCCATTATTTTTTCGCGCGCAAGGTCTGCTTCGTGAAATACAGCCTTGGATTCGTTTACCTGCCCGGCGGCTTCGGCACGCTGGATGAACTGTTTGAAGTGCTCACGCTGGTGCAGACGCAGCGCATCCCGCAGTTTCCGCTCATCCTGTTCGGCAGCGAACATTGGAGGGGCCTGCTCGCCTGGATGAAAGCGCGCGTTGAAAAGGAAAAATTCATCGGCTCCGGCGACCTCGACCTGGTCAAGATCACCGATGACGTGGACGAGGTCATCCAAATCATCCGCGACTACGAACGCCGCGTCGGCCCGCCGGGAACATTGCCGACCGCGTTTGCGTGAATCAACATGCGTCCGTTGATCCAGGAGATTGCCACGGCGCACACTCCCGAATCGCTGGTTGAAAATCTGCGCGACGAACCTGGCGTGGTGCTGCTGCGCACGTCGCGGTTTGATTTGCCTTCGGCGCGCTATTCCTTTGTCGCGGCGAATCCGTTTCTGACTTTTCGCAGCTTCGGCTCGCGCTGCGAGATATTCATTCCCAACTTCCAACTCCCAACTTCCAACTCCCAACTGCAATTCGGCAACCCGTGGCATCTGCTCGACGCGCTCATGTCGCGCTACGAATTGCTGGACGAAATTGATTCGCCGTTTCCGCTCGGCGGCGCGTTTGGCTGCTGGGGCTATGACCTGAAAAATTTCACCGAGCCGAAACTCCCGCGCCGGGCGGTGAACGACCTGGAGCTGCCCGACGGGCATGTTGGTTTCTACGGCAGCCTGGTCGTCTTCGATCATCGCCTTGGAAAAGTTTGCGTGGTCTCCACCGGTCTGAACGCCGACGGCTCGCGCAGTGAGGTGCGGGCGAAAGCGCAGTTGGAATTTTTGAAAGGTCAGTTGACGAAGACCCGCAGCCCGGCGCTCTCCCTATCCGCAAGGGCGAGGGCCGGGGTGGGGACGAGCATTGACTCAAACTTGTCAAAAGCCGATTTCATCCTGGCCGTCGAACGCGCGCAGCGCTACATCCGCGCCGGAGACATTTATCAGGTCAACCTTTCGCAGCGGCTGACAGCGCGAACTGGTTGCACCGGCTGGGAATTGTTTCAGAAATTGAGCGCCGTTTCGCCCGCCCCGTTTTCGGCGTTCCTTGACTGCGGCGGATTTGAAATCGCCTCGTCCTCGCCGGAACAATTTCTGCGCGTGAGCGGCTCGCACATCGTCACGCGCCCGATCAAAGGCACGCGTCCGCGCGACACCGACCCGACGCGCGATGCGCAGCTCGCCTACGAACTTCAGACCAGCGCCAAGGAACTCGCCGAACTGGTGATGATCACCGACCTGCTGCGGAATGATTTGGGCAAAGTCTGTGAATACGGTTCCGTGCAAGTGCCGGAACTGGCCAGACTTGAAAAATTTGCGCAGGTGCAGCATCTCGTTTCCACCGTCGAAGGGCGGCTGCGCAACAACATGACGCATTTTGCCGCGTTCGCGTCCTGTTTTCCCGGCGGCAGCATCACCGGCGCGCCGAAATTCCGTGCGATGGAAATCATTGATGAACTCGAACCGGTTGCGCGCGGGCCTTATTGCGGTGCCATCGGCTATCTCGGATTCAACCGTGAAAGCCAGTTGAACATCGCCATCCGCACGGCGATCTGCCGGAACGGGCGGGCGTATTTCAACGTCGGCGCGGGCATCGTGGCCGACTCCAATCCCGAAGCCGAACATGAAGAGACGCTGGCCAAGGCACGGGGGTTTTTTGCCGCGCTCAATTTCAACGGGCAGACGAAAACGCCCGCCGCCTTTTTCATTTCCGGCCAGCCATCTCAATTGCGCTGACTAAATCCGCTTCTCGTCCGCGTCAATGTAGTCCACGAAATTCTGGATGTCGTCGCGGCGGGAAAGACCGGATTGTTCCTTGCGCATCTTGAAACGCGCACAGGCGGCCGCGTCGTTCGCCAGCGGACGGCTCAACACATCTTCCCAGTGCGCGGCTTTTTCGGCGTTGGATCTTTTCACGTTTCCGTGAACCCAGTCGCACACCTCGCCGTCGGTGAGGGAATTTTTCACGACCTCGACAAATTGTTCGTGAGTGAGGCCGGCGGTCTTGAGCCAGAAACCGTCAAATCCCTTGCCAAGATTGTCGGTGTAGTCGGAGTGCAATTTGCCGGCGAGGTGCAGGCGGATTTTGTCAACATAGCGGGGCAGGTAATGCCAGCCGTCCATCGTTTCGCGCGGGCTGCGCGGATAAATAATTTCGCTCATGCGCCCATCATCCAACAGCCGGCCGTTTTTTTCAAATTTCAAATTGCATTTCCCCACCGCGCTTCCATGCTCTCCGGCATGAAGCAATTCGACTTTGACGTGGCCGTCATCGGCGGCGGCAGCGGGGGCTACGCGGCGGCGCGCACGGCGGCCGGCGCCGGATTGAACACGGTTGTCATCGAAGGCGGCGAAGAAGTCGGCGGTCTTTGCATCCTGCGCGGCTGCATGCCCACAAAAGCGCTGCTCTACGCCGCCGAAGTCAAGCATCTCGCCGAACATGCCGAAACCTGGGGCGTGCGCGCCGGGAAAGTGTCCTTTGATTTCGCCAAAGTCATGGCGCGCAAAAATGCGCAGATCAAGGATTTCGCCGGCTTTCGGGTCCGGCAGCTCAATGCTGGGAAATTCAAATTCATCCGCGCTCGCGCCGGATTTATTGATGCGCACACAGTTGAATTAGGCAACGGGAAAAAACTCACTTCAAAAAACTTCGTCATCGCCACCGGCTCCAGCGTTGCGCCCGCGCCGCTGCCGCAACTGAACAAGGTTGGTTTCATCACCAGTGATGAGGCCGTGGCGCTGAAAGAACTGCCCCAATCGCTCATCATTCTCGGTGGCGGCGCGATTGCGTGCGAGTTCGCGCAGTTCTTTGCGCGCTTCGGCGCGGCGGTCACGCTCATCCAGCGCGGCGAACATATTTTGAAGGAGTTTGATGCCGATGCCGGAACAGAAATCGAAAAGGTTTTCCGGCGCGAAGGCATTCAGGTTTTCACCGGCACAAAACTGGTGGACGCCAAACGGAAGGAGAAATTGAAAACCGTTTTCTTCGAGCAGAATGGGAAAAAGGTTTCTGTTTCCGCCGGGGAAATTTTATTCGCGCTCGGTCGGATGCCGAATACGGAGTCGTTGCATCTGGATAACGCCGGCGTAAAAACAAAAAACGGCCGCGTCCTCACGAATGACAAAATGCAGACGAGCGTGCCGCACATTTTTGCGGCGGGCGACTGCACCGGGCCGCATGAGATCGTTCACCTTGCCATCCAGCAGGGCGAAACCGCCGTTCACAATCTCGTCAAACCGAAGTCGGCGCGCCGGATGGATTACCGGCTGCTGATTGTCGTGGTGTTCACCGAGCCGCAGGTGGCGTGTGTCGGGTTGACGGAAAAAGCAGCGACGGCGCGTGGAATCAAATATCTCGCCGCGAGCTATCCGTTCAACGATCACGGCAAGTCGCTGATCATGGAGGCAAAGGACGGTTTTGTGAAACTGCTGGCGCATCCGCAGACCGGTGAAATTCTTGGTGGCGCGTGTGTCGGCCCGGTCGGCGGCGAGCTGATCCACGAAATTGTCGCGGCCATGGCGAAGCGCATGACGGTTCACGAACTCGCCGCCATGCCGCATTATCATCCGACGCTCGCGGAAATCTGGACTTATCCGGCGGAAGAGCTGGCGGAAAAAATTAAAATCCGGCGGGCAAAATCTTCATGACCTGGCGGACGATGGCAGATAAGCAATCTTTTGTGGCGAAACCTGCCCGTTTTTCCTGCCTCATCACGCCGATGGTGGCCGCGTCGCTCCATTGACTGGCCGGCTGATTTTGGCATAGACAGGAATCAGGTTGGCACCGCAGTCTGCGATCATGCCGCAATAATCGCGCTGACATCCACGGTTAATTTCCCGCCGCCATCACCAACGAACAATGCGCCAGCCGCGCCAAACGTGAATTTCAACGATGAACGCGACGGCGGCATGACGCCGCGCTCCGCCTGTGCCTGTCCTCAAAATTCATTACGCGGTTTTGGCTCGTCAATATTCCCCTCCGTCCGCAGACTCGGCAACACTCCATGAAATTACGCCTGCGAGAAAAAATCGGCTACGGCTGCGGCGACGCCGCCTCGTCCATGTTCTGGAAGCTGTTCTCGATGTATTTGATGTTTTATTACACTGACGTCTTTGGCATCTCGGCGGCGGCGGTGGGCACCATGTTTCTCATCACCCGTATCTGGGACGCGGCGTTCGATCCGTTTGTCGGCGTGCTCGGCGACCGCACCGAGACGCGCTGGGGAAAATTCCGTCCATATCTGCTCTGGGTGGCGATTCCGTTTGGCATCATCGGCGTGCTCACGTTCACCACGCCGTCGTTGGGCACGGGCGGGAAACTGATTTACGCCTACGTCACTTATTCTCTGATGATGATGATTTATTCGCTCATCAACGTGCCTTACGCCTCGCTCCTGGGCGTGATGACGGCAGACGGCAAGGAACGCACCACGCTGGCGACCTTCCGTTTCATTTTTGCCTTCGGCGGCAGTCTGGTGGTGCTGGCCGCCGCCGAACCGCTGGCCGGAGCATTCAGCAGAATGGGCGGTGCCGCCCCGGATTTGCAGCGCGGCTGGCAATGGGCCGCCGCTGTGTTCGCGGTGATCGCCGCAATTCTTTTCTGGATCACGTTTGCGTGGACGCGCGAGCGGATCAAGCCGGTCACGGAGCAAACTTCGTTGAAGCACGACCTGGCCGACCTGCTGAAAAACCAGCCGTGGTTCATCCTGCTGGGTGCGGGCATTGCGACGATTTTCTTCAACTCCATCCGCGACGGCGCGGCGATGTATTATTTCAAATATTATCTGCACACGAACGCCGCATTTTCCGTTCCGGCGCTCAAACTCACCATCGGCTGGAGCAGCTTATATTTCGTGCTCGGCCAGGCGGCAAACATACTGGGTGTGATTCTGGCCAAGCCGGTTTCCGACCGGATTGGAAAAAAGAACACCTTTTTCGCGGCGATGCTGTCCGCCTCGGTTTTCAGTTTTCTGGTCTATGGCGTTTCACCCGATTCAGTGGGATTGGTCCTGACCCTGCAATGTTTCATCAGCGTCAGTGCCGGCTTCGTGTTCCCGCTGCTGTGGTCCATGTATGCGGACACGGCGGACTATTCCGAATGGAAAACCGGCCGGCGCGCGACGGGCCTCGTGTTCTCGGCCTCCTCGATGTCGCAGAAATTCGGCTGGACACTCGGCGGCGCGTTCGCCGGGTGGCTGCTGGGCTACTACGGTTTTCAGGCGAACGTCACCCAGAACGGCAACACCCAGACGGGCATTCGCATGATGGTCAGCATCTATCCCGCAGTCGGCGCGCTGGCATCTGGCTTGTTCATGCTGATCTATCCTTTGAAGGAAAATTTCCTGAACACCATTGAAAGCGAACTGGCCGCGAGACGCGCGGTGAAGGAAACCCACGAATCACCCGCAGCCTGATGCCCAATCACCGCCGACACCGCCCGCATCGCCGGAAGAAATCTGTCACCATGAAAATTCATCTTCTCGCCTTGGCCGCTTCCGCAGGAATGGTCTTAACCGGCATGGCCGGCCCCGTTGATCCTGTCTTTCAGCATTTCATCACCGCGCATGATGGCAGGCTGTTTGACGGCGAAAAAGAATTCCGCTTCATTTCGATGGACATTCCGAACCTGCTGCTCGTCGAGGACAACGTGCCGTTCGCGGAGGAAAATCCATGGCGGCTGCCGGATCAGTTTGAAATCAACGACGCGCTGGCCACCGTGGCCGCCATGGGCGGAACGGTCACCCGCACCTACGTCATCAGCGTGCAACGCCCCGATGATTTGCCCGGCACGCCACGCCACGTCCTTGCGCCCGGCAAATTCAACGAAGCCGCCTTTCGCACGCTCGACGAAGTTCTCGACGCCGCCAACCGCACCGGCGTCCGGCTCATCATTCCGCTCGTGGACAACTGGCCATGGATGGGCGGACGCGCCGAATACGCGGGTTTTCGCGGCAAGCCCAAGGATGATTTCTGGACCGACCCACAGCTCATTGCCGACTTCAAGCAGACAATCTGTTTTGTTTTAATGCGCACCAATACCATCACCGGGATTCGCTATTGTGATGACAAGGCCATTCTCTGCTGGGAAACGGGCAATGAAATTTCCTCGCCCGCCGCGTGGACGCGCGAAATCGCCGGCTACCTTAAGATCCTCGATCAAAATCATCTGATCATGGATGGTTTTGGCGCTTCCGAGCTGCGTGATGAATCGTTGATGATTCCCGACGTGGACATTGTCACCACGCACCATTATCCGGGGCCGAAAAAATCTTTTGTCCGGCTAATCCAGGAAAATGCGGCGAAGGCGAAAGGGAAAAAACCTTACGTTGTCGGCGAGTTCGGTTTTGTGAACACGGCTAGGATGGCCGAAACCATGCAGGCCATCTCCGACAGCGGCGCGTCCGGCGGCCTGCTCTGGAGCCTGCGCTTTCGCAATCGGGACGGCGGCTTTTACTGGCATAGCGAGCCGGGAACGGGCGGCAATCTTTACAAAGCGTTCCACTGGCCCGGCTCCGCGCTTGGCGAAGCTTACGATGAAGTGAAATTGCTGGATCTCGCGCGTTCAAATGCCTTTGCCATCCGCGGTTTGCCGGTGCCGTCGGTGGCCGTTCCCGCGCCGCCGAAGCTGCTGCCGGCCGCCGATGCCGCCGCGATTTCATGGCAAGGCTCGGTCGGAGCAACCGGCTATCAAGTCGAGCGCGCGGCGGAAAAAAACGGTGACTGGCAAATTATCGCGACCCAGGTTGACGAGGCGTTCACGCAATACCGCCCGCAGTTCGCTGATGAAAAGGTGCCGCTTGGAAGCTGGTTTTACCGCGTTCAAGCCCAAAATGATTCCGGCATTTCCGAGCCGTCAAACATCGTCGGACCGGTCAAAGTGAAAAGTGCGACACTGGTGGACGAATTGGCGGACTTTTCAAAAATTCATTCACGGAGTGGCGATTGGAAAATCGCCGACCGCGACTGTCGTTCTGCCAAGGAGGACGCCCATCGCGCCGCCGGCGGGGCAGGGGATGTGTTGATTTATGAGCTGCCGTCGTCCATTCAAAGTTTCCGCGTGTTCGCGTTTTTTCCAAAAGAAGAGAGCGGCGTGAAATTTTCCGTCTCCGACGACGGCCGGAATTTTCACGACGTGACGGTGCAGAAAAAAACTTATTTTCACGGCGCGGGCGAATACGGCTACTGGAAACCGGTTTTGTTTCACGCGGAAGAAATTCACGGCGGAAATTTACTGAAGATTGAACTCACCGGCGAAACGCAGCTTGGCCGCGTGGAAATCACCCACCCGGCCTTGTCCAAATGATCAAACCAGCCGAACTGGATGAATTTTCCGCGCAGGTCGGCGAACATTTGTTCGGGCATTACCTGCCGTTCTGGAGCGGCCCGGCGCTTGACCTGAAAAACGGCGGCTGGATGGCGTGGCTGTCAAACGACCTGAAACCCGACCGTTCGCAGCCCAAAGGCCTCATCGTGAACAGCCGGATTTTGTGGGCGTTTTCCGCCGTCCACCGCGTCCGGCCGGAGCCGGTTTATTCCAAAATGGCGGAACGCGCGTTTGATTTCGTCATGAACAAGTTCTGGGACGACCAGCACGGCGGCGCTTTCTGGCGGTTGGATGATTCGGGCAGGATGCTGGATGACTCGAAGAAAATCTACGGTGAGGCGTTTTACATTTATGCGCTGACGGAATTTCATCGCGCCTTCGGTAGCTTGGCGGCGCTGGAACGCGCCAGGGAATTATTTGATTTGATCGAGCGCCACGCGCATGACGCGAAGTTCGGCGGCTACTTTGAGGTCTGCCAGCGCGACTGGTCGGAAGCCGGCGTGGACGCACGCTTGAGCGAGAAGGACATGAACGAGAAGAAGTCCATGAACAACCAGCTTCACGTTCTCGAAGCCTATACGAACCTGTATCGCGTCTGGCCGGAGCCGCGCGTGGCGGAACGGCTGCGCGAGCTGATTGGAATTTTTGAGGAGCGCATGCTGGATAAGCGCACGAAGCATCTGCATCACTTTTTCAATGAGCGATGGCAGGTTCGTTCGGACACTTGCACATTCGGCCACGACATCGAGGCCAGCTGGCTGTTATGCGAGGCGGCGGAAGTGCTGGAGGACGCCAAAATGCTGGAGCGTGTTCGCAATGTCGCGTTGCCGATGGCCTGCGTGGTCGGCAACGAAGGCATTGGTGCGGACGGCGGGCTGGCTTATGAGGGCCGCGCTGGCGAAATCATTGACGCCGGCCGCGAGTGCTGGCCGCAGGCCGAGGCGCTGGTGGGCTTTCTAAATGCGTTTGAACTTTCGGGGGACGAGAAGTTTTTCGCCGCCGCGCTCCGCGTCTGGAATTACATCCGGCAAAATCTCGTTGACCGGGTTCATGGCGAATGGTTCTGGCGCATCAATCCCGACGGCCAGCCGGACGCAAAATTGCCGAAGGTCAGTGAATGGAAAGGCCCGTATCACGCGACGCGCGCGTGCCTGGAAACTTTGCGGCGGCTGGAAGCGTTCAAGCTCAAAGCCAAGTAGCCGGCGGCTCGCCGGCATGGCTGCGCTTTCGCACGAAATCATTGTCCCCCGTTTTGATGACATTGTTTTTGCCGGCGTCCGGCTAGAATGACCTGCGAGATTCCCGACGAATCCAAACCGAGACGATGACGAACGGTCCGCCACTAAAATTGTTTTCAGAAGCCGCCCGCGTGCTGAAAGTTTTGCTCGCCGTGCCGCTGTTGTTGCTGGCCCCGACCATTTTTGGCTTTGAAGCGGACACGCCGGTGACGCCCGGCGCCTCGCGCGAGGCGCAATCGCTGCTGACATTCTTCGCCGACAGCTACGGGGGAAAAATCATTTCCGGCCAGCAGGACGGCTGGCGGCGGACGAACGGTTTGAGCGCGGAACTGAATTATATCACCAACACCACCGGCAAACTTCCGGCACTGCTGGCGATGGATGTGTCGGGCTGCACGGATGAATCGTTGCGGCGCGACACGAATCACCTGCTGATGAAACGCGCCGCCGACTGGTTCGGGCAGCGCAACGGAATCGTTGAATTCTGCTGGCACTGGCGCGCGCCGATGAATGAGCCGGCCTTTTACACGAAGGACACCACGTTCGACATTTCGCGCGCCGTTACCGAAGGCACGCCGGAACATGACGCGGTTTTGCACGATTTGGCTTTGATCGCGGCCGAACTGGAGGTGTTGCGCGATGCGCATGTTCCCGTGTTGTGGCGGCCGTTGCACGAGGCGAATGGCCGCTGGTTCTGGTGGGGCGCGGGCGGACCGGAGCCGTTCAAAAAACTTTGGCGCATGATGTTCGAAAATTTCACGGTGAAGCATCAGTTGAACAATTTGATCTGGGTCTTTTCGCCGGGCGCGGAAACGGATCTGGCCGCGTGGTATCCCGGCGACGCGTATGTGGACATCGTCGGCCAGGATCATTACCCGATGGACGGCAACCACGGCTCGGCCAAAGATGTTTTTGATGAACTCACCAGCCTGACGCGCGGTGAAAAACTCATCGCGCTCGGCGAAAACGGGCCGATTCCGGACCCTGAACTGCTCGTGCGCGAAAAAGCCGGCTGGCTGTTTTTCACGACCTGGTCCGGCAGCATCCTGCTTGAAAAAACCACGTCGGAACAACTGCGCGCATATTACAACCATCCTCATGTTCTAAATCTCGGCGATCTGCCGGACTTGAAAAATTATCCCTTCAGACCGGCGGACAAGGCCGAGAAGCTCGCATTTCCAGCGGCACCCGGCGACGTGGCCATCGGCGGCACCTGGCGTTCGCCGGTCACGGTGGCCGTGCAGGACAAAAAAGGCCGGACGGTTCGCGACGGGAATTTTTCCGTGACGCTGGCGCTCGAAGAATCTGGCAGCACCAAACTATCCGGCGAACTGACTGTGGCCACCGTGAACGGCATCGCCAGTTTTCCGGACGCCAAACTATCCGGCGCGGATGACGACTGTAAATTTCTGGCGACGGCAGACGGGTTGAGCAAGGCGGCCAGCCCGGTCTTTCACGTCGGCCCCGGCAACGGTCTTTTGCGCGAGTGCTGGCATGGCAAAGCGGATTTTTCTGCAGCCCCGGATGCGTCGGAGATCTTAGGCCAGGCTTTGGAAACGCCGGTTGTCCTGGCGACGAATTTTTCGGCGCGGATTCATGGCGAGATCATTCCGCCGCAGTCGGGCGGATACAAATTTTGGGTCGCTGCCGTCGGCACGGCGGAGCTTTGGCTGGGTTCCGATGCGTCGCCGGCCAACAAAATCAAGGTCGCCGCCGTCACGGCGAAAACGCCGTATCGCAAGTGGCCGCACATCAACGAAGCCGGGTCGCAAACCATCACGCTCAAAGCCGACCAGCGCTGCTATTTTGAAATCCGCCAGTCGCAGCGCAGCGGTTCCACACAGCTTGCCGTGCGCTGGCAGTTGCCGGACGGCAGCGAAGAACGGCCAATTCCCGCATTTCATTTCGCCCAGCCAGATAAATAACTTCATTTCCAATTGACGTGAACAAAACCGACTTCGCCAAAAAACTTAAACAGCTTCAGCAGCGGCACGCGCGGCTCATCCGGCGCAAAAACCGTCCGCAGAAAGGCGGCAACGGCATTTTCGACCGTTATGAAAACCCGGTGCTGACCGCCGCGCACACGCCATTGACGTGGCGCTACGATTTTGACCACGCGAGCAATCCCCATTTGATGACACGCCTCGGCATCAACTGTGTTTTTAACGTCGGCGCGCTGGAATGGGACGGGAAAATTGTCCTCCTGGCGCGGGTCGAGGGCTGGGACCGCAAATCCTTTTTCGCCGTCGCGGAAAGCCGGAACGGCGTGGACAATTTCAAGTTCTGGGACTACCCGGTGCGGATGCCGGAACGGGATGAACGGGAAACCAATCTTTACGACCTGCGGCTCGTGCGCCACGAGGACGGCTGGATTTACGGCCTGTTTTGCGCGGAGCGGCATGACGACTCGAAGCCGGGCGATTTGTCTGCGGCCATTGCGCGTTGCGGCATCGCCCGCACCAGGGATTTGGTGAAGTGGGAGCGGCTGCCGGATTTGAAAACGCCCGCGCTGCATCAGCGCAACTGTGTGTTGCATCCTGAATTTGTGAACGGCAAATATGCCTTCTACACGCGGCCGATGAATGATTTTGCGGCCACCGGTTCGGGCGACGGCATTGGCTGGGGTTTGTGTGACGACATCACCAACGCCGAGGTGAAAAAGGAAAGCATCATTGACCCGCGCCTTTATCATACCATCAAGGAAGGCAAGAACGGCCTCGGCCCGGCTCCGATCAAAACGGAAAAAGGCTGGCTGCACCTGGCGCACGGCGTCCGCAACACGGCGGCGGGCATGCGCTATGTGCTCTATGTTTTTCTGTGCGACTTGAAGGATCCCGCCAAACAGATTTGTGCGCCCGGCGGTTATTTCATGGGGCCGGAAAATGACGAGCGCGTGGGCGACGTCTCCAACGTGGTGTTCGCCAACGGCTGGGTGGCGCGCAAAAACGGCGGCGTGTTTATTTACTATGGCTCGTCGGACACTCGCACGCATGTTGCGACGACGACGGTGGAAAAACTTCTGGATTATTGCGCGAACACGCCGCCGGACGCCATGCGTTCAAAGCTGTGCGTGGACCAGCGCTGTGAACTCATCGCCAAAAATCTGCGGTCCCAAACCACGCGTTAACGGGCCATTTTCATCTGGCCGGGAATAATTGTGGGACACGAAACCATTGCGTAGCTGCCCATGGGACGAACCTCGACCAGGAATCCGTCTTCACTGCGGTCAGCCCGCTCATCTGGCTCCACAGGCCGGGCCGGTTTTTTGATGGACAACCGGCAGCGGCGGGAGCAAGGTAAAAAGTGAAATAAAGAACATAGCAGGGAATTCGCCATGAAATTATCACTCAAATCAATTATTGTATTCGGCTTCGTTGCAGCGCTAACGGCCAGGACATTTTGTGCCCAAACGTCCGACGGATTCAATTTTGATGAGAACGGTTATGGATCCATCATTTCGGACCACCAAGGGGTTGGTCCTCTTTGGTCCGAGGTGGCTGCGGATCCATCCGACGGGATAACCAACTCGTCCGTGTTGATATATGATCTCGGATATCCTGTCGTTGCAGGCGATGTCGCGCTGATAGAACCGGGGCAGACAGCCATCGCCAAATTGATTCGCTTTTTTCCGCTCCCGGAATACGGCGACACCTTGTTGATTTACTATTCGCAAGCGGATGGCACGAAAGCTGGCGTCGGCATTCCCACTTCGACCAACGCCGTGCAACTAACTTTGACCAATAGCCTGACGATTTGGTATCCGACATCCACCAACCAGCCCGGATATTCGGAACTGGGGGCCGTGCCAATGTGGTTTACAGGTTTGGAATATTACATCCACACCGCCAGCCACACTGAACCGGCTTACCCAGCGGGGACAAATTTGATTTGGCACTACACAGGTCCGTTCTCCTCTTATCATTTTTTTGTGCTCGCCTCAACCAACATGTCGTTGCCGCAAACAAATTGGACGCGGGTGTCCACCAACGTGTTTGATGTCACGGGCAGTTGCACGCTGACACTTCCGGTGGGTTCAGGCCAGCCGAACTTTTTCTACCGCATCGCGCTGCCGACGGGGCCCTTTTGAGAATTTGAACTTGCAGAGACTGCCGTTGCTTGGCGGCCTGAGTTGTCGGCCTTCATTCCGAAACTTTTCCACATTCTCGCCGGCAACAAGCCCAGAGCAATGAAAAGAAGCTGACTCCCGACAAACAGCACCAGCCATTTGAACGCCGCTTCCGTGAACCCGTAGCTGTGCAACCCGATGCCCAGCATGTTCACCCCGAACCATGACCATGCTGTGACGACGTTGCCGAAAATGGCGCAGTTCACCAGGCCGCGCTCACGGATGAGTCCGCCCCAGCGCAAGTGCAGGATGAGCGCGTTCCACAGCACGATGATGAGCGCGCCGTTTTCCTTCGGGTCCCAGCCCCAAAACCGGCCCCACGACTGGTCTGCCCAGATGCCGCCCAGCACCGTGCCCACAAAACTGAACAGCGTGGCGAAACAGACAATGCCATAAATCATCCGCGCGAGGGATTTGCCGGTGGCCGCGTCCAAAGTTTTGGTGAACATGCCGCGTAAAATATAAATCAGCGCGAGGAATCCCGCCACAAAAGTGCTCGCATAGCCAACCGTCACCGCGACGACGTGCGTGGCGAGCCAGAAATTGGTGTCCAGCACCGCGCGCATCATTTCCATCGTGTCGCCTTCCAGCGCAAGGTGGTGCGCAATGATGAGCGTGATGAAGCCGATGCCCGAAGCCACGACCGCGCCGATGCCGTTCTTGTGAAATTTCTCCAGAATCAATCCCAGCAGCACTGCGCCCCAGCCGATGAAGATGGCCGAGGAATAAAGATTCGTCACCGGCGGCCGCCCTTCCAGCACCATGCGGTAAACCAGCCCGACGGTGTGGATGACAAACGCCAGCCCGATGAGCCACACGGAGCAACGCCGCAGCATTTCGGACAAATTGAACCATGAGAAACACGCCAGCAATCCGGCGAGGACGTAAATGACCATCGCATTGTAAAACGGCTGCATCTGGTTGAAGAACACTTCTGCGCGGGCCTTGGCGAGCGCCTTCGGCTGGGAAGACGCGATCTGTGAACGCAAGTCGCGCAGCGCAGCATTAAATTTCTCCGGCTGGTTCGTGGCCAGCGCGCCGGTCATCTTCGCGTAGGCGCGGATGCCATCGTCAATCGGCATGCCGTTCGGCTTCGGCGCGTCGAGCAGCGCGTCGCCCATGCGCCGCCATTCGCGGGCACCGTTCGGCGGCAAAATCAGCGGCGGCTCAAGACTGGCCATGAACTGAAACTCCCGCACATAGCCGACAAACTCGTCGAAATTGGTCTGGTCAAATTTCCGCCCGGCCTGCTGCGCCTGGATGGCGGCGACGCCGACGGGCATGAGTGTTTCAAAGGCGGCCAGTTCGGCCGGCCAGTCCTGTGCGTTCTGCGGCTGCACCGCATTTTTCAACTGCGCGTAGCGCGACAGTCGCTCGTGCAGCTTGACGGTGCCATTTTCGTAGGCTGTCCGACTGGCCGGGTCAATTTTCTGGACGCGTTCGTTTTCCTTTTCAAAGATTTCAAACACCGGCTGGATCTGGTTCCAGGAATAATGTTTGCCGTCGGATTTTTTTGCCGCGTCCTTGTCCGGCAGTTTGAGCAGCGAAATCAAATCGGGATTGTCCAGACGAAAGACCGGCCAGTCGTCAGCCACGGCGGGATTCATCATCAGGTTCGCCAGCCACTCGGTCGCGGAAATGATTTTCGGATTTTCGTTCCAGGCTTTCCACGGCTCGGTGTTGAGCGTCTGCTTTTCACGTATTTCCAGCAGCGCATTCCGCGCGAGCGAATCCAGCGGCTCGATACGGCCATTGGCGGTGACCGGCAACTGGCCGAATTCCGTGTAGGCGAAATCCTTGTCCTTGGGTGCCTGCAGATTGCCGAAAAACCACAGCGCCATCACGAACATCAAGAACGCCGGCAACCATTTTTGAAAAATCTTCTTCATTTCTTTTTTTGCTTTGAGACAAAGCCGACGAGATGAAACAGGAATTGAATCACCAGTCCCGCGCCCACCATCGCGCAGCCGATGTAAGGCGTCAACCAGCCGGGGTTGCGCACCACTTGCAGCATCGAGGTGGGCGTGCGTCCGGCTTCCTGCGCGGCCTGACCGGCGTCCATCTGGTATTGATAAAAAGTGTATCCGCCGTAACGCAGCGGATGGTTCATGGAAATTTCCACTTCCCGCTTCTCGCCGGTTTTTGCGTTGTCAATGCGGACACGGCTGCGAAAATCCTTCGGGATGCCTTCCGGGTCGGACGTGGTGATCGTGCCGGGATAAACCGTGTGCGTCGCCTTGAGCAGCGTCAGCGAAAACGGATGATAAACGCGCAGCGGCCGCATCGTGAAGGTGAAATTTGTTCCGCCAACTTCGATCGTCTGCGGCGCGACAAGCTGGCCGGCAATTTTTTGCGCCATGTCCATGCCCATTTGTGCGTAGCCGTTGCGCACGGCCTCGACCAGCGTCGGGTCGCCGGCCCAATCGGTCGCCATCCAGGTGCCGAGCGAGCCGGCTGGCGTCAGGAACTCCAGCACCGCCGACGGCACGTTGCGCTGATCCATCGTCTTGACATCATCCGCCTTTTTGAGATCAAAGTTGACCGCGATGCCGTTGGTGGTGAGCGGCGGTGCGTTCTGCAGCATGGGCGCGCGAAAATTCAAATCCGAGTTGTGCCAATGCTGTTTCACGCGGACGGTGAACGGCAGGCTGTCAATTTTCAACTCGTCACCGGCGTGCAGCATTTTTTCCGGGATGGCCGTGACCTCGCTGCCGGAAACAAAAATCAATTCGTAATCCGTCGCGCTGTCGGAATAGCTGCGCGTCTGACCCTCGGCAAAATGCATCTGCAATTCGCGCGACAGCAAATCCGTCGAGAGCTGGCCGACGAGCAGCACGATGACTCCCGCGTGCGCAAGCTGGATGCCGAGTTTCTTCGTGCTGAATTCAAACCGGTAAATATGCGACGCCACCAGGTTCACCAGCAGCAGCGTGCCGATGAGATAGCCGCCGGGCAGCAGCAGCGGGATTTTGTGGCCGAACAGATGCGCGCCGATCACCAGCCACTGTTTGAAATAATGCGCCTGCGCGCCGTAAAGCCCTTCATCCGCCTGCGCCAGCGTGCCGATGAAGACGAGGATGATCGCAAACGCGAGCAGCACGACCGTGAGTTTCAACGACGTGAAAAACTCGACAATTTGTTTCATGGGCGGCGCAATGAATTTCGGTCGTATGTAAACCAGGATTACTGGCCCGCCGGATATTTTGCAGATTGCACAAATTTGATCAGCGCGTCTTGTTGTTGCGCCACGACAGATGCGTCGCCCATGAGCTTGTAGAACCACGTCTGCCCGCCGAGCGGCAGCACCACGCCGACGAGCCGCGCCGGTTTGTTGGAACGCGGATCGGTGCCGGTGATATCTGCGAGCGTTGCCTGGGTGCCGGAAGCATTAATCGTCGGCAATTTTGCAACATCATCTTCCGTCAGCGGTGCCTGGCCGAGCTGGGCACGCCAGCGATTGATGTTGGCCAGCAAACCGCCGCCGTCACCGGCAAGCTGGCTCACGTTGACCGCCGCCGTCACGTCGCCGGTGCCTTGAATGATAAATTTGGCGACCAAAAATTGCGCCAGCGGGCCTTCTTTCCAGTCCGCCGGAATCGTCCACGTCGGTTTGTCGGCAGCCGCCACGGCGGGAACTGGTGCGCCAGCATTCATGGCATCAGTCGGCGGGTGCGACGCCGGCAGTTGGCTCATGTCCATCGCGGCCGGCGCAGCTGACTGGTCGAAATTCACCGATTTCAAAAACGCGATGAACGCCGGCTTTTGCTTTTCAACCAGCCTCGCGTCGCCGGTCATCTTGAAAAACCAGACCGTGTTGTCGCGGTGCAAAATCACGGCGGCAATGCGTTCGGCGTCACCACTCCCAGGCGCTTTGCCGGCGATGTCATACAGATCCGCCGGCTGCCCGGCAACCTCGACTTTTTCCGCCAGCTTTTGCAGCTCGGGTTCGGCGAGCGGCGGCAGCCCGACCTGTCCGCGCCAGCGGTTCACGTTAGCAAAATCACCGCCGGCCATGCCGCCGAGCGGAATCACGCTTGTGTCCACAGTTTTGCCGTTTTCGGAAATCTCAAAGCTCGCCACGCGCATCTGCGTCAGCGGCTTTTCTTTCCAGCCGTCCGGCAGAATATACTTCAACATCGGCAGCCCGGAGTTGTCCGGCGCGGGCAGACCGCCGGGCATGGTCATCGGCATCGCGGCGGCGGCCGGCGGCGGCGTGGTGACGTCGCTGTTTTCGACATGATAAACTTTGACGCTGTCCCGGCCGCAGCCGGCGGCGGCGAACAGCATCAGCACCGCAGCGGCGAGCGGCAACGCATTGGATTTGGCAAGGTGTTTCATCTTTTTCAAACAAACAAATACCGCAAAACGGCGGCGGCGGCGAGACGTTCTTTGGCATTCACATGCCAAAAATTGCCACACCGCCGCCAAAAAAGGAAGAGTTATGCTGCTTTAACTCACGCCCATGTTGAGCAGGAATTCGATGTTGCTCCCGGTTTTCTTGAGCTTGCCCAGCATCAAATCCATCGCCTCGACCGGCGGCACGCCGGTGAGCGCGCGGCGCAGGATGACCACGCGGCTGCCTTCGTCCGGGTGATACAGCAGCTCTTCCTTGCGCGTGCCGGAACGCTCGATGTTGATCGAGGGGAAAATGCGGCGGTCCACCAGCGCGCGGTCCAGATGCACTTCCATGTTGCCGGTGCCTTTGAACTCTTCAAAAATGACTTCATCCATCCGCGAACCAGTGTCCACGAGCGCCGTCGCCATGATCGTGAGCGAGCCGCCTTCCTCGATGTTTCGCGCCGCGCCGAAAAAACGTTTTGGCTTGTGCAGCGCGTTGGCGTCCACGCCGCCGGAAAGGATTTTCCCCGAATGCGGCTGCACGGTGTTATAGGCGCGGGCCAGCCGCGTGATCGAGTCGAGCAGAATCACCACGTCGCGCTTGTGCTCGACCATGCGGCGCGCTTTTTCAATCACCATTTCTGCGACCTGCACATGGCGTTCCGGCGGTTCGTCGAACGTGGAGGAAATCACCTCCGCGCCTTTGCAGGAGCGTTCCATGTCCGTCACCTCCTCGGGCCGCTCGTCAATCAGCAGGATGAACAGATACGACTCCGGATTGTTCTTCAGAATCGCGTTGGCGATCTTTTGCATCATCACCGTTTTGCCCGTGCGCGGCGGCGCGACGATGAGGCCGCGCGTGCCTTTGCCAATCGGACAGACTAGGTCCAGAACGCGCGTGCTCATTTCATCCGCCGCCGTTTCGAGGATGAAGCGCTTGTTCGGAAACAGCGGTGTGAGATTGTCGAAGTGTGTTTTGTCCTTCGCCTTGTCTGGATCCTCGCCGTCCACGGCCTCCACTTTGAGCAGCGCGAAAAATTTTTCCTTTTCCTTCGGCGGCCGGATCTGGCCCGCGATCAGATTGCCGGTCTGCAAATCAAACCGGCGGATTTGCGACGGCGAGACATAAATGTCCTCCGGGCAGGGGAGATAATTGAAACTCTGCGAACGCAAAAAACCGAAGCCTTCCGGCAGCACTTCAATGACGCCCTCGGAAAACAGCACGCCCGCGCGCTGCGCGTTTCTTTCCAGGATGTGGAAAATGACCTCGTGCTTGCGCATCGTGCCGTAATTTTCCACGGCGTATTCCTTCGCCATCGCGTTCAGTTCCATCATGCTCATCGCCTGCAGCTTGGCGATGTTCAGCGATGTCGCGATCTTGTCGCGCTGATAGCCGGTGCGGCGATCAGTCCGCATATCTTCGCCCGTCGGCTCCATCGGCGCGGACGGCGGCTGCAATTCCGCCGAGGTGCTGGGCGCGGAAAAACTGGAGGCATCTTTTTGCGCATCCGCCTGCGCGGCGGCCTTGATGCTGTCAACGGTGCGTTCCGCCGGCAATTCCGGTTCAACTGGAGCCGGGGCTTCAACTGGCGCGGCTTTCGGTTTTTCAACCACCGGCGTCCCGCCCACCGGGGCTTCAACCGCTGGTGTTTCGACAGCAGCGGCGGCCTTGGCGGCCTTGGCGGATTTTTTTGTAGTCGTTTTCTTAGTGGAAACTCTGGCCATAAAATTTAATCGGTTGTGAGCGACGGGGAATTCCGGCTGCCGCCATCTGGCGCGACGAAAGGGTCACGCATTGGACGCACAGCTTCGGAAAAAGTTCAAAATGATTTGTTTAACCGAGCGCTTGAGGTTGTCCTCAACACATCAGGGGGAATTTCGCAGTCAGCCCGTCAACAGTCTTGCCCACTTTGGCCGGCAAGTCAAACCTGATTTTTCTTGTGCGCTTTCCCTTTGGGCGGGTGCTATAACTTGAAAAACGATGACGCCCGATTCTGAACTGCTCCAAGAATTTGCCCGCACGAACGCCGAGGAAGCCTTTGCCGAACTGGTGAAACGCCATGTGAACCTGGTTTATTCCGCCGCGCTCCGGCAGGTCAATGGCGACGCGTATCTGGCTCAAGACGTTTCCCAAAACGTTTTTGCCGATCTGGCGCGCAAGGCCGGTTTGCTCGCGCACCGCGAAAGTTTGACCGGCTGGCTTTACACCAGCGCGCACTTCGCCGCCGCCAAAATCGTGCGCGGAGAAACCCGCCGCCGCGACCGCGAGGGAAATTTTACGCGCGATGCCACCAACGAAAGCGGAATTGGAGTCTCGCCCGGCCAGTCCGCGCCAGAACCTGACTGGCAAAAACTTCGCCCCGTGCTGGACGCCGCCATGCTCGAACTGAAAACAGCCGACCGCGAAGCCATTTTGCTGCGCTATTTTGAGAACCGGCCGTTCGCCGAAGTCGGCGCGAAACTGGGCCTCGGTGAAAATGCCGCGCGGATGCGCGTGGAACGAGCGCTGGAAAAATTGCGCGGCATTTTGACCGCCCACGGCCTCACCACGGCGACGGCGCTGGCGTCCGTGATTTCCGCCAACGCGGTGCAGCTCGCGCCCGCCGGCCTGGCGACAACACTGACGACCGCTTCCATTATCTCGGCGGGAACCGGAACCTTCACCCTTTTGAAAATTATGACTGCAGCCAAATTCAAACTCGGAATCACAGCGCTCGTCGTGGCCGGCGCGGCGACCGCTCTGGTGGTGCAACACCAAGCGAAAACCAAGTTCAACGAGGAGAATCAATCCTTGCGACAGCAAATCACCCAGCTCCAAACCGACAACGCAAATTATTCCAACCAACTTGCGAACGTCGGCGATTCCCAAAAAGCGTCGGACGACCATTTTAATGAATTGTTGAAATTGCGCGGTGAAGTTGGGGTGCTTCGCCAACGAACAAATGACCTTGGAAAGCTGCGAGCGGAAAACCAGCGACTCCAAATGTTGCTTGCCAAAGCGAATCAGCAAGTTCAACAATCGGACCCGGAAGCAGACTCTGATAAAAACGCCGCACGACAAGCCGCAATTTCAAAAATGAACGATGCAAAATTGGTGTGTTTGGGATTCATAATGTATGCATCGGACCACCAAGGCCAACTTCCCTCTGATTTCAATGAAATCTCGCAAACACTGACCAACGGCCAACCCGCATTTACGGGAACCAACCAATTTAAAATTGTCGCCCAGGGTTTATTGGCTGGAATTACGAATCCATCAACAACCATTTTAATCCGCGAAACTGAAGCTCATCAGTGGGATGGAAATTGGGTCAAAGCCTATGGATTTGCTGATGGTCATGCCGAACTGAAGCGCCTTCCGCAAGAAGGCTTTGACGTTTGGGAACAGGAACACATGGTTCTGCCGTCGCCGAATCAATGAGCCGGCAGAAACATCGCCGTCTGTTCGTGCCCGACGCGTCGCCGAATCGCGTAGCGACGGAGGAAAATTAGCCAGGCACGAAGTGGCTGGATTCAACGTGGACAAAAGTTTGCTTCCTGACTGGACGGTGGGAAAGCCTTGCCGGTTTCCAGCCTTTTTTCAGGGCGGTTTCGGTTTTTAGATCCAGAACCCGGCCCGCTGCGCCGGGCTAATATCCTTTGGCCACTTCGCGGCTGCGAACGAAAATTTTCACGCCACCGCTTCCTGTTTCTCGACGTTTTCCTTTTTCAACTCATCCAGCGCGCGGAAGCGGCTGGCGGCAAAACCGGCTTCCACGCCAAGATTGTTCGTCGGATTGTAAATGCCTACGAGCAGCAGCGACGGCTCCAGCACGCGGCGCATGTCCATGATGAGTTCGTCCGCCTTCACACCCACGCGCACGGCGCGGACGACATAGACGGTGTCCAGCACCGGCAGTGCGAGGTAAAGCTGCTTGACCGTTTCCGGCCACTTGTCATCCACCAACACCACTTTTTGTCCGACGCTGAACATAAATCTGCAAACAAGTCTTGATCAATACGGCAGCGGAAATTTTGCCGTCAACTCGCGCACGCGGGCGCGGACTTTGTGCGCGGCGTCCACGTTTTTAATGTCCATCAGCACTTCGGAAATCATGTCGGCGATCGCGGCCATTTCCGCCTCCTTCATGCCGCGCGTGGTGCAGGCGGGCGAACCGAGCCGGATGCCGCTGGCTTGAAACGGCGAGCGCGTCTCGAACGGAATGGTGTTTTTGTTGACCGTGATGCCGGCCTCGTCGAGCGCGATCTGCGAATCCTTGCCGGTGAGGTTTTTCACGCCGACGTCCACAAGCATCATGTGATTGTCCGTGCCGCCGCTGACGAGGCGGTAGCCGTTGCGTTTCATGCCGTCGGCGAGCGCGGCGGCGTTCTTCACGATCTGCCGCTGATACGCCTTGAAACTCGGCTGCAAGGCTTCGTGAAAACAAACGGCCTTGCCGGCGATGACGTGTTCGAGCGGGCCGCCCTGGATGCCGGGGAAAACCTGCGAATCAATTTCCTTCGCGTATTTTTCGCGCGTTAAAATCAAGCCGCCGCGCGGGCCGCGCAACGTCTTGTGTGTCGTGGTCGTCACAAAATCCGCGTGCTCCATCGGGCTGGGATGGATTCCAGCCGCGACCATGCCGGCTATGTGCGCGATGTCGGCGAGCAGATATGCGCCGACTTCGCGGGCGATCTCGCCCATGCGCTTGAAATCAATCACGCGCGGATACGCGCTCGCGCCGATGGTGATCATCTTCGGCTTGTGTTCGCGCGCCATCGCGGCGATCTGATCGTAATCAATCAGCTCGGTCTCCTTGCTCACGCCGTAGTGGACGATCTCAAAAAATTTGCCGGAGAAATTCGCCTTGTTGCCGTGCGTCAGATGGCCGCCGTGGCTCAGATCCATCGTCAGCATTTTGTCGCCGGGCTTGAGCATGGCAAAATAGACGGCCATGTTTGCGCCGGAACCGGAGTGCGGCTGGACGTTGGCGTGTTCCGCGCCAAACAGTTTTTTCGCGCGCTCAATCGCGAGCTGTTCCACGACGTCAATGTATTCACAGCCGCCATACCAGCGCTTCTTCGGATAGCCCTCGGCGTATTTGTTCGTGAGCACCGAGCCTTGCGCCTCCAAGACCGCCGGGCTGACAAAATTTTCCGACGCGATCAGCTCGATGTTTTCCTGCTGGCGCCCGCGTTCATGTTCAATCGCCGCGGCGATTTCCGGATCCACATTGCGCAGGCGCAAACTGGCCGGCGCAAACTTCGCATCCATTTTCAACACGCGGCGTTCGTGGCGTCCGCCTTCAAACTTGGCGGCGATGAACGCCTCGAGAATTTTTTTGGCGAGGTCGGGTGCGGTGTTTTTTCCGCTCAAACAAAGGACGTTCACGTCGTTGTGCCGGCGGCAGAGCGCGGCGGATTCCACGTCGCCGATCAGCGCGGCGCGCACGCCGGAAATCTTGTTGGCCGCGATGGTCACGCCCACGCCGCTGGTGCAGACGAGCAGGCCAAGCCCGGCCTTGCCGGCGGCGACGGCCTCGGCGACAGGCCTGGCAAAATCCGGGTAATCGTCCGCCGGATCTTTCGTGGCCGCGCCGAAATCCGCGACCGCCAGGCCGCGTTCGCGCAGCCAGGCCTTGAGGATTTCCTTGAGTTCAAGTCCGCCATGATCCGCGCCGAGCGCAAAACTGGCGAGGCCGGCGGCGGCCGGGTTTTCCGTTTTCGACAAAAGATTTTGTTGTTCCATAAATTTCAAAAGCGCCGCGATGCCCAGCTCGATCTGGTTGCGGCATTCGACATAAACTTCATACGGGCTGCCGATGGGATCGCTGATGTCCTTTTCGTAAGGCTCCGGCGTCTCGTCAAATTCGCGCAGCAGAAACGTTTTTTCCGCCATTTGCGGATAGAGCAGCGCCACGGTGTCCACATGGCCGTGCGTCATGCCAAAAATGTAATCCGCCGTGCGCACCAGCTCCGCCGTGAGCGCGCGGCTGCGCTGGCCGGAAATGTCAATGCCGATCTCGCGCATCGCCTGCACCGAATGATGCGTGGGCGGCTGGCCGTCCAGCGCGCCGAGGCCCGCCGACAGCACCCGAAAGTCGCCGCGTCCTTTGATGGCGTGGCGGAAAAGCCCTTCGGCCATCGGACTGCGGCAAACATTGCCCGTGCAGAGAAAAAGAATTGTCTTCATCAAAAACCGAGCGGCTAAAGGTGGTTGGCCGGAGGCCGGTCGTCAATCCGAAATCACGGAGTCAGCCGCGGGACTGGTGCAAAACCGCCAGCGCCTTGAGCAAATCCACCGCCCGCGCCAGCGCCGGATCGGCGATGACCGGTTGCGGCGGCTCGGCTCGCGGCGTGGCGAGATCGCCATCCTCCTCGCCGTCCTTGATCCTTTTGCGCACCAGCTCCGCCTCGCTCATGTGATCCACAAACGCCAGCAGGCTATTGGTGGCCGGCAAGGCGGCGGGGCCATTCGTGACCGGGGCGGCGCAAGGGTTTGCCTGAAATTTTTTATCGTCGTCCATGCTGACGGCCACGGCGATGTCCGGCGTGATTTCCCCCGGCGGGTTGGTGCTGCCAATGATGATGGCCGCCGCTGACGCGCGCAGTTGCGCCGCCAGCGCTGCCGCCGCCCCGCGCGTCCGGCTGTTCACCAGAATCACGAGCGGCGTTTTTTTTGCGGAAAATAATTTTGCCGCCGTATCCGCGCCGCTGTCGCCGTCGGCAAAGCGCAGGTCCAAAACCGTTCCCGTCGTCCGGCCCGGCGGCTGGCTGACGCGAAGCTGGTCGGGGAAACTTTCCGTCACGTGACTGGCGCGGATGCACAGCACGTTCGTTTCCCAAAGGGAGGCCGTCACCACCGGGCTGTCCGCCAGGGCGGCGGCGGTCGCTGCGAACAGCGCCGCAAAAAGAATCAGACATCGCTTCATCGGTGGGAAAATGCGCGAGCCGGCGCGGAAAGTAAAGGGCTTGCGCACGGCCAGGAATAAATTTTGTCGGATTTCGCGGCCCGGCGGCGATATGCTTGTGAACATGACCGCAAACGACCTTGATTTGCTCCGGCAATTTGCCCGCGACCATTCGCAGGCCGCCTTCACCGTGCTGGTGAACCGGCATGTGAACCTGGTTTATTCCGCCGCGCTGCGCCAGGTGCGCTCGCCGCAGCTCGCCGAGGAAATCGCGCAGTCTGTTTTTTCCGACCTCGCGCGCGCCGCCGGCAGGCTGAATGAGGCCACCGGCGGCGCGCCGGTTTTGACCGCGTGGCTGTATCAAGTGACGCGCCGGACCGCGATTGACGCCATCCGCAAAGAATCGCGCCGCCGGTTGCGCGAACAAATCGCCGTGGAGATGACCAACATGAATGCGACCGCAAATGACTGGACGCACATCGAGCCGCTGCTCGACGACGCGATGGCCGCGCTCGACGAAACCGACCGCAGCGCAATTCTGCTCCGCTATTTTGAAAACAAAAGACTGCGCGAAGTCGGCGAAGCTTTGGGCACGAATGATGACGCCGCGCAAAAGCGCGTGAGCCGGGCCGTGGAGCGGCTGCGCGAATTTTTCTCCAAGCGCAACGTGACTATTGGTGCGGGCGGACTGGCCGTTTTGATTTCCGCCAACGCCGTTCAATCCGCGCCCGTCGGACTGGCTGCCACGATTTCCGCCGCCGCCGTTTTAACCGGAACCGCCGTTCACACTTCAGCCGTAATTACCGCCACCAAAGCCATTGCCATGACCACCATCTCAAAAACTCTCATCACCGTTACGCTCGCCGTGGTTGCCAGTGCGGGAATCTACGAAGCGCATCATGCCGCGCAACTGCGCGAGCAAAACCAGACGCTTCAGCAACAGCAAGCGCCGCTGGCCGAAAAAATCCGGCAGTTGCAACGCGAGCGCGACGATGCGACGAACCGGCTGGAGTCACTAATGGATGAACTGGCAAAAACAAAAAGCAATAATCTTGAACTGCTGAAACTGCGCGGTGAAGTCACCTGGTTGAGAAACCAAGCATCGTCCTCGCCCCGCATAAATAGCGCCGTTTCCGCAAATCCAAGTCTGATCTCCAAACTAGAAAAGGCCACCCTCCTGAAGCTGAGGCTTGATCAATCCCCCGACAAGAAAATTCCCGAACTGCAACTCCTGACGGAAGGCGACTGGCTGAACGCCAGCACATCAAACCTGCAAACTGAGGACGATTACCGTTCTGCATTTGCCGGTTTGCGTTACCAGGCTAAAATGAAGTTGGTTTCAATGCTACAGGCTGCCCTTGGAGGATTCGCCCGCGCTCACGAAGGATTCCTACCCGGCACGGTCGCGGAACTTAAACCGTTTTTCACTTCTCCCGTGGATGACGCCGTTCTCGACCGCTACACCATGGCCCAAAGCGGATTTCTCCAAGATGTGCCGGAAGAGCAACGCAGCAACCGGCTGATTTCCGAGAAAGCGGGTGTGGATAACGATTTTGATGTCCTTTTTACGGTTGGAGCCAATGGTTATTCAACGACCGGCACCAGTCCCTTCTTTGCGACCGAAGCCCCCAATGCTGTCAAGGCATACAAAGAAGCGCACAACGGGCAAAAGCCATCACAGCCATCCGATCTCGCGCCTTATTTCACCCATCCAATCGCGCCTGACCTGTTGGAACGCGTATTTAATCTTGACCAGTCGAACTAATGCCGCAAAAACCTGGCAGGATTTCGCGTTCTCCATTCCCAAGCGCCACCGGCATTATAATTATATCGTTGTAAAAACTCCTCGATGACAGCACTAAATCAGGTTTGAGTGATCCGTAACCATCATGGTAAAAGTGCTTGCGCCGCGATGTCGCGGCGCAAGTGCGCGCAATCCGTTCCCAAAGCCGGGACGCGGGAAATCAGATTCCGTCTAGGCCGCCGCGCTGCCGGCGTGGTTGCGGAGTTCGACGTGGCGCGTCTTGCCGCTGATGGTCTTGGGCAGCTCGGCGACAAACTCGATTTCGCGGGGATATTTGTAAGGCGCGGCGGCGTGTTTGCAGTGCTGCTGCAACTCGTGTTTTAGGTCGTCGCCGCCGGTGGCTTCCGGGCGAAGAATGACGAAGGCTTTGACAATCTGTCCGCGCACCGGGTCGGGCTTGCCCACCACGGCGGCTTCCAAAACGGCGGGATGTTCGAGCAGCACGCTTTCCACTTCAAACGGCCCGATGCGGTAGCCGGAGCTTTTGATGACGTCGTCGGCGCGGCCGACGAACCAGAAATAGCCGTCGGCGTCGCGCACGGCGCGGTCGCGGGTGAGATACCAGCCGGCCTGGAATTGCGCGGCGGTCGCCGCCGGGCTGAGCCAGTATTCGCGGAACAGGCCGAGCGGCCGTTCCGGGGCCACGCGCACGGCGATCTCGCCTTCGCGGCCGGCGGGCACTTCGCGCAGTTCCTTGTCCAGCAGCGCGAGCTGATAACCCGGCGTGGGTTTGCCCATGGAGCCGGGCCGCACGGCCTGGTGCAAGGAACGGAAGTTGCCAATGAGGATGACACTTTCCGTCTGGCCGTAGCCTTCGTAAAAATCGTGGCCGGTGGCGGTCTTCCACAGCTTCATGATTTCGGGATTCAACGGTTCGCCCGCCGTCACGCAATGGCGCAGGTGCGGAAAACTCCATTTTGCCAGATGCTGCCGCACGATCATGCGCAGCGCGGTCGGCGGCACGCACCAGGTTGTGATGGGAAATTGCGCCAGCACGTCGAGCGTGCGGGCGGCATCGAATTTGCCGTGGCTGTCCACCGCAAACACGCACGCGCCCATGTGCCACGGCCCGAAGAAGCTCGACCACGCGGCCTTGCCCCAGCCGAGATCCGAGACGTTCCAATGAACATCGCCGGGCCGGCTGTCGAGCCACAGTTCGCCGGTCACGCGGTGCGCGAGGCCGTAGCTGGCCTGGGTGTGCAGCACCATCTTGGGTTCGCCGGTCGTGGCGCTGGTGAAATAAATGATGCCCGGATCGCCGGCGGGCGTCGGGTCGCCGGAAAAATTCGTGGATGCTGACTTCAAAGCCGCATTGAAATCCACCCAGCCGGCGGGCGTCGGACCGGTGGCCATGCGCAGGCCGTCAAAGCCGTCCAGCTTGGTCGTGCCCTCGGCGTCGGTGATCACGGCCCGGATGCGCGCGGTTTCCAGACGGTAATCCACGTCGCGCAGCGTAAGCAGCAAAGTCGCGGGAACCGGCACGGCGCCCAGGCGTATCAGGCCGAGCATCGCCACCCACCATTGCCAGATGCGCGGCAGCATGACGAGCACGCGGTCGCCCCGGCGCACGCCGTGGGCGCGAAAGACGTTCGCCGCCTGCGCGCTCAAGCGGGAAAGCCCGGCAAAAGTGAATTTCTTTTCCGCACCGGTCACGCCGTCAACACACCAAAGGCCCAAACCTTCCGGTCGTGTGCGCGCCCAGCCGTCGAGCACGTCGCGGGTGAAATTGAAAAATTCTGGTGTATTCATAGTTCCGTGTCGTCACAACGCCTTCGCCGCAATGTCGTGGCGGAAATGCGCGCCGTCGAAATGGATCGTCTCCACGGCGGCGTAGGCGGCGGCCAGGGCGGCTTTCAAGTTTTTGCCCAGCGCGGTCACGCCGAGCACGCGCCCGCCGTTCGTGACCAATTGTCCAGCCTTCAACGTCGTGCCGGCGTGGAACACTTTGGTGTGGGGCAGGGCGTTCGCCGCATCGAGGCCGGTAATGCCCTTGCCCTTCGCGTAATGGCCGGGATAACCGCCGCTCGCCATCACGACGCAGACGCTGGCCTGCGGCTTCCATTTCAATTCGATGGTGTCGAGCGTGCCGTTCACGCTGGCGTCGAGCAGTTCGACGAGATCGTTTTCCAGGCGTGTCAGGTAAACCTGGGTTTCCGGGTCGCCGAAGCGCGCGTTGAACTCCAGAATTTTCGGGCCGGCCTTCGTGAGCATCACGCCGGGATACAAAATGCCGCGATAATCAATGCTTTCCGCCACGCAGCCGCGCCGGAACGGGTCGAGGATTTTGTTTGCGGCCTCGGCAAGCTGCGCGTCCGTCAAAAATGGCGTGGGCGAATATGCGCCCATCCCGCCGGTGTTGAGGCCGAGATCACCGTCGAGCGCGCGTTTGTGGTCTTGCGAAGTCGGGAAAATCTTCGCCGTTTTGCCGTCGCACAGCGCGTGCAGGGAAATCTCGACGCCTTCGAGGAATTCCTGGATGACGACGCGCGCGCCCGCCGCGCCGAACGCTTTGCCAACCATGATTTCGTCCACGGCCTGGTCGGCTTCAGTCTGGTTCGTGCAAATCAAGACGCCTTTGCCGAGCGCGAGGCCGTCGGCTTTCACCACACAGCGTCCGCCAAGCGTCGCGCAGAATTTCTTCGCCGCCACGGCGTCATCAAAGGTTCCCGCCGCCGCCGTGGGGATGCCGTGTTTCTCCATGAATTTCTGGGAGAAAACCTTGGAGGACTCGAACTGCGCGGCCTTCCGGTTCACGCCCCAGATGCGCAGGCCGTTCTTCTGAAACAAATCCACGATGCCCAGCGCGAGCGGATTGTCCGGGCCGACGACGGTCAGCTCAATTCTCTTTTCCCGCGCGAACGCCAGCAGCCTGGGCAGGTCTTCCGCGCCGATGTTCACGCACTCAACCGGCGCGGAGTTTTTCGCGAGCCGTTCCTGCGCGATGCCCGCGTTGCCAGGCGCGCCCCACATTTGCGTGACGTGAGGTGACTGCGTGAGTTTCCAGACGAGGGCGTGTTCGCGTCCGCCAGAACCAATGACGAGTATTTTCATGAAAAGGCCGGGTGCAGGTTACGCAGTCCGGCGCGGCGAAGCAATGTGAAGACGAATATGCCGCGGCAAAAAATTCTATTCAAGCACGGTGTCCAGGGTTTTTGTCGCGCCTGGCTTCACGGCAAATTCAACCGTTTTGCCACCATAACGCACTTTGCCTTTCCCATCGCCATTGACATTTTTTACCGTGGCGGAAACAAGTTTTTCCCCGTTCCATTCGAGGCTGACTTCGCAGCCGCCGCGCGCGCGCAGGCCGGAAATTTTCCCGGCCGGCCACTCGGCCGGCAGTGCCGGCAGCAATTCGATGTCGCCCGCCTGGCTTTGCATCAGCATCTCGGCAATGCCGGCGGTGATGCCGAAGTTGCCGTCAATCTGCATTGGCGGGTGCAGGCCGAAAAGGTTCGGGCAGGTGTTCCGCTCCGAAAACAGCTGCTGCAGCATCTGGTGCGCGCTCTCGGCGTCGTGCAGCCGGGCATAAAGCGACGCGCGCCAGGCGAACGACCATTCGCGCACGTCGCTGTCCGGCGAAATGCCGCGCGCATCGAGCGAAACTTTTGCCGCCTCGGCCAGTTTCGGCGTCCGGCTCGCGCTGATTTGCGCGCCGGGATAAACCGCGAACAAATGCGACGTGTGGCGGTGATGATCATTGGGATCATCACGGTCGGTCATCCATTCCTGAAGCTGTCCCCATCTGCCGATTTGCGGTGTCGCGAGCCGGTCGCGCATGGCGGCGATTTTGTCGCGGTAATCCTTGTCCACGCCAAGCGCGTCCGCCGCCTGCACATAATTGTTGAACAAGTCCCAGACGATTTCCTGGTTGTAAGTCACGCCGTCCTCGTCCGGGCCGTGCTCCGGCGACCAGCCGTTTGGCACCACCAGTTTCCCGCCGGGCAGCGTCTTCAAATGGTCTTCCCAAAACTCGCACGTTTCCTTCATGATCGGATACGCCGTCGCGCGCAGATAATTTTTGTCGGGGCCGAACGCGAAATGCTCCCACAAATGCTGGCAATACCAGGCGTTCGCCGTCTTGTCCCACTTCCAGCCCATGCCGCCGGTGATGTTGTGCGAGGTGCGGATGGCAAAACCGCGCCGGGCGAAATTTCCGTCCGCCGTCTTGAATTCGTCCGCCGCCGTCGTCGCCTTGCGCCACGCGGGAAGCTGGCTCTCAATCAAATCAAAAAACGGCGTGTGGCACTCGGCGAGATTCGCAACCTCGGCGGGCCAGTAATTCATCTGGATGTTGATGTTCGCGTGATAATCGGAGTGCCACGGCGGCGAGTTGTTGTCGTTCCACAGCCCCTGCAAATTCGCGGGCAGGCCGCCGGGGCGGGAACACGAAATCAGCAGGTAGCGTCCATATTGAAACAGCAGCGCCTCGAGTCCCGGATCAACGGTCTGGAAGGCCTGCAACTTGCGCTGATCCGTTGGCGGCGCCGTTTGTGCGGCGGTGGAACGGCCCAATTCCAGGCTGACGCGGTTGAACAGCGTCTGATAATCCTTGATGTGCGCCGCCTGCAGCGCGGCAAAACTTTTTTTCGCCGCCAGGTCAATCTGCGCCGTCACCCGCGCGTGCGGGCCGGCGCCGTGATAATTTCTGGCGTGATCAAAAACATAATCCGTGCCCGCCGCGATGAGCAGAACGAGGCCGTCGCAGTCCTTGAATTCCAGGCGGGTCGCCTTCGTGTCTGCCGCCGGCGAAACGGAGCCGCCTTGATTCAACACGAGCAGTTGCCACTCGAATTTCATGCCGTTGTCCAGCGTGCCGGACGCCGTGAGCCGGTTTCCGGCCGCGGTTATTTTGGCGTTGTGCGAATCAACCAGTTCGACGCTGCCGGTGTAGGCCGCCTGCTGGTCCGCCGAAAATTGCGCCGCCAGAATTTCCGCCGGATGGCTGCAAAAAAATTCGCGCCGGAACTTCACGCCGTTCACCGTGTAGCCGACATGCGAAAGCGCGTCCGCGAGATCGAGGTCGCGGCGGTAATCCGCGCCACCCGCATGTCCCGGCAGGTTCACAAACACATTGCCCAGCACCTGATACGCGCCCATCGAGCCATAATCGCCGGAGGGATTTTCGCCGCCCGTCCAGAGGCTGCTTTCATTAACGCTGATGCGCTCGCGCTCCGGCCGGCCAAAGACCAGCGCGCCAAAACGCCCGTTGCCGATGGGCAGCGCCTCGTCCATCGGCTTGCTGTCCGCAGCGGGCTGCTGATACCACAGCGTCAGATCGGCGGCGGGCAGTCCGGTGCAAAACGACAGCAGGGCAAGACAAACGACGGCAATTCGGTTCTTCATAAATCCAGGCGTTCGTTCAATAAAGTGGGATTATGTCGTTGACAAACAATCCGAGTTTTATCCGCAGATGACGCGGAATTTCGCCGATAAAAGCCAGAAAATCTGCGTGCCTCGGCGGAATCTGCGGAGGCAAATGCCGTTTTGTTTGTCATGTGCATAATCCCGCAATAAAGCATCTGCCTATTCCATCCGTGCTTCGCCCCGGCCTTTGACGACCTCGCCGATGCGCCACGCCTGGTGTTTTTGTGCATTGATGAATTTCAGCGCCGCGTCCGCCTGATCCGCCGCAACGATGGCGACCATGCCGATGCCCATGTTGAAGACCTGATAGAGTTCCTCGTCCGGCACGCCGCATTTTTCCGCGATGATCTGGAAAATCGGCAGCATGTCCCATGAACCCTTCTTGATGACCACGTCGAGCGTCTTCGGCAGCACGCGCGGAATGTTGTCCACGAAACCGCCGCCGGTGATGTGCGCAAAGGCACGAATCGTGAATCGCGAATCGTGAATCGGGTTGAAGTGTTTGATTAATTTTTGCACCAGCGGACCGTAGCTGATGTGTTCCTTCAGCAATTCCTCACCAATCGTGCCTTTGAGGCCGGGCACGCGGCTGGCCGGCTTCAGCTTCAACTGCTCGAAGAAAATCTTACGCGCGAGCGAATAGCCGTTCGTGTGCAGGCCGCTCGAGGCGATGCCGATGACCACGTCGCCGCGCTTCACGGTTTTCTGGCCGTTGAGCATCCGCGATTTTTCCACCACACCGACGATCGTGCCGCTCACGTCGTATTCGCCGGGCTGGTAGAAGCCGGGCATCTGCGCCGTCTCGCCGCCGATGAGCGCACAGTTGTTTGCGGCGCAGGCGCGGGCGAAACCCTGGATGATGTCGGTGAAAACGTGCGGTTCCAGTTTGCCGGTGCCGAGATAATCGAGGAAGAACAGCGGCTCCGCGCCGAGCACGGCGATGTCGTTCACGCAATGGTTCACGAGGTCCGCGCCGATGGTGTCGTGCTTGCCCTGCTGGAAAGCGATCTTGAGCTTGGTGCCGACGCCGTCCACGGAGGAGACGAGAACCGGCTCGCGATATTTTTTCACGTCCAGCGCGAACAGGCCGCCGAAGCCACCGACCTTGCCGAGCACCTCGCGCCGATGCGTGGCGGCGAGCAATTGCGGCAGCGTGGCTTTGACTTGGTTGCCGAGATCAATGTCAACGCCGGCGGCGGCGTAAGCTTTTTGTTTCATGCGGCGGAGATTAAACCGAGAAAATGAATTGCGGGCGAGAAAATTTCGCGCAATGCTGACGAAGCGCAATATGAATTTGTGTATCAATGCGACAATTCTGACTTGGGCGCGAAAACGCAATGGGTTTTCCGTTGAAGAACTTGCCGAAAAGGCAGACGTATCCCCTTATGAAATTGAAATGTGGGAGGCGGGAATTGAAGCCCCGTCGTATGATCGCCTTGAAGATATCGCTGATTACCTAAAAACTCCGATCGCTGTTTTCTTTTTCCCAGAGCCGCCCAATCTGGACGATCCGAAAAGGAAGTTTCGAAGACTACCTGATTATGAATTTGATCGGCTTTCTTCTGATACAATTCAAACGATTTATCTGGCACAAGCATACCAGGATTCTCTGACTGAACTCGTTTCAGGAGATTTGCCTGAAAAGCGAATCTTCCGTGATTTGAATCCAAAGTCAGTGACCGTAAAAAAACTAGCACAATTAGCTAGAGCCTATTTGGGCATCACAATTAAAGAACAATTTTCGTTTCGTTCCGCCGAATCAGCCTTCAAGGCTTGGCGTCATGCGCTTGAAGTTGCTGGCGTTTTTACTTTCAAGGATTCACTGGAAGACCGTTTTGTTTCCGGCTTCTGCTTACTCCACGACCAGTTCCCTGTGATAATGGTCAACAACTCAAACTCATTTTCACGCCAGCTTTTCAGTATTGCCCATGAGTTGGGGGCACATTTTGTTTGGTGTTCACGGAATTACTGATGTGGACGAAACGTATTTTGATTTGATGGAACAAACTGATCGAGAGCTTGAAATCAAGTGCAATGAGTTTGCCGGAGAACTGCTCGTCCCAGAGGATGAGTTTAGAAACGACATCGTGAGTTTCCGCGCAGCGGGGCCAGAAATAATTCCACAAATAGCTCAAAAATATTCTGTCAGCCGAGAAGTTGTTTTGAGAAGACTCCTCGAAAATAAACTTGTTACATCCGAAACTTATGATGCGCTTTCAAAGCAATGGAATAGGGATTATCTGCGCAGCCGAACCAAAAAGCCGGGTGGAAATTATTATCGCACCCGTTTGGCATATCTGGGTGAGGGTTTCACGCATTTAGCATTTGAACGATTTTATGAGGGACGTCTAAACAAGGTGCAAGTCGCAACCCACCTCAACATCAATGCGCGGAACATTGACAAGTTGGAACAATACCTGCGCTGGTAGTGATGTATATTCTCGATACAAACGTATTCACTGCGATGGGACATTTCTTCCCATCTCGCTTTCCGACGATTTGGTCCAAGGTGGAGGAACTTGTTCCGAGCAAGGTTTTGAGGTCAGTGAAAGAGGTTCGCAGAGAAATTGAGGTGAATTGTCCGTTTGAACACATTGAGACTTGGGTAAAGAAGCACCATGAAATTTTCCTTCCGCCCACGGAAGAAGAATCGAAGATTGTCGCTGAAATATTCAAGAAGGAGCAATATCGTGGACTTGTAAGACGAGACAAAATGCTTAAGGGGCTTCCTGTAGCAGATCCATTCATAATCGCAGCAGCCAAAGCGAATAGAAATGGCTGCGTTATAACTCAAGAGTCACTTAAGCCGGGTGGAGCCCGCATTCCGACTATTTGTGCCGATATGAAGATTGCGTGTATTGACCTTGAACTATTTTTAGAGCAGCAAAATTTGAAGTATTGATTTTTTTGTTGGTGTAGTTTTTCAGAAACGGCTACTCCAAAATTTTCGCTTTGGCCGGAAGGGTTTTCATGGCTGTCTTAACTGTAACTCCGCCCGCCCCGGCGACAAGCCCGTTTTTTGCCGGCGCGTCATGGACTGCGGTGGCAAGCATAGCGCGACACCGCTTTCGCCCGCACCAGACGCGTGGAAACTCGCCAGCCCGCTGCCCGCCCGAAAGCGCCGTCGCCACTGCCGCTCTGCCGGCGCAGTCCAAAATTGTCCAACCCAAACCGCCTTTGGCCGCACGGCTGGGTCTTGGCCGGGGAGCGCGATGTCCCGGTTGCCGTTTTCGGCGTCACGCCGGAAACCGTTTCCCAAACTGAATGGTGCCACCGGAGCACAGATTGTCCCAATGCCAGGCCGAGGTTCGGCCCGCAGCGCGGTGCCAGACCAGCCAGCCTCAAAATTTATCCCGACCTTTTCTCGCCCTACCACCCCTTGCCAGGCATGTCTCGTTTTGGGACGGTTTTGGATAAAAGCCGGGGTTTCCACGACCATGGATGCACCGCCAATGGTTATGGATGGACCATCTATGGTTATGGATATGACCTATTTTGGCATGACGATGACGGATTTAACGATATTTTGATGTTCTTTGCCGATTTCAACCCTGAACTGGCTAAATTTATATATCAAGCAGCAACCGGTCGTGCGTGTCAGACAATTTCTGGTGCCGGGGTGCTGGCGCACGGACACCCATCCCATAGGCCTCGTGGCGCGGGCATTCCGCCGGCGGGCTTGGCCGGGCGTCCCGCCCGGTGATCGAACTGGCGGCGAGACGCCGCCAGCACTCGCCGCCGGGGACGGCTGCGCCACCTGGGCGTCGGTTCAGGGGTTCAACGCGCGCAATTCAAGCTTGGGGAATGCTTGTGGACGGCGGTGTCGGGCCGCCGGGCCGGCGAAGTGGCGGTTTTTGACCAGTTTTACCTAATTCGTTGCAAATCAGCATGATTTCGTATTTTCACCGCCCCAAACCGGGTGCTCTTTTGAGGATTGAGTGCCGGCGGACGAGGATTTCCGACGGGAGCACGGCGGGGTCTGGCATCCGCCGGGGCGGTTTTCATCCAGAATCGTGGTGGGAACCCACGGCCGCAAGGTCCGCCCTGCCCGGAAGCATTTTCGCGGCGGGTGCCCCGGCAATTTCCGCCCGTCCCGGCGGCCAGCCCGTTTTTCGCCGGCGCAAACTACTGCCCCCGGACACAACGGAAGCCGATGTCGCCGCCGATGGTGTCCGGCCAGAACTGGCAGCGGCTGGCGCAGCGCAAAGCCTCGGCCGGGACGCCCCAACTGCCGCCGCGCATCACCCGGCCTGCGGGTGACGGGCCGGCGGGTCCGTGTGGATCAGAGCCACCCAAATAGGGGCTGCCAGCGGGATATGGCGGTGCTACATACCAATCCCAGCACCACTCGAATTCATTCCCCGCCATGTCAGCCAGGCCATAACCGTTCGGCGCAAAGGCGCCCGCCGGACTGGTATAGGCATAAGTGGTGCGGTCATAGTTGGTGTTATAGCCGGTATAGGGCGCCTTATCGTAGGCATATATGGCCGGATAGGCGATATAGTTGGCCTGGCTCTCGCTGATCGTGTCGCCCCACGGAAAGCGTTGTCCGTCCAGCCCGCCGCGAGCCGCCTTTTCCCATTCGGCTTCCGTCGGCAACCGAAAGCCATTGGCCGCCCAGTTCACATTGGTGGTGTCCACCTGCCCGTTGGTGTAAACCTGCGTCAACGCCGCATCCGTGTAATACACCGGCGTCAACCCCGCCTGCTGCGACCGGGCATTGCACCACTTGACGCTGTCATACCAGTCCACGGCATACACCGGCTGGTTCGCCGCCTTGCCCGTGCCGGGATGGTCGAAGCCATAGCCGTTGGTTATCGCCCAATGATAGACCGACTGCCACTGGCCATAGCCCACCAGATTGACGTCCAGGTAAAAGGCCGACACGGCAATGTTCGTGGGTTTGGCATCGCTCTCGCCGTCCAAGGTGTCGCCCAGGGTGAAGACCCCGGCGGGAATGAACGTCATGCCGGCGGGCGGGTTGAAAGAGACAATCTGGTTGGTGTTGACGCCATGGGTGACGGGAAGCCGGACATAGCTGACCCAGCCGGTTCCGCCGGGCAGCGAGGCGGCCGTCTGGACGGTGTAGTTCGTGCCCGCCAGCGCATTGCTCCAGACCACCGAGCCGTTGGCCCGGAACGCGGTGATGGTGGTCACCGCCGGCCCGGAAATCCGAAAGAACTGCGCCGGTTGGGCGGCGGCCTGATGCACACCTGCGAATAGCGCCAGCAGGACGAGAACTTTGATCAGCGTGAGTCCGCTGAGGTTCGTCCTGGCCGGAAGCGTTTTCATGGTGGCTGAAACTGTAACTCCGCCCGCCCCGGCAACAAGCCTGTTTTTCGCCGGCACGTCAGGGGCTGCGGTGGCCGGCGCAGCGGCGACGGCGCAGTCCCAAAATGCTCCGTGCCGTTGCGGCGGTTTGGGCGGGGCAGGGCTTGGCCGGGGAATTGTCTTTCCTTCGCCGGTGCGGCTGCTATTTTTTCGGCTAACATTGTGCAGGTTTGTGCCTTTCGTGTCTTAAGAATACCTTTATGATTTTCCGCTGGTTCATGTCCAAAACGGTGCGCGATGCGGGCGCGGTGCAGAAACATTACCGCCGCCTGCTCGCAGCGCAGCGTGACCTGCTATCGGCGCCGGCCCTCGGCGCGGTGACGGAGGCGCTGGCAAATTTTGAGCGCGCCATCGCCGAAGGCCAGAAAGGCCGCATCAACGCCAGGGCCGGAGAATTGGAAGCCGCCACCGGGAAATGGCTCAAGCCGTATCCCCACGCCGCCTGGCGGGAGAACGTGGAGGTGCTGCTGGTGGCGCTTGCGGTGGCGATGGCCATCCGCACGTTTTTTTTGCAGCCGTTCAAGATTCCCACCGGCTCGATGCAGCCGACGCTGTTTGGCGTGACGTCGGTGCCGGATTTCAGCCAAAGCACGATCCGTTACTGGGCGCAATTTGCCAGGCCCGCCGTGTTTGCAGCCGACGTCAGGGAGCAGGCGCGGTTGCGTGACGCGCTGCAATTTCCCACCGGCTGGCAGCGTGTCAAGGAGTGGTTCAAAGGGAATTCCTTCATTCATGTCGTCGCGCCGGCGGACGGCGCCATTGACCAGATCAGCCCGGTGACCAAGTTTCTGATTTTCAATCTCAAGCAGACGTTGTGGATTGGCGGGGTGCCGCAGACGATCTGGTTTCCGCCGGATTATGGCGAACAAACCCTGGCGAACCGCGCGGGCCTGGATCGCGAGCATGTTTACCATCGGGGCGAAGACGTGGTGAAGATAAAAGTCAGCGCCGGCGACCATTTGTTCGTGGACCGGCTGACCTATAATTTCCGCAAGCCGGAGCGCGGCGAGATCGTGGTGTTCGCGACCGTGGGCACGCAGATCAAGGACCAGGATCAGTTTTATGTCAAGCGGCTGACGGTGCTGCCGGGCGAGCGCGTGCAAATCGGCAACGACCGGCATATTCGGATCAACGGCCAGCGGCTGGACGCGGGCACGCCGCATTTCGAGAATCTTTACGGGTTCGACCCCGGCCGGCCGCCGCACGAAAGCCGCTATTCTGGCCATTTGAACAACACCGTGGCCAACGCGGACGACATCTACCCCGACATCGCCCCGCTGTTTCCCGATGAAGACACCGTTTTCACCAATGGCAATGATGCCTACATGGTTTTCGGCGACAACACCTGCAACAGTTCTGATTCGCGTTATTGGGGAACTTTTCCGGCCAAGAACATCATCGGGAAGACTTTTTTTATTTATTGGCCGCTGACCGACCGTTTTGGCTGGGGCAGCCGGTGAAAGGCAGTCTCAGCCCCAGGCCGGCCTGACTTCACGAGATCCCGATTAAAATTCCGGCCAGAAAGACGAGCGCGCCGCCGAGGGCGACTTGCAGGATGGCGGACACCAGCGATGAGTCCATGAACCGGTGGCGGATCCACGAGATGATGCCCAGTTCCACCAGCACCACGCAGACGGCCACGCCGGTGGCGGTTCTGACGTTCGGGATCAAATAAGGCAGCGTGTGGCCGAGGCCGCCCAGCGTGGTCATGGCACCACAGACGAAGCCGCGCGCCCAAGGGTGACCGCGCCCGGTCAGGCTGCCGTCGTCGGAAAGCGCCTCGGCAAAGCCCATGCTGATGCCGGCCCCGACGCTGGCCGCCATGCCGACGAGGAAAGTGGCCCAACTGTTGTGCGTGGCGAAGGCGGCGCAAAACAAAGGCGCCAGGGTCGAGACGGAACCGTCCATCAGCCCGGCCAGCCCGGGCTGGATGACTTGCAGGACGAACAGCCGTTTCTGCTGGGCGGATTCCGATTCGTTGAGCTTGGTCAGGGTGATTTCCTCGGCGGTGTGGGCGTGTTTGCGTTCCTCTTCAGCGAGGTCGCCAAGAAGCTGGCGGATGCCGGTGTCGGTGGTGCGTCGCGCGGCGGCCTCGTAGAAGCGGCGGGTTTCTACTTCCATGCTCTCGGCGGTCTTTTGGACGGTCTTCAGGCCGAGCGGACGGACGAGCCAGACGGGTTTGCGTTCCACGAAGCCGCGCACGTCCTGCCGCCGGATGAGCGGGACGTGGTCGCCGAAGCGCGACTTGTAAAGTTCGAGGAGGCGATGGCGGTGGCCGTCCTCTTCGCAGCGCATGGTGCGGAATTTGACGGCCTGTTCGGGATAATTTTCCTGCAGGCCGTCGGCAAAATCCTCGTAGATGCGGGCGTCCTGTTCTTCCTGCGTGATGGCAAGTGCGAGGATTTCCTGTTCGGTGAGGCTGTCGAATGTTTTCATAAATAGGGTGAGAATAAACGGGCCATTGCGTCGCGCAACTTGGCGGGCAGTGAACGTCCGTCCACCTCCGCCAGAGTTGTTTCGTGCGCGGCGGAAAGTTTTGTTGCGATGACCCTTTCCATTTCTTGCGCGAACGTGCGGCCGTAGCCCTCGACGTTCAATTCAAAATTCAGGCGCAGGCTGCGCGTGTCCCAGTTGGCCGAGCCGAACAAGACCCAGTGGCCGTCCACGATCATCAGCTTGGAATGGTCGAACGGCGGCGGCGTGAGCCAGAGGTGGCAGCCGTGTTGCAGCACCTGCCACCACAGCGCCCGCGACGCCCAATGCACGAACGGCAGGTTGTTTTTCGACGGAAGAACGATGTCCACCCGCACCCCGCGCAGCGCGGCGAGGTTCAGCGCGGTGATGAGCGCGTTGTCCGGCAGAAAATACGGCGTGAGAATCTTCACGGAAGTCTGCGCCTCGGCCAGGGCCGCGAGCAGCGTCCAGCGCGCGTTTTCAAAATCCGCGTCCGGACCGTCGGGGATCACGCGGGCGATGACGTCGCCGGTTTCGGACAATTCCGGAAACCAGGCTTCCCCGTCGAGAATCTCTCCTGTCATGAACGCCCAGTCGTTCGCGAACACCTCCTGCAATTCCGCGACGACCGGGCCGGCCACCCGGAACTGCAAATCCTGCACGGGATGTTTTGGCTGGTCGGCGAGCACGTTGCCGTGACGGAGGTTCATGCCGCCGGTGAAGGCGGCCTGCCCGTCCACCACGAGCGACTTGCGGTGGTTGCGGAGATTGATGGTGGCCACGCGCCACGGCGTGAAGATGGAGGCTGGCAAAAATTGGGCGAACGGGATTTTTGCCTGGCGCAATTTGTGGGTGATGGACGGCCACGAGTAGCGCGTGCCGGCGGAGTCAAGCAACACGCGCACCGCCACCCCGCGCCGGACGGCACATCCGAGCGCGGCGACAAATTTTTGCCCGCTCTCGTCATTGTCAAAAATGTAAGTGCAGAGCGTGATGGATTTTTTGGCCGACGCGATGGCGACGAGCATGGCGGGAAACGCGGCGTCGCCGTTTACGAGCGGCTCGATTTGATTTCCGGCGGTGAGCGCTTGCGAGGCCACGCGGCTGACGACGCGGGCGATGTGCTTGAGATGCTCCGCCCCCTCGGGTTCCGGCTCGCCCAGGTTTTCGGGGACGGCGCGGCTCCACGCCTTGTGGACGCCGAGCTGGATGGCCCGGCGGCGGATGCGGTTCACACCCAGCGCGAGGTAGAGCAGGGGACCGAGCGCGGGCAAAGCCCAAATCACACCGAGCCAAATGGTCGCGGCGCGGGTGTCGCGTTTTTGGAGCAGGGCATGGCTTGAGGCAAGCAGGCAGGCGAGCAGGCCAAACCCGGCGGCGAGGTGCGGCCAGAATTTGTCAAGGAAAGCAAGCCAGTTCATGCGCGGGGAAGTTTCATCAGAAATTTTGCCGGGCGCAAGCGCGGGGAGAACGAGACGGTCAATTTTTATGCGTCGGCAAATGAATCGTTGTCTGAATCCGTTCGCGGAAACCGGCCGCTTCTTTGGCGGGCGATGGTGGGAATGGTCTGGCCATGGTAAAACCAACCTTGGAATCAGCCCCCCAGCGGATTGCCCGGCATGATTAGCGCAGTTTTTCCAGCCGTGGCAAAACATTACCGGCGGCCCGGGTGGGAGGGGTGGCAGCGGGCCGATGATGTTCAGTAATTTTTTTATTTTAGAGGCGCGGCGCGGAGCCTGGCTGTGAATAGCTGGCCACCATCGGTCTCAATTCGTCTTCTTTGATGCGGCGCTGTCGGCGGATTGCGGCGCGAGCTGTGTCTCGATGTCCTGTTTCCATTCCTCGCCAAGTTCCTGGACGGTCTTTCCCGTGTATTGTTTCCACAGGTTTTCGTCATATTGGTTTTTGCGCATCGCGGCGTTCAATTGCGTCACGATGTCATGGTCATGCTTTTCGGTCACCCAGTTCAGGAAATTTGCCGTAATGCGATAGCTGCCATCGTAACGCGGAGTAAAATGCCGCAAACCCCGCATCCACACAATGTCGGCGCCGTGGCTTTCGGGTTCATACTTGAACCACCGGACATAATCGGCCGTGCCTTCCACCAGCCAGCCCGGGTTGTTGCCATGAAAATGCTGGACGACATGCACCGCCTCATGCACGAGCGAGCCGACGGCCTGGCCATGAAGTTCCGTTCCCAGCCAGGTTGAATTGGCGACCACCTGCGACCCGGAGGTGTAAGCCACGCCATCCATGGGCTTGATGGTGATGCTGAAATGCTCCGGCGCGGTGAACCCCTCGCTGGGAAGGATCGCGACGATTTTGGGATACCACTCGGCCAGCACGGATGCCAGCTTGCCTTCAGCCCAGTCTTTCAGCTCGGGCGCCTTGGCGGTGTTGATGATGATCTCACATTTTCCATCCGCCGTCTTGATGACAAATGGAGCTGTCGGAGCGGCTTGCACGGCCGATTGCTGTGATGTCTCAGGCGCATCCGCGTCAATCACATCAATTTCACTGTAGAAAGTATTTCCAAAATTGTCTTCGGATTCGGTGCTGGCAATATCAAACAAGAGGTAACGGTATTTTCCGAGAGAGCCGTCAGAGTCGGAAATACTGACGCCATATTGCCCGCCGCCGTCGTCTGCATCCTTTTTTGCTTTCGTATTCACTTTCGTCACCAGCTTCCAGCCGCACGTCTCAGGATCCGTTTCTTTTTTGGGAGTGGCGTTGAAGTTGCCGGCCTTGCCGTCGCTGGCATAGAGCGTGTATAACTGCGGCCCGCGCGTGCCGGGATGCCACGAATAGGTATTGACCTGCCTGAGGTTGATGAGGCCGCCCAAATCTGCTTGCAGCCGTCCGCCGGAAGTTCCGGCGTTGAAGAAAAAATTTTCTTCCGGCTGGTCGGCGTTCGTAGGCAGCTGGCCGTCATTGAGTTTGTCAACGTCGCCGCCGTTTGGATCTCTCTCGCCATCCACAATGACGAATTTGGCTTTGGTGGCCGCGTCGCTTGCGGAAGGAGACGGGACGTTCTTAAACTTGAATCCCGCCGTGGCATCGTCGCTGTCGTTGTGGCCGACGGCCACCTTGACCTCGGCGTGTGCTGCCAGTCCCGCCAGCAAGAAAATTCCGGCGGCAAAAATGTGGATTCGTTTTTTCATGTGTAATCTTGGGCTTTCAAGCGGTCGCATGTTATTTGTCTGCTGGCTCGGAAATCATTTGGGTGCGGCTGGATTTATGCCCCATTGGCCCGGTTGCGGCCCCATCGTGAATATAATCGCGCCGCCGTTTTGTAATTCACGGTAAGGCAGAAACGGGGAGTCCCAGTTTTTGCCGTTCACCCGGACTGATTGCACATAAATGTTCTGGTCCGAAAGATTTTCCGCCGTCATCGTGAACTTTTTCCCATTCGAGAGATGGACCACGGCCTTCGGAATTTGCGGCGCGCCGATGACATAATAATCGCTCGCCGGGCAGACCGGGTAAAAGCCGAGGCAGGTGAAAAGATACCAGGAGGACATCTGGCCGCAATCGTCATTGCCGCACAGCGAATCGGGCTGGTTGCCGTATTGAGTCGTCACCACCTGATGCAACCGCTGCGCCGCCTTCCACGGCTGGCCGGCGTAACTATAAAGATAGATGACATGATGGCTCGGCTCGTTGCCATGCCAGTATTCGCCGATGCAGCCGCGCAGATCATTGGCCGACATATTGTCGGTGAATAGCTTGGACTGCTTGGCGTCGAAAAGTGAATCGAGTTTCGCAACGAATTTTTCATTTCCACCCATCAACGCAATCAATCCCGGCACGTCCTGAGGCACGAACCAGGAGTATTGCGAACTGGTCGCCTCGGTGACGTCGTCAAGGTTGGTGCCGCCGCCGAACTCATGCGGGTTGAACGGGGTGCGCCAGTTGCCAAGCGAATCTTTGGGACGCATCCAGCCGAGGTCCGGATCGTAAATGTTTTTGTAGCTGGCCGCGCGTTTCATAAATTCATTGTAGTCATCCGTTTTGCCGAGCGCCTTGGCCATTTGCGCGATGCACCAGTCGTCGTAGGCATATTCGAGGGTTTTCGAGAGCGACTCGTCTTCCTTGTCGCACGGCACCCAGCCCAGTTTTGCGTAGGCGGCCACGCTGTCGTAATCCGGAGTCATCGCCGTGGTTTTGATCGCCTCATAGGCGTGCTGCACGTCAAACCCTTTCACGCCTTTGAAATAACCGTCCACGATCACCGGCACCGCGTGATAGCCAATCATGCACCATGTCTCGTTGCCTTGCAGTTCCCACATCGGCAGCAGGTGGTCCACGCTCTGGTCGAAATGCACCAGCAGGGAGTTGATCATGTCCGCATCGCGTTGGGACTGGATCAGGGTGAATAGCGGATGCTCGGCGCGAAACGTGTCCCACAGCGAAAACACCGAGTATTCCGTGAAGCCTTTCGCCTGGTGGATGTTCTGATCAAAACCGCGATAGGCACCATTGACATCCTCGTAAAGATTCGGTGCCAGGAAGGCGTGATACATTGAAGTGTAAAAAGTCTCCTTTTGCTCCGGTGAACCTTCGATTTCAATCTTGCTCAATTCGCGGTTCCATTTTTCGCGTGTGGCAGCCAGCAGCTTTTCAAAGCTCCAATCCGGAATTTCCGCGTCGAGATTTTGCAGCGCGTCGGCGGCGCTCACGGCGGAAACGGCAACCTTCACCTGAATAGCTTCGTTGGCCCGCGTTTTGTATTTGGCGAAGAACTGGAGGTTGGTGCCGGCGGCTTCGTTGCGGCTGCGGAACCGATAGGTGTTGTAAATGACCGGCTTGCCGGCGCTGATGATTTCCGTGTCATCAAACGGCCGCGAATAGCGCGCGGCAAAATAAAGATACCGCTCCTTGGCCCAGCCGTTGACCACATGAAATCCCGTGATCGTGGAGTTGTCTTCGATGCGCACGCGCGATTCCGCCACACGCCCGCGCCCGCCGTTGATCGCGTGGCTCAAGTCAACCATGATGGACGCCGCGTCGCTTGCCGGAAAAGTGAACCGGAGAATTCCGGCCCGTTCGCCCGCCGTCATTTCGGCCAGCACGCCGGATTTTTGGAGCTTCACCTGGTAATAACCGGCCGAGGCCGATTCATCGTTATGTGAATACACGGATTGATAGCCGTCTTCCGGATGGTCTTTCGTGCCGGAGACAAAATCTTGTCTTCCCACCTGCGGCATAAACAGAAAATCGCCAAGGTCGGGACAACCGGTGCCCGTAAGGTGCGTCAGGCTGAAACCCAAAATCGTCGGGTCGGCGTAAGCGTATCCGGAGTCTGTTTCCCAGTTCGTGGTGTCGGTGTCCGGACTGATCTGGACGAGTCCGAATGGTGCGGACGGGCCGGGATAGGTGTTGCCCTCTTCGCCCTTCGTTCCGACCATTGGCCGGATGTAGTTGGACAATTGAAATTCATTTTTCCCGTCCGCAGCGGCGCGAAGGTCCGGCCCGCCAAGCCCAATCAACGCCGCCCCGGTCATTAAAAATAATTGCAAGGAATATATCGTTACGCGATGTGTTTTCATGGATATGAGTTAATAATAATTTTTGAGAGTCTGCCCGTTGCTCAATGCATTGCGGCAATGGTTGGCTCGATGTGTGCGAATCACAACGTCGTTGACGCCGACGTCTGGCCCCGGCGCATCGGCGAGACAAAGACCGCACTCCGATTTGCTTTTGACCAAGGCGTTCATTTTTATCGGCATAACCATTGACCTGTCTGGGGGTTGAATGTGGATTGAATTTTCTGCGGGCGCAAGTTCTCTATTTGCGCGCAAAGTGTCCGGTTCTGTGCGATGATCAAGGCCGAATGGTGACGCGGTAAAAGCATTGTGCGGGAGTTGTCAGACTATTGGTGACCGTGATGGGCAGGCCGGTGCCGGGAATCGGTCCGCCCAGTGGCAGCCATGCCGTCTGGTTCAAATTGGTTTTGTATTGGAACTGGTAATTGAGACCCACGAAGGTCGGGCAGGAAAAGAGAAAATTGGTTCCGCTGGCCAGGGCGCTCAATGATGGAGCGGGCATGCCGGCCGGCCAGACCGTGGCGGAGAAACTGAGGTTGTCAATGGCCAGACCTTGAGACTTGCCGGCCGGACTCGCCATCTCCCAGACCAGCCAGAGCGCGGTGCCGGGCGCCCAATTGGTGATCACCTGATTGACGACGCTCAAGTTGGTCTGGTTGAGGGAGGTCGTGCCATCCACGGCGGTGCCGCCGACATCGGCCGAAACGGCGGATAAATTCACATTTAGCGCCGGCAAGAATCCGGTGGCATTGGTCGAGAGAGAATTAGTGGCGCTCGGATCAATGAAATAATAGAACTCCAGCGACTTGGCCAAATTGGACTGACGCCAGACTTCCCCCGTAAATTGCAGGTTCATGAAGTTCAAGGTTTGCGACGTGCCGTTGATGAATTTCACGCCGAATACGGTGTAGCCCGTGGAGCTGGTGGCCAGCAGGCCCAGCGCGCGATTTGAACTGCCGGGCAGGCCGAAGCTGATCTGGCCACCGGTGGTTTGATCGCCATCCGTCGCGCCAAAGCGGGTGCCAACATTCGCCGTGGGGTCGGCCAGGCCATACCAGCCAGCCAGACTTGCAAGTCCCAATCCGCCACTGCTGCCGCTGGCGCTGACCGGAAAGGCGAAGTCGAAGGGATTGGCCAGTGAATAGGTGATGCCGTTGATTGTCACCGGATTGGCAGAGTTGACGGAAGTCGCCCCGGGATCAGGCAAGGCGTCAAAGTTCTGAGAATAGACCGCACCGGGGTTGAGATAAGCAATAAATGAGGCCGGAGGCAGACTGCCACCGTTATTGGTGCCGCCGGGCGTCGGGTTGGAAAATATCTGCCGGACAAAACTCTGGCCGTCGGGGAAGGAGCCATAGGAGTCGTTGGGCAGCAAGTTGGTATAGTTAAGGTAATCCAGCACCTGCCATTGCGCATTGGCAAACCGGCTCAACGCCAGCGCGCCGCTGGCCGTAGGCAGGACGAAACTGGTGTGCGGTTCGTTCGTGGTCGAAAGTCCGGTCTGGCCGTCCGCAAAAATTACCAGGAACTGGCCGGAGCGGATTGAATCATTGGCCGGGAAAGCCCATTGACCATAATTGGTGTAGTTGTCCGCCAGATAAAGTCCGTTGAGGGAAACCGTGTTGGTGGAAGGATTGTAAAGCTCGATCCACGGCGCGCGCACGCCGGCGCGATTGGTGATGCCGGCCAAGTTGTCGGGTTCCACTTCGTTGAGCCAAAACGGCGGAAACGGCGTCAGCGACGCAGCGGTGCTGTTGGTGGCGGCGGGCGTGGCCAATTGAGCCGGGGCCGTTGCCGCGGCCCAGTTGCCAACGCGCCAATTGTCCTGCCGCGGATCAATCAATTGCAACGAGCTGCCGGTCCCGTAGGCATTGGTCGGCCAGGGTGGAACACTGTCAAATTCCACTTCGGCCACGACCGTGTTGCTGGAACCATTGTCGCCGGGCTGCAACAGTGTCAGCGGCTCGCCGGGCTGCAAGGTGCCTGAAAAAAGGCCGAACACGGTGTTGGTTGCGCCGTAGGCGGCGGCAAAGGCAGGTTGATTATTCGCCAGAACCAAGAAGCCGTTCGGATTCAGCGCCGAACCCGCTGGGAAAGTGTAGGCAAGCTCCGGCAATTGCCAGCCGGAGAGATCAAAAGTGGTGTTGGTTGAATTGTTGTATAGCTCGACAAATGCCGCGTCCGGCACCAGCGGATTATACATGATTTCGTTGATCACCATCTGGCCCACGGGCGAGGGCGTCGTTCCATTGTAAACTGCCGTGACGCTGCCAGTGTCGCCGGCAATCGGCTGATTCTTGATGTCCATCGCTGTGACACTGAGTTGATTGGTGCCGGGGAGCAGGGGCACGGCGACGGTCCAATTGGTCAGTGTGGTCCAGGTCACCGGCCAGGCTTCTCCGTTGATCCAAACGGTCTCGACATTCACCGGTGCCACGCCGCTGACATAGGCCAAATTGTTGCTTACGGTCGCGGTGGAGTTGACGGAAAAGGCGGAGGCGTTGACCGCCGCGAGTTGTGAGGCAATGCTGGCCTGCGCCGCGGCGATCCAAGGCAGCACGGCGGAGTTGGGATCCTCCACGTTCAGGCCGTTGGCGACGAACGCACGGTATTTGGCGTTCATCAGCGGCCCGGTGGTCATAGAGATGTCGAGCGGACCATTGACCAGTTCTTGTTGCGCACGCCAATACATCCGCAGAAAAGCGGGCGTCTGGTAAATCATGCCTAAATTGGAATCCGAAGTGTCGTAGGCCAGCAGATTCTGGCCCGGTCCCAAGGACTCCGGCCCGCCCAAATCAATGTTCAGATCCCAGGGCATGAGCGTGTATTTGGTGCCGTTGACGCCGATGTAGCCATACATGTTCTGGCTGATCTGGGTGCCGACCGAGTCAATGTTGCCCGCCGCGTGATTGGCCGCGAACACGCGCATCCATTCCTCCATGTTCGCCATGTTTTCCATGTTCGCCACGTAGTTGGGGCTGGCGAACGAGCCGGCCGCGTCAATCAGCGAAAAGACGTTGGTGAAGTTGCTGTAACTGTCGGGCGTGCGCCGAACCTCAAAGTTATAGCGATAGCGTGCGGGTTTTTTGACGCCGCCGGTGGTGGTGTAAGGAAGGAGCCAGCAGTAGGCTTCCGCTGTCGTGCCTATGGAATAGCCGGACGGGAACGGAGCGAATTCAAACCACGGCTGCATCTTGTAAAGGAATCCATCGGTGTCGTTGGGGAAATACTGCTTCACCATGTCGCCATCCGGCACCTGCGCGTCCTCCATCAGATTGCCGCCGCGCCGGTTGCCGTTGACATAAACGGCGACAAAGCGCCGATAACCCCAAGGCACGCTCATCGCGCGCATGAACGACCATGTGGTCTGTTCGCGCTGCAACGTCAAGTCGTCTCCCGGCGAATTGCCCGGCTGGTGGATTTTGTTGAAATCGGTCGCACCGAGAAATTTGTCATCGTCCGGGAATTCCCATTTGTAAGCACAGAGGTTGCCCACGGGCGAGTCAAACTCCTGATGGAAAGGGCTGCCGGAATAATGGCCCTGGACATTATAAATAACCCGATTGTTGTCATAAACGAAGGTAAAGTCATTGCCCTCGTTGCTCAGATCGGCCAGGTTGGCCCAGCGGTTGACATTGGTTTGGGTAAGCCAAACGTGATACACGCCAAAACTGCCGCCCGGATTGCCGTCGCCGAACATGACCACGCATTCGCGCACCGGTGATTGATCCGTGAGCAGCGCGGGGAAGCGCGTCGAAGCGCCCAAGTTGTCCACGGCAGAAATATAAAACGCAGCAACAGTTTGAGATGTCTGCCCGGGAATGGTCGCGCTGTAAATGCCGTCATGCGCAATGGCGTCGCCGCCGGTGCCGTCGTCTTTCATCGTCACGCTCGTGTAGGTCGTGGCGGGATCAATCCGGTAATACAGCGTCAGGCTTTTCAGACCATCCGGGTCTTGTGCGCGGGTGGTGACGATCACCGGTTGGTTGGCCACCGGCACCGGCGGATTGTGCGTCACCGAATACAGGGCCGGGCCGGCGTTGGTGAGGTAAGTGCTGTTGGGCGCGCCAGGCGTGCCGAGGTTGCGGGGGATGGGCAGAACGCCGGTGGCTTCCAGCCAATTGCCGTTCAAACGGAGATCCGGTTCGGGACAACCATGAATCCACCGGGCCTTGTATCGCAAGGTGACGGTGTCGCCCGCCACCATGTTATTGGCGTTCAGCACGGCTTGGCAGGAATTTTCCGCCGGCCAGAATTTGTCGCCGCTGCGAATGTGCAACGAGTAACTGCTGTTGTAACCGGAATTTTCCAGGCTGGAGCGGACGTGGCTGCCCTGCATGGACCAATTGGCCAGGCCCGATTCAAAGGTGGAGTTGGCGATGTAATTGACGCCTTGATAATCGGCCTCGATATTGTCCACCAGACACTCGCCCACGTCGAGCAAACCGATCTGGGCATGCATGATGGAAGCCTCGTAATTCGCGCCATTGTCCAGCACGCCGGTGTTTTCTATGTCAGTCCACGAGGATTTTTTGGACTCATCGCTGTCGGCCCAATTGGCGGCCAGACGATGGTTGCTGTGCGGATCAATCAATTCCAGACTGCTGCCGCCGCCGCCGGACCATTGGCCCCAGCGCCCGCCGGTGCCGTAAGTCACTTCGTCTTCCACCACATAGATTGTGTTGGTGCCGTCAAGGGTTTCCGGCATGGCCAGAGCCAGCCGCTCGCCATTGTGCGAAAGCTTGCCGGAATAGTTGCCATAAGTGTTGCCCGAATTCAGAGTTGGGTAATTGGAAAACAACTCCGACGTGTTTTTGCCGATGACGACGTAACCCTGCGGGCCGATGCTGGCGTTGGCCGGAAAAGTGAAGCTGACGCCCGCCGAGAACTGCCAGTTGGCCAGGCTCACCGTGTTGGTGCCCTGATTGTAAAGCTCAATATATTGATCGTCGTCGTTGCCGCTGATGGAGTCATACATCAACTCGTTGATGACGATGTTGCCGATGAGGATGGCGCTGTTGTTCGTGCCGGGCGTCAGCGCCTGCAACGGGTAAAAATCATTGGCGCCGTCCGGCCACCGGCCATGGGAAACGCCGTCCGCCTGCGCTTCAAACTGCACGGCGTCGAGCACGCGGCTGCCGTCGGGTTTGATGAAATAAATCGTGTCTCCAGCGGGATTCAAATTAAATCCGAGCGTGGCATTGAACGAGAGAAATCCACCGGGGCCAATGGTCGTTCCCGGGGGAAGGACATACTGGTTGGTGTTGGCATCGTCGGTCAGAATGCAACCGGAGAGGTCCACGCTGTTCGGGCTGTGGTTGTAAAGCTCAACAAACTGCGGCACGGCGGGATTTTCCGAGTGGGCCAGAACTTCGTTGATGACCACGTTGCGCAGCGGGCTGGGGTGAAAACATTCCATCGCGCCCGGTGAACCGCCGACCACGTCGCTGATGGTCCACGCGCGTGGGTCGCCCTCGCCGTAGCTGGGATTGGCCAGGATCAGCGAATGGCCGGTTCCGGCGGTCGCGACGGGCCAGGGATAAGTGTCCGAGTAAGGCACGGTCAGGAGCACGGAACCCTGTTCGTCCAGCAACTGCAAGGCCTCGGATTTTTTCAAGCTGCCGTTGTAAGGTCCCACGACGTTGGTGATGCCATAAACATTTCGGATGCCGTCGGGCGAGGCGGCAACGACGAGACAAGCTCCGCCCGCCAAAATGGTTCCCGGCAGAAAGGTGTAATTCATGTCGGCGCAGGTGAGCGTGTAACCGCTGATGTCCTGGAACCACGGGTTGGAATTGTAAATTTCCACAAACTCGCAGTTGTTCGTGTCCGCGCGCGGGGCCGGCTTCCACATGATTTCTGAAATAGTGATCGGAGTCGTGCGGCTGCACGATGCCGGCGGTTCGTAGGGATAAGGCACCATTCCAACCACCGCGTTGGCGGGCGTGTTGGTTATTTGCAGAAATTGCGCGGTGACGGTCTGGCTGGTTTGATCGCTGTCCACCGCGAAGCCCAGATAAAGCTGGTTGGACATGGTGATGGTCTGGCTGGCCAATAACGTCCAAGTCTGCCCGTCATAACTTGCATAGCCGCTGAATAAATTGCCCACCCGGTTGAGGCGCAGCCAGGTGTCGGGATAGTTGTCCGGAAAGCTGCCGCCGGACTGGTTGGTGGTGTTGGCGGGATCACGCCATTCGAAGAAACAGCCGTTGATCACGGGCGTGGCCAGCGAGGCGGCAAAACGTCCGCCCGGCGTCAGGGTCTCGCGCGCCATCAGCCCCGCCTTGGCCCAGGTGTCGGACAAGCTCAAGCCGGCCAGGCGCACTGACAAATCAAAATTGCCTGAAACCACTTTGTAACCAAATTGAAACTGATCGCTGGTGCCGCCGATGGAACTGCCGCTGCTGGTGATTGTCAGGCCGTTGCTGACCACAACCTGGCTGCCGGACAGGGAATTGCCAATGGCCAGCGACGCATAAATGCTGGCCACAAAGCCGGCCTGCGAATTGGCGGCGATGACATTGCCGCCGCTCGTTTGATCGGTCAGATGGTTGACGGTAACGACATAGGCGGCTTGATCCGTCATTGTGGCCACCGTGAGAACGACATTGCTTTGGGAGGCATCCTGCGCCGCGCTCACGATTGCCATCGCGCCACCGGGGCCGGTGAGCGAATAATTTGCCGTGTTCGTCGCAGAGGCCGGCGTGATGCGCTTGGACAAACTGACCTCAACCTGATTCAAACCCAGCGACTGCGCGCCGAGCAGCACCGGCGGGTTGGTGTCCACTAACACGGTCAAAAGCGCCGGGCTGCTGGTGATGCTGTAATTGACATTGCTGACCATGCTGGACGCCACCAGTTTCAGCAGCGCCCCGTTGTCGGTCAGCGGCGTGAGCGGAATGGTGTAAGCGGCATTGGTCGCTCCGGGAACCAGACCGCCGTTGAAATACCATTGCAACGAAGGATAAGGATTGCCGGCCACCGTCGCGCTGAATGTTGCCGGGTTCACTTCCGAAATAGTGACGTTGGCTGGCTGGCTCACGAAAATCGGCGGCGATGGCGGCGCCACGATCCCGCTGACCGCATAAATGGCGGTGGAACTGGACACCTGGGCCATGCCGAAAGTGAGTCCGGCGAGCGGCTTGTTGGTCGGGCCAAGCAGGGTGGCGAGATTGAGCGTGGTCTGGTAAAACCGCGGATCGTTTGGCGCTCCGCTGGTGGTCCCGTCGCTCAGGGCGATGCGTTCCACTCCTTGCAACGCGACGTTGACAGTGTTGTTAAACCAGTCCGGCGCATTGTAGGTGGTGGTGAACGACGTGCCGTCGTTGAAATGCAGCGTCACATTGGCGGTGCCAATGCTGTCACCGTCGGCGGAATTGGCAATGACCGCTATGGATTGGTAGGTTTGCGGCGTCGCCAGCGTCAGCGTGCCGGAACCGAGGCCGGTGGCGCTGCTCAACACGAGCGCATTATTGCCGGTGTAGGGCTGAAATTGAAACAGGCTGCCGTCCACCGCGCTGAAAAAGGAGCCGGCAGCCGGCAGGCCGTAGAAATAGCCCGGCAAGCCGCTTTGATAAAAGGCGTTCCCTTCACCCGGATTTAATTCCACGGCATAACTGTCATACGGCGGGCCGGCGGCATTGCTCTCCACCACCAGGTCCAGATTGTAACCTGTAACCAGAATCGGCCTGTTAATGGCATTTACCGTCAGTTTGACCACGCTGCTGGTGACGCTGTAACTGACGTTGCTCACCACGTTGGCGGCGACCAGGTCGAAGAGCGATCCGTTATTGGTTAAAGCGGTGGAAGCGATGGCATAAGTCGAATTGGTCGCGCCGGAAATGGGTGCGCCGTTCTGATACCACTGAATTGCCGGCGGGGGGTAGCCAGCGATGGCCGCGCTAAAACTGGCCGGGGAAAGTTCATTGACCGTGGTGCTGACGGGCTGGCTGGTGATGGTGACGGGCGTCTGGCTGGCCAGTTCGCCGCTGACCGCATAGATGCCCGTGGAGCCGACCCCGGCGGCCTGGGTGAAGGTAAGGCTGGCCAGCGGTTTGTTGGCCGATCCCAGCAGCGCGGCCAGACCGAGGCTCGTCTGGTAAAACCGGGGATTGTCGGGCGCGCCTTCCGTGGTTCCCGTGCTCAACGCGATGCGCTCCACGCCTTCCAGCGCGTATCCGCTGTTGCCAAACCAGTCCGCCGCATCGTAGTTGGTGACCAGTGTGCTGCCGTCTTTGAAGGTCAACGTCAGCGTGCCGGTGCTGGCTGCCGTGGCGTTGGCCGAATTCGCGATGATGGCAATCCGGTTGTAGAGCGCCGGCGTCGCGAGTGTCAGCGTGCCGGTGCTGACTCCGGTTTCGCTGCTCAAAACCAGGGCATTGTTGCCGGTGTAGGGCTGAAATTGAAATTGAGTGCCGTCGCCCACGGCGCTGGTGAAGCTGCCGGACGCCGGCAAACCATAGCTCTTGCCCGGCAGCCCGCTCTGATAAAATGCCTTGCCTTCGGCGGGATTGAATTCCTGCGCCGCGCTGCTGAACGGCGGTCCGGTCGCCGTGTTTTCGACGACGACATCACGGTTGAAACCCGTGACGGCGATTGGCGTCATGTTGGCAGCCGGCGCGGCAAGGGCGGCCATTGTCAGACACAGGGCGATATTACGTCGCATTTCCATGGAGTTGACGATGGGTTATTCTTAACCGCTTCACTTGCGAATGAGACTTAAAACGACCTGTTTGCGAATCAGACAGGCTGCTGGCGGCCACTTGGACTGCGTTCCCAACGGCTTTGGCTGCACGGCTGTTGAAATGACAATTATTCCGCAGTTTTTCGATCCATGACACGGCAAAACGACAGAATTTCAGGTTTTATCGTTCTTGCTTGGGTGCATCGGGACACGGTTCTTCAGGCCGGTCAGGCCCGACGACGGGGGGGACAGCCCAGTTTTGCCGCCAGAAACACCTCCTCCGCCACGCTGGCTTGGACCCAAAGCACACGGGCTTACGCCGTCAGCACGAGGGCTTACAGTCCAAGCACGCGCGCTTACGCCATCGGCTGACGTGCTTGGAGTCCAAGCTCGTATGCTTTTGGCGACCTCGGCAAAACCCGGTTTCAAGTGGCAGCAGCGGTCAGTGACCGCCGTGGTTTCCGGCCTTTTCACCTCTCGTCGGCGCTCACCGAACGCCGCTACCGCAGTTTTGCCGAGGTCTCGCAATAATAATATATGCAGGGGGAGTGAAAACGAAGCCGGCCCAGGTCTGGCGGTGTCTATAAACAGGACATCTGGCCCGAACTTTTGGTTTCCGGGACCATTTCTTAATACAAAGAACTGCGTCCGCAATACTAAGAACTGGGTTCTCAATACTAAGAACTGCGTCCGCAGTATTAAGAACTGGGTTCTCAATACTAAGAACTGTGTCCGCAGTATTAAGAACTGGGTTCTCAATACTAAGAACTGCGTCCGCAGTATTAAGAACTTGGTTCTCAATACAAAGAACTGCGTCCGCAGTATTAAGAACTTGGTTCTCAATACTAAGAACTGCGTCCGCAGTATTAAGAACTTGGTTCTCAATACTAAGAACTGCGTCCGTAGTATTAAGAACTGGGTTCTTAATACTAAGAACTGCGTCCGCAGTATTCTGGAAACGCCATTTTCCCTGGTTTTTATGGGCTTTTCTATCAGGTGCTGCGGGTTCGCACCCAAAAGTGAAAAATGTTTGAAAAAAGTTACGATTCCATTAAAGCCGGCATAAAAGCCGCCGATTTAGTGGCATAGTTCGGGTAACTAACAAACAACCAACCAAATAAAAAAAGCTGCGCAAACAAACGCAGCACCAAACATATGAAAACTAATAGCAAAATAAGTGGAGGGCACCATGATTGTTAAACCTGCCACCGCGTGGATCGGTTCCAATCCGGTCCCATTGTTCATCAACAACTGCGGAGTGGTAATCTTGGGCCTGACCAACAACGCGGACATCTATACGACGCCCGTGCCGGGGCTGCTGGTGGTCCAGACCGCGCTGGATGCGCTCACCGCCGACCAGGCGGCGATGACCGATGGCGGCCACTCCGTCACGGTGAAACGGAACAACTCACGGCTGGTGGTGGCCAACTTCATGCGCCAGCTTGCCGCCTATGTCACCGTGGCCTGCAAGGGGGATTTGCACAACCTCATCTTGAGCGGTTTTCCGCCGCAAAAGACCACGCGCACGCCGGTGGGCATTCTGCCGGCGCCGCTGGGGCTGGTGCTCAAACAAGGCCCGTTGAGCGGCATGATCGTGGCCAGGGCCAATCCGGTGTTCGGGGCGTCCATCTACAACTGGACCTGCACGGCGAACACGCCGGGGGCGGTGCCCCTCACCGCTCAAGGCACGGCGGCCAACTGGACATTCGGAGGTCTGACGCCGGGCGTGATCTACCTCATCGCGCTCAACGCGGTCGGCACGGCGGGGCCAAGCAACTGGAGCAGTGCGGTCAGCCTGATGGTCGTCTAACCAGACGAAAAGCCCGAACCTTTCCAAGCTGAACGCGCCGGAAGCATCCGGCGCGTTCTTTTTTCTTTTATGGACCGCAACCTTTTGGCGTTAGCTCGTGCGCTTTTGATCCAAGCACACGGGCTTAAGGTTGGGCTTGGGTGGCAACCATGGGAGAATCGCCTGGTTTGGAGTGAAACGGGTGCCGCTGGCACGTTTCTTGAAGCAGCGCCGGCTTGCAGCCGGCGGAATCGCGGATTTTTAATCCGCCGGGCGTGGATCAGGCCAGCGGCAGCGGCCGGGCGGGTGCGCGGCACTGCCGTTTACCCATCGGCGATACGGCAGGTTGCCAGCCTGCGCCACCTGGCCGGGCGGTCAGAACCGTGTCCAGATGCATCCGCTTGCTTCCGAGTGGCATCGAAACATTGCCATTTGCAGGTATTTCAAGCAGACATGGCGCATGTTTTATTTTCAGACAAGTAGATTCTTCTTTTACAAACAGAAATTCTGAACGAAAGTTCTCGTATGCACGAAGCTTTTGGTATGACTCATGCACCCTCAACTTATCGTATGTTTGGAGGGGCATCAAGGCCGCACTCAACGCCGGCCGACTTGAAACCTGCTCCTGCGCGCATTTGTGCCGGGAGTGCCAGACGCGCTGACGGACGACGTAGTGGATTCACCCTGATCGAACTGCTGGTGGTTATTGCCATCATCGCCATTTTGGCCGCCATGCTCCTCCCGGCTTTGTCCAAATCCAAGACCAAGGCCCAGGGCATTCAGTGCATGAACAATGGCCGGCAGCTCATGCTTTGCTGGCGCCTCTATTCTGACGATAACAACGGCGGTCTCGTTGCATCTTTGGGGCAAAACAAAGCGGCAACTTTCGACGGTCGTCCGGTCTGGATGTTGGGCGATTTTACTGATGGAAATCTTCAAGAGGAGTATGATCCTACTGTGGATGTTGAGAAGGGTCCCCTGTGGAGCTACGGCAAGGCTCCTTCCATGTATAAGTGTCCGGCAGATCCAACCACCGTCACCGTCGCGGGTGTTGCTTACCCGCGGGTGCGCAGCATCTCCATGAGCCAGGTTTTTGATTTTGGTGAGTGGCTGCCGGCCAACCCCGGCCCGTGGCGCACTTACGGAAAAATGTCAGACATCGTCAACCCCGTGCAAACCTTCGTCTTTGTTGATGAAAACCCGACGTATATGAACGATGGGGCGTTTGCAACTAAATGCAGCGGGTATCCTGGCAGCGGCACGAGTGGTCCGGAAATAGTTGACATCCCGGCAACCTACCATAACAAAGCTGCCGGACTGTCATTTGCTGATGGTCATTCCGAGATTCATAAATGGTATGGCCATATCATCCTGACCGCCTCAACTGATACGTCCGTCACTCCCGGCACGGGGGATTGGACTGATTTTTGTTATCTGGCGCTTAACACGACGGTTTTGCGATAAACAGCAATTTGGCATGGTCATTTTGCCTGTCATCGCAGGTTTTTAGTGGCCTTGCCTCGATAAAAAACGCGGCGGGGTGATTTTTATTTTCTCCAGTTTCTGGAGAAACAAGACGGGAAAGAGAATTTCTTTGCTGGAACCGGCGTAATTCCGGTTCAGCAAAGATCGGTAAGAGTAAAAAAACGGTAAAGCCTAGCATCCTAAAAATGAGACCTGTTCAACAGAAAAACCTATGAAACCACATGTAATCCTATGCAGCATGACATTGGCGCTTGCCAGCATCTCCCAGGCGGCATACACCCCAATTGCCATCCAAAGCAGCAGCTACAACGCCGACGTCATTGTCGAGTCGAACGCAACCCCGGTTCTCACAGTCGTGACCACGGCCTCGATTGACAATGGGACGAACAACACCGCCAACACCTGGTTTGAACAGGGCTATGACTTGGCCAACCCGAACAACGGCATACCTCCGCACGGCAGCACTTTTGCGTCGTATGACAATGCGAACTTCTCCTTTACCATGGCTCCGAGCTACATGGCGCCGAATGGTATTTTGATTAGTGTTGAAGTCCCCACCGGCACCTTCACGCTGGTCCACCCGGCGGCTTACACCACCCTCTCGTTCCTGGGCATGGGCGGCAATGGTGGTGATTCGATGACCGTGACGGTCCACCATCAGGATGGCACCACCGAAACGGGCACCATGGCCACCGGGGATTGGTTTGGCGGCACCACCGGCATAGCTTGGATCGCCGGCGGGCGTTGCAATTCGACCGTTAACCTGACCACCGAAACGGACGGCACCAGTGGTGACAATTTGGGAAATCCACGTATTTATCACCGGGAAGTCACGCTTGCCAATACGACCAGCCCGGTCACCAGCGTGGATTTGACCTATACCGGTGGATCCAGCGGCTCGCATAGTGCCGTCATGGCGCTCAGCGGTGCCACCCCCACCTCCGGCGGAGTCGTGGCTCCCATTACCGTTACCGGCTATGATTACGATTTCGTCGTCGAAACCAATGCCCCGCATGGCGGTCGCATTTTGAGCCAGACCATGGTTAACGGAACCAATCTGTGGGCCACCACGGTATCCATGGACAACGACACCATCACGGGCACCGCCTGGTATGAACAGGGTTACAACCTGAACAACGACGACTCCGGCTCATACGTTATCCCCAATGATAACATGTTAGGCACCGGCATTCCTCGCGCAGGCAGCACCTTTACCGACGTGGCTGGGAGTCACACCTTCACGATGCCGTCTGATTATACCGTAAACAATGCGCTATATATCAGCGATCTTGATACTTATACGAATGGCACCATCACACTGACAACCCCGGCTGCTTTTACTGGCTTGTCCTTCCTGGGCGCTGCCGGAAATGGTCCGGTCAATGTTAATTATGTGATCACCCACACGGGCGGCAAAACAGAAACGGGTGTGCTCTCGATTCAAGACTGGTTTAGCGGTTCCGCTCCGGCTGCCTGGGTCGCCAACGGGCGCGTGGCGGTGGATACGGCCCAGTTTTCCAACGTCAACTCCACCAACTTCCCCAATTTTTCCGCCGGATATCCCCGTTTGATCGAGAACGACATCGTCCTGACGGACACGACTGATCCGGTGGTCAGCATTTATCTGGAAAACACCAATGGCGCTGACCAGGGTTTGAGCAGCGGACGCTTTTCCATCTTTGCGTTGAGCGGTTCAGCCGGTGTCCTTCCGCCGGTTATTACGCAGCAGCCTGCGTCCACAAATCTGTATTATGGATCAAGCGTAACCTTCACCGTAGGTGCCACGGCCAATGCGCCCATCACCTATCAGTGGCAGAAGGGAACCAACGGCGTTTATGCCAATATCTCCAACAGCGGCACCATTTCCGGTGCGACCAGCACCACCTTGAGCATCAATCGGATTGGCTTTTCGGATCAGGCGGATTATCGCGCGGTCGCCACCGACGTTGCCGGCTCCGCCTTCAGCGGCGCAGGGACACTCATGGTTTTCTCAACGAACACAGATGTCACCCAGCCGGGGGATCCAATCACCGGGGTTAACATTTCTCCTTTCGGCGACGGAGTGCCTTCGTATGCAATTGATAATTCCATGAACACCAAATTTGGAGCGAACATTAACTCCGGAACCGTTGCCGCTTTGGTCGTCACCCCCTCCGTTGGGCTTACCGTAGTCAGCGGTCTGCGGATTTATACCGGTTCTGATTCGACTGGCCGGGATCCGGCCTCTTACGAGCTGTTCGGCTCCACTGATGGTGGATCTACTTACACGGTGATCTCGTCCAATTCGATCACGCTGACTGACAACCGCAACCCCCTCACTGCCGGTGAATCGCCCGATCCGCTCTCGCAATATTGCACCGAGGTGAATTTCAGCAACACCGTCGCCTACTCGACCTATAAACTTGCCTTCCCGACTGAAAAGGGATCGGGTCAGGTTCAGTTTGACGAGATGGAGCTGCTTGGCGTTCCCTTCTCAGGGTTTTCCTTCACGACGCAGCCAACCGATGTGAACGCCTTCGATCAAAATGCAAGTGGCGCAAGCTTTTCAGTTGTGGCCAGTTCCCCCACCACCAGCTCTCCCACGGTGAGCTGGCGTAAAGGCAGCAACGGAATATTTGTTCCACTGAGTGATGGCGGTCACATTTCCGGATCCCAGACGCCTAATCTGACCATCAGTCCCTCGACTTTTGCGGATGCAGCCGAATACCTGGCGGTCGCTTATGATGGTTCACATTATATTACGAGTTCCATTGCCCACCTTTACATCTATTCCACCAATGTTGATGTGACCCAGCCGGGCGACACGATTACCGGGTTTGGCGATACGACCGGGACACGCAATGGTGCCAATGCGTATCCGGCCAACGTCATTGACAACACCTTCCAGGAATGGATCAACGGTGGAAGCGGGTTTAGCGCGGGCGCTGGCTTCCCGCCGTTCGGAGGACCGGTTGGAGTCATCGTAACACCGTCGGTTGGGAGCACCGTCCTTGCCGGCTTGCGTTTCTATCCCGGCCAGGATGCGCAGAATTCCGACCCCAGCAGCTTTGTGCTGGAAGGTTCGAATGATGGCGGGACCACCTATGCCACCATTGCCTCAGGACCTCTCTCGTTGCCACTTGGTCGTAATCCGGTCTCCGCAGTAGTGGATCCGACCTACTTGATCGGACAAGGGCAGTATGTCCAGGCGCAGGAGATCCTGTTCTCTAACTCGCGTGGTTACACCACCTATCGTTTGACATTCCCCGATGTCGTCACTCCATCAACTGCCAGCGATTTGGAGATTGGTGAAGTTGAATTCTTGGGTGTCCCTGGAGCTGGCGTTCTACAGCCGGTGATCGGCGGCACCAAAATTGTTGGTGGAAATCTGAGCATCAGCGGATCGGGTGGCGCACCCAGCGGAACCTTCACGGTTCAGACCAATGCAAATCTGACGTTGCCGAGCTGGGGCACAGCCCTGACCGGGACCTTTGATGGCAGTGGTAACTTCTCGATCAGCCTGCCGGTCAGCTCGACAAATACGCATCTGTTCTACCGGATCAAGACGCCGTAAGTTAAACAGACATTAATTCATCGAAGGCCGGGCGAAAGCCCGGCCTTCGCATTTTATGGCTCGGCGTCGCGCAGGCATGGCTTCAACCCGATCTCTGATATCGGGAAAATGCATTGAAATTATAGGCACAAGATTTGGTGTTTCATTTCCATCTTGGGTCACATCGGCTTTGTCCGGCAGGTGCAAGGACATCTGTCCTTTGCCGGACCGCGCGTCCAACAACGCCAATTCGCTGGCGCATTCGCTCACCGAGTTTCTGATGTCGGTGGTGACGGCCATCTGGGCCTGGAACAAGCATGTTTCGTAGGAGTTGATTCAATCTGCTGGCTGGCCGGCCATCGGAGGCTGGATGATCTAATCCCCACGAATGCGATCTTTAATTATCATAGCGCTGTTAGCCTTTCGGGTTGAGAAATTATCCACACGATCACCGATCCCGCCACGCACTGCGAGTTGAGACAACTTGCGTTCCCGCGAGGCTCCGATTTTGAAGCTCAAACCAGCTGTCAAAATTTCAGTTTTCAGCTTTTTCCTAGACCGCCATGCAGGATGTGATCATGCTCCAGTCGCTGTAGCCCGTGCTGCCGCCCAACGCGCGCGCCCGGATCTGATAAACCGTCCCCGGCACCAGATTTTTCAAAAAATCAGCCTGCGCGCCTGGGGATGGATGCCGCCATCCTGCCAGTCACCATCGCCCAACTTCAATTGCACCTGATACGACCGGGCGTTTGGGATCCGCTTCAGGATCAGCCGCAGTTGCGTGCTTTGTTCGCGCAATACTTTGAGGATGGCTGCACGGACCAGCGGGGTTTGGGCGGAATTCCGGTTGATGACCGTAACACCGGAAGAAAGCAGCATCGGCAGGCTGGTCTTGGCCATGATCTGGACGTAATGGGACTCGTCCCGTAAAAGCCCGATCACGCGGACGCGCGCCTCGTTCCGGAGCGCCGTCAAGATCACGCCGCCGCCCAGCGCGGCACTGATGCTGTCACGAAAAGCGTTGCTGGCCACCGTCAAATCCGCCACGCTCACTGGCAGGTCAGGGAAGGCGGGATTGTCGGTCAAGGCAAGGGCGACCTACCGGCAAACATGTTCAGCCTGGAATTTTAGAATTTGGCAAAACCCATGGATACGCAATTCAAGGAGGTCATAAGTCAAATTAGTTGGAACGGATGGTTGAACCGAAGGCCGCGTGCCGCGTCCCACGGAGCTGACGGTTTATTCTCAAGTGAGTCGGTTGTTGATTCATATTAGCAGGACGCAAGCATAAACTGAACCAAATCTGCCATGCCATCGGCACTCCCGCCTCAATTAGTAATTCTGCTGGTTGCATGAATCAAACGGGTGGCCCGTTCGCCTTGCGAATCAATAGCTTATGTCATTCAACCAACCGATTGGGCCGCCGAACCCACCGGTCCGTCTGTTCAATCGGCTGGCTGCACAGTTGAGCCCACTGTCTTGTTTATGCAATCAGCCGGTTGAACAATCCTGCCAATCGCCCGATTCAACCAGCCAACCTATTCAACTAATGAACCAACCGGGTTGGTGGTCTGGCCGACCGGTTAAATGATTAAACCAACTGTCCAGATAATCAAGCAGTTGTGTTGGTGAGCCAACCAACCGGTTCAATGGCAGATTGAGCCGTGATTGCTTTGACCTGAGACAAGCCAGACACCGGGTGAAAGCACTTGCCGCCAGCACCTTGCGTGCGAAATAGACACTCACGCTTGAAATCTGGCCCTGTGCGCCAGTTTTTCGCGGGGGTGCGGAAGTTGCGCCCGGTTCTCGTGCGCTCCCGGTTCGGCTCCGGCTTTCGGGCTGAACACAGCCCCTTTGTTCCCAAGGCGACCAAACTGCCAAAGAGAATGGCCGGTAAAGCTCTGAAATAGCCGATGATCAAGCCGGCATTTCAAGTTCACATGGTTCCTCAGACATGGAGATGGTGCCACTACTATTGTCCCAGGATGCGGTAAAATGCCGCCGTGTTGCTCGGGGTTACGCTCACGCTGGTGTTGTTGACGGTGCCGCCTAGATTAGCCCATCCCGACGCGGTCAGATCGGTAGATACCTGAACTTGATAAGGCGCGATGCCGCCGCTCCAGTTTAGCAGGAAATTGGTTCCGCCCACCGAAATGGTTGAAAAGATTGGCGGCGGTGCCAGCACGTTAATGTTCAGGGTGGCCGTGCTGGAAAGATTTTGCGGGTCATTCACGCTCACGACAAAACTGTTGCCGCCGAGATTTGCCGAGAGCGGCTCTCCGGAAAGGGTGCCATCCGTCCCGACCATCAACCAGGCCGGGCCGCTGACTTTGGCGAACGTCAGCGTGTCGCCGGGAATGGGATCGGTGACGTTGGTGGCAATGGTGCCCGAATAGTTTTGGCCGGCAATGATATCCGGGGTGGAAAATGGGTTAAGGGTGAACGACGGCGCGCTGTTGACGTAAATGTATAATGTCGCGGTGTTGGACAGGCCACCCGTGTCTTGGACGCTTACCACGAACATGTTGGTGTTCGCGTCGGTGTAGTCCGGAACTCCGGAGAGCGTGCCGTTGGCGGCGACATTCAGCCACGCCGGTCCGCTGACCTTGGCGCAGGTGAGGGTGCCACCGTTAAGATCGCTGACATTCGTCGCGATGGTTCCCGAATAAGTCTGGCCGGCATTGGCGCTCGCCAGCGTGAATGGATTCGCGCCGAAAGTTGGCGGCCAGTTGGGAACCAGGCTGATCGCGGTGACGATGACATATTTGTTGTTTGGCAGGCGGATGCTCTGAATGGTCTTGGCGGGGTTGAGCGCAAAGGAATAGCCGTAGAGATAAAACGTCCGGTTGTCGGCGGAACCATTGCTGAAATTCCGGTGGCCCATGATGATGGCCTTGGATTCGCCGGCATAGCCTCCCGGAGTAAACCAGTCGCTCAAGGACTGCACAAATGTCGTGGTGGTGCTGTCGGTGTAAGTGACGACAAAGGATTGTGACGCCTGGCCGCCTTGCACGCCCGTCGCCAGCATCCGCAGGACGGCATCATTTCCGGCGGGCAGGGGAATCGTCTGGCTGGCCGCGCTGATGACATTGGTGGCGTTGACCGGACCAAAATTGAACACCGTGTTGCTCCAGTTTTGGGAGCCGCCGAGCAGCGTGCCGGAATAGGCATAACCGTTGCCGTCTATGCCACCGGTCGCCGGATTGGTGAACGTGGTGCTGTCCGTGTAAATGCCGGCCCGGTTGTAATACGAAGCCAGTGGCGCGCTGACCGGGTCATTGGCCAGAATGGCGGCCAGCAGGATCGCATTCGAGTTGTTCGGGAGAGTGACGCTCTTGACGGTCTTGGTTGGATCCAAAGTGAAACTGTAGCCATACAGCATTACGTTGAGCAATTGCGCGCTCCCAGATGAGTTCCGGTAAGACATCTCGGAAACGACCGATTCCCCAGAGTAAGATTGCGAGTCTGCCCAGTCGCTGAAACCTTGCGTGAACGTGGCGGTGGAATTATCCGTATAAGTGACGGTAAATGCCAGTGCAGGCTGGCTGCCATCCACCGCCGTGCCAAGGAGTTGCAGGGTGTTGAAATGCCCCGCCGGCAGGCTGATGGTTTGACCGGCACAATAAACCACATCAAGCGCATTCGCCGGCCCAAAGTTGAATGCGAGGCCGTTCCAAGAAAGCGAGGTGCCGAGCAGAGTTGCGGAATAAGCGTAACCACCGCCATCCAGTCCACCGCTAAAAGTCCGTCCATCGGTCCAGATGCCGGAGCGGTTGTAGAAGGATGAAAGATTGATGGGCATGGCTCCGGGGATGGGGGCAATCACGACGAAGTTCAGCGTGATGGAATGAGTCAGGCTTCCCATCGTGCCGGTGAGCGTGGCGCTGTAAGTGCCCGGCAGGGTGTTGGTGCGCGTGGTGATCATCATGGTGGTGGTGCTGGCCGTGCTCACGGGGCTGATGACCGCAGCAATGCCGTTGGACAGGCCGGTGATGGAGAAGGTCGCACTGCCGGTCAGGCCGTTGATGCGCGCGAGGGTGATCGCGGCATTGGCCGAGGCTCCGGCGACAAGATTGAATCCGCCCTGCGAGGGATAGAAGATGAAATCATTTGTGCCGGCACCCGCCAGCGCGTTGATCGTGTTGCTGCCGGTCGGCGTGCCCCAGCCGGTGCAAAGATCGTATCCGACCCGGGCGTAGTATTTGGTGGCATTATGACCGTTCAAGGTGTTGCCCGTGGTGATGTCGTGGAAACATTTGTTATAGGTGGCGGAGGGTCCCTTGCCGATCACATAAATTGCCGGATTAACAAAACCGACCGATGGCTTGCCCTGGGTCGCCGCCTGCTGGTTGACCAAGGCCATGAACCCCGCCCACAAGGGGGAAGCCGCGCTGGTGCCGCCCGTCCCCCCCACGATTGTGCCGTTTTCGTAAACCGTAAATATGTTGTCCGCCGGCATGGCCACATCAGGATAACTCCGGTAGCTGGTGGAACCCAGGTTGGAGGTCGTGGCGACACCCTGCTGCCAGTCGGGAATGCCATAGCCGCTGATGCCGCCGCCGCTGCCGCCCCAGGTGACATCGGATTGCCAGGGTCCGCCTGCGCCGCTGGTGGTCAGCGATACACCACCCACGATGGTTGCATAAGGATTGCCGGTCAGTCCGGTGCCGCCATCGAGATCGGCGCCGCCATCGCCGGACGCCTGGCTGAATTCCTGCCCCTGCGCGGCAAATTGCTGGAACATCTGAATGATGCTGGCATCAATCCCGAACCCATAGGACAAAGTCATCTGCTTCGCCTTGTCATCAATGGCGATCTGGTTGAACAGGTCATGCGCTTCGCCTTCGTAATTCAGAATGGTGGCTCCCGGCGCCATGGACATGGCCATGTCAATGTCCAGCACTTCTTCGCCCTCGTTATCAGTGGTGCCGGCGGGGCCGTTCGTCCAATAGGAGGTGAAGGTGGTCACAATGTTAGTGACGACAATGTTGGTGGACAATCCGGCATTGGTTTCATACATGTAAACATCTTTCGCATAGTAAGGACCGCCGACATCAACAATGGCGATGTATTGTCCCGCCCCGGTGTTGGTGACGCCCGGAACGTAAGCCTTGCGGAAGTCATTCCCCATGAAATAGCCGCCCGGTCCGGAGCCGGTGGCATAGGCGGTAATTGAGTTTGTCTCCAGGGAAACGGGCTTCAAGCCACCGCCCAGACGATGCGGCAGAATGAAATTGTCGAGTCCGCTGACACACAAAACGGGCACGTTCGTTTCCACCGACGGCTCCGCGTCCGGCGCGTAGAACGTCCGGTTTTCCGTCGGGTGCTGATAAACGTGTAGCTTCACCTGAAAGGCGCTTTCGAGGTTCGTCGTCGCCCCGGTCACGTCCAGCAGCAGGCGGTTGGAATGCGTGCGGGTAATTTTCAAGCCGTGCACTTCGGCAAAATGAATGACTTTTTGGTAGTCCGCCTCCGTTGGAGCAAACTGTTCGGCAAACTGGTCCGGCGTCAGCCACTGATGAAAGTTTGGTGTCGCCGGATTGTAAAGCTGCTGAAGCAGATTGGTGAGCGCTTCCGGATTGCGCAGCGGCAGGCCAATCGCCAGATTCAAATGATTTGTTGCCTCCAACGATTTAAGGGAATGCAAGCGCGCCGACGCCGGCACCTGGCTGCGCAAGAGGCGTCTTTCCGGAGTTTGCGCGGAACCGACCGTGGCAAATAAAACCGTCAGTGAAATGGCGATTATGAGCAGATTGCAGGATTTTTTCATGTATGTGTCTTTCAGTGGTGACGCGGGTTTTCCAAGCTTGTTTCTTTCGCAGTCAAACAATTCTCAACTGCCGTCGTCTTTTGGTCTGTTGAACGGATGACGTTTATTTCACCACGCCGTCTGGGGTAAAAAAGGAGAATATGCGTGTTTGAAATGCAAACAAGTGAGCCGGGAGTTTGCTGGAACCGTCGGGACACCTTGTGGAAGACTTGAATTGCGCCCTCTGTTTCCCTCAGGGCTTGTGTTGTAATTCTGACCGGTTCAGGTTTGGGTGGTGGTTATGAATGGTTCCACAACGCAAAACGCCATCAAAATCCTCCATGGTTCCGATTACGAATTAGCTAAATCACCATTGTCTATGATCTTCGAGGCTCGTAAGAATGATGATTCATCCATCTATCATTATATATTCACCCGCGCATCAAAGAGCGATCCTTGGAAGTTGCAAAAGGTCTGGCGGACGGATCAAAACGGCAAAACGGTTGAAAAATATTCTACCCCTTGAATTTTGCAGATCCTTGGCATATTTGACGCATTCCGAATAAGCGCGGTTCGTCACAAAGGCGGGGCATTTAACACATATTTCTGGTGTTTGTTTGCGGCTCCATGAGCACTAGCAGCGTTTAAGCTGTGGTTCCGGGAATCACATGCAGCATTTCATCAAGGCGGGGAGTTTTCTGATTTCCGGATCAACTATTTGTGTGCGGTGCGGGACCGATGGTTGCACCGGAGACGTATTCCAGCGGCAGCTTGATGGATTTTTTGGTGACGCCGCCCGTGTTCGCCAGTTCCAGCACGCGTTGTGCGATGTCGCGGGAGAAAGTCTTCGTATTCGGCTCGTAGTAGGCAAGAGGAGGGTATAATTCCGAATACCAAATGTCATTCGCCAGGGCGACCAGGGAAACATCCGTCGGAACGCGAATTCCTTTTGACGCCAGCCATGAAAAACAGGTCAACACCTGCGTCGCGCGGGTGAACACCAGGGCGGTCGGACGTTCCTTGAGGTTGAAGGCCAGGTCCAACGACCGGGCCACCGACAAGGGCGAACGGTCGTCTTTGAACACGATCAGCCGCCCGGCGCTGCCCAAAGCCCGCTGCAAACCCTCTTCTTCCGCCATCAGGCCGGGCCGGCGTTCCTCGTATTCAAAAATTCCGATGATCTGATGGCCATGACGGATCAATTGAATCCCCGCATGAAACGCGGCGGCCTCCCAGTCCGCCACCACATACGGCAAGTTCACGTCTGGGAACGGCCATTCATAGAGAAAAGTCGGCAAGCCCTGCCGGGCGAACCATCGCTGGATCGGCCCGCTGGTAACATATAAAATCCAGGCGGCTGACGGATGCACCTGCACCAGGCGTTCCAATTGGCGGTCCGGGTGCTTGAGGTGAAAAATATCCGGAGAGAGAAACCGCAAACTGCGCCCTTCTTCCGCCAGACGGATCTGCGTGTCTTCCATTTCCAACAACGTGACCCGGTGCTCGATGCGATGCGGCGACAAAAAAGTCACCGGCAACTTGTCCAGGTCCGCTTGTTTTGGCGGCAGCGGAGGTTTCGCCAGCACCCGGCGTTGCAGACCTTTTGCCGCCGGTTCCACCCAGCCTTCGCTTGCAAGCATTTTCAATGCCAGCCGCAAGGTGTCCCGGCCGATGCCCAAGCGCTCCTTCAATTGCAGTTCGCCCGGAAGCATTTCGCTCAACATGCCGGTGCTGATCCACTCTTTCAACGTGACCACGGTTTCATGCACCAGGCTCGATCTTTTGGGCAGGTGTTCCATTGCTTAAATAATAAGCACAACCACAGCAGCCGTCCAACGCATTGTAACGAAACACAGAATGTGGCGGCGGGCCGTGCCTAAAGCACCCATGGTTTCTGCGTCTGATGAGCGGATGATCGTGCTCGTGAGAGCATGGCTTTAACGCCATGCCTTCACATGTTGACACCGAGGAAAGAAGAGCGGGAATTTTATGTCGCACATGCCAGCAGGAGAAGATGGACAATGATCAAATAAAATCATAATCTCAACCCCGTCCCAAGAATGTTTCATGACCGGCGCAAAAAAGAATGGATAAATGCCGCAGTCTGCGAAATTTCTTTGAATGGCTGTCGGATTGAAAACCGGGAAAGCAAGCGTTCGACGGCATGGTGGAATTGATATTTCAGAATCAAGCCCTGAAATTAAACCGCATTTTGAACATCTAAAAATTATGATTGGAAACACCAAGACCAAACTGGTTCTGGCGGGACTGCTGCTCGCCGCGCTCATCCCTGCCTTCGCGTCCGCGGCCGATTCGCCCGATCCTTACGCCAACGAAACGGTGGCGCAGCGTGACGCGCGGATGCAGTGGTTCCGGGAGGCGCGCTTTGGAATGTTCATTCACTGGGGCGTCTATTCCGTTCCCGCCGGCACTTACCAAGGCAGGCAGATTCCGGGCATCGGTGAATGGATCATGTGCACCGGAAAAATCCCGATGGCCGAATACCAGGCCTACGCGAAGGAATATAATCCGGTGAAATACAATCCCGACGACTGGGTGCGGCTGGCCAAGGAAGCGGGCATGAAATACATCGTCATCACCGCGAAACACCATGACGGTTTTGCGAATTTCGACACCCAGGCGAGCGACTGGAGCATCGTCAAGGCCACGCCCTACGGCAAGGATGTTTTGAAGCCGCTTGCCGCCGCCTGCCGCAAATATGACGTCAAGCTCGGCTTCTATTATTCGCAGGCGCAGGATTGGAACAACGGCGGCTCGGAGTGCAGCGGCAGTTGGGACCCCGCGCAGAAGCATGACATGGATGAATATGTGGACAAGATTGCCGTGCCGCAGGTGAAGGAGCTGCTGTCGAATTACGGGGAATTTCCCGCCGTGCTGTGGTGGGACACGCCGTGCGACATGAGCCAGGAGAATGCCGCCAAATTGATCGCCGTCCTCAAGCTCAAGCCCGGCATCATCCACAACAACCGCCTTGGCGGCGGCTATAACGGTGACACCGAAACGCCCGAGCAATCTATCCCCGCAACGGGTTTCAAAGGACGCGATTGGGAAACCTGCATGACCATGAACGACACCTGGGGATTCAAGAGCTACGACAATAACTGGAAATCCACCGAGACGATTCTGCGCAACCTCGTGGACATCGCCAGCAAGGGCGGGAATTATCTCCTCAATGTCGGGCCGACGAGCGAAGGGCTGATTCCGGAGCCGAGCATCGAACGGCTCCGGGCTGTCGGCGCGTGGATGAAGGTGAATGGCACGGCCATTTATGGCACCACCGCCAGCCCGTTCAAAAAACTGCCTTGGGGCCGCTGCACGAAAATTGTTTCCGGCGACGAGACGACACTTTATCTGCACGTCTTCAACTGGCCGGCGAATGGCAAACTTGTGGTGCCCGGCTTGAAAAACGATGTGAAGTCCGCGCGCCTGCTCGCCACCGGCAAGAAGTTGAGTTTCACCAGCACAGTGGATGGCGTCGAGATCACCGTGCCAGCGTCGGCGCCGGATGAAATTTCCTCGACGGTGGTTTTGAAGATCAAAGGCGCTCCGGAAGTCGCCGAGGCGGGGCTTGCGCAGGCCGCCGACGGCTCAGTGCAGTTGCTGGCCAGCGACGCAGACCTGCATGGCGGCCTGCAATATGAATCGGGCGGCGGCAAGGACAACATCGGCTATTGGACGAATCCAGAAGACACGGCAAGCTGGAGTTTCAGGGTGAACCGTCCGGGCAAGTTCAAGGTGATGGCGGACATCGCGGCTTTAGCGTCGGGAAAATATGAGGTGATGGTCGGCGAACAGAAGATTCAAAGTGCCGCGCCGGCCACGCAGGATTACGTCAAATTCCAGCGCACGGATTTAACCGGAACTTTTGACCTGCCGTCTGGCAACGTGACGCTGACAGTCAAACCGGTCAGCGACGGCTGGCAGCCGATGAATCTGCGCAGCCTGCAACTCGTGCCAGCAGACCGTTGAGAGGTGAATCCAGTTCGGCCTGGCTTCATGGGAATCATGACTCCGTCGAATCGGATGCGCCCGGTTTGAAAATCGCTATCTACAAGGACAGTAATGCCCCGCGGGCATGGGGCCCTCGTCTTTTTTGAAATGGAAGGCCGAAGCCAATCCTTGCCCCAGTGCCAGCCATACCGCCGGGCCGGGAACCAGATTTTCTTTTCAGCAGGCTTCTTTGTAAGGATGGTCCGTGAGATCAAAACGGCCGAATGCATGCTCACCGCGAAAGTCCCAGGCCCGCGCTTCTGGAGGGAGAAATCCAGATGATTGCCGCCACCAGCGTAAACTTCCACCGGCACCAAGCCCTTCAACTTCTCGTCCCTTGCATCTTCCTAGAGCATTTTCTATTTAGATAGACGCAACGGGTGTTTGCTGGTATTCTTTTCTTATGGAAAGAAAATTATGCGACCGTTGAGTCAGGATTTGCGTCAAAGGATCGTCGCCGCGAGGGAAC
>Ga0181535_10000168_pt1 | contig 100779 bp, 84 predicted proteins | sample PEATcosm2014_Bin_44_FD_119774 | JGI IMG/M metagenome (GOLD analysis project Ga0181535, IMG submission 119774) | Peatland microbial communities from MTU Mesocosm Facility, Houghton, MI, USA - PEATcosm2014_Bin17_30_metaG | ecosystem: Environmental > Terrestrial > Soil > Wetlands > Peat | place... | reverse complement strand
CGACGTGCTGGTGGCCACCACCATCGTCGAGAACGGCCTGGACGTGCCCAACGCCAACACCCTGATCGTGCACCGGGCCGACACCTTCGGCCTGTCCCAGCTCTACCAGCTGCGCGGCCGGGTCGGGCGCAGCGACGTGCCGGCCTACGCCTACCTGCTGATCCCCGGCAAGGGCGAGATCACCGAGGACGCCCGCAAGCGCCTGCAGGCGCTGGAAGACTTCTCCGAGCTGGGCGCCGGCTTCCGGGTGGCGGCCATGGACCTGGAACTGCGCGGCGCCGGCAACCTGCTGGGCGGCGAGCAGTCCGGCCAGATCCACGACATCGGCTTCGAGCTCTACGTCAAGCTGCTGGAGGAGACCCTGCAGGAACTCCAGGGCCAGCCCAGCGGCACCTTCGAAGTGCGGATCGACCTGGGCCAGGCCCAACTGTCCCGGGCCTGGATCGACCAGGCCAGCGAGCGCCTGGTGGCCTACAAGCGGGCTTCGCGCCTGCACAGCGACCGGGACCTGGAGCTGTACCGCCTGGAGCTGGAGGACCGCTTCGGCCAGGTGCCCGCCGGGGACGAGGGCAGCGACCGCTTCTTCGAGCTGCTGAAGGTGCGCATCCGGGCCCAGGCCCTGGCCATCAGCGAAGTGTCCACCGACCGCGGCCGGCTTAAGCTGCGGGTGAGCCCGCAGACCCCGCTGGATCCGGTGAAGCTCATGGCCTGGGTGCGCCGGCAGAAGGGCGCCCAGCTCAACCCTGACGGCACCGTGCTGGTGCCCGCGGTTGCGGGCCCGGCCGGCGTCATCCACCAGGTCCAGGAACTCCTGGCGGCCTGGGCTGTGCTTTAATGGGCTCCCATGCCCATCCCGGTCCGCCGCCATGATCTCCTGCTCCAGCCCGACAGCGCCCGGGTCATCGTCCGTCCCTTCATCCCGGTCGACGGGGCGGGCGTAGCCGGCACCATCGGCCGCGCCCTGGCGCTGGACGAATGGGAGGTGGTGCGGCGGCTGCGCGCGGTGCACGAGGCGTTCGGCCCGCGCCACCCGGATCTCGAACCGCTGCTCATGGGCCACTACGCCAGGGTGCGGCGCTTCCTCGTCCATCCCGGCACGCTGTCGCTGCCCCGGATGATGCTCATCGGCGCCCTGTTCTCCGGTGAGTACGCGCTGGAATCCGCGGCCCTGTTCAACCCGTCCATCGTGCCGCACCCCGATCAGGGCGGCCTCCCGGGCGGCGCCCTGCGCTTCATCATGAGCCTGCGCGCCACCGGCGAAGGGCACATCTCTTCCATCGAGTTCCGGGAAGGCGTGCTTTCGGCCGGCGGCGACCTCAGCTTCGCCCCGCTTTCGCCCCGGGTCGCCACGCCGGCGGTCACGCCCGCCCGGGGGCCGGCCGACGCCGACTACGAAGCGAGCTTTCCCGCCGGGCTGACCCTCTCGGAACGCGCCCTGGTCCCGGTCTCCGCCAACGAAAGGAACGGCATCGAGGACGCCCGCTTCGTGCGCTTTTGCGATGAGGACGGCTCGGTCACCTACTACGCGACCTATACCGCCTACGACGGCCGGAACATCCTGCCCCGGCTCATCGAGACCCACGACTTCCGGCATTTCCGCATGCCCCTGCTGACCGGGGACGCGGTGCGCGACAAGGGCATGGCGCTGTTCCCGCGCCGGGTCGGCGGCCGCTACGCGATGCTCTCCCGGCAGGACGGCGAGAACCTGTTCATCATGTTTTCCGACCATCCGCACCAATGGAGCCGGCCGAGCCTCCTGCTCAGCCCGGCCTGCGAATGGGAAGCCGCCAAGCTGGGCAACTGCGGCTCGCCGCTGGAAACCGAAGCGGGCTGGCTGGTCATCACCCATGGGGTCGGGGCCATGCGCCAGTACTGCATCGGCGCGGTCCTGCTGGACCTGGAGGACCCCACCCGGGTCCTCGGCAGGCTGCGCGGGCCGCTGCTGGCGCCCGAAGGCCGGGAGCGGGTGGGCTACGTGCCCAACGTGGTCTACAGCTGCGGCTCGCTGCTGCACGGCGGCCGGCTCATCCTGCCCTACGCCATGAGCGACCAGGCCACCGCCGTCGCCAGCGTGGCCTTGCCGGACCTGCTCGGCGAGCTGGGCTAATTCTGGCGCATCTCCATCAGCGCCATGAGGAAGGACAGGGTGGACTCCGCGCCCAGGTTCTCATTCACCCGCTCGGCGTGCAGCCCGTCGCGGCAGCCCCCCGAGCGGGGATCGTACAGGGGTTGCCGGAGCTGGTTGCGCCCCAGGAACCAGTGGAAGGCCGAATCCGCCCGCTCCATCCAGACGTCGCCAGCGCCGGCCCGGAAGGCGTCCAGGCTGGCCGACACCATGGCGCAGGCGTCCACCGGCTGCTGGTCGAACCGGGCGCGGGTCCCGCCCCGGACATAGAAGCCCTTGCAGCCGATGGGGGCGAAGCAGCCGTCGGCGCTCTGCAGCCGCGCCAGCCACGCCAGGGCGCCCAGGCCCATCCCGGTCAGCTCCGGCCGCCGCAGCAGGGCTCCCGACCGGATCAAGGCCTGGGGCACGCGAGCATTGCAGTAGGTGACCCGGTCCTCGAACCAGAGCCAGTCCTCGCCGCTGGCCTGGCGGAACAGCGCCATGAGCCGATCCGCGAGCAGCGACACCATGCCCAGCAGGCCGGTGTCGCTGCCGGAGGTGCGCAGGTACTCGTCCAGGCCGAGCAGCCCGTAGGCCCAGGCGCGTGGGCTGGTGAACGCCCCCAGCGCCGGCAGCGCGGCGTGGAACAGCTCCCGGGCCAGTGCCTGGCGCCCCGGGTCGCCGCAACGCCCCGCCACCGTGCCCAGGGCCCACAGGGTCCGGCCATGGCTGTCCTCGGAACCGCACGCCTCGGTCCATTGCCGGTCGTACGACATGAAGTTGCGGAAGCGCCCCGGCCCGGGGTTGAAGGCGTGGCTCACGAAGGCCAGGTAGCGCGAGGCCAGGGCGTGCACGGCCCTGGCGTCATGGCCACCCGCCTCCTCGATGAGCGCCATCAGCAGCAGCGCCCGGGCGTTGTCGTCGACGCAGTAGCCGTCCGCGTAGCGCGGCACGCCGTAATGGGCGTGCTGCAGCATCCCGGTGGGATCGGTCATGAGCGTCAGGTGTTCCAGGTTGACTTCGGGCAGCCGCATCGACTCCCCGCAGCCAGGGTTGCTATCCGTTTGATTCATGACTACCTTGGATGCGTTGATCGGCATGGGGGAATATTGATATCTTGAAAACGACTCAAGTATGGGGCATCCGGCGGCAACAGACCATGCGCAAGATCCTGACCTCCCTCATCCTTCTCGCTTCCGCCTTCTGGGTGGGCTGGTGCGCCAGCCAGATCCTGCCGCGGCGCGGCGCCGAGCCCCGCGCCGTCACCCCCCGGGGCCCCCTGCCCCCGGCGGAACAGAGCGTCGTGGACCGTTTCAAGGAGTCCCGGGTCTCGGTGGTCTACCTCACCTCGCTGGCCTACCAGCAGGATTTCTGGTCCCTGGACGTGCAGACCGTGCCCACCGGCACCGGTTCCGGGTTCATCTGGGACACCGAGGGCCATGTGGTCACCAACTACCACGTGATCGAGGACGCCCAGGAAGTGGAAGTGGCCTTGGCCGACGGCACCCGCCACAAGGCCAGGCTGGTGGGGGTGGCCCCGGAGAAGGATCTGGCGGTGCTGCAGATCCAGACCAAGGGGCTCAGGCTGCGGCCGATCCCCATCGGCAGCTCCGCGGACCTCCAGGTGGGCCAGAGCGTCATGGCCATCGGCAACCCGTTCGGCCTGGACCAGACCCTGACCCTGGGCGTGGTCTCCGCCCTGGGCCGGGAGATCCAGAGCGCCACCCGGCGCCGGATCAGCGGGGTGATCCAGACCGACGCAGCCATCAACCCCGGCAATTCGGGCGGCCCCCTGCTGGACAGCGCCGGCCGGCTGATCGGGGTCAACACGGCCATCCAAAGCACCTCCGGGAGTTCCGCGGGCATCGGCTTCGCCGTGCCGGTGGACACGGTCAACCGCATCGTGCCCCAGCTCATCGCCCGGGGCCGGTCGGCCCGGGCCGACCTGGGCTTCGATCCCATCCCCGACGCCTGGGCCGCCAACCTGGACGTGCCCAAGGGCATCATCGTCGGCCGCGTGCGCCGCGGCGGCCCGGCCGATCGCGCCGGACTGCGCGGGCTGACCCGCCAGGGCGGCAGCTGGCTGCTGGGCGACGTGATCCTGGGCGCCAACGGCCAGCCGGTGAAGGACCTGGACAAGCTGCTGGACCTGGTGGAATCCGAAGCCCCGGGCAGCGTGGTCACCCTGGAGGTGTTCCGCCAGGGTCAGAAACTCAAGCTGCCGCTGACCGTGGCGCTGGATGCTAGTGGTTCTCTATGAAGGAATCGACCTCCCGGTGCCACGCCTCCGGCTCGAACGTGCCGATGGGCGTGGCCTCGCCGAACAGCAGGTCGACGATGTAGCGCGGCCGCTTGCCGCCGATGTGCATCGCCTTGGCGCAGGAGACGCAGTAGACCACCACGTCCTGGCAGGGCATCTCCCCGGCGCGCCGGCCCATCTGCTGCTTGACCTGGTCCACCGGGATCGTGCCGTAGAAGCTGTCGCCGCAGCAGGTGCCCCGGGTCCGGGTGTGGGCGGGCTCCACCACGGTGATGTTCATCCGGGCCAGCAGGGTCCGGATGGCGTCATGCACCCGGGTCTCGGTGCGGGTCGGACAGGCGTCCAGGATCGCCATGGGCGCTCCGCCGTAGTCCGGGAACGGAAAGCGGTCGCTGGCCGCCAGCACCTCCCACAGGGAGATGGTGCTGATGCCCGGATAGAGTTCCCGGTAGCGCCGGTCGCAGCCCGCGCACACGTTGATGATCCGGGTCCCGGCCGGCAGGCCGGGGTCGTGCCGGCAGCAGGTGAGGTGCCCGGGGATGCGCTCCGCGCCGCCGTTCAACCATTCCAGAAGGCGGTCCGCCAGGGCGGGCTTGTGGATCATGAGGGCGCAACCGGGCGCGAACACTTGGGACATGGCGGCATTCTCCTGGGCTCTGGCTCCAGTTTCACGGCAAGCCGGGCCCAGGGCGACCCGTTTCTTGCGGTCATGACCTTTTGCCATGTTATTTAATATTAGTGGCACAAGTCGTGACATTAATTCTTAAGGGCCAAAAAAAAACCGGCTTTTTCTCATCGAATGATTCAGTTTCGTGCAATCTTGCTCCACTGATTCTTCACGGTACGCCCCATGGCCACGCACGCGCCAGACTCCCCGAACAGCCAGAATCCCTTCTTCCAGAAATGGGAAACCCCATTCGGGGTGCCGCCATTCGGCCACATCAAGCCGGATCATTACCTGCCCGCGTTCCAGGCCGGCATCCGGCGCCACAACGAAGAGATCAAGGACATCCTGAAGGTCCGCTCGGCGCCCACCTTCCGCAACACCGTGGAGGCGCTGGAGGATACCGGGGAGTTCCTGGACCGGGTGAACGGGGTGTTCTCCGCCCTGGTGGAGGCCGACACCAACGGCCCGCTCCAGGCGGTGGCCCTGGCGGTGGGGCCCCTGCTCGCCGGGCACCAGGACGACATCTACCAGAACGAGGCGCTGTTCAAGCGGGTGCAGGCGGTGCACCAGCGCCAGGAGGCCCTGGCGCCCGAGGCGCGCATGCTGCTGGGGAAGACCTACCGCGGGTTCCTGCGCGGCGGGGCCGGGCTGGCGCCGGCGCAGCAGGCCCGGCTGCGCGCCCTGCACGCCGAACTGGCCCTGCTCTGCCTGAAGTTCGAAGCGAACCTGCTGTTCGAGACCAACGCCTTCAGGCTGGTGGTGGAGTGCCCCGGGGACCTGGCAGGGCTCTCCGCCGCCGAGCTGGATGCGGCGCTGGAAGCGGGAGAGCTGTGCGATCGGGAAGGCAAGTGGGTGTTCAACCTCCATGCCCCGTGCCTGTGGCCGTTCCTGGAGCACGCCAGCAACCGCGACCTGCGCCGGCGCATGCACCAGGCCTACATCTCCCGCTGCGACCGGGGCAACGCCCAGGACAACAACGGCCTGGCCGCCAAGATCACCGCGCTGCGCTGCGAAAAGGCCAGGCTGCTCGGCTACGCCACCTACGCGGAGTACGCCCTGGAGGAGAGCATGGCCCGCACCCCGGCCAACGCCTACCGCCTGCTGGAGCAGGTGTGGCAGCCGGCCCTGGCGCACGCCGCCCGGGAAAAGGCCGAACTCCAGGCGCTCATGGACCAGGACCTGCCCGGGGCCCGGCTGGAGCCCTGGGACTGGCGCTACTACGCGGAAAAGCTGAGGATGCGCCGCTTCAACCTGGATTCCCGCGCCCTGCTGCCCTACTTCCCCCTGGACCAGGTCCGGGAAGGCGCCTTCCGCACCGCCAACCGGCTGTTCGGCATCACCTTCAACGAGCGCAAGGATCTGCCCACCTACCACCCGGAAGTGCTCACCTACCTGGTCCAGGACCGGGACGGCAGCTACCTGGGCATCTACTACGCGGATTACCATCCCCGCCCCGGCAAGCGCGGCGGCGCCTGGATGGAGAGCTTCAGGCGCCAGTGGCGGCGCCAGGGCAAGGACATCCGGCCGGTGGTCTACAACGTGGCCAATTTCCCGCGCCCGGTGGGCGACACCCCGGCCCTGCTGAACCTGGAGGAGGTGCGCACCCTGTTCCACGAACTCGGCCACGCGCTGCACGGGCTGCTCAGCCGCTGCCGCTACCGGAGCCTGTCCGGCACCGCCACCGCCCTGGACTTCTCGGAACTGCCCAGCCAGATCATGGAGAACTGGGCCACCGAACCGGAAGTGCTGGCCATGTACGCCCGCCACCACCGCACCGGCGCCCCCATCCCCCCCGAACAGGTGGCCCGGATCCAGGAATCCCAGGTCTTCAACCAGGGGTTCGGCACCACCGAGTTCCTGGCCGCCGCCTTCCTCGACCTGGACTGGCACACCCGCACCGATCCCGAGCCGGTGGACGCCGGGGCGTTCGAAAGGGCCTCCATGGCCAGGATCGGCCTGCTGCCCCAGGTGCCGGTGCGGCACCGCACCCCCTATTTCGCCCACAGCATGGGCGGCGAGTACGCCGCCGGCTACTACGGCTACCTCTGGTCCGCGGTATTGGATTCGGACGCCTTCCAGGCCTTCAAGGAACAGGGCGACATCTTCGATCCCGCCATCGCCCGGTCGTTCCGCACCCACATCCTGGAAAAGGGCGGCAGCGAAGACCCGCTGGAACTCTACCGCCGGTTCCGTGGCCGGGACCCCAGCGTGGCGCCGCTCCTGCGAAAGCGGGGCCTGGGCTAAACCCGGCGCCGTGGTAGGCTTAATCCTTTAGGACCATAGGGATTCCAATGCCATCCAGCGCCGAAATCCAGGCGATCCATGATCTTCCCATTCCAGATCTGCTGTTCCGGGCCGCCCAGGTGCACCGGGCCCACTGGAACGCCCAGGAGATCCAGTTCTGCACCCTCGATTCCATCAAGACCGGCGCCTGCCCCGAGGACTGCGCCTACTGCCCCCAGGCGGCCCGCTACGACACCGGGCTGAAGGTGGAGCCGCTCAAGGAGAAGGAGCGCGTGCTGGAGGGGGCCCGGGCCGCCAAGGCCAACGGCTCCACCCGCTACTGCATGGGCGCCGCCTGGCGCGAGGTGCGCGACGGCGAGGCCTTCGAGCAGGTGCTGGAGCTCATCACCGCGGTGGCCGCCCTGGACATCGAGGTCTGCGTCACCCTGGGCATGCTCGATGCCGGGCAGGCCAAACGGCTGAAGGCCGCCGGCGCCACGGTGTACAACCACAACATCGATTCCTCGCGGGAATTCTACGAGACCATCATCTCCACCCGGAAGTTCGACGACCGCCTCGCCACCATCCGGGCGGTGCGCGAAGCCGGCCTGGAGGTCTGCTCCGGCGGCATCGTCGGCATGGGCGAAAAGCCGGAAGACCGCATCCACTTCCTCCATGAGCTCACCCTCATGGATCCGCCGCCGGAGAGCATCCCCATCAACCAGCTGGTGCCCGTGGCCGGCACCCCCCTGGCCGGAATGCAGCCGCCCCCGCCCATGGCCTTCATCCGGATGATCGCCACCGCGCGCATCCTGTTCCCGCGCAGCCGCATCCGGCTCAGCGCCGGGCGCACCGCCATGAGCGACGAGATGCAGGCGCTGGCCTTTTTCGCCGGTGCCAACAGCCTGTTCACCGGCGATAAACTGCTGACTACGCCCAGCCCGGGCGAATCCCAGGACCACCGGTTGCTGGCCTCCCTGGGCATGCGGGTGGAAACGCCCGCCAAAGTCTGATTTTTTTTAGGAATTCAATGATGCACGAGATGGACAAAGCCTTCGACTTCAAGACCGCCCAGGAGCGGTGGTACGCCAAGTGGGAGGCGGCGCGGGTATTCGAGGCCAAGCCCGACAGCGGCAAGACCCCATGGTCCATCGTCATCCCGCCACCCAACATCACCGGCAACCTGCACATGGGCCACGCCCTGGTGTTCACCCTGCACGACATCCTCACCCGCTTCAAGCGGGCCCAAGGGTTCGACGCGCTCTGGGTGCCCGGGGTCGACCACGCCGGCATCGCCACCCAGGTCGTGGTGGAGCGCCAGTTGAAGGAGACCGAGGGCAAGACCCGCCACGACCTGGGCCGCGAAGCCTTCGTCCAGCGCCTCTGGGACTGGAAGGACCAGAACCAGGGCGCCATCGAGAACCAGCTGCGCCGGCTGGGCGCCTCGGTGGACTGGACCCGCAAGCGCTTCACCATGGACCCCGACCTCAACCGGGCCGTGCGCAAGGTGTTCGCCGCCGCCTACAAGCAGGGGCGCATCTTCAAGGGCCCGCGCATGATCCAGTGGGACCCGGCGAGCCAGACCGCCCTGAGCGACCTGGAAGTGAACTACGTGGAGCGCCAGGGCAAGCTCTGGTACATCCAGTACCCCCTGGCCGACGGCAGCGGCCACATGACCGTGGCCACCACCCGGCCCGAGACCTTGCTGGGCGATACCGCCGTGGCGGTGCACCCGGACGACGAGCGGTTCGGCCACCTGGTCGGCAGGATGCTCAAGCTGCCGCTCACCGACCGGCTGATCCCGGTGGTGGCGGACCCGTTCGTCGATCCCGCCTTCGGCACCGGCTGCGTCAAGCTCACCCCCGCCCACGACCCCAACGACAACGCCGCGGGCAAGCGCCTGGGCCTGGACTGCATCACCGTGATCGGCTTCGACGCCCGCATGACCGCGGAGGCGGGACCGGCCTACGCCGGCCTGGACCGCTTCGAATGCCGCAAGAAGGTGGTGGCGGAACTGGAGGCCCAGGGCCTCATGGAGAAGATCGAACCCTACACCCACCAGGTGTCGGTGAGCTCGCGCAGCGGCGCCGTGCTGGAGCCCCTGGTCTCGGAGCAGTGGTTCATGAAGGTCGATGAAGCGGCCCAGCAGAGCCTGGAAGCCGTGCGTTCCGGCCGGATCAAGTTCACCCCCGAGCGCTGGGCCGGCGTGTGGGAGCACTGGCTCACCAACATCCAGGACTGGTGCATCTCGCGCCAGCTGTGGTGGGGCCACCGGATCCCGGCCTGGACCTGCGGCAAGTGCGGCCACATCACCGTGGCCGAGGAGACCCCCGCGGTCTGCGAACAGTGCGGCAGCGCCGAACTGGAGCAGGATCCCGACACCCTGGACACCTGGTTCTCCTCGGCCCTGTGGCCGTTCAGCGTGTTCGGCTGGCCCGACCAGACCGCCGACCTGGCACGCTACTACCCCACCAGCGTGCTCATCACCGGCTACGACATCCTGTTCTTCTGGGTGGCCCGGATGGTGATGGCCGGCCTTACCTGGACCGGCGACGTGCCGTTCCGGGACGTCTACTTCAACGCCCTGGTGCGCGACGAGCACGGCGCCAAGATGTCCAAGTCCAAGGGCAACGTCATCGATCCGCTGGCCACCATGGAGGAGTGCGGCACCGACGCCCTGCGCTACTCGCTGGCCGCCATGGCCGCCCCGGGCACCGACATCGCCCTGTCGCGCAGCCGGCTCGAAGCCAGCCGGAACTTCTGCAACAAGCTGTGGAACGCCGCCCGCTTCGTGCAGCTCAACCTCACCCCCGACGTGACCCTGGACGTGGTGCCCGAGTTGGGCGAACCGGAGTACTGGATGATCGGCCGGCTGCGCGAGCAGCTCGCCGTCACCACCAAGGCGATCGAGGAGTTCCGCTTCCACGAGGCCGCCGAGACCCTGTACCACCTGGTCTGGGACGACTTCTGCGCCACCTACATCGAGCTGGCCAAGGTCACCCTCACCGACGGCAGCCGCGAGCAGAAGGCCGCCATCCTGCACTTCCTGGACATCCTGCTGCGCGCCCTGCATCCCCTGGTGCCCTTTGTCACCGAAGAGATCCACGAGGCCGTCATGACCGGCCGGCTCCCGGCCGGCGAACCGGACCTGCTGGCGGCCCGCAGCTGGCCCCTGGACGATCCGCTGCTGGCCGTCCAGGGCGGCGATCCCGGACTGGTGCCGCATTTCCAGGAGGTGCTGACCGCCCTGCACCGGCTCAAGGCCGACAACGGCGTGGACCCCGGGAAGAAGGTGGCGGCGTTCTGCACCGTGCGCACCCTCGCGCCCTTCGCCGAAGGGTTCAAGGGCATCGCCCGGCTGGCGTCGGTGACCTTCACCGACGGCGACCTGGGCACCCCCACCCGCGCCGTGGCCGTGGTGCGCGGCGGCACCGTGGCCCTGGAGCTGGCCGGGCTCAAGGATCCGGCGGCCGAGCGGGCCAAGCTGGAAAAGGAGCGGGACAAGCTGGTGAAGGAACTGGAGTCCCTGGGCACCCGCCTGGCCGACGCATCCTTCACCACCAAGGCCCCCGAGGCCGCCGTGGCGAAACTGCGCGACAGCGCCGTGGAAAAGCGCGCGCGCCTGGAGCAGATCAACGGGTTGTTGTAACTAGCAGCCGTTACGGAGCGGAGTTCCGTTAAGGCTGCTTGGGCCCGGCAAGGCCTCTCAATCACAACGTACCTTACGGTGCTATAAGACTAGAACCGCACGCCGCCCTGGAGGCTGATCTCCACGTTCCCGGCCATGGCTTTGAGCAGCCTTTCCCGGCCGACCTGGCCGGCGGCGATTTCCTCATAGCTGGGCGTGCGCGTGGTCATGGGCGTCGCGGCCAGCCTGAGCGCCACGTAGGGCCGCATCACCTCCCCTGCCCGCACCGTGTAGCCGACGTAGGAGAGCAGCCAGGGGCGGAGGTCGTTGGTGCTGACCGTCGAGTGCATGTTCTCGAGCCGGGTGAACCGGCACTGCAGCCCGAAGCCGAAGTCCACGCCCTGGTGGAAATTCCACTGGATGCCGGGGGCGATGAAACGGCTTTGCAACTCGCCCGATCTCTGCACGCTGGTGACCGTCCGGCCCTGGACCTCGTTCACGACGGCACTGACGTTGAAGATCGCGTTGGGCTGGAATTCCCCGGTGACGCTCAGGTCCGATTTGGCGAAATCATAAAATCGGTATCCCGCATGGATGGTGGGAACGACCTTGTCGTTCCGCTTAAAGTTCCCGGACATGTTGGCGTAGAAGGGGGCGGGGTGCACCTTCTCGGAGGGGTTGTAGTTCGCGCCCAGGCCGACCTGCCAGCGTTGCTCTTGCGCCAGGGCCGGAACCGCCAGCAGGGCGATCAGGGGGAGTGCTTGGATTTTCACACTATTCACAAGGTCTCCTTGGTGGCTGCTGAGCCATTCATTAGTGGCCAACCGGCCACCAAGGTTCCCCGTCCTGCTTCAGCGGCTACTGCACCGCCTCCACCGCCATCTCCAGCTCGTCGCCTTCCACCTTCAGCACCACCAGCTCGCCCGGATGCAGGCGCCCTTCCAGGATCATCCGGGACAGCCGGTTGACCACGGTATGCTGGATCAGCCGCTTCAGCGGGCGCGCGCCCAGCTGCGGGTCGAAGCCTTCCTTGCCCAGCCAGCCCAGCACCTCTTCCGGCACCTCCAGGCCCACGTGCTTGTCCTCCAGCATGGCCGAAACCCGCTTCATCTGGATCCGGGCCACGGCCTTCATGTCCTCCAGGCTCAGGGAGCGGAAGGTCACCACCTCGTCCAGCCGGTTGATGAATTCGGGCCGGAAATACTGCCGGAGCGCGGTCTGGATCTCCTGCTCGGCCTTCTCCACCTCGCCGCCCGCGGCGAAGATGGCCTGGCTGCCCACGTTGGTGGTCATGAGCACGACCGTGTTGCGGAAGTTCACGGTGCGCCCCTTGCCGTCGGTGAGCCGGCCGTCCTCCAGCACCTGCAGGAACAGGTCGAAGATGCGCGGGTGGGCCTTCTCCATCTCGTCCAGCAGGATCACCGCATAGGGCCGGCGCCGGATCGCCTCGGTGAGGGCGCCGCCCTCCTCGTAGCCGATGTAGCCGGGGGCGGCGCCGATCAGCCGGGTGGCATCCGCCTCATGGGTGAATTCGCTCATGTCGATGCGCACCAGGGCGTTCTCGTCGTCGAACAGGAATTCGGCCAGGGCCCGGGCCACCTCGGTCTTGCCCACGCCGGTGGGCCCCAGGAACATGAACGAACCGATCGGCCGCTTGGGATCGGCGAGCCCCGCCCGGTTCCGGCGCAGGGCGTCGCTGATGGCCACCAGGGCCGGGTCCTGGCCCACCACCCGCTCGCGCAGCCGGTCTTCCATGTGCAGCAGCTTCTGCCGCTCGCCTTCCAGCAGGCGCGAGGCGGGAATGCCGGTCCACTTGCTGACGACGTTGGCCACGTCCTCCTCGGCCACCTCCAGGCGCAGCATGGCCCCCTCCACGTTGGTGGCCAGGGCGATCTGCTTTTCCAGCGAGGGCAGCTCGCCGTATTCCAGCCGGGAGGCCTTTTCGTACTCGCCGCGCGCCTTGGCCTGCTCCAGTTCGATGCGCAGGTCGTCCAGGCGCTTCTGCATGGCCCGGGTCGCTTCGATGGCCTTCTTCTCCTGCTCCCAGCGCGAGCGCAAGCGCGAGAGCTCCTCGCCCAGCTCGGCCAGCTCCTGGTCCAGCTCCACCAGCCGGGACCGGCTGGCCGGGTCCTTCTCCTTGGCCAGGGCGTGGCGCTCCAGCTGCAGCTGCATCTGCCGGCGCTCCCGCACGTCGATCTCGATCGGCCGGGTGTCGATCTGGATGCGCACCAGCGATGCCGCCTCGTCCATGAGATCGACCGCCTTGTCCGGCAGGAACCGGTCGGCGATGTAGCGCTGGGACAGCTGCACGGCCTCCACCAGCGCCGCGTCGCGGATGCGCACGCCGTGGTGCAGCTCGTAGCGGTCCTTGAGGCCGCGCAAAATGGAGATGGTGTCCTCGACGCTCGGCTCGGCCACGAACACGGTCTGGAAGCGCCGCTCCAGGGCCGCGTCCTTCTCGATGTGCTTGCGGTACTCGTCCAGGGTGGTGGCGCCGATGCAGCGCAGGTCGCCCCGGGCGAGGGCCGGCTTGAGCAGGTTGGCCGCGTCCATGCTGCCGCCGGAGGCGCCGGCGCCCACCAGCAGATGCAGTTCGTCGATGAACAGGATGATCTGGCCCTGGGACTGTTCGATCTCCTGGATGACCCCCTTCAGCCGCTCCTCGAACTGGCCCCGGTACTGGGTGCCCGCCACCAGGGCACCCATATCCAGGCTCATGAGGCGCATGCCCTTCAGGTTCTCCGGCACGTCGCCCTTGGCGATGCGCTGGGCCAGGCCCTCGACGATGGCGGTCTTGCCCACGCCCGGCTCGCCGATCAGCACCGGGTTGTTCTTGGTGCGCCGGCACAGCACCTGCAGCACCCGGCGGATCTCCTCGTCCCGGCCGATGACCGGGTCCAGCTTGCCGGACCGGGCCACTTCGGTCAGGTCCCGGGCGTACTTCTCCAGCGCGGCGAACTTCTCCTCGGCCCGCTCATCCTCCACCCGGATGCCCTTGCGCGCTTCGCGGATGGCGGCCTCCAGCTGGTTCCGGTCCAGCCCGAACTTGGCCAGCAGCTTCTTGGCGTCGGTGGCGGCGTTGGCAAAGGCCAGGAGCATGGCGTCGGTCGCCACGAACCGGTCGCCCAGGCCGCGGCTGGTATCCGAGGCCAGCTCCAGGAAACTCCGGAAGGCCGGCCCGGGCTGGGGCTGGCTGCCGCCGATGGCCTTGGGCAGCGCGTCCAGCAGGGCGCCGGCGCCGTCCACCAGGCCGCCCAGCGATTCCGGCGCCAGCCCCGCCCGTTCCAGCACCGGCCGCAGCCCCATGTCGGGCTCAAGCAGGGCGGCGAACAGGTGCTGGGGCAGCAGTTCCGGATGCTGTCCGGCCACCGCCTTGTCCCGGGCACTGACAAGCGCTTCGTTGGCTTTTTGGGTAAAAGGGAGCATGGCCATGGGGGGCCTCCACCAGATAAGGTAGCCCTCCCTTGATGGTTGTCAACTAAGATTTCTTTAGTATGTATTATTAGGCGGGTTTCCAGGTCCCCAAAATGTCACCGGGCAGGCCCCGTCGCGGTGACGCAGCCTGCCCGGTGGAGGTTACGGCCAGTCTATCGTTCGGGAGCCAGCCCCATGTTCTCGGGCGAGCGCCAGAAGCTGCTCAGGAGCAGCTGGCGCATGTGGAAGAACTCCTTGGGCAGGCGGTCGTAGAGCTTCTCGAACAGCTCTTCCTGCAGCAGCACTTCGTGGCGCCATTCGTCCCGATTGATGCTCATGGCGTGCTCGAAGCACTCGCTGCCGAAGTTGCCCAGGTCGGTCAGGTCCAGGTCCTTCTCCCGGGGCACCCAGCCCAGCGGGGTCTCGGCGGCGTAGCCGCGGCCGTGGACGCGGTCGACGATCCACTTCAGCACCCGGAAGTTCTCGCTGTAGCCGGGCCAGACGAACTTGCCGTCCGGAGCCTTGCGGAACCAGTTGACGCAGAAGATCCGGGGCGGGTTCTGGATCTCGCGGCCCATCTGCAGCCAGTGGTTGAAGTATTCGCCCATGTGGTAGCCGCAGAACGGCAGCATGGCGAAGGGGTCCCGGCGCACTTCGCCGATGGTGCCGGCGGCGGCGGCGGTCATCTCGCTGCCGATGGTGGCGGCGGTGTAGACGCCGAAGTTCCAGTTCACCGACTGCACCACCAGGGGCACGGTGGTGGCCCGGCGGCCGCCGAAGATGAAGGCGCCGATGGGCACGCCCTTGGGGTTTTCCCAATCGGGGTCGATGCAGGGGCACTGCCGCGCCGGGGCGGTGAAGCGGCTGTTGGGGTGGGCCGCCTTGCGTCCGCAATCCGGGGTCCAGGGCTTGCCCTGCCAGTCGGTGAGATGTGCCGGAACCTCGTCGGTCATGCCTTCCCACCACACGTCGCCATCGGGCGTCAGCGCCACGTTGGTGAAGATGGTGTTCTCGGTCATGGACAGCATGGCGTTGGGATTGGAGTTCATGCCGGTGCCGGGCGCCACGCCGAAGAAGCCGGCCTCGGGATTGATGGCGTACAGCTTGCCGTCCTTGGCGGGCTTGATCCAGGCGATATCGTCGCCGACCGTGGTCACCTTGTAGCCCTTGAAGTGCTCGGGCACCTGCAGCATGGCGAAATTGGTCTTGCCGCAGGCGCTGGGGAACGCGGCGGCCACGTAGGTCTTCTCGCCGTCCGGAGCCTCCAGCCCGAGGATGAGCATGTGCTCGGCCAGCCAGCCTTCGTCCCGCGCCATGCAGCTGGCGATGCGCAGGGCGAAGCACTTCTTGCCGAGCAGCGCGTTGCCGCCGTAGCCGGAGCCGAACGACCAGATGGTGCGCTGCTCCGGGAAGTGGACGATGTACTTGTTGTCGGCGTTGCACGGCCAGGGCACGTCCTGTTCGCCTTCGGCCAGGGGCTTGCCCACCGAGTGCAGGCAGGGGACGAAGGGGCCCTTGCCCAGCACGTCCCAGACCTTGCGGCCCATGCGGGTCATGATCCTCATGCTCACCACCACGTACGGAGAATCGGTGAGCTCGATGCCGATGTGGGCGATGGTGGAACCGAGGGGGCCCATGCTGAACGGGATGACGTAGAGCGTGCGGCCCTTCATGCAGCCCTTGAACAGGCCCTTGAGCTTCTCCCGCATCTGCTCGGGGTCCACCCAGTTGTTGTTGGGGCCGGCGTCGATCCTCCGGCGCGAGCAGATGAATGTTCTATCCTCGACCCGGGCCACGTCGGAAGGGTCGGAAAGCGCCAGGTAGCTGTTGGGGCGCTTGGCCGGATTGAGCTTCTTGAACGTTCCCGCGGCCACCATGGCCTCGCACAGGCGGTTGTACTCAGCCTCGGAGCCGTCGCACCAGTAGACCCGGTCGGGCTGGCAGAGATCGGCCACCTCCTGGATCCAGGCGACCGCCTTCGGGTTGGCAATGTAGTCAGGGGCGTTCAATACGATACTCATAAGAACTTTCTCCTGTGTGGCGTTCGAGGGGATCGGCCCCCTAGGTCAGGCTAAGGCCCTCGGACGCTGTTTCGTGACAAGTTTAGACAGGGGTCATAGGCCGTGCAACGCAAGTGAGCCGGACCAGCCCTTTTGCGCGTTCGGTCAATTTCGCTGAATTTCAAGGCTTTGTTTCACGATAGCACTTCTCTACTCTAAGAGAGGATCATGTGACTTCCATCATGATCCAGGTAACTTCTTCCGATCCACCGAAAGGCAAGCCATGGCCATCCACGCCGAAGCCCAGGAACGTAATGCCCGCCTCCAGGAGCTCAATCCATCCCTGCTCCAGGCCCTTTCGCCGCTGGGCAAGCGGGCCTTCTTCCCCAAAGGCATCCCCTTCCAGGCCGGCCAGAGCAAGGGCTGCAAGATCAACGCCACCATCGGCCAGATCACCGACGGGGCCGGCAATCCGTTCCCGCTCGCCCCGCTGGCCGAGAAGCTGTCCGGCCTGAATCCCAAGGACGCCTTCCTGTATTCCCCGGTCGGCGGCCGGGAGCCGGCCCGCAAGGCCTGGCACGCCAAGCACCTCGCCGAGGACGCGCGGATGGCGGAGGTCGCCCTGCCGATGGTGACCTCGGGCATCTGCCACGCCCTGTCCATGGCCGCCGAACTGTTCTTCAGCCCCGGCGACACCCTGGTCATCCCGGACCTCTACTGGGACAACTACGAGCAGATCTTCCAGGTCTGCCTGGAAGGCAGCTTCGTCGGGTTCCATTTCTACAACGCCGACCTGACCTTCAACCTGGAGGGGCTGAAGCAGGCCCTGGCCGGGGTGCGCGGCAAGGCCCAGGTGCTGCTGAACTTCCCCAGCAACCCCAACGGCTACAGCCCCACCCCGGGCGAGCTGAGCGCCATCGCCGACATCCTGGTGGCGGCCGCGCGCGAGCGTCCGGTGGTGGTCTACTGCGACGACGCCTACCATGGCCTGGTGTTCGATCCGAACGCCGCCACCAAGAGCCTGTTCTATGAGCTGCTCGACCGCAGCCCGAACCTGATTCCGCTGAAGTGCGACGGCATCACCAAGGAGCTCTCCTTCTTCGGCGGCCGGGTGGGCTTCCTCACCTTCGGCGTGGCCAAGGAGGCGGCCACCATCCTGCTGGACAAGTGCATGGGCCTGATGCGCTCGAGGATCGGCAGCCCCGCCGCCCTCAGCCAGCTGCTGACCGAGATCGAACTGGCCGATGCCCGCCACGAGGGGGAATTCGAGCGCCTGCGCCTGCTCCTGGCCAGCCGCTATGCCGCCCTCAAGGCTGCCCTGGCCAGGCCCACCCGCAACTGGAAGGTGTTCCCCTTCAACGCGGGCTGCTTCTGCCTGCTGGAACTGCGTCCGGGGCTCGACGCCGAAACCATCCGCCAGAAGCTGATCCATGAAGAGAGCGTGGGCGTGGTGAGCCAGGGCGACCGCTACCTGCGGATCGCCTTCTGCTCCATCGACGAGGAGGCGATCGTGCCGCTGGTCCAGGCCCTGGACCGGGTCTGCGAACGCAGCTGAACCATCTCCCATCAACGCCCCTATATACCTATTTATTTTAAAATAATAATTTCGGTTTTGAGGATAAGGCGTTAGGGAATCTGTAGCTAGATTTCATATATAATTACTAGCAATAATCCCGAATTGACCTATTTTTAATCGCGGCCCATTCTATCCCGGCATGGTGGGGATCCATCGGGAGGCAGCTGCATTCATGAATCCAGGAGAGACCATGGAAAAGCAACAGTTCAACTACCAGCCCGCGCTTCCAGGCCCTCCCATTGGCCGGCTGTCCCGGGCCGAAAAGGACTTCATGCGCGGCGACCCGTTCCTGGAAACCGACCTGGCGGCGCGGATCGGCCCGGTCTTCAGTCCCGCCTTCGACCTGCTGGAGACCACGGAAATGTACCTGCTGCTGGCCGATCTTCCCGGGCTCGGGATCGGCGATCTGGATATCGAACTCACGGCCCATTCCCTCACCATCACCGGCGAACGGGACGGGGAGGACTTCGGCGGCGACACCGCCTGCCATGCGCTGGAACGGCGGTTCGGGTCGTTCCTGCGCCGGTTCGACTTCCCCGAGGGGGTGGACGGCGCGAAAAGCCGGACCCGGATGCGCAACGGCGTCCTGACGGTGGAAGTTCCCAAGCGGCAGGACGGCCTCGCCGATTGTTGAGGTCCTGGACCTGAGGCCTCTCAGGGGTGCCCTGGCGCGCGATGCCTGGCCTTCACCTGGCTGACGAAGGCTTCGAGCATCATGCGCCGGGAGGGGTCCTCGCCGTTGGCGTAGACCGCCGTCATGATGGGGATGTCGTCGTAGTCCTTGCGGATCCGCTCGATCACCGCGGCGGAGGCGTTGCCCACCATGCAGCCGAAGCAGATGGCGTTGATGATGCCATCGGCCCCGCCCTTGGCGAAGTCCGCGATCTTGGCGATGTTGAGGAAGAGCAGTTCGTGGGCCTCGTTGGGCATGTATGGCGCGGCCAGCCGCTTCACCTTCTCGTAGTCCGGCTCCTCGCCCCTCGCGAGCCTGGCACCCACCACGTTGCGCACCCGCCATTGATGGAGGGCCCGCCAGAGGGCCACGGGTCCGTAGAGGAGGGTCCCCGCCAGATCCCTCGATGCGAGGCTGTGGTGGAACTGCTGGGAGATCCCGAAATCAAGGAGGTCGATCTGGAAGGGGGAGGGCCAGACCTCCAGGCCCTGGGCCTCCATCCAGTGGACCAGGTCCTGGTTGGCGATCGGGTTCACCCTGGTGTAGATATCTCCTGCGATCCCCACCACGGGCCGGTTCCGTTCCGGAACCAGGGGCACCTCTCCGAGGCACTCGAGCGACTGTTTCAAAGCATCCAGGATGGCTCCCCCGGCGATCGCAGCCTCGATCCGTTCGAGATTCTGCTGATGGACCCGGTCCGTGCTGCCTTCGGTCCGCTCGTAGGGGCGGACCTGGCAGACGGCTTTCATCAGGATCTCGATGGCAACCAGCCCTAGGTAGAACCGTTCGATGGCCCTGAAGCCGAACGTCGACAGAAGCTGCTCCCCGTCGGGGGAACTGACCTGGATGCCCTTGATGCCCAGTTCGCCCAGCATGGCTTGCATCGCGGGGCCATATTCATGCAGCAGGCAGGGGAGGGAGGTGCCCGGGAAGAAGAAGACGGTCCCCTCCGCGGGGGCGCTGGCCGCCATATGCAGGAGGTCTCCGGCGATCATCGTGTAGGCATGGCACTCCTTGCCCAGGGAATGCTGCTCGCCAAGGGCGCGGCTCGCGCCGTCGGGCCGGGGCAGGACCCGGGCTTCATGCCCCATGAACTGGAACAGTCCGCTGAAGGCGTAGGCGCAGTCCGAGAAGAAGGGGATGCGCACCCGGCTGGGTGCGGAGGGAATGAAGGCCGTGCTTGGCAGCGGTTCCGTGCCGTGGCGGGACGCCCGGCTGGAGACCCCTTCGAGCTGATCGAGGAAGGCTTCCAGGCGGGTGATCAGCCCAGCCTCGCCCCGGTGCTCGTCGAACTCCAGGATCAGGTGGGCCCGGTCCTGGAGCGCCCTGCCGATCTGCCCGAGGGCGAACGCATCGGGGCCGCAGGCGAAGCTGGAAAGGACGATGGGGTGGATGCCGGGATCCTCCGCGAGACCGGCTGCGGTGCGTTGCATATCGGCGGGATAGCGCCAGGGAAGCGTGGCTTCGGCGCTCTTTTCCGCCTTCGCGGTGGGTATGAATGGCAGGGGCACGGCCAGGATGTCCATCCGGCGCAGGCGTTCGAAGAGGCCCAGGTTCGCGTAGCTGTCGAAGAGGCCGTAGGGCCTGCCCAGGATGCCGAAGACGTGACGGTAGGCCCCCTCCTTGATGAGCGCCCGTGCGCGCTGGCGGAAGATCCCCTCCACTTCCGCCTGGCCCCAGGTCGCCGCCCGCCAGGCGAGGGAGACCTGCTCCCTCGAAACGTGAAGCGCTTTCAGGAAGGGTTCGAACCCCTCGATGAACAGGTCTTCGCTTTCGAAGCGGATGACCGGGGAGAGGCCCTTCCCATGCGCCAGCAGATCCACCATGTAGGGCGCGGCCATGGTGTATGGGCAGGCGTAGGAGTGGGCTGCATCCTCTCCAGGGAACAGGACCACGGAAGGCAGGAAAACGGGCTCGATCCCCTTGGCAAGCAGGCTGTGGACGTGTCCCGCCGTCAGCTTGATGGGCAGGCAGACCCCCACGGAAAGATGAGTGAGCCCCAGGGCCAGGGTTTCCTGGGAAGACGGCTCGGAAAGCACGGGGCAGAACCCGAGCTCCTTCCAGAAGATCGCCCAGAAGGGCTGGGAACCCGCGAGGCTTGAGCTTCTCGGAATGCCGATCCTGGGGCCGGGATCCGCGGCGCTGCCGAACATGGACTCGCACTGGGCCACGAAGGCTTCCGCCAGGTTGGGCACCCGGCAGGACTTGGCGAGGGCGCCGCTGGTGTAGCGTTCGCAGGTATCCCCGAAGAACGCCCGCTCCCCGCCTGTTTCGATCACGTTCACGTCGCAGCGGTTTGAACATTGGTGGCATTCGAAGGAATGCAGGGCGGGCGCCTGGGCCTGGAGGAACCCCTTGAACAGGGAGGGCCGCCCCGCCTTGCCCATGGCGGTCCTCGCCGCCAGCGCCGCCCCGATCGCACCGGAAATCCGGTTGAAGGGATGCACCTGGATCGGCCTTTGCAGGATTTCCCTGAAGGCTGCCACCACCGCCCCGTTGGACGCCACGCCGCCCTGGAACACGATGTGCTGGCCGATGGAGCGGGGCCCCACGACCTTGTCGAGGTAGTTCCGGGCGATGGAGTAGGCCAGGCCGGCGCAGATGTCCGCCACGGGGATGCCGCCGGCCATGGCGCCGACCACCTCCGTCTCCATGAACACGGTGCAGCGCGAGCCGAGATCCGGCGGAGGACCGGAGGCGAAGGCCCGGGCCGCGAAATCGTCGCGGATCGCCACCCCCAGCGCCAGGGACTGCTCTTCCAGGAAGGAGCCTGTCCCGGCTGCGCAGACCTTGTTCATGGCGAAATCCGCAAGGGCCCCGTTCCTGGCGCGGATGAATTTCGAGTCCTGGCCGCCGATCTCCAGGATGGTGTCCACCTCCGGCACGTAGCGCTGGGCGCCCAGCAGCTGGCAGGTGATCTCGTTCTTCACCACATCGGCCCCGGCCAGCTTCGCCGCCAGGTGCCGCCCGCTCCCGGTGGCCCCGCACCCCAGGATCCGCAGGCCTCCTCCATAACGCGCCTTCAGCGCCGCCAGCCCCTCCATGAGCACTTCGGAGGGCCGTCCCTGGGTGGGGAGGTAGACCGATGTGAGCAGCTCCCCTGCGCCGTCCAGCAGGACCAGGTCGGTGCTCACGGAACCCACGTCCAGGCCGAGGTAGCCCTCCGCGTCCTGCCTGGAACCGCCGGTGGGTTCTTCCGGCCGGAGGCGGTCGGCAATCCGGGGCAGGATGGGCAGGGCGGCCCGGGTCCCGCGGGTTCCGGCCAGCATCCGGGGCACCAGGCCGCGCAACCGTTCCATGGAGATCCCCGGCGTTTCCCCATGGCGCGCCAGCAAGGCCGCGCCGATGGCCCCTTCCAGCCCCGCATGGGCGGAAGCCTGGAGGGCCGGCCCTTCGAGGCCCAACACCTCCCGGAAGGCCCGCAGGATGCCGGGGTTCCGCGCGCAGCCCCCCGCCAGCAGCACGGGAGGTGCCGCCCCCCGGCCCTTCAGGAGCGTCGTCAGGAAGTTGCGGGCGATGGCCACGCACAGGCCATAGGCGATCTCCGGGAGCGGCGTGCCCTTCTGCTGCAGATGGATCATGTCCGAGTTCGCGAAGACCGAGCAGCGTCCCGCGATGGTGGCCCCGCGCTCGGCCTGGGCGGCCAGGATGGCGAGTTCCTGGACGGACAACCCCAGGCGCCGCGCCTGCTGTTCCAGGAAGGCGCCCGTACCCGCCGCGCAGGCCTCGTTGGTGGCGAAATCCTTCAGGCTCCCGTTTTCGCCGATCACCAGGTACTTGGCGGTATGGCCGCCGATTTCGAGGATGCTGCGGACTTCGGGATGCAGCGCCCGGATCCCCGCGGCCACCGCGAGCAGGCTGTTGGTCCAGGTCAGGTGTTCCGCAAGCGCATCATCGGCGACGCCACCGGTGATGCCCAGGGCCAAGCCCTCGCCGCCAAGGCGTGGGTCGACGGTATCCAGGAAGGCCAGGAGGGCGTTCGCCTCATCCCGATCGCGCCGCTGGTCATGAACCCGTTCGATTTCACCCTTGGGTCCCAGCAGCACGGCCTTGATGGCGACCGAGCCGAGATCAAACCCGATGGAATGCATTCCGCGTTCCCGTGCTTCTCGATCCTGCCCCCGGCGCCCGGAATGGTTTCGCAGGGTTTTTCTACCCGTACACCATGTTGGGCTGTTTGCAGAGGCCCGCAAGGTACACTTGGGTGATCAGGACCGTTTCAAGGAAGCCCATGTCCACGCCGATGCTCACGCAGGTAGCCGCCCTCAAGCGCGAGGCCGGCGACGCGATCCTGTTCACCCGCATGGGGGATTTCTTCGAACTGCACGGCGAGGACGCGGTCCGGGCCGCGCCGGTGCTGGAAATCGCCCTGACCGTGCGCGGGCGCGGCACCGAGTTCGAAACCCCTATGTGCGGCGTGCCCCACTTCGCCCTGGAAAGCTACCTGCCCAAGCTGCTCGCCGCCGGCTTCTCCGCGGCCATCGCCGAGCCCACGGCCAAGCCCGACGAGGTGAAGGGGCTGCTGCCCCGCGCCATCACCCGGATCATCACCCCGGGCACCTGGCTGGACGACGATGCCCGCTGGCTGGCTTCGCTGCACCAGCTGGGCGAGCATTGGGGCCTCGCCCTGCTCCAGCTCGCCTCCGGCCAGCTGCGGGTCATCCCGGGCCAGGGCCGGGAGCTGCTGGCGGCCACCCTGGAGCGGCTGGCGCCGGCCGAGCTGATCCTCGCCGAAGGCGCTCCGGACGGGTTCGACCTGGAGGCCGCCCGCACCCCGCTGCCGGCCTGGCGCTTCGAGGCCGAACGGGCCCGCGGAGAGATCCTCGACTTCTTCGGCTGGACCCACCTGGAAGGCGTCGGCCTGGACCCCTACCCCGCCGCCATCGGCGCCCTGGGCGCCCTCCTGGACCAGGTGGAGGCCACCCAGAAGGCCCGGCCGGCCCACATCCAGGGCGTGAGCCTGGAACTGGGCGCCGTCGGCCCCCTGCTGGACGCCACGTCATCCCGGCACCTGGAGATCACCGGCAACTCCCTGGACGGGACCCGGGCCGGCAGCCTGCTGGCGCTGCTCGACCTGTGCCGGACCCGCCAGGGCTCGCGCCTCCTCAAGGCCTGGCTGGACCAGCCGCTGCGCGAGCGGGCCGCCCTGGAGCTGCGCTGGCGCCAGGTGGGCTGGCTCACCGAGGACAGACACCGGGAACCGCTGCAGAAGCAGCTCGCCGGCGTGCCCGACCTGGACCGCATCCTCGGCCGGGTGGCCCTGGGCCTGGCCGCGCCGCCCGAGCTGGGCCAGCTGCGCGAGGGCCTGGCCCGCCTGCAGAACCTGCCCTGGCTGCTGGAGCAGGGCGGCTGGTTCAAGGAAGCCCAGGAACTGGAACTCTGGCCCCTGGAAACCCCGCTCTGCCCGGAGCTGCTCGAGACCCTGCGGCAGAGCCTGGAAGAGACGCTGCCCCTGGACCTGGAGCGCGGCTCGGTGATCCGCGACGGCGTGGACCCGGAACTGGACGGCGTGCGCCGGCTGGCCCGGGACGCCAAGCAGGTGATGCTGGAGCTGGAGGAGGAGGAGCGCGCCGCCAGCGGCATCAACACCCTGAAGATCAAGTACAACCGGGTGTTCGGCTACTACTTCGAGATCACCAAGGCCAACCTGGCCGCCGCCCCCGCCCACTTCATCCGCAAGCAGACCCTGGCCAACGCCGAGCGCTTCACCACCGAGAAGCTGATGGCCTTCGAACAGCGCCTGCTGAGCGCCGAATCGGACCTGCTGCGGCTGGAGGAGGTGCAGTTCCGCAAGCTGCTCGCCCTGGTGCTGGAACGGCGCGCCGATCTGACCCGGCTGTCCCAGGCCGTGGCCCGGCTCGACCTGCTTTGCGCCCTGGCCGAGCGGGCCCGGCTGTCCGGATGGACCCGGCCCGAGCTGAGCAGCGACCGCGAGCTGATCCTGGCCGGCGCCCGGCACCCCATGCTGGAAGCCCGGATGGGCCGGGAATGCATCCCCAACGACCTTTCGCTGCCCGCCGCCAAGGCCATGGCGGTGGTGACCGGCCCGAACATGGGCGGCAAGTCCACCTTCCTGCGCACCGCGGCGCTGCTGGTGGTGCTGGCCCAGGTGGGTTCGTTCGTGCCGGCCGACCTGATGCGCTTCGGCCTGGTGGACCGGATCTTCACCCGGATCGGCGCCTCGGATTTCCTCTCCAAGGGCCAATCCACCTTCATGGTGGAGATGACCGAGACCGCGCGCATCCTGAACCAGGTCACCCCCGCCAGCCTGGTGATCCTGGACGAGATCGGCCGGGGCACCAGCACCCGGGACGGCCTGTCGCTGGCCGAGGCGATCGCTCTGCACCTGCGCGACCTGAAGGGCGGCGAGCCGCGCACGCTGTTCGCCACCCACTACTTCGAACTGACCCGGCTGGCCGAGGACGCCCGCATCCAGAACCTGCACGTGGAGGTGCAGGAATGGGAGGAGCACCTGCTGTTCCTGCACCGCATCGCCGAGGGGCCGGCGGACCGCAGCTACGGCATCCAGGTGGCGCGCCTGGCCGGCCTGCCCCGGTCGGTGATCGCCGCCGCCCAGCGCATCCTCGCCCAGGCCCCGGAACAAGCCGCCGCCCCCGCCCGCAAGCGCCGGCCCGCGCCCGAATTCCAGCCGATGCTGCCGATGTTCGAGCCCGATCCCGATCCCCTGCGCGAGGAGCTGAACGCCCTGGACCTCAATCGCCTCACCCCGCTGGAGGTCATGAACTGGGTGGCCCGGCAGCAGAACCCCTGAACAAGCGGCCGGCTGGCTCGCGCCAGCCGGCCTTCCGCCCTACTCCATCCCGGCCGCCTTGGCCAGCGTGCCCTTGGCCTCCTCCGCCCTCTGCGCCAGCGGGCTGGGGGCTTCCCGCGGCCAGTCGAGCATGTTCTGGCTCAGCTTCTCCCAGTTCCCCTTCAGGGGCGCCTGGTCGCGCTTGAAGGTCATGCCCTTGGGCGCGAAGGTGGCCAGTTCCTTGCAGCCCATGCGGTAATAGGCGATCCGGGTGCGGGCGCCCTTGGACTTGAACGGGAACAGCCAGTGCACCCGGGCGCCGGGGCCGTTGGCCTGGAGGCCGCCCAGGTCGGCGGCCATCTGCACCACCCCGTGGGCGCCGACCACCCAGACCTGGCTCCAGCCGGGCCGGGTGTAGGCCAGCTGCTCGGTGCCGTTGCCCAGGAAGTCCCCCACCACCGCCAGCAGGTCGTTGTCCACCTCCAGGTCCTGGGTTTCCGCGGGGATGAGTTCGGACTTGGCGGTGTCCTGGCCCTTGTCGCACAGGCCGGCGATGAAGCCCTCGAAGGGCCTGGGCAGCCTGCCGCCGTTGCTCAGCACCTTCCAACCGGCCCAGCCCTTGCGTGCATAGAGGAGGTCGGATACGCCGCTGCCGGTGAGATCCACCGCCGCCACCAGGGTGCTGCCGTCCTCAGCGATGTCGTCGCCCAGGTCCTTCAGGCTCGCGGGCTGGGCGCCCGGAGCGGCGCAGAACACCTGGAAGACGAACGGCTCGCCGGTGCGCGTGTCGCAGATCTTGAAGCTGTTCTTGCCGGCCAGGGCTTCCAGTTTCTGGACGGGCGGCAGGGGCACCTCCTTGGCATCCTTGTCGCTCCGCTTGAACAGCCCGGAGTGGCAGGCGTGCAGGAAGGGGTCCGCCGCGAAGGCGAAGCTGGAGGCGATCCCGGCGGCCAGCAGAAGGTTGAGACCTATGACTTTGTTATACATAAGAACTCCCGTTGAGCTTGAAAGGGTGGATGAGTTGGCGCGCCATCTACCCAGTGCAAGCCCGATGTTGAAAGTTCTAAATAATTTTTTAGTAAATTCAAGATCCCGGTTCGGCCTTCTGCTGTGCCGCGAGGTAGGCCTTGGCCCCCTTCATTTCCGCCGCGGGGCCCTGGGCCGGGCGCCAGCGTTTGGCCTTGCCCGGGTGGGCGCGCCACTGCCGGTCCAGTTCCAGCGCCTCGGGATTGCGCGGCGCCAGGGCGAGCACTTCATCCAGGTCGGCCCGGGCCGGGAGCGGGCGGCCCTGGCTCCGGCGCAGCAGGGCCCGCTTCATGAAACCCCAGGGATTGCCCGGCTCCATGCGGATCACCTCGGTGTATTCCGCCTCGGCTTCCAGGGGCCGGCCCGCCTCGTACGCGGCCTCCCCGCACAGCAGGTTGGTGACCGCGCAGAAGCCCAGCCAGCGCTTCTGCTCCTGGAACTCGGCCGGGGTGTAGACGGCCCGGGGGCGGGTCTGTTCGCTGACCTCGGCCAGGTAGCGCAGCGCGCGCTCCGTGTGGCCATCCACCCGGGCGAAGATCTCGGCGTCTCCGGTGCCGCGGAAGAAATCCCGGCTGATCCGGCCCTCGGCGCGGTACTGGTCGAACAGCCGGGTGCCGGGGTACAGGGCCAGGGGCGAGATCTGCACATCGTGCGGCCGGGTGAGCCGGATGAGGCTGGCGGTGGTTTCCACATCCTCCCACTGCTCGCCCGGGATGCCGGTGATCAGGTAGATGCCCAGGTTCATGCCCACCTTGCGCACCAGGGACAAGGCGCGGTGCGCGTGCTTCATGCTGGTGCCCTTGTCCAGGAGCAGCAGCACCCGTTCGCTGCCGTGCTCCACCCCGAACTGCATGAACTCGCAGCCGGCGCGCTTCATCGCCACCAGCCGCTCCTCGTCCACCAGGTTGACCCGGCTCTGGCAGTTCCACAGCGGATGCAGGCCGGAACCGCTGATCAGCTCCATGAGCGTGAGGATCCGGGTCCGGTTGGCGGTGAAGGTGTCGTCGCGGAAGCTGTAGTAGGTGAGCCCGAGCCGGTCCCGGAGCAGCACCAGCTCGCGCAGCACCGCGGCCGGGCTGCGGAAGCGCACGCTGCTGCCCCAGAATTCCGGCGTGTTGCAGAAGTTGCAGGTGGCCGGGCAGCCCCGGCTGGTGCTGAGGTAGGCGAGCTGTCCGGGATCGTCCAGGAAGTCCGCGTCGAAGTGCTCCACCGGCGCGCCCATCTGGTCCAGGTCCGCCATGGGGGCGATGGACGCGGTTTCGCCCTCGCGCAGGATCAGCCCGGGCGCCCCGCGCCAGTCCTGGCCGGCGTCCAGGCGCTCCAGGACGCCCAGCAGCGGCAGTTCCCCTTCGCCCTTGACGATGGCGTCCAGGGCCGGGCAGTCCTCGAACACTTCCCCGGCCAGGTGGGTGGGGTGTGGCCCCCCCGCCAGCAGCAGGGCGCCGGGGCAGGCCTCCCGCGCCCACTGCAGCAGATCGGAGCTGCGCTTGCGGTTGAAGGTGAACATGGAGACGCCCACCACCTGGGGGTCCTGCTCGCGCAGGTAGGCCAGGACCTCGCGCCGGCCCTTGCCGCTCAGGTTGGCCAGGCGGCAGGGAAAGCCGTGGGAGGCCAGCATGGCCTGGAGAAAGCCGAGGCCGATCGGCAGGAAGGTCATCCACTCGTCGCCGAAGCCGCTCTTGGGGGCGCTGTAGAGCAGAAGCGTACTGGGCCGGGCCATGATGATTCCTCCGAGGAATGGACTTGTAACATGGACCGAACCCCATACGATAAGGAAAGTATCGGAGATCCCGTGGCCACAGCCCTCAAACGACCGGAGGCGATCCAGGACGTTCTGGTCCAGGCCTGTGCCCGGAATGAACTTGTCATCCTGGTGACCCCCTACCTGCGCTTCGAATCGTTCTTCGTGGCCCTGGACAAAGGCGAGCTCCAGGTGGCCGCCACCATGAGCCGGGAGGACGCCTCGTTCGGCCTGCGCGCGGCCGAACTGAAGCTGCGCTTCCCCATGGGGCTCGGCTTCATGGAGGCCCCGGTCAAGCTGCTGGGGCTGGGGCTGCATGAGGGCCGGCGCACGCTCCGGTTGAGCGTGCCCAAACTGCTCCAGGAGAACGACCACCGGACCGAATACCGGGTCGACCGGGTGGGCCGGGTGCTGGTGACCTACGGCACCCCCAAGGGCGAGCTGCTGCAGGCCTCCCTGGTGGATCTCAACACCCGCGGCGCGCGCATCCACGCCCAGCGGGACCTGGCCGGCACCACCCTGCAGGTGGGCTCCGTGCTGATCCTCAGCATCCCCCTGGCCGATGACCTGCAGATCGAGGCCCGGGGCGAGATCCGCCACATGGGGCCGCGCAGCATCGGCCTGCGCTTCAACCCGAAGCTGCCGGAGGAGATGGAGACGCCCCTGTCCCGGTGGGTGTTCCTGCGCCGGGAGGAGGACCAGGAGCGTCTGGCCCTGCGCCGGGAGATCAGCCTGCAGGGCGCGCGCAGGCAGCATTCGGGCGAGCCTTCGGGCATCATCCTGGTCAGCGCCGACGCGGAGCTGGAGGAGGCGCTGCGGGAGATCCTCCAGCCGATCCAGCCGCTCGCGCGCATCTCCCCGTCGGCCCAGGCCCTGAAGGACGCCCTGGCCAGCGCGCCGCCCCTGGTCATCTTCCAGGTGAACGGCACCGGGCTGGACGAGCGCCGCCGGCTCAAGGCGCTGGTGGAGCTGGCCGCCGGCCGGGTGCCGGTGCTGCTGCTGGGCACCCAGATTGACGGCTCCGCCCTGTTCGAGCTGTCGGCCGAATGGAAGGCCGCCAGCGCCATGGTCTGGAATCCGGCCCGGGGCGTGTTCCTGCAGCGGCTGGCCCAGGGCATCATCCGGCGCCACAGCCAGGGCGGGGACGGGCCCATGGCGCCGGCGGAAGGCTAGTCCCACTGGGCGGCCGTCGTCCCTGCCTCGCGCCGACTCAACGCGGGTCCCGGGACCAGGCCCTCAGTAGAACTACTGCCACCAGCCCCCGCCCAAGGCCTGGAACAGGGCCGCGGTATCCGCGTAGCGGTCGGCCTGGGCGGTGATCTGGTTCAGCTCGGCCTGGAGGCGCTGGCGCTGGGCATCGAGCAGGGCCAGTTCGCTGATGCCGCCGAGCCGGTACTGCTGCCCGGCGATGCCCGAGGCGGCCCTGGCGTGATCCGTGACGGCTGCCCGGGCGGCCAGGGTCCGGGCGTCGGCGTCCAGCGCCGAAAGGCTGTCGGCGACCTCCTGGAAGCCCTGCAGCACGCTCTGCCGGTAGCCGGCGGCCGCTTCGTCGTAGGCGGCCAGGGCCGAACGCTTGCGCGCCCGCAGGGCGCCGCCGTGGAACAGCGGCTGCACGAGGTTGCCCCCGAGGCTCCAGATGTTGAACCCCGACGTCAGGTCACCGGCGCTGGTGCGCTCGGAGCCGAGGCTGCCGGACAGGGTGATCTGCGGGTAGAGGTTGGCGGTGGCCACGCCGACGGCGGCGCTGGCCTGGTGCAGCAGCGCCTCGGCGGCGCGGATGTCGGGCCGCTGCCGGGCCAGGGCCGAGGGCAGGCTTTGCGGCAGCGTCTCCGGCAGGTGCAGGGTCGCCAGGTCGAGCGCCTCGTTCCGGCCGTCCCCGGGCCCCTGCCCCCCATAGACCGCCAGCTGGTGGTCGATCTGGGCCCGCTGTTTCACCAGCGGCGGCAGCATGGCCCGGGTCTGCTCCAGCAGCAGGGCCTGGTTCTGCACGTCCAGCGCCGACACGCCGCCCGCCTGGAAGCGCGCCCCGGTGATCGCCAGCTGGCGCTCCTGGGCCGTCTGGAGCGCCGCCAGGGTGGCCGCCTGGGCCTGCAGCGAACCCTGCCGGATGGCGCCCAGCACGATATTGCCGGCCAGCGTCTGCCGGGCCGCTTCCAGTTCGAACCGCTGGTAGTCCACCTTGGCCGCCAGCCCCTCCAGGGCGCGCCGGTTGCCGCCGAACAGGTCGAGCGTGTAGGAGACCGAGACCGAGGCGTTGTACAGGGTGAACGGGCCGGGGTTCGGAACACTGGTCTCGCCCAGGGCGGCCAGATCGATTTTCTGCCGGGTGGCCGCCAGGCTCGCATCCACCGCGGGATACCGGTCCGCGCCGGCCTGGGCCTTCAGTTCCTCCTGGGCCTGGACCAGCCGGGCCCGGGCCTGGGCCAGGGTCGGGCTGTTTTCCAGGCCTCTGCGCACCATCCGGTCCAGCGGTTCGGAATGGAACAGGGACCACCACTGGCGCGGCAGGTCGGCGCCGGCGCTGAAGCGCTGGGCCGCCCCGCCGGGACCGGACGCGGCCACGGTGGCCTCGGCCTGGGCGTAGCCGGAGGCCTCCGGCGGCTGGGGCCGGTGAAAATCCGGCCCCACGGCGCAGCCCAGCAACCCGGCCAGGGCGGCCGGGACCAGGATCCAGCATGCGGGTTTCACCGGGACGGGCATGGTTGCGGCCTCCTCAATCAAGGGTCCTGCGGTAGAACTTCACCGAAACGGCCAGTAGCACCACGGTGAAGATCATCAACGGCCAGATGCTCGGCCACAGGTCCGCGAAGTCGTTGCCTTTGAGGAAGATGCCCCGGACCAGCCGGTTGAAGTAGGTCAGCGGCATCAGCAGGCCGAGGTATTGCGCCCATTTCGGCATGCCCAGGTAGGGGAACAGGAAGCCCGACAGCATCATGTTCGGCAGGAAGTAGAAGTTGGTGAGCTGCATGGCCTGCAGCTGGTTCTTGGCGAAGGACGAGATGGTGATCCCCACCGTCAGGTTGGCCGCCACGAACAGGAGCGCGGCCAGGTACATCGAGAGGACGCTGCCGGCGAACGGCACGTGGAACACCGCCCGCGCGGCCACCAGGATCATCGTCACCTGGATCAGGCCGATGGCGATGTAGGGCACGATCTTGCCGGTCATCACCTCGATCGGCCGCACCGGCATGGCCAGCAGGTTTTCCATGGTCCCCCGCTCGCGCTCCCGGGTGATGGCCAGCCCGGTCATCAGCACCATGGTCATGGTGAGGACCATCCCCATCAGTCCGGGCACGATGTTGTAGGTGGTGATGCCTTCAGGGTTGTACAGGGCATGCACCTGGACGTCGAAGGCCGGGTCGCCGCCGGTCAGGCGCGCCAGGGGCCCGGTCAGGTCCTTGATGGCGGCGGAACGCGGGATCTGCCCGACCGAGGCCAAGGCCATGCCGGTGGCGGTCGGATCGGTGGCGTCGGCCTCCACCAGCAGCGATGGCCGTTCGCCCCGGAGCACGCTGCGGGTGAACCCGGCGGGAATGTTGAGCACGAACAGCACCTTGCCCCGGGCCAGGGCGGCCCGCCCGGCTTCCTCGTCGGGCAGCGTCCCGACGATGCGGAAGTAGCCGGAGGCCTTCATGGTGGCCACCACCGTGCGGGTGATCTCGGTCTGGTCAGCGTCGATGATCGCCGTGGGCATCTGCTTGGGATCGCTGTTGATGACGTAGCCGAACAGGAACAGCTGGATCAGCGGGAGGCCGATGATCATGCCGAGGGTGAGCCGGTCCCGCTTCAGCTGGATGAACTCCTTGAGCACGATGCTCCACCAGTGCCCCATGGAAAAGCCGCCAAACCGCTTCACGGCTGGGCTCCGGACTTCTTCATGAGGTAGATGAAGATGTCTTCCATGCCGGTGGCCACCGGTTCGATCCGGAAGTTGCCGCCCGCGATCGAAGCGCGCAGGGTCTGCTCCAGCTGTGCGCCGTCCTTGCCGTTGACGTGCAGGGTCGCGCCGAACAGCACGGTCTGCTCCACCCCGGGCTGGCCCTGGAGACGCTCGTTCAGGGCGTCCAGGCCGTCGCCGAAGATGGCCCAGCTGTGCAGGCCCTGGGCCGCGATCACCTCGGCCGAGGTGCCCTGGGCCAGCAGCCGCCCATTGGCCAGGTAGGCCAGCTTGTGGCACCGCTCCGCCTCGTCCATGTAGTGGGTGCTCACCAGCACGGAAATGCCCAGGGCGGAGAGGCGGTGCAGCTCGGCCCAGAAATCCCGCCTGGCCAGGGGATCGACCCCGGCGGTGGGCTCGTCGAGCAGCAGCAGCTGGGGGTCGTGCAGCATGGAGGCGGCCAGCGCCAGGCGCTGTTTCCAGCCGCCGGAGAGGGCTCCGGCCAGCTGTTCGGAACGCTCGGCCAGGTCCAGCCCGGCCAGGGCCTGGTCCACCGCGGCCTTGCGGTCGGGCAGGCTGTACATGCGCGCCACGAAGTCCAGGTTTTCCCGGATGGTCAGGTCTTCCCAGTAGGAGAACTTCTGGGTCATGTAGCCGACCTGGTCCTTGATCCTGTCGCTTTCCCGCAGGATGTCGAAGCCCAGGCAGGTGCCGCTGCCGGAATCGGGGGTGAGCAGGCCGCACAGCATGCGAATGGTGGTGGTCTTGCCGCTGCCGTTGGGACCGATGAAGCCGTAGATCTCGCCCTTCTTCACCTGCAGGGCGAGGTCCTTGACCACGTGTTTGCCGGCGAAGCTCTTGTTGAGGTCCTTGATGTCGATCGCGAAGGATTCGCTCATTGCAGCGCGACCACCACCGGCTGGCCGGGGTGAAGGTCGTGCGCCTGGGCGAGGTCCGGACGGGCCTCGATCATGAAGACCAGCTTGGACCGGGTTTCGTTGCTGTAGATGACCGGCGGGGTGTATTCGGATTCGGTGGAGATGTAGGTGACCCTGGCCGGCACCGGCGCCGGGACGCCATCGCAGCGCAGAAGCACCTGCTGGCCGATCGACAAGCCGCCCAGGAGCGGTTCCGGCACGAAGAACCGCACTTTGACATTCGCCGGCGGCAGCATGCGGACGATGGGCGCTCCGGCCGGCACCCACTCCCCTTCCCGGTAGATGGTGTCGAACACCAGCCCGGCCGCGCTGGCGGCGACCGTCTTCTGGCCCAGGGTCCAGCTGGCCTGGTCCAGGAAGGCCTTGGCCGCCGCCATGGTGGCGGCCTGGGCCCGGATCTGGTCGGCGCGGGCGGGCAGGCCCGCCACCTCGACCTGGCCGCGCAACTCCCGCACGTGGCCGGCGTCGGCTTCCGCCTCGGCCCGGCTGTCATCCAGCTCGGCCACGGCGATGCCGCCCGCTGCCGCCTGGGCCTCGTTGCGCACCCGGGTGGCCGTGGAATTCCCGGACTTGGCCTCGGCCTGGGCCAGCTGGGCGCGCACCACGTCCAGTTCCGGCCGGCGCTTGCCGGTGAGCAGGTCGCCCAGCTGCGCTTCCGCCGCGTTCAACTGCTGCTGAGCCTGGCGCACCGCTCCGGTCTCGCGGGCCGATTCCAGGGCAAACAGGGGCGTGCCGGCCGTGACCTGCTGGCCGCGGGCCACCAGGAGCCGCTCCAGCCGGCCCGCTTCGGCCGCCGCCACATAGACGAATTCCCCTTCCACGTAGCCTTGGCAGGTCACGCCCTGTTTTTTCGTGCACCCGGCCAGGGCGAGCACGGCCAGGGCGGCCGCGACAAATGGGGCGGCAGTCCCTGCCAGGGACCCAGGCTGGTGCATGTCAGTCCTTCTTCACGGCGCGCTTGAACCCGTGGCCGACCTCCTTGGCCCCGTGCTTGAACCCGTGGCCGACGTCCTTGGCGCCACGCTTGAACCCGTGGCCCACCTTCCTGGCGCCGTGGCCCACGTCCTTGCCCGCCGTCTTGAAGTCCTGCTTGACTGAATCCCTGGGCGCTTCCTGGGCTCCCAGCCCGGGCGTGGCGAAAACCAGGCAACCGCAAATGAGCATCAATCGCAACATGTCATCCCTCCCAAGGGGCATCAAGCATTTTTAGGGCCACCATTCAACATATTTATAATTCAACTACTTGGATGGCCAATCCGAAGGAACGGCCGCGCGGATGGGTGGGGTCGCCATCAATTTGATCGGGCCACCCCCGCTCGACCATCGGTAAGTTCTTGAGAACCAATATCGTTTACCTTCGGAACGGATCATGCCGGCCCGGGCCTCCCGGGGCAGCGCCCTGTAAGGAGGCAGGATCATGCACCAGCCGCACCGCGCCCTCTTGATCTTCGGCCTCGCCCTGCTCCTGGCGGGCCCCGCCGCCCAGCGCTGGTAATCTGGGGGGAATGACCGCCGCCTATTTCGACACCCACTGCCACCTCCAGGACCCGCGCTTCGAAGGCCGGGTCGCGGAGGTGGTGGCGCGGGCGCAGGCGGCCGGGGTGACCCACATGGTCTGCTGCGCCACCCGGGAAGCCGACTGGGACCGGGTGCTGGAACTGGCCCGGGAGCACGCCTGCGTCCTGCCCATGCTGGGCCTGCACCCGTGGTACGTGGCCGAGGCCGGGCCTGGCTGGCTTGGGCGGCTGGGCGCCAGGGTCCAGGCCGGCCGGATCGGGGTCGGCGAATGCGGGCTGGATTTCGCCCCGGAAAGGCCCGGGCGGGCCGCCCAGGAGGCCGCCTTCGAGGCGCAGGTGCGCCTGGCCATCGCGCTGGACCGGCCGCTTTCCATCCACTGCGTGCGCGCCTGGGGGCCGCTGCTGGAGCTGCTGCGCCGCACCGGCATCCCCGCCGCCGGCGCCGCGCTGCACGCCTTTTCCGGTTCCGCCGAGGTGGCCGCGGAACTGCAGGAGCTGGGCCTGTACCTGTCCGGCGGCCCGGGCCGCGAAGTCCCCGCGGCGCGGCCCACGCGCCTGCTGTACGAAACCGATGCGCCGGGGCGCGGGGAGCGTGAACCGGCCCAGGTGGCCCAGGCCGCGGGACCCGAGGCCGCCCTGGTCCAGGAGAACGCCCGCCGGCTGTTCCGGGGCCTGCTGTGAGGTGGTACGCGCGCACCGAGCAACTGCTGGGCGCCCTGTGCCTGGAGCGGCTGGGCGCGGCCCGGGTGGCCGTGTTCGGCCTGGGCGGGGTCGGCTCGTTCGCCGTGGAGGCGCTGGCCCGGGCCGGGGTGGGCAGCCTGCGCCTGGTGGACTACGACGGCGTCAACCTCACCAACCTCAACCGCCAGCTGTTCGCCCTGCACTCCACCCTGGGCCGGCCCAAGGTGGCGCTGGCCGCCGCCCGGGTGCTGGACATCAACCCCGCCTGCCGGGTGGACCCCCGGCAGGTTTTCATCAACGAGCACACCCTGGACGGGCTGCTGGAGCCCGGACTGGACCTGGTGGTGGACGCCATCGATTCCCTGCACTCCAAGGTGCTGCTGCTGGACGCCTGCGTGCGCCTCGGCCTGCCGGTGGTATCCAGCATGGGCGCCGGCGGCCGGCTGGACGGGGCCCAGGTCCTGTGCGGCGACCTGGACGAGACCCGGATCTGCCCCCTGGCGCGGGTGCTGCGCCAGCGGCTGCACCGCCGGGGCATCCGCACCGGCATCACCTGCGTCTATTCGGTGGAACCGGCGCGCAACACCCTGCCCCATGACCCGGCGGACGCGGGCGAGCACCACGGCACCGGCCGGCCGCGCACGCCCATCGGCACCATCTCCTACCTGCCCGCCCTGTTCGGGCTGCGGATCGCGCAGGAGGTGATCGAGCGGCTTACTGGAGCAGCCGGTGCGGCAGGCTCTCCACCCGGGCCGCCGGAGACACCAGGATGTAGTTGAGCTTGCGCTGCAGTTCGCGGATGGTGTTGGCGCCGGCGTAGGTCAGGCCCGAGCGCAGCCCGCCGATGATATCGGCGATGATCTCGTCCTCGTCCTCCCGGTAGGGCACCGAGGTGGCCACCCCTTCGGAGGTCTTCCAGCCGGTCAGCCCGCCCAGGTGTTCCTCGGCGGCCTCCTTGCTGGCCATGCCCCGGTAGACCTTGTGGGTCGGCTCGCCCTGTTCGTTCAGCACCGGCTGTCCCGGGGTGGGCCGGGTGCCGGCGAGCATGCCGCCCACCATGACGAAGTCGGCGCCGAAGGCCAGCGCCTTGACGATGTCCCCGGCGTAGCGGATGCCGCCGTCCGCCACGATGGAGCGGTCGGCCCGGGCGCACTCCTGGATCGCGGTGAGCTGGGGCACCCCGAACCCGGTCTTGATCCGGGTGGTGCAGACGCTGCCCGGGCCGATGCCCACCTTGACGATGTCGGCCCGCACCGAGGCCAGGTAGTCGGCGCCGGCGTAGGTGGCCACATTGCCCGCCATGATGCACTCGTTGGGCAGCATCACGCGCATGCGCTTGATCATCTTGCCCACGTACTTGGCGTGGCCGTGGGCGACGTCCACGCAGAAGTACTCGGCCCCGGCCCCCTTCAGCGCCTCCACCCGCTCCATCTCCTTCTCCGAGGTGCCCACCGAGACGAACGCCGGCCCGTGGCAGCGCTTGAACATCGCCACGTTCTCCTCGATGGAGCAGAACCGGTGCAGGATGCCGATGCCGCCCTTGGCCGAGATGAAATCGGCCATGCCGTCCTCGGTGATGGTGTCCATATTGGCGGTCATCACCGGCAGCCCCAGGGTCAGCTTGCCGGTCTTGTCGGTCATGCCGATATCGACGATGCGCCTGGATTCATGATGGTTGTACGCAGGGACCAGCAGCACGTCGTCGAAGGTGATTGCGGTTTCTGGCATGGCGGGGCCTTTCAAGACAAGGTATCAGTCTACATCCCCCGGGCGCCCGGGGGTTTCGATGACCGGAAGGGCTCCAGAATCAAACGGCTACGGATTCAGTTCTTCTTGAACTGCCGGTCGTAGGCTTCCTGGGCGAACTTGCTGGGCGGCACGTTGAAGCGGCGCTTGAAGGCCCGGGTGAAGGCCGAGGCGTCGTAGAAGCCCAGGGATTCGGCCACGTCCAGCGGCCGCTCGCCGTCGCTCAGCAGCTGCACCGCGCGCTGCAGCCGGCGCTCGATCAGGTACTGGTGCGGCGTAGTGCTGGTGGCTTCCCGGAACAGCCGGATGAAGTGGTCCGGGGTGCAGCGGGCCAGCTTGGCCATTTCCGGAACGCTGTTGGGCGCGCCGAGGTGGGCTTCCATGTGGTCCAGCACCACCTGCAGGGTGCTGCGGCTCAGACGGTAGGGGAACCGGGCCCGGTCCTCCTTCTCGCACAGCCGGGTGAGTTCCGCGCCCAGCAGGATCAGGAACAGTTCCCGGGTCATGAGCTGCAGGCCGTCGGGGTTGGCGATCTCCTGGGTGAAGATGCCGAACAGCTGTTTCAGGCTCTGGCTGCGCAGCACCGCGTAGCTGGCTTCCTGCCACTTGCGCGGCGGATGCTGCAGCACCGAGACCAGGGGTTCGGGGAACGGCCCATCCATCTGCAGCGCCGTGAAGCCGAACGGCGCGTCGGGGTGATGCCGCTTGAAGGTGTGGCCGAAGCCGGGCATCAGCAGGGCCAGGCTGCCGCGGGGAATGACGCCCTCCTCGGTATCCTCGCCGGTGCAGACCCTGATCGGGCTCCCGGGCAGCAACAGCGTCCACGACTCGTTGGACGGCATCGCCTTGGCCGGTACCGGATCACGCTTGCAGATGACCAGCCGCAAGGGGCCGCTGGTATAGGTTTGGACGTTCTTTGTATCGGGACCGGTCATAGGTTTTTTCTTGGGGACAAATGACGGGTGGGTGGAGTTCTCGCTCCGAAAAGACGGCCTCGACCCCATGGATCGATTCCTGATCAAGGATATTAGAGTATCAAACTTTAGAAAGCATACCCTCGATGTGCCCCTTCAACCAGAATCCGTCGAATTCTTCCATTACTTCTTCGGCTCAGCGCGCCGCCACCGCCAGCCGGTACAACTCGCTGGCCGCCACGCCCAGGTGCCGGGCCAGCGGCTTCACCGCCTCGCGCAAGGTCATGCCGCCTTCCCGGGCCGCGTCCAGGTAGCGCCGCGCCCAGTCCGGCAGCTCCGCCCCGTCGAAGGCCACCTCCGGGTCGGTGACCGTGCGCTTGGCGTCGGCGCCGGCGATCACCAGCACCATCTCGCCCCGGTTCTCGCCGCCCAGCAGCCGGGCCACCTCGGCCGGCGCGCCCCGGTACCAGGTCTCGTGCAGCTTGGTCAGCTCCCGGCCCAGGGCGATCTCCCGGTCCGGCAGCAGCTCGGCCATCTCCGAAAGGGTTTCGTGGATGCGGTGCGGGGTCTCGAACACCACCACGGTCTCCTCCTGGGTCGCCAGCTTGCGCAGGAAGGTCTTGCGCGGCTCGCTGCGCGAAGGCAGGTAGCCCCAGAAGCTGAAGGCATGGCTGGGCAGGCCGGAGGCCACCACCGCCAGGGTCACGGCCGACGGGCCGGGCAGCACGGTCACCTTGACCCCCGCCTCCCGGGCCAGCCGGGCCAGTTCGAAGCCCGGATCGTTGATCCCCGGCAGGCCCGCGTCGGAGCAGTAGGCCACGGTCCGGCCCGCCGCCAGGGCCTGGGCCACCCGTTCGGCGGCGTCCAGGCTGGCATGGTCGTCGAAGCGCTGGAGCGGCTTGTCGATGCCCAGGTGGGCCAGCAGCCCGCCGGTGCGCCGGGTGTCCTCGCAGGCCACCAGGTCGCAGTCCTCCAGGGCGGTCACCGCCCGGCGCGTCAAGTCGCCCAGATTGCCCAGCGGGGTCGGCACCAGAATGAGATGTCCTGACAAGGTCGTCCTCCAGAGTACAGTCTACAAGGAAGCTTCAAAAGAAGAGGTTTATGCCAGGACCCGCCCCACGTCTCACCGCCGCCGAGGCCGCCCGCCTGCTGTTGGCCAGCCAGGCCCTGCTGGGCCCGGCGCCGGCCGGCGGGCTGATGGGCCTGGTCCGCCAGCTGGGCTACGTCCAGCTGGATTCCATCAACGTGGTGGAGCGGGCGCACCACCTGATCCTCGGCAGCCGGAACGAAACCTACGACCGGGGCGAATTCGCGGCGCTGCTGGACCGGCGGCTGCTGTTCGAGCACTGGACCCACGACGCCGCGGCCATTCCGCTGGAATGGTATCCCAACTGGCACCTGCGCTTCCCCAGGAGCCGGGCGCGCATCCTGGCCAGCCCCTGGTGGCGCGAGCGCATCGGCGACCAGGCGGAAGCGTTGCTGGCCGAGGTGCTGGAGCGCATCCGGCGGGAGGGCCCGCTGCGCAGCGCCGACTTCGAACCCGCCGCCAAGGGCGGCGAGCCCGGCTGGTGGGGCTGGAAGCCGCACAAGGCCGCCCTGGAGCTGCTCTGGCACACCGGCGCGCTGGCCGTGGCCGGCCGCACGCATTTCCACAAGAGCTACGACCTGGCCGAGCGGGTGTTCCCCGCCGCCCATGGCCTGCCCGCACCCGATCCGGAGGCGCACCTGGAGTGGGCCTGCGCCACCGCCCTGGCGCGCCTGGGCGTGGCCACGCCGAAGGAGCTGGCCGCCTTCTGGAACGCCGTGGAACCTCTGGAAGCCACCCGCTGGTGCGCCGCCGCCGGGGCCGCGGGCCGGATCGAGCCGGTCGAGGTTTCACCCCGGGACGACGGCCCGGCCAAGCCCTGCTTCGCCGTCCCGGACTGGCGCGAGCGGCTGGCCGCCCTGCCCGATCCCGGCGAGCGCATGGCGATCCTGTGCCCGTTCGACCCGATCCTCCGGGACCGCGCCCGGACCCTGCGCCTGTTCGGCTTCGACTACCGGTTCGAGGCCTTCGTGCCCGAGGCCAAACGGCAGTTCGGCTACTACGTGCTGCCCATCCTGGAAGGGGACGCCCTGGTGGGGCGCATGGACGCCAAGTTGCACCGGGAGCGGGGCGAGCTGGAGGTCAAGGGCCTGTGGTGGGAGAAGGGCGTCCGCCCCGCCAAGGCGAGGCTGCGCCGCTTGCGCGCGGCGCTTGAGGGGATGGCCCGGCGCATCGGGGCCAGGGAGCTCCGGCTCTGATGCGGCTCACATCGGGGGGAAGGGTTCCGGGGCGCCGGGGGCCTCGGGAAGCTCTCCCAGGTTGAGAGCTTCCGCGCCGCGGTGGGTGCGCGCGTGCCGCGCCAGGTTCCCGGGGAAGGCGGCCATGAAATCGCACTTGTCGCAAGCGAGCACCTTCGGCGCATCATGGCGGGCTCTGTGCCTCTGCAGGGTACGGGCGTTGTAGAACTGGGCGGCGCACCGGTCGCAGTCATAACGGACCAGCGGTTCCTGCGGCGCCGCGGGGCCTTCCTCGGCAATGACGGCTTCGGGCAGGCCCGGAAGCCCCTCGTTTCCGGCCATGGCGGCGGGAAGGCCGGCCAGGAGGGCGATGCCGGTGCCAAGACAAAGTCTAGTAAATGCACGGGTAAACAACATGGTGAGTCTCCAGGGGACGTCCCTGGGCAATGACTGAAGCATGGACGTCTGGAAACTATATACAGTTAATAATATAAAAGTTCCCGCCGTTCGATCAGTAGCCGCCGCCTTCCTCCGGCCCCCGCACCTTGCCCCGGTGGATCCAGAACAGGCCGCTGAAATAGGCCAGGGCGATGGGGAAGCCGATGAACCACCACACCATCCCGGCCCGGAGGCCGCCGGCCGCGGCGCTGGCATTGTGGGCCGTGAGGCTGGCCGCGGGGTCCAGGGTCGAGGGCAGCATCACCGGCCAGACGCAGGCCGCCGTGGCGGCCAGGATGCCGATGATGAAGCCGCCCGAGCCGAGGAAGGCCATCAGGTAGCGCTCGCCCTTGAGGCCGGCGGCAACGGCGGCCAGGCCGCCCAGGAACAGGGCCATGCCGACCCAGGCCAGGGGCGCGTGGGGCAGGTTGCGGTAGACGGCGGGATTCACCGCCGCCGTGGCCCAGGTGGCCGCCAGCGCCAGCACCGCCACCGCAGGCCACAGGGCCACGGCCGCGTGGCGGCAGCGCAGGTGCAGCACGCCCTCGGTCTTCCAGGCCAGGAACAGCGCCCCGTGGGCGGTGAGCGTGGCCAGCACCAGCACGCCCATGAGCACCGTGTACCAGTCCAGGATGCCCACCGGGTTGCCGGCGCTGAAGTCGGTGAACAGGGGGATCTGGAAGTAGCCGCTGGCGTCCAGCGGCACGCCGCGCACCACGTTGCCCAGGGCCGCCCCCAGCAGGATCGGCAGCAGCACGCTGGCGCCGGCGAACACCACGTCCCAGAACGCGCGCCACATGGTGTCGCGCACGTGGGAGCGGAACTCGATGGCGATCCCGCGCAGGATCAGGGTCCAGACCACCATGAACATGGCCAGGTAGAACCCGGAGAAGCCCGCGGCCAGCAGGCGCGGGAAGGCCAGGAACATCGCCCCGCCGGCCGCCAGCAGCCAGACCTCGTTGCCGTCCCACAGCGGGCCGATGGCCGCCAGCACCTCGCGCCGCTCGGCCTCGGTGCGGGCCACCCAAAGGTGCAGCACCCCAGCGCCGAAATCGAAGCCGTCCATGACCGCATAGATCGCCACCATGACGGAAACCAGCCAGAACCAGAGCATTTCCATCTCGTACTCCTAGTGGGCGACCGGACCGTGCTCGATTTCCCGGCTCACCAGGAACAGGAACAGCAGGCCCAGGACGAAGTAGAGCCCGGCGAAGCCGAGGCTGGTGAACACGGTCTGGCCGGGATGCACCAGGTGGGAGGTGCCCTCGGCGGTGCGCATCAGGCCATAGACCAGCCAGGGCTGGCGGCCGAATTCGGCCACCACCCATCCGGCCGAATTGGCGATGAACGGGAACGGGAAGGCCAGCATCAGCGCCCATAGCAGCGGCCGCGTCCGCTCCAGCCGGCCCCAGGCCAGGAAGAGCGCCGACAGCCCCATGAGGGCGATGAACAGGGTGCCCAGCCCGACCATGATGTGGAAGCCGTAGTACAGGAACTCCAGGTTGGTGGGCCACTGGTCCCGGGGAAATTCGCCCAGCCCTCTGACGTTGCTGGAAAAGGAGCCGTAGGCGATGAAGCTGAGCAGTCCGGGCAGGCGCACCGGGTTGTCCAGCTTGCGGCCCTCCACGTTGGGCTGGCCGATGAGGTTCAGTTCGGCATAGGGGCCGCTGTTCCAGCGGCCCTCCATGGCCGCCAGGGTCGGCTGCTGGTGCCGCGCCACGCGCTTGCCCATCTGGTCCCCGGTGGGGAAGGCCACCAGGAGGCTGGCCAGCAGGCCGATCGTGACGCCGGTCTTCAGGTTCAGCGCGGCCTGCTCCAGGTGGCTGCCGCGCAGGGTCCAGAACGCCCCCACCGCCGCCACGGCGAACGCCCCGGTCACCACCGCGCCCATCATGTTGTGCAGGTACTGCACCAGCGCCCACGGATTGAGCAGGAACACCCAGAAATCCGCAAGCTGCAGGCTGCCGTCCACCGCGACCAGGTAGCCCACCGGATGCTGCATGAAGGCGTTGGTGGCGATGATGAAGTAGCCCGACAGCCAGCTGCCCAGGAACAGCGCCAGCGCCGCCAGGAAGTGGCGTCTTGGGCCCAGCCGGCGCTCGCCCCAGACCAGCAGGCCGAGGAAGGTGCTTTCCAGGAAGAAGGCGAACATGCCCTCCATGCCCAGGGTCTGGCCGATGACGCCGCCGGCGTGGCTGGAGAAACGCGCCCAGTTGGTGCCGAACTGGAATTCCAGCGGGATGCCGGTCACCACGCCCACGGCGAAACTGAGCCCGAAGATGCGGATCCAGAAGCGCGCCGCGGTGGCGTAGCGCTCGTCGCCCCTGGCCAGGGCCAGCCCCTTGAGCACGACGATGACCAGGGCCAGGCCCATGGTGAGCTGGGGAAAGATGTAGTGGAAGGTCGATGTGAACCCGAACTGGAGCCGATGCCAGAACAACAGGTCACCCATGATCACACCCTCCGATACGAGCCGTTAAATTCAGTCGGGACATCCTACCCTGTCACGCCTTCCTCCAACGCGCAATCCCGCGTTGCGCGGCCTTGCCGCGACCCAGCCCGGGCGCGGGTTTCACCGGCCGTCCTAACGGCCAGCGAAGGCCTTTCGCCCGGGCCGCGTTTCCTGGTGGTCAAGCGCGTGGGTTTCGGATAGGTTTATCGGAAATCAATTTGACAGCTTGAACCTTCCCGCTGATGCCAGATGGAGCCTCCGTGCACAAACTCTACCGCAGCCTCTATGCCCAGGTGATCACCGCCGTGATCCTGGGCGCCCTCCTGGGCCACTTCTATCCCCACGCCGGCTCGGCCATGAAGCCGTTCGGCGACGGCTTCATCAAGCTGGTGAAGATGCTCATCGTGCCGATCGTGTTCTGCACCGTGGTGACCGGCATCGCCAAGATGGGCGACCTCGGCAAGGTCGGCCGGGTCGGGCTCAAGGGCATCGTCTACTTCGAGGTCCTGAGCACCGTGGCCCTGGCCATCGGCCTGGTCATCGCCAACGTGTTCAGGCCCGGCGCCGGCATGAACATCAACGCCGCCTCCCTGGACACCAAGTCCATCGCCGCCTACACCACCGGCTCGCACCACCTCAGCACCGTCGACTTCGTCATGAACGTCATCCCCAAGGACGTGGCCGACGCCTTCGCCAAGGGCGACATCCTCCAGGTCCTGCTGTTCTCCATCCTGTTCGGCGTGGCGCTGGCCTTCATCAAGGACGACGGCCTGCCGGTGCTGAAGTTCCTGGATTCCATCGGCAAGGTGTTCTTCCGGATCGTCGCCGTGGTCATGCGCCTGGCCCCCCTGGGCGCGTTCGGCGCCATGGCCTACACCGTCGGCGAATACGGCATCCACACCCTGCTCAGCCTGAGCAAGCTGATCGCTTCCTTCTACGCCACCAGCCTGCTGTTCGTCATCATCGTCCTCGGCCTGGTCATGCGCTGGGCCGGCCTGAGCCTCTTCAAGTTCCTGCGCTACATCAAGGAGGAGATCTTCATCGTGCTCGGCACCTCCTCGTCGGAATCCGCGCTGCCGCTCATGATGGAAAAGATGGAGCGGCTCGGCTGCTCCAAGCCGGTGGTGGGCCTGGTGATCCCCATGGGCTACTCCTTCAACCTCGACGGCACCTCCATCTACCTTACTTTGGCCACCCTGTTCATCGCCCAGGCCTGCAACATCCACGTCACCCTGGTCCAGCAGCTGGAGATCCTGGCGGTGCTGCTGCTCACCTCCAAGGGCGCGGCCGCGGTCACCGGCGGCGGTTTCATCACCCTGGCCGCCACCCTTTCGGCGGTGGGCAACATCCCAGTGGCTGGGCTCACCCTGATCCTCGGCGTGGACCGCTTCATGTCCGAGGCCCGGGCCATCACCAACCTGATCGGCAACGGCATCGCCTCGGTGGCCGTCTCCAAGTGGGAAGGCGAGCTGGATCACGCCAAGGCGCTGGAAGTCCTGGACCACCCCGCCCGGGTGGAGGAGATCCTCATGGCCGCCACCGGCCCGGTACTGGAAGCCTAGAACAGCTTCATCGCCTCCAGCAGCAGCGGATGGCCCGCGTCCAGCGGGCCGTTCTTGCGCCCCTCCAGGCCATGCACCGGCAGGCCGCCGCGCAGGGCGTTGGTGAGCAGCGCCGCTTCGGCCCGCAGCAGATCGGCCGGGGTGAGGGCGGCTTCCGCCGCCAGCCCGGCCTCCAGCAGGCAGCGCCGGGCCACCCCGGGCAGCGCGCCGTCCGCCGCCGGCGGGGTCAGCAGCCGGCCATCCAGCACCACGAACAGGCTGGTCCGGGCCCCGTCGGTGAGCCGCCCGTGTTCGTTCAGCGCCACCACTTCGAACAGCCCGCGCCGCCCCGCCTCCCGGGCCAGCAGCCGGTTCTCCAGGTAGGCGAGGGTCTTGAAGCGGTTCAGCGGGCTCGTGCTCAGGCGCCGGATCTCCCGGCTCACGCCAAGGGTGATCCGCGCGGGGTGGTCCGCCTGCCACGGGCCGGCCGTCACCCGCAGCGTGCGGTCCACCGCCAGCAGCCGGAGCACGCCGCAGGCCAGCCCGGCGCATGGGCCGGCCACGAACGCCAGCACCGCCTCCGGGCCGGGCGGCGCCTCCAGGCCCAGGAAGCGGGCGCCGGCGGCCAGCCGCTCCAGGTGGGCCGCCAGCCGCAGGGGCACGCCGTCGCGCACCCGGATCGTCTCGAACAGCCCTTCGCCGTGCCGGGCGCCGGAGGCCGCCAGATCGATCCGGGTATCGGTCAGGAGTTCAAGCATCGGACGATGGAGCTGCCCTTGTGGACGGTCTCCTGGTATTCGGCCAGCGGATCGGAGTCCCACACCACGCCGCCGCCCACCCCGAACAGCAGATCGGTGGGCGAGCCCCAGGCGGTGCGGATGGCGATGCTGAAATCGGCCTGGGCCAGATCGTGGGAAAACCACCCCAGCGCGCCGGTGTAGACCATGCGCGGGTGCGCCTCCAGTCGGCGGATCAGCTTCAGGGCGGTGACCTTCGGACAGCCGGTCACCGACCCCCCCGGGAACAGGGCGGCGAACAGCGCCTCCAGGGTCAGGCCGGGCACCAGCGCGCCCGAGATGTCGGCCACCAGGTGGTGCACGTTGGCGTAGGTCTCCAGCCGCGGGAAGGTCTCTACCCGCACCGACGGGATCTGGCACACCCGGGTGAGGTCGTTGCGCATCAGGTCGGTGATCATGGCCAGTTCCGCCCGGTCCTTGGGGCTGGACAGCAGGTTGCGCTTGAGCAGCCCGTCCGCCACCGCATTGTCGCCCCGGGGCGCGGTCCCCTTGATCGGGCTGGCGAGGATCCGCCCTTCGCCGATGCGGAAGAAGCGCTCGGGCGAGGAGGACACCACCGCGAACTCCGGGCCGGCGATGAAGGCGGAGAACGGTGCCGGGTTGGCGTCGAACAGCCGGCGCGCGAACAGCCTGAGGTCGCCCCGGTAGGCCCAGCGCTCCGCCCGGGTCAGGTTGACCTGGTAGACGTTGCCCTTGGCGATCTCCTGGCGGACCTGCGCCACCTTCTCCTGGTAGCCCTTGGCGGTATCGCTATCCCACAGCTTGCGCGCCCGGAACGGACCTTCCAGCAGCACATTGCGTCCGTCCATGGGTTCGCCGCCCACGCGCTGGGCCTGGTACAGCGTTTCGGTCTCCCGGTCGTAGAGCCGCAGGCTGCGGTAGACCGCCAGGTGGCAATCCGGGAACGGGAACGGCTTGTCCGCCGGCGGCGGCAGGAAGGAGGCGTACCGGCCGCCGCACTCGTAGCCCACGTAGCCGATGAAATCCGGCAGCACCGGCGGCAGGTCGCCGGACCGGGAAAAGCGCGGCAGCGGCCCGCGCACCTCGGACAGGACCAGGATCGGGTCCTCCCCCAGGATGAGCCAGCGCGACTCGGCGCCATCGCCATACAGGAAGGCGAACGGCTTCTCGCCGAGGGAGTCGAAGAAGTCCACGGTCTTCAACCGGCAAGGCCGTGCGCTCCAGGTTTCAGAAATCTCCTCGCAAGGCATGTTCCATTATCGCAGGCCCGTCGTCGGTGAGGAAGGAGTCCGGATGGAACTGCACCCCGGCCATGCGCAGCCCGCGATGGCGCAGGGCCATGGGGATGCCGTCCTCGCTCCGGGCGGTGACCTCCATGCACGGCGGCACCTCGCGCACGCACAGCGAATGGTAGCGCGCCGCCCGGATGGGTGACGGCAACCCCTGGAAGACCCCGCGCCCGTCGTGCAGGATGCGGCTGGTCCTGCCGTGCACCGGGTCCGGCCCGGCCTCCACCGTGCCGCCGTAGGCCACCGCCAGGCACTGCATGCCCAGGCAGACCCCGAAGATCGGCACGCGCCCGGCGAACCGGCGGATGGCCGCCAGGGAGACCTGGGCATCCTCCGGGCGGCCGGGCCCCGGGGAGATCACCAGCAGGTCCGGCGGGTCCGCCTCCAGGGCTTCCAGATCCACCCCATCGGCCCGCCGCACTTCCACCGTCGCCCCCGCCGCCGCCAGCCCGTGGGCGATGTTGTAGGTGAAGGAATCGAAGTTGTCGATGAGGAAGACCCGGCAGGGGATCATGTCAGTGCCTGTCCCGTTAGTCCAGCATCGCGGCCACCGCCGCGTAGGGGTCCATGGCCTTTTCGGCAATGGCTTGAACCAGCTGCTCCACTTTTTCCGCCCCGGCCCGGGACCGGGCCCGGCGGGCGGCCTCCTCGGCCAGCAGACTGCCGAAACGCAGCCGGGCCCTGGCCTGGGCCTTCTCCTGGTAGCCGCCGTGGGCCCGCAGCCAGGCGCCGTGTTCGCGGATCTTGGCCAGCAGTTCCGGCAGCCCCTCCCCCGCCCCGGCGACCGTGCGCAGCGCCGGCGGATCCCAGTCCTTGACGCGGGACAACGATTTCATACCTTCTATTTCGGATTCAACCTTCTCCACCCCGTCCCGGTCTGCCTTGTTGATGATGAAGATATCCGCCACTTCCATGATGCCGGCCTTGATGGCCTGGATCTCGTCGCCCATCCCGGGCACCAGCACCACGCAGCAGGTCTGCACGCAGCTCACCACGTCCACCTCGTCCTGGCCCACCCCGACGGTTTCCACGATCACCACATCCCAGCCGGCGGCGTCCAGCAGGTCGATGGCGTCCTGGGTGGCCCGGGCCAGGCCGCCCATGGCCCCCCGGGTGGCCATGGAGCGGATGAACACGCCCGGATCGGTGGCGATCCGGCTCATGCGGATGCGGTCCCCGAGGATGGCCCCGCCGCTGAACGGCGAGGTGGGGTCCACCGCCAGGATGCCGACCTTCTTGCCCTCGGCGCGCAGCAGCCGGGCCAGCTGGTCGGTGAGGGTGGATTTCCCGGCCCCGGGTGACCCGGTGAGCCCCACCACCGTGGCCCGGCCCAGATGCGGCCAGGCCAAGGCCATGAGTTCCCTGGCCTGGGGATGGCCGTTCTCCATCCAAGTGATGGCCCGCGCCAGGGCCCTCGGCCGGCCGGCAAGAAGGGGTTGGATGAGGCTCAAGGCGGTGTCCATCCCTACAGAATGCCATTGGCCCGGATTCCAGGCGAGGAGGCTCTTGGGCCACACCGGTTCCAGCCATGGGGATGTTATGATTCCCACGGACCATTCCGCTTTGAACGAGAACCCCATGAGCCCCAAACCTCCCGATCCGACGCTTCCCCCTCCAACCCATTCCGGCATGTTGGCGGCGCAGCAGGCAGGGACCGTGAAAATCCAGAAGCGGGAGGTCAAGGAGCCGACCAACCTGAGGGAAAAAGTCTGCGCCACCTGCGGCAGGACGTTCGAGCTGACGCCGGACCAGAAATTCTTCAACTGCCCCCATTGCTACCGCAAGGCCCAACCGGTGCGCAAACCGGCGCGCAAGAGCGAGGCGCAGATCCTCACCCAGATCACCTGCATGGAGTGCGGCACGGTCGAGTACCTGGATTTCGTGCCCCCTGACGTCCACGCCACCTACTGTCATGCCTGCTTCTCCAAGAAGCGGCAGGAACTCCAAGCCTCCCGCCTGCACACCGAAAGCCGTTGATTACCCTGGAGATCCACATGAAAGCTTGTTCCACTGCCGTTTTCGCCGCCCTGGTCCTGCTCAGTCAGGGCAACCCCATCCAGGCCCAGGCTCCGGTGAAGACCAAGAAACCTGCCACCAGCGCGCCCCTCACCGGGAAGGCCAAGGACAGCCTGGAAGCCCAGGTCGCCCGGCAGAACTTCAAGCAGGTTCTGGATGCAGTCAATGACTCATGGTTCGGCAAGCCCTACGCCGGCGTCAACGCCGTGGACCTGCAGGGCACCATGACCATCAGCCTCACCGCCGCGGCCATGAACGCCAAGGTTGACCAGCTGGGCCAGGGAGCCGTCAAGGGCGGCCTGACCCAGGGCGCCAACGTCGAGCTCAAGCTCAAGGGCACCTACTTCGCCAATGCCGACTTCCGCACCGAGCTGACCGGCGCGTTCGGCAACCTGCTCTACTACCGGGTCGGCAACCGGGGCTTCCTCTACAGCAAGGAGCAGAACGCCTGGACCAGCCGGGTGGACCTGCCACCGGCCGACGCGCCCACCTCCTTCCTCGGCTGGTTCCGCCAGTGCGTCAACGACGTCCAGAAAGTCTACGTGGACGGTTCCACCTTCAGGGCCACCCTGGGCAAGAGCGCCGAAGGCAACCTTCAGACCCTTCTGTTCGCCACCCCCACCGGCCCGTACGACCCGAAGAAGCGCGAGCAGAGCATGGCCGAGAGCCTCGGGTTCTGGAAGCGGGGCAAGCTGGAAGTGGTGTTCGACAAGACCAACCACCTGCCCCAGCAGATGAACTTCAGCAACGAAAGCCAGGGCGTCTTCACCCACATGACCTTCAGCTACAACCCCGGCGGCAAGCTCAACAACGTCACCATCGCCAACCAGAGCAAGGGCATGGAAGGCCCGGCCTCGATCAACCTCGGCTATGACGGCGGCGGGCTGATCAACCACCTGACCGGCCAGATGGGCTTCGCCCAGGGCACCATGCGCTTCGACCTGGACCTGGCTTTCGCCAAGGGCCGCAAGACCAGCTCCATCGTCACCGTCCCCCCGCCCACGGCCACCAAGAAGGGCCGGGAAGAGATGGAGACCCTGCTGCTGGTGAACCTGGCCGGCAAGGTCCTGGACCTTCAGCGCAGCGGTTTCAACCTGCGCAGCGTGACCCTGGCCAACAAGTAGCCCCCCCGCCCGGGCGCGATCCGCCCCCCCACAGGTTTTGATCGCGCCCGCCGCCCGGTGTTGTTATCCTCTTCCCTCAGTCGGGGCGTGGCGCAGCCTGGTAGCGCATCTGCTTTGGGAGCAGAGGGTCGTAGGTTCGAATCCTATCGCCCCGACCAAAAGAAAGGCCCGTCCAATATGGATGGGCCTTGTAAATTATTGGAAAAATACCGGCCGGCCGAGAGGTGTTTCGAGAGGTCGTCCTGCGTCCGTCCTGCGTCAGGATGGAGTAGCCTGAGAAAGAGGTGTGCGTGACCCCACATGGCCGGCCGGGAGATATGCCGGTTGACGCTGGGCAATATTGGGTTATATTTTGAACATGGCCAAGGTACTCCTCACCCCCGAAGCTCAGGTCGAATTTGAAACCCTTCCCCGAACCATGCGGGGGCGGGTGCAGACGGTGATTAACCGCCTGGAGAACTGGCCAGAGGTATCGGGGGTGAAGTGGCTGAAATACGACTGGACCGGCTATGCGCGCATCCGCATCGGCGACTGGCGGGTGGTTTTCACCTTCGCCGCCCCGGACGTGATCGTGGTTCGGATCCTCAACCGCCGCGACGTTTACGAAGACTAGGAGGAGACGATGAACACTGCAACCATCATGATTCACGGCGAAGAATTCGTCGTGATCCCCAAGAACGAATACGACCGCCTGCGGGGCGTGCCGGAAGGCTCCGTCGAGGCCCGTCCGTTCATGGCCAAGGTGATCGGGGACGACCTGCGGAGGATGAGAGAGGCCGCCGGCCTTACCCAGGTGGAGCTGGCCAAGCGTCTGAAGCGATCCCAGGGCTTTGTCGCCGGCGCCGAAACCGGGTCGTCCCGCGTGGGAGAGCGGTACATCCAGGCCGTCCTGAAGGCCTGCGGGCTGCCGGAGGACTGGAAGGGCTGAAGCTGCGGCATCTTCCAGGCCAAGCCCGGGCCGGGCCAGCAGCTGCAGCGTCGGGGTGGCCGCGTCCCGCCGGACTGCCTGTAGGCCCGGTGGGACGTCGATCCCAATGGCTCCAGAGATCAAGGTGGATGCCGGATCCCGGACGGCCTATGAGGCGTACGCATCCAGGTAGGCCTGAATCGCCGCCTTGGGGATGATCCGGCGTTTTCCCTCCTTGATCGACTTCAGCTTGCCGTCGCGGATCAGGGCGTAGATGGCTGTGCGGGCAAGGCCGGTCACCAGGGCGGCGTCCTCGGGGGAGTAGGACAGGGGCTCGAGCAAGAGGCGCTCCGGCTCGGGTGGGGGAGGCGGAAGGGGAAGGCGTGGGGTTGGCTTGCGCTTCATGGGTGCCTCGCTGGTCAAGGGATTTGGGGTTCAGGCCACCAGGAGCCGCCATAGGACCAGGCCGGCGCCGGTCAGCATCATCAGGGGCAGCGCACAGCCCACCATCCGCCCCGCCTGCCGCTGGCGCCCGCTCCGGGACAGCGGGATCCCGATCTTCCGGGACAGCCGCGCCTGGGCCTGGGAGACACCCAGGGCGCGCCGCCAGGAGAAGGACAGGCCAGGGATGCCGGTTCCACGTCTGCGGGCCATTTCGTCTCCAGGGGATGCCTGGATTCTACGCTCCACCCATGCGGGGGTTCACACTATGAATCACTTTGAGCCGTCCCGGTTGGGTGCAAAGATGGCATAACCCCAAATCAAAGCCCGCCTCCGCCATCCGCTAGACCATAACCCTTGTTGCCCCAGGAGAGGAAATGACCAATTCGGCACCATTCCCGGCACCTCATCCGGGTTTCCCTCGCTACCTCCCGGTGGATTTCGAGATGCGCTTCGAGGTTCCATCGGAAACAGCCCACCTCATTGCCCAGGACTATTACGACATAATAAATACCCAATCTGTTGCCAAGCTAAGCCAGGGTATGCTCAAAAACGCCAAGGAATGGCTCCCATTTTGCATATCAAGATACGGGTTAACCAAGAAGCTAATTGCGCCAATTGCTCAATATTTATTCGATATTGGCCGCATTCGCGCGGGCCTGGATAGAACCTCTGGCCTTGGAATCACTCAAGCCAAGTGGGTCTTTAACGGGGCATGCGGTGGCAGGATGGGAGGGCTTAGAGGTGCCCATTGCACTGGACACGAGGAAGCAAACGGAAAGGTTTATCCCATCGGTGAAGGGCTCAATATTTTAGGGGAGACGGTCTTCCCAGGGACAGAATTTGATTGCTATTGCATAGCGATGTCAGTTATTCCGGGGCTGGATGATCCCAACTGATGACGAAGGGCAAGGCGCCACCCGCCGGCCGGTGAGCTGGGCCAGGCCCGAATGATCCGGATCCCCGCGGATACCGGCCCTGGTCCGGGTTTTCCTCTCGGAACGGTGGCCGGCCAAGCCATGGCGCGGCAGCTGGCGTGGGCCCAGCGTTCAAGCCGCCGCACCAGCTGCGCCGAAGTCAGCCTATGCCGTTGCCTGCAGGTCGACCACCAGGAGGCCCAGCTCCGCCACGAGGGCCCGGGCTTCCTTCACCGTGGCCGCCCGCACGTGCTTGCTCCGGTGGCGGGCGTTTTTCTGGAGGTAATCCAGGAGGTAGGCGCAGCTCCAGGACATGGACCGAATCACTCTCTTGGGGGTGGGGTGCTCAAGGTCATGCATGATTTTGGCCTCCAGTTCCTCTTGTGGCGCTTCTCCTCAGCCTTCTGGCGTTCCTCTTCTGCCTGGTCCGCCTCGTATTGGGCCCTCGCTTCCGGGGGCGGGGTAAGGAATTCATCCATGAAGGAGAAGACGGCGGCGGGGGAGAAGAGCGCGCCGGCCATGCCCTCCACCTCCACCAGTGGGAGCCCGTCACCCCGGGTCCAGCTCTCGGGGTTTAAGAGTTCCTTCTCCTCCAAGGCGAATCGTCCGTCGGCATCAGCTCTGGCCGCCATGTCCAGGGCCGTGACCAGCTCGCCGGCCAGGACAAGGCGCAGGGCTTCCATGGGGGTGATCGTTTCTTGGTGCGGCCGCTGAAGCCGGGCACTGAGGCGGGCTGACAGCTGGTGAGGGAGTTCAGTCGGGTGAGCGGCCATGATCTCTTTCAGGATGGCCGGGCCGTTCTTGGGCGCGCCGGCCTCATCGGCGGCGGGGACGGGTGCGGGTGTGGTCTTGATGGTCATGCGGTCTCCAGATGGTTGGCCGGGGGGTATCCGGCAAGGATTTGTGAACCCGGCGCCAGGTCAAACCCTGGGCCAGGGGCGGCGCCGGGGGCAATCAATCGCACAGAACTTCCACGCCCCTGATGTCGCCAAGCGCGTGGGCCACGTCCACAGCTTCCAGATGGTTCAGCCACGCGAGGCGAGCCAGTTCAGTGAGGTCCCTTTCCACGAGGAGCCCGTGAAGGGCAAGAGAGCCGATGCTGGCGCGTTCAGCATGGCTGATGAGGGAATCGATGCTTCCCTTTCCCACGAGAATGAGGGTTTCTTCGGATGCTTTGCGGATGGTGGTTGTCATTTTGCCTCTGGTGGCCGGGGGTTATCCGGCAAGGCCGGGCCAGCCGGGCTCAAGGGCACGGCAAGGCGTCGGGTACGGTTCAAGATCGCTGGGCATCACCTCTGCCGGTGGCCCACTGCTTCTGGGTGAAATCGTCTATGGGTTCCGCGCCCTCAACCGGAGTGGTCCTCCTCCTGGGGGATCACCCGCAGGTCATGGCGAGCCAGGGTAAGGGCTTGCTTCCAGGCCCGGCGCAGGGCCTTGAGAGCGGCGGGGCGGTTCTCCTGGGCCTCCAGGAAGGCGGCGCACTCCTGGGCGATTTCCAGGGCCTCCGGTGGCAGTTGGGGCAACTGGGGCGCCGCGGTGTCCAGGCCGCCTTCATCAAGGCCCGTCAGGATGGCCTGCTCTACCACTTGCCAGGGCCGGACCTTGCCGGCCGCTGCGGCGGCCTGGATCAGCTCGACGGCGCGGGGGGACACCAGAACCTTCATCGCCGTGTGTGGCGCGATCCGGCCGGCGCGGACCTTGTCCTGGACGGGCTCCGGGAGATCATGGACCAGGGCCAGGCGCCGGGAAACCCAACTGGTGGTCCGGTCAAAGCGCCGGGCCAGTTCGTCCATGGACATCTGGAACCGGTCCCGCAGTTCCCGCAGGAGCCAGCCTTGCTCGAGGGGACCCTCCGGCTGGGAGGAGCGCATCAGCCGCTCCAGCAGTAGGCCTTCGGCCTCACCCAGGTCCCAGAGGGTGGCCAGGACGGTATCCCGCCTCAGCCGCTTGAGGGCCCGCAGCCGCTTGTAGCCGTCCAGCAGGACGTAGTGGTCTTGCTCGGCCACCACGACCACCGGCACCCGCTGGCCGGCATCGTCCAGGGAGGCGAGCAACTGGCGCTCCAGCGCCGGGTTGCGCTTGCGCAGATGGTCGTAGCGGAGGTCGATCTGTTGGAACTCCAATTCCATGGCTGGCACCCGGTCGGTTGGTCCGGGATCAGCGTGCCGCATGGGGCGCCGATCACCTAAGTCGTCTCGCGGGGCGAAAAGGACAACTTGCTCAGAACTTGTTTGCTTTCAGATAGCTGGAAGCCGAAGTCGTCTCGCGGAGCGAAAAGGGCAACTTGCTCATAACTCGTTACCTTTCAGATAACTGGGCGTCGAAGTCGTCTCGCGGCACGAAAGGGGCAACTCGCCCCAATGGCCTCCTGCTCGCCCTACGCCGGCCTCTCCCCCCGAGCCCAATGGCAGATCGCCTTCCCGGTCTCCTCGACCAGCACCGCGATCTCAGGCCCCACCTTGTCGTTGGCGGCCTCCCAGTCGATGATAGTCAGCGGATCGGACCTGCTCACCGGCCCATTCTTGACCAGGTTGGCGATCAGCCGGTCCTGCTTGTCGTAATAGGGGTTCTTCTTCCGCCAGTCTCGGCAGGACTTCTGGTGGCGCTGGCGCTGGCAGGCAGGATTGCCACAGACCTGCTGGCGGTCGACGGTCTTGGGATTGGGACGGAACCATATCCCGCAATACCCGCAATGACGGAGACGCGCCATGCCATGCTCCCGTGGATTCATCACAGGGTGGCAGCAGGTCAATCCCGCAAGCGGTCATGCGGCCCCTGGGCCCCACGGCAGGGGAGTGTTCGTCCAGGCGGTTCAGAGACCCAGGATCAGCTGCCCAGGTGGTCTAGTTTTGGCGAGCACACCCGGGCAAGTTCTGGCCGGCGCCCAAGATCCCCAGATCCTCGCGGCGTGCCAGCGGAGCGGCTTCTCGCCCCGGGTTGCCGCCTACAGCGGGCAGGCCGACTTCATTCAGGCCATGGTGGCGGCGGGGATGGGCGTGGCGTTCCTGCCACGCCTCATCTGCCATGGGATCCGGGCACCGGTGACCTGCAGCCTGCTGGACGATGACCAGCTTCGCTGGAGGATCACGCTGGCCTGGAAGCGGGATGCCCGCTTGTCTCCTGCCGCCTGCTCCTATCTGGAACTGACCCGGTCCGCGTTGATCGCAGGAAGCCTGGAACCTGGCCTCACTTCACCTGGATCGGGAAGGCGTTCACCTGCCCGGTCTGGCCCGACTGGATGGAGATCATGAAGGATCCCCGGAGGAACCTGCTGGTGTCCCAGTTGTACTGCCAGGTGTAGCTGCGGGGGTCGTACTGGAGACCGTCGCAGCCGGTGTCCTCATCGACCGGGTCCTCCTGGCCGGTGAACGGGGTGACGTAGAAGACGCTGATGCTGGGGTTCGCCGCGGCGCTTGGCACCGGAGTGCCGGCAGCGTTGGTGTATTGCCAGATGATGGGGGCATGATCGCTGAACTTGAAGCCCCGGTTGCAGTCGTAGGGCGAGAGCGGGCCGTTGAAGCCGTATTGCACGGACATGGTGCCGGCATGGAAGGACAGGGTGTCGTCCATCGTGGTGGTGAGGGCCAGCGTGCCTTGGGTAATCGGGTAGTTGCCCACAGCCGAACCCGCCGAGCAGGCCAGGCTGCCCGTCAGCGTGTCATAGGCCGGCAACGGGGGGTTCGTGGTGTAGGTGAGCGCGGGTTGGGGGCCGCCCAGGAGCATGGTCTGGTTGTTCGCGGTGACCGCGATGGCTTGCCCACCGGTGATGACCACGGTTCCGCTGGCCGAAGCGATCGTCTGGCCATAAGTATAGTATGCATTTGCCGCATCTTGATCTATCACAGATATTGTGAAATTGTAGCTCCCGGCTGGCGTATCGGCCGGTATCTCCAAGCTCAAGGCCAGGCTTGCGCTGCCATAAGAACCTGGAAAGCCTGTAAGATTTAATCCGTTCATGGCGGCAAGACCGAATGAACAATTTGGGTCCACGGTCATGCCAGCTGGCCCGGAGAAAGCCGTAATAACAGTGCTAACAAGGGTATTGGATAAGGTCACGGTCGTAGTAGGTTCAGTTACAACTTGGTTTGGCATCAACGGATTTATAGGTAGACCATAATTTCCATAAGGAACCGAAATAGTTGAAGGATTTAAGGTCATGGTTACAGGTGTCGTCTGGGCCCGGGCGGGGAGCACGCAGAGGAACGCCGACAGGGACAGGGCAGCCAGTAGAGGGGTCCGGAACACGGTGGCTTCCGGAAGGCGGGTTGAGTCAGGTTTGGCTGGGAGGGTGCGGGTCATGGGTGGCTCCTGGGGAAAAGGTGGAGGTGGTCCGTCCCTCATGCAACCGGGGCAGGGCGGGCGGACGTAGGTCACGGATGGACCTGGTAAAGAACAAATAAGCTTTATTTTTTGCTTATTGCTCAAAAATAATTAGGCAATTTTGAGCCAAGCGCAATGAAGTAGCGGAAATTTTTGGATAAATTTTTACCAACGTCAACATTTTTTTCTATTTATTGTGATAAATTTATTATTATTATTGTTATCCCCAAGTCACCGAGCCTTCTTCCGCAGCGGCCCTGCCCGGCGGTTCCACGGCCACCCGGTCCATGCCCGCCGAACCGCGCAGCCAGGGCGCCGCGATGGACCGGCGCAGGGCCGGGAACCCTGCGAACGCGGACTTGGGCGACAGCAGGGTGGCCGTTCATGCTCTCCTTAGAATTTAAAAATCGCCATGGATGGACCTCCGTCGCAGGTGGCGTTGATAAATATTACATTAATTTTTGCCCCCGAAAAGGGAGGATGAACCACGCGACAGGTGACAGCCTTCTTTTTGATCGAGGGTGTGGTTTATGGGCGGCGTTTCTGTTTTCATGAATTCATGCCCAATCGTTCCAGCCTCCGGCAAATTATGAGCCTCACCGTCCTGGTGGCCTCCCTCGGCTACTTTGTGGACATGTTCGACCTGCTGCTGTTTCCCATCCTCCGGCAGCCGAGCCTGCTCTCCCTGGGCATCACCGGCGACGCCCAGATCGTGGTCTACCGCAACCTGCTCAACGCCCAGATGATCGGCATGCTGCTGGGGGGCATCTTCTGGGGCATGCTGGGCGACAAGCGGGGCCGGCTGTCCACCCTGTTCGGCAGCATCGCGCTCTACGGCGTGGCCAACATCGCCAACGCCTTCGTGCACTCCACCGACACCTACCTGCTCTGGCGCTTCGTCGCCGGATTCGGCCTGGCCGGGGAACTGGGCGCGGCGGTGACCCTGGTGAGCGAGATCCTGCCCAGCGACCTGCGCGGCTACGGCACCACCATCGTGGCGGCGGTGGGGATCTTCGGCACGGTGGCGGCCACCCTGGTGGGCAAGTACCTGCCCTGGCGCATGGGCTACCTGGTGGGCGGCGGCCTGGGCATGATCCTGCTCATGCTGCGCATCGGCATCCGGGAAAGCGCGATGTTCAAGGACCTGGGCCGGACCAGCGTGACCCGGGGCGACTTCTTCAGCCTGTTCACCAGCACCGAGCGCCTGGGCCGATACCTGCGCTGCATTCTCATCGGGCTGCCCACCTGGTTCGTGGTGGGCATCCTCATCAATCTCTCCCCGGAATTCGCACCGAAGCTGGGAGTCACCGGCAAGGTGGCGGCCGGCACCGCCGTGGCCTTCTGCTACGGCGGGATCACCGTGGGCAGCCTGGGCTCGGGGATCCTGAGCCAGCTTTGGGGCACCCGCAAGAAGGTGGTCGGGCTGTTCATCGGCGCCACCCTGGTGGGGGTGGTGGCCTACCTGACCCTGCGCGGCCTCAGCCCCGCCCTGTTCTACCTGCTGGCCCTCTACCTCGGCCTGGCCACCGGCTACTGGGCGGTGTTCGTCACCATCGCCGCCGAGCAGTTCGGCACCAACCTCCGGTCCACCGTCGCCACCACCGTGCCCAACTTCGTGCGCGGCGCGGTGCCGCTCATCACCGGCAGCTTCGTGTTCCTCAAGGCGCCCATGGGCTTCGTCGGCAGCGCCGCGCTGGTGGGCGCGGTCTGCTTCACCCTGGCGCTGGTTTCCCTGTGGGGCCTGCGGGAGACCCACGGCAGGGATCTCGATTTCCTGGAATAGCCAGGAGCGCATCCTGGGTCCTGGTCCGGACGGACCCGCAACCCGAGGCGATGCCCATGAAGACCCCCCTGATTGCAACGCTCTTGGCGGTTCGCGGCGGATGGCTCGATTGACGCCGCCCCACAGCCCTGAGCCCGCCATTCGCTTATCCTGGTCCTGACCATGCGCACCCCATCGCTCCTCGCGGCCGCAAAGGCCCGGCTCCAGCCCCGTCACGGCCTGGCGGTGCTGACCCTCCTGGCCGTGGTCTCCATGATCCGCATCTCCATCGGGGAAGTGCCCGTGCTTCAGGAACTGCCCCACCTGGTGGTGGGGTGTTTCCTGGTGCTGGCGGTTATCGCCCTGGCGCCCGTGCCCTGGCAATGGAGCGGGGGCGGGCGCAGGCTGGCCCGGCCCTGGCAGGGCCTGGGCCAGGCCCTGGTCTGGAACGCCGCCTGGCTGGGGCTGCTGATGCTGTTCCTGGCACCCTTGCAGCCGCTGCCCGGCCGGGACGACCGCAACCCGGTGCGGACCCACGTGGCCCAGGTGCTGGGGCAGCACACCCTGCTCCAGCGGATCCTGGTTCCCATGGCCGGCCTGCTGCGTATCCACCGCCATCTCCTGGTCCGCCCCGAAGTGATCCTGGGCATCAAGCCGGTGTGGGGCGGCCGCCTGGTGGTGACCTTGCCCGGAGGCGTGGAACTGGAATCCAGCCGGGGCGCCACCGCCAAGATCAAGCAACGACTTGGACTGAATTGAGGGAGACCCGCATGCGCAAACGCCCCCTTCTGCCGCTCCTGGCGGCGGCCACCCTGGCCGCCCAGGAGCCCCTGCCGTTCCTGGACACGGACAAAGGGGTGGAGCACGGCTGGGCCTTCACGGCGGGCGCCCGGCTCATGGACCAATCCACCTACATGGGCTCCAACCGCAACCGGGTCGGCCTCGAGCCCCTGGTCGCCGCGGAGTACGATCGCCGGTTCTATCTGGGTTCCAGCCAGGTGGGCCCGGGCTTCGGCGGCGGCGTGCATCTGGCGCGGCAAGGCGGCTTCACCTGGGACCTGGGCGCGGGCATCGGCGACCGGCGTCCCGAAACCCGCTCGCCGCTCCTGGACGGCATGGGCGACCGCCGGGCCGATCTGTTCGCCGGAACCGGCCTGCATTACCAGCACCAGGGTTTCCGTGCCGGCCTCACCCTCTCCTGCGGCCTGCGCGACACCGCGGGCAACCGCGCGACCCTGACCCTGGGCCAGATGATCCCGCTGGCGCCCGGCTGGTATCTGGGCGTGGGTCTGAACGGAACCTGGACCGATGCCAATGCCATGAACTATGATTTCGGGATCACCCCCACCCAGGCCGCCAATCGGAGCGCCCTGGTGGCCGGCGGGGACCCCAACCTCACGGCGGCCTCGGCCGGGCCGTTCACGGCGCCCGCGGGCATGCGCGATGTGGGGGCCCGTGCCGGCCTGAGCTACCGTGCAAGCGCACGGCTGGTCTGGCTCCTGGAGATCCACCAGGCGCTGCTGCTGGGCGACATCCGCAACAGCCCCCTGGTGGGCCGGAACAACTACGGCGCCGCGAGCGCCGGTTTCGCCTACCATTTCTAGGTAAACAAGCAAAGCCCCCCGCCCGAGGGCGGGGGGCTTTCCCACGGGGCTTGGCTACTTGGCCTTCTGGATCTGTTCGGTCAGTTCAGGCAGTAGTTCCAGGAGATCGGCGACCACGCCGACGTTGGCCACCTGGAAGATCGGGGCCTTGGGGTTCTTGTTCACCGCCACCAGGAAGGGGTTGCCCTTCAGGCCGCCCAGATGCTGGAAGGCGCCGCTGATGCCGAGGGCCAGGTAGACCTTGGGCTTGACGGTCATGCCGGAGGTGCCGACCTGGCGGGACTTGTCCAGCCACTTGGCATCCACGATGGGCCGGGAGCAGCACAGGGCGGCCCCCATGGCCTCGGTCAGTTCCTCCACCAGGGCGATGTTCTCCTGCTCGCCGATGCCGCGTCCGATGGAAACCAGCACGTCCTCCCGGGTGATGTCGATGTCGCCGGCCTTGGCCGCGATCACTTCCACGAACCGGCGGCGGCTGGTGAGACCCGCGGCTTCGGCCGACTTGTCCACCACCTTGCCGGCGCCGGAGGCGGCGGCGGCGGCGAACGACCCGGAGCGGATGGTGATCACGGCGCCCTTGGCGACATCAGCCTGGACGTGGGTGCTCACCTGGCCGGCGTATTCCTGGCGCACGACCTTGAGCAGCCCGCCTTCCAGGCCATCGAAGCCCACCACGTCGGGCAGGTAGGCGGCACCGAGCTTCACGGAAATCCCGGGCCCCAGATCCATGCCCAGGGTGCTGTGGGGCAGCACCAGCACGGCGCCGGCGGGCAGGACCTTCACCAGCAGCGGGCGCAGCAGTTCGGCGTTGGGATAGGCCAGGGCCGGCTGGTCGAAGCTCCATACCTCGCCGAACGAGGCGGCCGCTTCCTGCGCCACCGTGGCCACGTCGGCGCCCGAACCCATGACCAGGCCGATGGGCGCGCTATCAGGGAACATGCTCGTGGCCGCGCTGAGCAGCTCAAGGGTCGAATCATCGGCTTTGCCCGCCGTGTGGGCGATGAGTGCGAAGACCTGGGTAGCCATCAGTTGAGCCCTCCATTCTGCCTAAGGAGATCCACCAGCTGGGCGGCGAGTTCTTCAGTGCTGCCGGTGAGCATCTCTGCGCCGGCGCCGGCGGCTGGTACGAAGTAATCCACACGCTTGACCTTGGCTGCGGCCGGGCCGGTGGTTCCGGGCTTGAGCGCCAGGGCCGCGGCGTCCAGCACCGGGATCTCCACCGAGGCCACCTTGCGGATGCCGCGCAGGCCCACGTAGCGGGGCTCGTTGATGCCGGTCTGGATGGAGAGCACGCAGGGGGTGTCGATGTCGCTCACCTCCTGGGCGCCGCCTTCGATCTCGCGGCCGATGCGCAGCGATCCCTCTTTCACCTCGATCTTGTTGACCAGCGAAGCATAGGGCCAATCCAGCAGGGCGGCCAGCATGCCGCCCACCTGGGCGGCGCCGTCCTCCGCCTGGGCTCCGGTCATGATCAGGTCGTACTTGGCCTTCTGGGCCACGGCCTGCAGGACCGTGGCGACTCCCAGGCCGTCCGACCCATCCATGGCGGGGTCGACCACCATGAGGCCCGAACCGGCCCCCATGGCCATCTCCCGGCGCACGACTTCCTCGATCTCGGGCTCGCCCAGGGCGACCACGGTCACGTTGCCGCCCTCACGCTCGGCGATCTGGATGGCCTCCTCCACCGCATAGTTGTCCCACTCGTTCACGGCGTAGACCAGGTCGTCGCGACTGATGTCGGAGCCTCCCGCGCCGACGCTGATCTCGTTCTCCGCCGTATCGGGAACGCGCTTCACACACACCAGAATTTCCATAGCTATCCTCCCGGAACACATTCAATTCTATAGCTGACCAGCGACCAGTTCGCACAGATCGATGGCTTCCATTTGGCCTTCCAGGCCCGCCACCTTGATGGCATCTTCCATGTTCGTGAGACAGAAGGGGCAGGCGGTGACAATCACGTTGGCGCCAGCCTCCTTGGCCATGCCCACCCGGAGGACGCTCATGCGCTGTTCCTCGGTGGGCTCGTAGAAGAGGTTGAGACCGCCGCCGCCGCAGCAGAAGCCGCGGTCGCGGCACTTGCCGTCCATTTCGACCCGTTTGAGTCCGGGAATGGCGTCAATGACCTGGCGCGGCACATCGTAGAGACCGTTGTGCCGGCCCAGGTAGCAGGGGTCATGGTAGGTGTAGGTGCGGGTGGGATCCGCAAGCGGCTGGAGCTTGAGCTTGCCGTTCTCGAGGCCCGCGGCGATCAGCTCGCTCACGTGGGTGACCGGCGGCAGGCCGGTGTAATCATTCTTCAGCGCGTTGTAGGCGTGCGGGTCGCTGGTGACGATCCGGCTGGCCTTGGATTCGAGGATGGCCTCGGTGTTCTGCTGCTTCAGGCTCTGGAACAGCATCTCCTCGCCGAACCGCCGCACCTCGTGGCCGCTGTCCTTCTCATCCTTGCCCAGGACCATGAAGTCCACCTCGGCCCGGTTGAAGATGCGGGCGGTGGCCTGGGCGATCTTCTGCATGCGGTCGTCATACGACGTCATGCTGTCCACGAAGTAGAGGGTCGGGGCGGTATCGCCCTGCCCGGCGACCTTCAGCTTGTAGCCTTCCGCCACGCCGGCGCCCCAGTCGGCGCGCTTCTTTTCCATCTTGCCCCACGGGTTGCCGCGCTTTTCCAGGGCGCTCATGGGCTTCTGCAGGGTCTGCGGGACCATGCCCTCCTCCACCATGCCCCGGCGCAAGTCGACGATCTTGTCGATGTACTCGATGCCGAGGGGGCATTCCTGCTCGCAGGCGCCGCAGGTGGTGCAGGACCAGATCTCGTCCTCGCTGTAGATGCCGCCGATGAGCGGTACGTCCGGGCTGGGCTCGCCGGTGGGGGGATAGCGTTTGAAGGTGTGATCCCGGCCCTTGATGGTGATGAACCGGGGCGAAAGCGGGCGCTTGACCCGGTTGGCGGGGCACTGGTCCGAGCACCGGCCGCAGTCAGCGCAGCTGTAGAAGTCCAGGATGTGCTTCCAGGTGAAGTCTTCCAGCTTCTTGACACCGAACGACGTGAGTTCGTCCAGGCCTTTCTCGTCGACGCCGTGGCGCACGGGCTTGACCACGCCCGGCTTCAGCCGCATGAAAAATACATTAAAGAGTGAGGTGATGACATGGAAGTGCTTGCCCCTGGGCAGCAGGCACAGGAAATAGAAGAAGGTCAGATCGTGGATGGCGTAGGCCACCGCATTGATCCGGCCGAGGGCCGTGATCGAGGTCCCGGCCAGGCAGACCTGGAACAGCTGCGCCATGGTCATCGGCGTAGCGGTCGCCCCGGGCGTCGCGGCCAGGATGCTGCCCTCGAACAGGCTCTCCGAAACCAGCAGGAGCGCGATCAGTCCAAGCACCTGCAGCGCTTCGGCGGTGTGATCCTTGCCCAGGCCGGGCGGCACGGCGTAGCGCGCGGGCTTGACGATGCCCCGGCGCCACGCCAGCACCACCACGGTCAACAGGCAGAGGGTGCCAGCGAAGTCCTTGCTGATGTTATAGAACGTCCCCAGCGAACCGCCGAAGCCCGGCAGGTCGAAGCTCTTCATGAACCCCAGGAACACCATCTGGCTGGTGCGGATGCCCAGAACCAGGAAGCAGTAGAACAACAGGATATGCAACACGCCGGCCAGCATGTAGCGGGGCTGCCGCCACTGGCCCAGCCAGATCTTGATGACCAGCAGGACGCGCTTCGGAACATCCCGGAACCTCGGATCCGGAGCGGCCCGAAGCAGGGGCTTTACGCGCGCCACCATGAGCCAGGCGAACCAAGCCAGGCCGGCCAGCGGGATCAGCAGGAAGAGCAGCCATCCAGGTATTCCCGCCAGGCTGGCGGATGCAGGTGAAAAGGGAGCAGGGTCCATGAAATTCTCCTAATGAAGCCAGTTCGGCTACTTGCCGCCGAAGGCGTCTTCGGGGATGTCGTTGACGACGTTGCTGGCCGAAAGGATGGAGGCCATCCTGCCGAGGGTGACCGGCAGCATGTTCAGAGTGAAGAATTCCGCACTCTTGATCTGTCCTTCATAGAACATGGCGTCCTTGCCGCCCTTGGCCAGGGCTTCGGCCGCGATGCGGGCGCGCCACAGGAGCATCCAGCCCATGACCATGTCGCCGCAGGCTTCCATGTACGGGAAGGCGTGGGCCGCGGCCAGCATCAGGTCGGACTGGACGTTGGCGTTGATCTGCTTGGAAACTTCCTCGAAGCGGTTGATCGCCGGTTCGAGCCGGGCGGCGATGGGGGCGGTGCGTTCCACCTTCTTGGCGGCGGCCACGACGTCGCGCATCTCCTGGAGCAGGTCCTGGAGCGCCTGGCCCTGGTTCTGGCTGAGCTTGCGGCAGACCAGGTCGAGCGCCTGGATGCCGTTGGTGCCTTCGTAGATGCCGGTGATGCGGCAATCCCGCATCAACTGCTCCACCGGGAACTCGCGGATGTAGCCGTAGCCGCCGTAGACCTGGACGCCGATGCTGCAGACGTCGAAGCAGCGCTCGGTGCCGTAGCCCTTGGAGATGGGGATCAGGAAGTCGCCGAGGCCGGCATACTTGGCCTTTTCCTTGGGATCGGCGGTGACGTTGCCGCGATCTTCGCAGGAGGCGATGAAATAGGACAGGCTGCGGATGCCTTCGACATACATCTTCATGGTCATGAGCTGCCGGCGCACGTCCGGGTGCTGGATGATCGGCACGGAGGGAGCGCTCTTGTCGCCGCCCTTCAGCAGGTGGCGGGCCTGGACCCGGGTGCGGGCATAGTTCACCGCGTACAGGTAGGAGGGGCTGGCGCAGGCCAGGGCCTGGTTGCCGACCATGAGCCTGGACTCGTTCATCATCATGAACATGGCCTTCATGCCCTTGTTGGCGACGCCCAGCAGGGTGCCCCGGCACTTGCCCTTGCTGCCCAGAGCCAGCGTGCAGGTGGGATTGCCGTGGATGCCCATCTTCTCTTCGATGCCGGTGCAGACCACGTCGTTGGGTTCGCCCAGGCTGCCGTCGTCATTGACCCAGATCTTCGGGACCAGGAACAGCGAGATGCCGCCGGTGCCGGCCGGAGCGCCTTCGATGCGGGCCAGCGTGGGGTGGATGATGTTCTCGGTCAGGTCCTGCTCGCCACCGGAGATGAAGATCTTGTTGCCGACGATGGAATAGGTGCCATCCGGGTTCAGGGTGGCGGTGGTGGTGAGCGCGCCCACGTCGGAGCCCGCTTCGGCTTCGGTCAGCAGCATGGTGCCGGCCCACTCGCCGGTGTACATCTTCTTCAGGTAGAGCTTCTTCTGCTGATCGGTGCCGAAGGCCTCCACCATCTTGCCGGCGCCGTGGGTCAGGCCGCCGACCAGCATGAAGGCGAAATTGGCGCCCATGAGGTAATCCGTGGCGGCGGTGGCCACGGTGTGCGGCATGCCCTGCCCGCCCCAGTCAGGATCTTCGGTCATGGCCAGCCATTCACCAGCCTTGAGCGCCTTCCAGGCCTTGTGGAAGGAAGGCGGCATGGTGACGACGCCGTTGGCGAGCGTGGCGCCGATGCGATCGCCGTCCACCTCGGTCGGCAGGATTTCCTTCACGGCCAGATTCCTGGCCTCGGAGATGATGAGATCGATGCCTTTGCGATTGAAATCGGCATACCGCTCATGTTTGGCGAGTTCCTCGACTTTGAACTGTTCAAAGAGAACGAAATCGATATCTCGGCGATCAGCAAGAATTTGGGCCATAAGACCTCCAGGGGGTTGCGTGGACGAAGAAAAGGGCGGGCCCGTGTAGCGGGCCCGCCCCCAAGGAATCAGGCTTTGAACAGCCAACCTGGCAGTTTCACCTCGGCGACGCCATCCATCACCATTTCACCGGTCTGCTTGGTGATCACGGTGGAAATCCGGGCGATGCTCTTGGGCAGGATTTCGATGATCTTGGCCTCCAGCGTCACGGTGTCGCCGATGTATACCGGCAGCTTGAAGTTGCAGGTCTGGGCGAGATAGACCGTGCCAACGCCCGGCATGTCCATGCCCAGCGTCTTGGAAACCAGGCCGAACAGGATGGCGCCGTGGGCGATGCGCTGTCCGAACTTGCTCTTCTTGGCCACTTCCTCATCCAGGTGGATGGGGTTGCGGTCACCGCTCAGTTCAGCGAAGGCACGCACCAGCTTGTCATCGATCTTCAGGCTGCAGGTGATGCTCTGGCCGACGCTGAATTTTCCCGTAGTTGTTGTTTCCATAAGGGTTCTCCTTCGCGCTGAAACAAGGGGGGTGCAGGCGATGCCGCGGGCCCGGACGGACCCGCCAGCTCCTAGTACATGTGCATGCCGCCATTGATGTTGATGACCGCGCCGGTGACGAAGCCAGCCAGGTCGGAAGCCAGGTAGGAGACCAGGGCGCCGATTTCTTCAGGCTTGCCAAAACGTTTCATGGGCAGTTCTTCACGGATCTTTTCGCGGATGTCTTCGCGGATCGCCATGACCATGTCGGTGGCGATGTAGCCGGGGGCGATGGCGTTGACGGTCACGCCCTTGAGCACCAGTTCCTGGGCCAGGGAGCGGGTGAAGCCCAGGCAGCCGGCCTTGGCGGCGGCGTAATTGATCTGGCCGGCCTGTCCTTTGATCCCGTTGACGGAGGAAAGGTTGATGATGCGGCCGAAACCGCGCTCAGCCATGCCCGGCGCCACGGCGTGGGTCACGTTGAACAGGCTGGTGAGGTTGGTGGAGATCACCGCGTCCCACATGTTGCGGTCCATCTTGGTGAAGAACTTGTCCCGGGTGATGCCGGCGTTGTTCACCAGCACGCTGATGGGACCCAGCTTCTCGGTGACCATCGCGACCATGGCGTTGACCGCGGCCTCGTCGGTGACGTCGGCTTCGGCCATGAGAAAGTCATAACCCAGGGCCTTCTGGGAGGCCATCCATTCCGGCGCGGGGGGGAAGTTCGGCAGGCAGTTGGCGGCGACTTTGTAGCCATCCTTGGCCAGGGCCTGACACATGGCGGTGCCGAGACCTCCCATGGCGCCAGTGACGAGAGCAACTTTGTTGGTCATATCATTTCCTTTCTTGGGGGGGGTGAACAGATTGGCTATTGGACGGCGGCCGCGACGGGCACCCGCATTTCGTGACAATCCGGGCTGACGGCGAAGTCGGCCTCGGTCTTGGCGCGGATCTGCTGCACCGAGATGCCGGGCGCGGTTTCCATCAGGGTGAGCACGCCATCGATGAAGCGGAAGAAGGCCAGCTCGGTGACGATGGCCCCCACCTTGGCGGCGGCGGTCAGGGGCATGGTGCAACGCTTGAGGATCCTGGGCTCGCCTTCCTTGGTGAGATGTTCCATGGTGACGATCACCTTGCGGGCGCCGACCACCAGGTCCATGGCGCCACCCATGCCGGGCACCAGTTTGCCGGGCACCATCCAGCTGGCCAGGTTGCGTTCCTGGTCCACCTGCAGGCTGCCGAGCACCGTGAGGTCCACATGGCCGCCGCGCATGATCGCGAAGGTCATGGCGCCGTCCAGATAGCACCCGCCGGGAACGATGCCGCAGGGGGTCCCGCCGGCGCTGAACAGGTTGCGCAGGGGCTCGCCGATCAGCGGCCCCATGCCGAGAAAGCCGCTTTCGGATTGCAGCGTGATTTCGATCCCGGCGGGCAGGTAGTTGGGGAGGAGGGTGGGCAGGCCGATGCCGAGGTTGACCACATCCCCGTCTTCCAGCTCCTGGGCCGCGCGCCAGGCGATAAGCTCCTTACCTTGCAACATTTTTGAACTCCTTGGCCAGCACGATCGCATCCACCAGGATTCCCGGGGTGATGATGCATTCCGGATCGAGCTCCCCGGTCGGCACCACCTCGTCCACTTCGGCAATCACGAAATCGGCCGCCATGGCGACCATGGGGTTGTAGTTGCGGGCGGTGCGCTGGTAGACCAGATTGCCGGATTCGTCGGCCCGGTAGGCCTTGACGATGCCGAGTTCGGCGCGGAGGGCGCGTTCGACCAGGTATTCGACGCCGTCGAAGGTGAGCTTGGTCTTGCCCTTCTCCACGATCGTGCCGACCCCGGTGGGAGTGAGCACGCCGCCCAGGCCGGCGCCGCCGCAGCGGATGCGTTCCGCCAGGGTGCCCAGCGGCGACAACTCGATCTCGATCTCGCCGGCCAGCATCTGCCGCCCGGTTTCCGGATTGGTGCCGATGTGCCCGACGATCGCTTTCTTGACCCGGTGGTTGACGACGAGGGGGCCGACGCCCCGGCCGGGGGTGCCGGTATCGTCGCCAATGATGGTCAGGTCCTTGGTGCCGGTGTCGAGCAGTTCCTGGAGGATGCCGTCCGGCGTTCCGAGGCCCATGAAACCGCCGAACACGATGGTCATGCCGTCATGGAAATGGGACCGCAGTTCTTGGGGTGTGATGCGCTTGTTGGGAACGCTCATAGGCTTGACTCACAGAATGCCGCCTCGATTAACGGCGCAGGTCGCCACCTGGGAGCCCACCCGGATCAACCGCGTGGCCCCCATCGCACCGATCGGAAACCTGGGGCCGTGGCCCCAGGTCCGGCCGATCCGTGCGGGTGCAGGTTTTGGCTGAGGCTTACTGCACTCGGCGCAGGACAGTGACGCAATTGGTGGCGGCGGAGCCGCCGACGTTGAAGGAGACGCCGATGCTCGGGGTCTTCTTGCTGAGGGTCGCGCCGATCGGCTCGCCGACCAGCTGCTTGTAGAGGAGCGCGTGCATGGAGACGCCGGTGGCGCCCACGGGATGGCCCTTGGCCTTCAGGCCGCCGGAGATGTTCACCGCGCACTTGGGATCGTCGCGGGTGAAGCGGCCTTCGAGGTAGTCGTAGCCGGCGCGGCCGTCCCGGGAGAGGCCCAGGGCTTCGGTGGTGAGCAGCTGGTTGATGGTGAAGCAGTCGTGCACTTCGGCCAGATCGACATCGGCGATGCTGATCCGGGCTTCGGTGAAGGCCCGGCGCACGGCCTCCTTGCCGGCCAGCAGCTCATACATGTTGGTGCGCACCGAAATCGGCAGATGCTCACTGGTGTGGCCGATGCCCGCGAATTCGACGGTCTTCTTGCCGGCCTTCCTGGCGTCCGCGGTGCGCATGATGACGATGCCGGCGGAACCATCCGTCACCAGCGAGCAGTCGTGCAGGTGCAGGGGGGCGGCGACGACGGGATTCTTTTCGGGGGGGAGATTGAGGATCGCGTCAGCCGTGAACAGCCCCAGCTTGTCGGAGGGTCCGCCCTTGCCGAAGTGGGCCAGGGGATTGTCCACGCCATTCCGGTAGCCGAGGGCGGCGACCGTGGCGAGGAAGCGCTGCAGCTTGGCGTCGTCGAACTGGTAGTGGGCCTGGTAGCCCTTGGCATACTCGGCGAACAGGCCCGGGAAGGTCTGACCCTTCAAGCCTTCCTCCGGCCAGTAGGAGGCGGTCGCCAGGGTGTGCGTGACACCGTCGCGGTCCAGCAGGTTCATCTTTTCCACGCCCAGCACCAGGGCGACCTTCACCCGGCCGGATTCGACGGCGTAGAGGGCGTCATAGACGGCCACGGAACCCGACGCGCAAGCCGCCTCGCACCGGGTCATGGACGCAAAGCGCAGGTCCGGGTCGATTTCGGTGGCGAACGCCGCCAGGTGCTCCTGGTTGGCGAACTGGCCAGGCGCGCAGCTGCCAACCCAGACACCGTCCACTTCCTTGGCGGTGATCCCGGCGTCCGCAAGGGCGCCCTTGCCAGCTTCGATCATGAGTTCGTAGATCGTCTTGAGGTCGGTGACTTCCCCGGTCTCCTTGTTGCGCTTGATGAACGACCCGAACTTCGAGTTGTAGGCACCGATGATACTGACAGAACTCATGTTATTGCTCCTTAATAAGGATTGGCGGACTGGGGGCAGAGCGATGCCCCTCGGGTTGGAGTTGGAACCGGATTCCCTAAAGGCCTTCTTGACTTGAGACCCATTGATGCGCCCCGGCCGCCTGGGCGAAAGGGCCCATGGGGTGGGTGGAACTGCAAGGGTGTGGACATGGAATCGCTTTTGCCCTAGACTTTTATTGATCTGTTCAAGGACAGGTTTCCGGTGTCGAGGCACAAACGAGAATTTTTTATCGATTGAGCGTTTCTACTATAGCTCCTACTTCTGAATAAGGGTCGTGACAAATGTCACGTTTCCCGATGGCAATGTAAAGACATTCCATAAATCTTGTGTTTACAGAATTAATGGACCAAAAAATCCTGCAGCAGCTCGTGCAAATTGGGGCTTCGGACGAGCCCGGCTTCGGGTCCGCCTTGCGGGCCGAGGCCCGGTCAACCGAGTGCTCCAATGGAACCGATTCCTCTGGCCGAAGTTCAACTCGGGCGGTTTGCCGGTCTGGTTTGAGGATCAATTCCCCGTCCGGTCCCTCGAAGAACCCCAGCGGCTTGTGCTGGTCGATCTTGGACCCGAGTATATGATCAATTAATATTGACACCTGACGGCCCAGTGATAGCGGGTGCTGTTCTGCAACCAGGGGCTTCCGCCCGCAAAGGCCAGGACCGGGATCAGCAGGACGGCGGCGATGCGCCGAAGCAACCAGGGCATGCGCGGTTCTCCTGGGGCCTGGAACGTCCTAGTCCCATGCGTCGTCATCGTCGGATCGCTTCCTTTCCTCCTGGGCCTTGAGCCTTTCTTTGATCTTCCGTTCGCGCTCGCTGTTCTTGGCATTCCTGGCATTCCCGGAGCCAGTCGCAGCCTGGGCCGCGGCATGCTTGCGCGCTTCCAGTGCGGCTTGGCGCCTGGCCTCGGCCGCCTGGATCTCGGCCTTCCTGCGTTCCCGTTCCGCCTTGGCCCGGCGGATCTCTTCCATCACGTTGCCTCCGTTCCGGCCCGCGGCCTCGCGGGCTTTTTGGGCGGCCTCCTCCTCCGCGGTCTGCTCGGGGGTCCTGCCGGCCCGCCGCGCGAGCCGCGCTGCTTCCATCATGCGGAACTTTTCCGCCTCGGCCCTTTTTGCGTCTGCCGCGGCCGCTGCTTCCTCCTTTATCCTGCGGGCAACCGCCTCCTGCACCTCGCGGTCCGCCTTGGCCTGGCCATCCTCCATATCCTGGTCTTGCGGAGCGGAAGCGGAATCATCATCGCCCTCTCCCAGCGCCTTCCTCCGTTCCTCGGCAAGGATCTCCTCCCTGGTCTTGGGCTTCGAAGGCCGAGGAGGCCGCCGGGAGGCCGGCTTCATCTTTTTCAGCTTCTGCTGGGATTCCGCTGGGGCGTCTTCAGGTGCTTCCTTCGGCTTGTGGTTGGTTTTCAGGGCCGATTTTTTTCTGGCCAGATCCTCGGCGCCTGGAAGCTGGGTAGGAACCGAGCCTCTGCCGGGGCGCCGGACCACCACGTCGCCGGGCGCGGTCCAGGGGGCGTCCTGGGTGCCGGGGGCGGTGATCTGCAGCACGGCGTGCCCGGCGGTGACGATGAGGTCGTTCATGGGCGTGACGGCGATGCGGTGCGGCTGATACAGCGGGGCGTCCAGGGGCTTCCCGCCGCGGGTCGAGGTCAGGAACGGATAGCTGCCCGCCACCACCCCGATCTGCTGCAGGTCGGGAGAAACCTTCCACACCAGGCCGTTGGCGGTATCGGCCAGGAACAGGTAGCCATGGCTGTCGGCGGCCATGCCATGGATATCGGGGACGCCGGAAGCCGTGCCGGTCCGGCCGCCGGGGCCGATGGCGATGGCCCCCGCCGCCGTCCAGTCGCCGGCCTCGGACTTGTGGTATTTGGTGAGCCGGGCCAACTGCTTGACCCGCTCCATTTCCAGCACGAAGACATTGCCCGCCGGGTCCATGGCCAAAGCAGCCAGGCCCTTGCATGCGGCCACCACCTCCCGCTGCCCGCCGGGCCGGATCAGGACCACGTCTTTGTCGGCCCTGCGGGGTTGACGGACGGCCATGACCAGGGCTTGTTCCCGCGCCATGGGGCAGGCGGCGATGTGGCTGGGCGTGCCGGGCCCGGCAATCACGGTTTCGGCGTTGCCGTCCGGGTCGATTTCCCGCATGCGGCGGGCGGCGGGTTCCAGCACAAAGAGGTTGCCGCTGGAATCCATGGCCAGTTCCGAGGGGTCCCCGAACAGGGCGGCCTGCCCGCGGCCGTCGTAGCCACCGGCGAGGTTCGGGTCGCCGTATACGGTGTCCACGTCCCCCCGCGGGATGATCCGGCGAATCGCATGGTTGGCGCTATCCGCCACATAGACCCATCCCTTGCGGTCCACCACCACCCCCAGGGGCTTCCTGAACCGGGCGCCCTGGGACGGTCCGTCGTCCGACCCCGCGGCCGATGGGGCGATGCCGGGGCCCAGGGTCGCCACCCGCCCGTTGGCGCCGATCATGCGCAGCGCACGGCCCTCCTGGTCGGCCAGGTAGATCTCCCCGATGTTGCTGACGGCCAGGCGCGAGGGCGCGTGGAAGCGGGCCGCGCCCAGAACATCATCGTTCCACCCCGCGGCCCGCACGGCGGGGTCGCCGGCGCAGGTCTCCACCTGGCCGGTGGCCAGATTGACCCGGCGGACGAGGTTGTTGCCGGAATCGGCCACCAGCAACTCGTCCTGGGAGATGAAGGCCAGACCCATGGGGCGGTCGAACCTGGCCTGGGCCAGGGGGCCGTCCTGGAAACCGGGGCCAGCTGCGCCGCTGACCGGCCTCAGGTGCCACTGGGTCCGCCCACCCGGGGCGGCCTGGGGCTCCAGCACTTCGATCATGGAGCGGCCGGGGCTGGTGATAAAGAGCTTGCCATGGGCATCCAGCGCCAGGCCCTCGGGCCCGGGCACCCCATGGGGGATGGTCTGGACCGTGCCGTCGGGCGCGATCATCCGGATGCGGTTGTTGCCCCGGTCCGCCACGAACAGGAAGTCCTGGCTGGCCACGATGTCCGCCGGGCTGTGGAAGGTTGCCGCCCTGCCGACCCCGTCCGCGTTCCCCGCTACACCTGGGGAGCCGGCGAAGGGTTCCAGGACGCCGGTGCCGTCGGCCTTGATCTCGATCCGCTTGATGGTGTGGCTGCCGGTGTCCACCACGTAGAGGTAGGGCGCCAGGAAGGCCATGGGGCCCGGCTGGTTCAGGCGGAGGGGCATGCCGTGCTGCTTCAGCGCCTCCTGGGGACTGCCCCGGAGGCCGGCGAACGCGACCACCCTGGCGTCGGCGCCCTCCAGCTTGCGGATGGTGTGGTCCGGCCCCTCGGCGAAGAACAGATCGCCATGGTGCCACAGGAGCCCGGTGACGTGCCGCCAGGCGGCTCCACCTGCCACCGGTCCATCGCAGTAGGCCTTCCGGACATGCTCGGCATCCCCGGCGAGACGGTCGATGCCCTTGGCCCCCACCGTGACCTCGGCCGAGGCTTCCAGCATGCCGGCGGCGTCCTGGCCCTCGACCTTGAGCGTGAAGCTCTGGCGTCTCTGGATGGCCCCGACCCTCCAGGTGGTGAGGTTCGGCGGCATGATCGGGGTTGCTCTCCCGGTGAGGTTGTCGGTGAGGGTCACCTGGGTGGGCTGGCCCACCAGATCCCACCGGAGTTCCACATCTTCACCCGGCAGCGCCAGCGCCGGGACGGGGCGGAAATTCCGGATGCCCAAGGCCATGGCCGCGCCGCCACCGGGCCCCTGCGACCCGGCCGGAGGCGGCTCGGGGATGTCGAGCGGTGGCGGCGGCGGGATGTCAGCGGCGGGTGGAGGCACCACGCCGCCCAGGGTCATCGGCGCCGTGATCTGCAGCACCGCGTTGCCGGAGGTGACGATCAGGTCGCCCTGGGGCGTCACGGCCAGGGCGGACGGCTGGTAGAGGTCCGCGGGGAAGTCCCACGGGGCCAGGCCAGCGGGCGGAGTCCTCCCGGCGATGGGGATTATGTTGCCCAGATCCTGTGAGATGCACCAGATCATGCCGTTGGCGGCATCGGTCAGGAAGATGGAGCCCTGGCCGTCGACGGCCATGGCGCGGATGTCCGGCATGGGGAAATCCTGCCCGGCCTGCGCATCCGGACCGAAGGCCGTCTCCCCGGCGACCGCCCAGGCCCCAGCTCCCGGGTTGTGGTACCGTCGCAGGACATGCTTTTGCGCGCCCGGTTCCCGGGTCAGCACCAGCACATCGCCGGTGGGGTCCACAGCCAGGGCTTCGGGCACCACCTCGGCCACCACCGTGACCGCGTTCCCAACGTTGTAGTAGATCTCCACATCCCGCAGATTCGGATCATGGAGGGAAACGGTGGAAGTGACAAAGGCCGCAGCCGCGGGGTCCGGGAAGGCCGCCAGGAACTTCGGGGAATCCAGGAGGCCGCGGAAAATGGTGACGGTGTTGTCGGTCTTGATTAGCTTGACCTGATCCTGGTCAGGTTCCAGAACGAACATCCTTCCCGCAGGATCAAAGGCGATATCGGTAGGGTGGTTGAACCGCGCATTCGCCACCGTCCCATCGGCATCGCCGGGGCGGCCCAGGCTTCCGGCGAAGGTGACCGTGTTGCCGTTGGGAGAGATTTGGCGGATGGCATGGTTGTCCCGGTCGGCGACGAACACCTCGCCGGCGGCATTGACAGCCAGCCCCGCAGGCCGTTGGAAGAGCCCAGCGGCCGGCGGAGCCGCAAGGTTCCCGGCGAGCAGATCGATACCCCGGACGACCACCGTCGTATCAACCTCGGTTTCGTAAAGGTCGATGCCGTCAAGATCGGTTTCCTGGGCCTTCAGAGTGAAGGTTTGGCGCCGACGCAAGTTATCTATATGGACCTCGGTGCTGTCATTTGGCAGACCCCAAGGCTGTTCCCCAGAAGTCTTGTTGGTCAGCACCAGACTGAAAAGCTGGCCATGCACCTGCCACCTCAACGTAACCGGAACGCCATGGTCCTCGATCGGGTGAGCACTGGTGAATCCTGAAACGCTCGGGGGTGGCGGCTGGAGCGGCTGTTGCTGGCCCTGCGGCTGCGGCCCTCCGTTCGGCTGGCCCTGTTGCTGCGGTCCGCCGTTCGGCTGGCCCTGTGGTTGCGGACCCCCATTCGGCTGGCCCTGCGGCTGCGTCCCACCGCTCGGCTGACCCTGTTGCTGCGGTCCGCCGTTCGGCTGGCCCTGCGGTTGCGGCCCCCCGTTCGGCTGGCCCTGCGGCTGCGGCCCGCCGTTCGGTTGGCCCTGTTGCTGCGGTCCGCCGTTCGGCTGACCCTGTTGCTGCGGACCCCCGTTCGGCTGGCCCTGTGGCTGCGGTCCGCCGTTCGGTTGGCCCTGCGGCTGCGGACCACCATTCGGTTGGCCCTGCGGCTGCGGACCACCATTCGGTTGGCCCTGCGGCTGCGGCCCCCCGTTCGGCTGGCCCTGCGGCTGCGGCCCGCTGTTCGGCTGGCCCTGTGGCTGCGGTCCGCCGTTCGGCTGGCCCTGCGGTTGCGGCCCCCCGTTCGGCTGGCCCTGTGGCTGCGGTCCACCGTTCGGCTGGCCCTGTTGCTGCGGACCCCCGTTCGGTTGGCCCTGCGGTTGTGGCCAACCGTTCGGTTGGCCCTGTTGCTGCGGCCCCCCGTTCGGCTGGCCCTGCGGCTGCGGTCCGCTGTTCGGTTGGCCCTGCGGTTGTGGCCCCCCGTTCGGCTGACCCTGTTGCTGCGGTCCACCATTCGGCTGACCCTGTTGCTGCGGGCCCCCGCTCGGCTGACCCTGTTGCTGAGGACCCCCGTTCGGCTGGCCCTGTTGCTGCGGTCCACCATTCGGCTGGCCCTGCGGCTGCGGTCCGCTGTTCGGTTGGCCCTGCGGTTGTGGCCCCCCGTTCGGCTGGCCCTGTGGTTGCGGACCCCCATTCGGCTGGCCCTGCGGCTGCGTCCCACCGCTCGGCTGACCCTGTTGCTGCGGTCCGCCGTTCGGCTGACCCTGTTGCTGCGGTCCACCATTCGGCTGACCCTGTTGCTGCGGGCCCCCGTTCGGCTGACCCTGTTGCTGAGGACCCCCGTTCGGCTGGCCCTGTTGTTGCGGTCCGCCGTTCGGTTGGCCCTGCGGTTGCGGCCCCCCGTTCGGCTGGCCCTGCGGCTGCGGCCCGCCGTTCGGCTGGCCCTGTGGTTGCGGATCTCCGTTCGGTTGGCCCTGTTGCTGCGGACCCCCATTCGGCTGGCCCTGTGGTTGCGGACCTCCGTTCGGTTGGCCCTGTGGTTGCGGACCCCCATTCGGCTGGCCCTGTGGTTGCGGGCCCCCATTCGGCTGGCCCTGCGGCTGCGGTCCGCCGTTCGGCTGGCCCTGCGGTTGCGGCCCCCCATTCGGCTGGCCCTGTGGCTGCGGTCCGCCGTTCGGCTGGCCCTGTGGTTGCGGACCTCCGTTCGGTTGGCCCTGTTGCTGCGGACCCCCATTCGGCTGGCCCTGTGGTTGCGGGCCCCCATTCGGCTGGCCCTGCGGCTGCGGTCCGCCGTTCGGCTGGCCCTGCGGTTGCGGACCCCCATTCGGCTGGCCCTGCGGCTGCGGTCCGCCGTTCGGCTGGCCCTGCGGTTGCGGACCCACGTTCGGCTGGCCCTGCGGCTGCGGGCCCCCGTTCGGCTGCCCCTGTTGCTGCGTCCCACCGCTCGGCTGACTCTGTTGCTGCGGGCCCCCGTTCGGCTGACCCTGTTGCTGAGGCCCCCCGTTCGGTTGGCCCTGCGGTTGCGGCCCCCCGTTCGGCTGGCCCTGCGGCTGCGGCCCGCCGTTCGGCTGGCCCTGTGGTTGCGGACCTCCGTTCGGTTGGCCCTGTTGCTGCGGACCCCCATTCGGCTGGCCCTGTTGCTGCGGTCCACCATTCGGCTGGCCCTGCGGCTGCGGCCCGCCGTTCGGCTGGCCCTGCGGTTGCGGCCCCCCGTTCGGCTGGCCCTGTGGTTGCGGACCTCCGTTCGGTTGGCCCTGTGGCTGCGGACCCCCATTCGGCTGGCCCTGTTGCTGCGGACCCCCATTCGGCTGGCCCTGTGGCTGCGGTCCGCCGTTCGGCTGGCCCTGTTGCTGCGGACCCCCGTTCGGCTGGCCCTGCGGCTGCGGCCCACCATTCGGCTGGCCCTGCGGCTGCGGCCCCCCATTCGGCTGGCCCTGCGGCTGAGGTCCGCCGTTCGGTTGGCCCTGCGGCTGCGTGCCGGGAACCGGCTGCTGCGGAGCAGGGGGCGTGTTCTGGTCCGGTCGGGGCGCAGGCGCGGCCACGTACCCTTGGAACACGGCCGCCTCGGATCGGGTGCCCACGGCATTGACCGCCCAGCACTTCAAGGTGTAGGGCCCAGGCCCGGCCACGGTGTAGGACGCGACTCCCTGCTCTGTCGCGGACGGCACCAGGGTCACCTGGTCCGAGGCCCATTCGTAGGTCTCTCCTTTAAAGCCTCCGCCCACCACGCGGGCGGTCTGGGTGGAATGGGGCGGAACGTTGTCCGCCGCCTGTATCTGCGGCTTGACCGGAATCCACGCCACGCCCACCCTCTGCTGGACGATGCTGGCCTTGCCCGTGGCTGGGTCCAGGACCTGGCAGGCAAGGATCAGGCCGTTGCTCTGCCCGGCATGGAACGTGACCGCCGGTCCGATCTGGGCATCCAGGCTCCCCTCGCCATCCACCAGCCACCATCGGTAACGGAGGTTGGGCCTGGGATTCTGGACGCTGGCGGGATAGGGGCCGGTTCCCGCCGTGACCCAGGCCGGCGTCTGCAGCTTCACCGCATCGAGCGGCACCGCGGGCACGGCGGTTCGGGTCAGGGCCGCGGGCGGCGCGGCGCTCCCGGCCATGTTGAAGGCCGTGCATCTAAGGGTGAAGGCCCCGGCCTCGGGCACGGTGAATTTGACGATGCTGCCGGTGGCCTCGGTTCCGCCCCCTTCGAAGGTCCCTTTTTCCAACTTCCAGCGGAGTTCCTGCCCAGGCCTGGCACCTTCGGCGTAGGCGATCTGCGGGAGGCCCACCGGAACGTGCTCGGCCACGGTGATCCGGGCGATTTCCGCCTGGGGCGCCACCAGCGTGCCCAGGGTCGTGGTGGTGGTGGCGCCGGTGGCCGCATTCCGGGCAGTGCAGGCCACCAGCAGCACCCGGGCCTGGTCCGGGGCGGCGATGGCTGCGCTGCTGCCCTCGAAGGTCTGGACGATAGCGGAACGGTCGTCGCGCACGGTCCAGGTATAGGTGGTGTCAGTCCGTGCATCGACCACCTTCACGGGGCAGTCCTTGCTCCCCGCTGATACGAAGCCCGGCAGGTCCACCTTGGGCTCGCTGGCGTCCCTGGGCACCACTTGGCCCCTGAATTCATAGACACGCACTGGGGGCCCGCCGGAGGCTTTCGCCCCATCCTCGGTTGGTCCCAGGTTTCGCTGAACGGAGGACTGGATGTCGAACACCCTGGCCTTGAGCAGGTATTCCCCTCCTTCGCCCGCGATGAAGGCCACTGCCGCCGAGGACGGCGCGGGTTCCCCGCCCAGGAACCGGCCTCCCTGGATGCTCCATCGACATTCCTCGAGATCATTGAGGTCGATCCAGGCCACCTGCTGCTGCCCAGCCTTCACGCTGGCCGGGGCCTGTATTCCCTGGGTGGAAGGCGCCCCCTCCACCGTGATCCGCACGGACCGTTCGGCCCGTTCCCCCAGTTCGTTGGTGACCGTCAGGGTGCAGGTGGTATTGGCCACCGGGTTCAGGGTGAAGGTCTGGCCGCTGGTGACCTGGCGGGCGCCGGGGGACAGAATCCCGGTGCCGCCCTGGAAGGCCAGCTGGCCCTGGACCAGGCCCCCGGGCAGGACAGCAGTCTTGTCCACCCGCAGTTCCAGCACCCGGGGTTTCGGATACACCGTTATTACCGTGGTGTTCAGGACGCCGGGAAAGGCCGCGACCCTGCTGTGAGCGAAGTAGGTTCCAGGGGCATGCGCCGTGAACAGCCCATCCGTGGCCAGTTGCGTGGTTGAACTCAGGCCGTCCACAAACCATTGGATTTCCGTGCGGTCGGTGCCCTGGACCGAGGCTCCGAGTTGCAGTTTCTGCCCTTCCGTCACGAACGCTTGCCCGGGTTCATTCACCAGAATCACGTGGGTCTGGGACTTCCCGACTTGGCCTCCCCCGCCACCGGCGCAGCCGGTGAGCAGCCCCATGACCGCCAACAACGCACAAACCCATGGGAAAGGGAGCGGGTAGACGCGTCCCTGGGCTTGGCGGCAGCGAAAGGGGTTATTGGGGGAATAATGAGTCATTTAGATTTTCTTAAATGAATGCTACATCAATTAGCAGCCTATTATAAGGTGCTTGGAGCAAAGAAAAGATTCGAACAAACACAGAAAAATAAATTTATAATTGAAAATGCCAAAGTCATTAACATGGAAGTCCCCGGCCGTACCGGGTTATCCTGCTGCCTGGGCAGGACAACAACGGGGCCTGTCATGGAATTTCCAGCTGATGCCACCCGGGCAATGGTCGCCTTCCTGAGCCATTGGCTCGCGGAAGAGGAGGTCCGATCCTGGCTGCGCGCCTGCGCCAAGTATGCCGACCACGGGCCCGGGACGGGCGTGCCTCCCGAACCCTGGGAAGTGGTGCGGACCGCGCTGGAAGAATTGCTGGAAGCTAAGACATTGGTGGATCTCTACCATGAAAACGACCAGGAAGGCCCGGACCCCTTCACCGCCGACCTGACCGCCCTGCTCCGGGTGCTTCCGCCCAGCCGGCCCGGTACCGGAGAGGAAGCGTGGGAGCCCCGGCTGCTCCTGCAGATCCACACCAAGGAGATCCTGGAACGATGCCAGCGTGCGCCCCGCCGGCCATCGGGCAACCCTGAATCCCTTTTGGAACCTTTACTGGGAGCCGCCGACGGGATTCCCCAACGCCGCAGCCTCTGAACCAAAGCGGACACCGGGTCCATCAATAGACCAAGGGCGGAGGTCCTGGAGGGTGATGGGCCGGAACAGCCAATGGGTGGCATTTCATGAGAATTGATTTATAATTTATACGTGATCATTCTGATTTCTTCTATCCTATCTGGCCGCACGGCCACCCATCCACTGCAGCCCCGGAGCAAAGCATGAAGGTCGTGCCACTTCTCGGAACCTTGATGATCTCAATCTTCCTGTACTCGAACGAGCCCGCGTTCGACAAGAGTATAGATGATTTATTAAAACACAAAATCATTCAACAGGTCCCTCCTGAATCAACCCGAGTGGATATGGACCGCCAGGGCAAGACCCTTACTTCAGTCCTCTCCAGAAATCCTGGAATTCCAAACTCAAGATGGGTTTTACGGGCCGTGGCATATGATAAGAAGCACATCAACATCATAACCCTATTCATTCCAACATCAAGGTCTAAGCCTGAATCTCCCAACAAATTACATGATGACGATGAAAATCATATCAGCGACGTTTTGGGTTTTTTGATGCTGGAAGGGAGTAAAGCCAAAATCTTCAATCTAGTGAATGAAACATTAACGCTAAACAACCGGCAGTGGCAGGAAGTGGATATCGAGAAAGTTCAAGTCATGTGTCAATACGATGGCAAGGAGGTTCTCCTGTTGTTCAGCGCCACGAACAAGCATGAGTGAACTTGGATCTTCAGTCCGTGGGACCAGCAGTTGCCCCAGTGCTGATCCCATAGCGCCAACGCAGCCATCTTGTCCCTTGCGCAGACTTCAAATAGGACTTTCCCTGATCAAAAACCTCCTCGGCGAAAAGGCTCGTGAAATCCATGGCCTTCATAAATGCATTTTCGTCGTCACCCGAGCAGGTCAACCAGGATAAGGGGGCACCAGCGGCAGGGGGGTGGTGCCCAAGTGGTGCGCCGACGGGGCCGAACCTGGTTCAGGGCATGAGCGGCCCGTCACAGGATGGTGCAGAGGCCTCCGCCCCGCTGGGGGGCCCTCTCCAGGATGACCGCCTTGCCGCCCTCCTGGGTGGTCAAGCGGTAGGCATTGGACTCCGGGTGGTCGTTGAAGAAAGCGGACCATTCGATGGAGGCCTTGCCGACACCCGTCGTCGCCACAGTCTCCGGTTCGCCCAGGTCATTCACCTCCAGCCAGGCTTCCTCGGCCGGCTGGACGACCCGCACCAGGAATTGTCCTTGATGACTTTTCCCCGGCCTGGCAGCTCCCCGGCTTTTCTGATCCACCTGGATCAGGAAACGTGCCTGGACGGGCTCTTCCCATGCCGACATGGACTGCAGGGTCAACTTCCATCCCGGCGGGACGGGGACGGAGTTGATGACGCCCTCCACCGGGCAGCTGAAATTCACCATGAGGTCCTGGTCGGGATCCGGTTGCTCGTCGTCCCTGTGGACGGTCGCCCGGAATTGCCCCCTGGCCGTGGAACCCTCCCGGCAGGGCCTCACCACGGCGGTCTCGGAGGTGCTGTTATGGAAGACCACCCGGGACTCCTGGGCCTCGAGCCCCACCCATGCAGCCGCCAGGACCAGGCCCCGAAGGACCACCGATAACTTTGTTTTATTCATAAATGAACCTCCTTCCAGTGACTCCCATGGCTAGGTGAGGCCACTGGGGAAAGAGTTCCTGGCAGCCAACCAAGCAGTTGTATGCGCCGAGATTTGACGATTTGTTCCAGGAACTTGGCCACCATAATGAGCAGGGAGACCAGCATGGATATCCAGTTTGCAGTGGCCGAAGACAAGTGTTCCCTTTGTGGCTTGTGCGTGACGGACTGCCCGTCCCAGGCGCTCGAACAACCGGAAGGGCTGCCACCACGCATGGCCGCCGGCGGGGAAGCTGCCTGCTACCGCTGCCAGCACTGCTTTGCCATCTGCCCCGAAGGCGCCATTTCCATTCTCGGGCTGCGGCCCGAGGAGAGCGAGAACCTGACCGGCCCCGGCTTGGCTCCAGGGCAGCTGGAGACCCTGATCAAGGCGCGCCGGTCGGTGCGGCGCTACCGGGACGAGAACCTGGATCCGGCCCTCCTGCGGCGGCTGCTGGAGGTGGCCTGGCATGCCCCGACCGGCCGCAATGCACGCCAGGTCCGCTTCACGGTGGTGGATGATCGGACCAAGCTGGCCCGGTTGCGGGCCGAGGTGCTGGCCGGCCTGGGCAAGCTGGTGCGCGACGGCGCCCTGCCCCAGGGTACGGAACGCTTCGCCGAGATCGTCCGGGCATGGGAGGAAGAAGGCGTGGACGTCCTGTTCCGCGGCGCGCCGCACCTGCTCATCGCCTCCACGCCCAGCGACGTTGCCACGCCTTTGCCCGACTGCCTGATCGCCATGTCCACCTTCGATCTGCTGGCCCAGGCCCACGGTGTGGGCACGCTCTGGGACGGGCTGGCCACCTATGCCATCCGGGACCTGGTGCCCGAAAGCCGGAACACCCTCGGCATTCCGGCAGACCATGTGATCGGCTACGTCATGCTGTTCGGCAAGCCGGCGGTGCGCTATGCCCGCACGGTCCAGCACCGCCCCGCCCCCATCCACCGGATGGTCTAGGCCTCCACGCCCAGGGCAATCCGGAAGCTTTTGATCACAAGAGAGAGGCTATAGGCCGCAAACGCCATCTGCTCGGCATACCTGCAGCAGGCCTGTTCCTGGTCGGTGCTGGCCGATCCGTTGGTGGCCGCGCTGGTCGCCGGCCGCACGGGGCGGGCCGCGGGGTCCTCTGATGCCGCACCGTCCAGCTGAGGCCCAAAGGTGGAGACGGGCTAGTCACCCAGGAGCACGGATACCTGGGACGGCTGGTCCCGGTGGTCCAGGATGTTGAAGATGACCCGGCCGGCTGGCTCATGGCGCCTGGCCACCGCCATGGTGAAGGAGCCTCCGGGCGGGATGACGCCATTCCACGGCTCATCGCGCCCGAGCTCTTGCCGGTCCTCGTTGATCCAGAGAACCAGGTCCATCGCCCGGAGGTCGGCTTGGACGAACCATGGCCGCGCCGAAGGGTTCGTGATGGTGAGGTCGTCCATGGCGAAACCGAAGGTGCCGCAGGCCGCCAGCAGCCCCGCAAAGAGACTTCTCCAAAATTTGTTCATGTCAATTCACCTCGAAGGCGGTGGTATGAACCCCACCTATGAGGAAATGCCATGAATGGCCATGTGGTTTCTCGGTCCCTTGCCGGGATGATGGCTTGTCATCATTAATTATTTACTTATATTTAAATTCGATTGCAGGGTTTCGATTTGAGATTTATCAAATCGCCGTTCCGGAATCACCCATGATCTTTTTGCTGACAACGTTATCACCCATCGCCCTGGCAGCGCTGTTCGTGGGCGGCGGCGCCCTGGTCGCGCTTCTGTGCCTTTGGGGCGTCCAGAGGGCGATTCCCTGGATCCATTACCAGGATTCCACCGACTTGGGTGAGATATTCATGGACGCCATCGGCGGCATCTTCGCCTTGCTGTTCGCCCTGGTGACCGTGGCGGTCTGGCAGAACCACGACCGGCTGGACATCACCGTATCCAGCGAGGCCAACACGCTGCACAGCATCTACCGCAACCTGGATTCGTATCCGGAGAAACTGCGCTCGCCCTGCGAGGCCCTCATCAAAGGCTATGCCAACCGGGTGGCCACGGTCGAGTGGGAGTCGATGAAGAAAGGCGAGCAGGACACCCTCAGCCATCAAATGATCACCCAGTTCAACAAGACCATGTTCGCCTACCGGCCGGCCTCCATCGGCGAGGTGCCGCTGCACAGCCAGACCCTGGACCTGATCGCCCGCTACCGGGGCCTGCGCCACGACCGGCTCGAAGGCAGCGAACCCTATCTGGATTCCATCATGTGGTGCGCCCTGGTCCTGGGGGCGGGCATTTATCTGGGCTACGCGTGCTTCTTCAGGGCCGAGAACAAGAAGGCCCACCAGGCCATGATCGCCTCGCTGGGGGCGGCCCTGGGCCTGGTGTTCTACATGCTGGTGACCTACAACCACGCGTTCGTGGGGCCCGGCAGTGTCAGCCCGAAGGCCTTCCAGGATCTGAACGACAAGTACTGGGTCCTGGAGTAGCGCCCCGTGCTCCGCAAGGGCTGCCACCTCGCCTGGGTTTGCCTGATCCTGCTGGGCGGGCTGCTGGCCTGGTCCATCACCCGCCTGACCCTGGAGCGCCGGGCCCTGGAGGCGGACTTGCGCGCCGGCTGCCGCAGGCAGGCCCAGGATGCCGCCCGGTCGGTGCAGGCGGTGCTGACCAGCATGCAGGATCTGGTCCACGGCATCAAAGTGGAACTGGAGGATGGCCGGCTCAAACCCCGGAGTCTGGACGCCAGGCTGGAGCAGGCCCTGGCCAAGGCGCCCGGCAGCGCGTCCAGGGTGGGGGTGCTGTTCCAGCCGTTCGCCGCCGATCCGGGCCGGCGGCTGTCCGGCCCCTATGTGGAACGCGGGGAGGGCAGGCTGCGCCGGTTCGGCTATGAAGGCGCCGGCGACTATACCCGGCTGCCCTGGTACCAGTTCGATCTCGGCCAGGCTTGCTGGAACGAGCCGCACCGGGACCCGGGCAGCGGGGACCTGCTGGTGGACTACTCCGAGCCGGTGCAGTTGCCGGGCGCCGCCAGCCCCTCCGGCGTGGTCCGGGTGGAAGTCACCATGAAGGCCATCCAGGAGCTGGTGGGCCATCTGGCGCCGGGCAGCTCCGGCTACGGATTCCTCCTGTCCGCCAAGGGCGTCTACCTGGCCGACCCGCTGGATGCGCGGGTCCGCAACGGCGTCACCTTCGCGGCCGCCGCCCGGGACATGAACGAGGCGGGCCGGCTGAGCCTGGTGCCCGTGGTCGCGGCCCACCGGGCGGGCTTCGCCCAGAGCATCAGTGCCGTGAGCGGCCAGGAAAGCTGGATCTTCCTGGAACCGGTCCCCGCCGCGGGGTGGTCCCTGGGCACGATGATCATCAAGGACGAGCTGAACCTGGCGCCCGCCAACCTGAAGCACAACCTGGTCCGGCTGGTGACCCTGGCCGTGGGGGCCGGCCTGGTCGCGCTGTACCTCCTGCTGCGGCTCTGGAACCCGGATGGGCGCAAGCTGTGGGCTTTTTCCGCCGGCGGTTCCCTGGTGATCGCCGGCGGGATCGCCTGCCTGTGGCATTTCGCCTACACCCTGCACCAGGCGCCCCGGGCCCATGAGGTGGAAGTGATGAGCCGTGCCAGCCGGAACGCCTTCCTGAAGCGGATCGCCACGCAGGGGCAAGGGTTCAACGTGGTCTCTGCGGCCTTCATCCCCACCGGCGTGTTCATCCAGCAGTTGGAACTGAGCGGGGACAGCCAGATGAAGGTCTCGGGCCAGGTCTGGCAGAAGTTCCCCAAGGGGCTCGCCGCCGGGGAGCGGGGCGTCAGTTTCCCGGAGGCGGTGAGTTCCGACATCAGCGCAGGCTATGCCAAGCAGGAGGGCGACACCCTGGTCCAGGTCTACCCGTTCCGGGCGGTGTTCCGCATGGAGAACAACACCACCGTCAATTATCCCTTCGACAAGAGTTCCATCCGGATCCGGATCTGGCCGCGGCTGCTCTACTCCAACACGGTGCTGGTGCCGGATCTGGAGGCCTACAAGGTGCTGGTTCCGGTCACGCTTCCGGGCATCGACCAGGGCCTCACCCTGGCCGGCTGGCAGCTGGGCCAGAGCCACTTCGCATTCCTGTTGCAGAGCTACAACATGAACCTGGGGATCAACAGCTTCACAGGGCAGGAGGACGACCCGGAAATGGTCTACACCTTCACCCTGAAGCGCAATTTCATCAATCCCTTCATCGCCACCTTCCTGCCCATCCTGGTGGTGGTGTGCCTGCTGTTCGCCGTCCTGGTCACCACCTGCCGCACCCGGGAAAGGGCCGCGGCCACCGGCTACAACGTCATGAATGTCCTGCGCACGATCACCTCCCTGTTCTTCCCGGTGGTGATCTCCCAGATCAACTTGAGGAACCATATCCTGGTCGAGGGCCTGCTGTACGTGGAGTACTACTATTTCATCATCTACCTGCTGATCCTCCTGGTGGCGGGGGACGCCCTGGCCCTGGCCTTCTGGGACAGCCCGCTGCTGCAAAGGGACGAGAACCGCATCGCCAAGCTGCTGTTCTGGCCCTGCACCGCCGCTTCGTTCTATGCGGTCAGCATTCTATATCTGCGTTAGCACTTCCGGGTTGATGCAGGACTGGGGGCGCTCGCCGGCGAGCACGCTCAGCACGTTCTGCACCGCGATCCGGCCCATGGCGGTGCGGGTCTGGATGGTGGCGGAGGCGGTGTGCGGCACCACCACCACGTTCTCCAGCTCGGCCAGGCCGGGCGCCAGCCGCGGTTCGTCCTCGAAGACATCGAGGCCGGCGGCCCAGATGACCCCGCCGCGCAGGGCGGCGACCAGGGCCTGCTCGTCCACCAGGGGGCCGCGCGCGGCGTTGATGAGGATGGCGGTGGGCTTCATGGCGGCCAGTTCCGCCGCGCCGATGTAGTGGCGCGTCGAAGCCAGCAGCGGCACGTGCAGGGACAGGAAGTCCGAGTCGCGCAGCAGGGTCGCCTTGTCCACGAAGGTGGCGCCGTGCTGGCGCTCGAATTCGGGCGAAGGCCGCAGGTCGGTGTAGAGCACCTTCATGTCGAAGGCCGCCGCCTTGCGGGCGAAGTTGCTGCCGATCCGGCCCAGGCCGGCGATGCCCAGGGTCTTGTGGTCGACGTCCTGGCCCAGGAAGGCGGTGGGGGACCAGCCGTTCCACAGCCCGGCCCGCACGTGGCGTTCCGATTCCGGGATGCGCCGGGCGGCGGCCAGCAGCAGGGCCCAGGCGTGGGTGGCGGTGGCCTCGTCCAGCACCCCGGGCGTGTTGGTCATGATCACGCCGCGCGCGGTGGCGGCCTGGACGTCGAAATTGTTGTAGCCCACCGCGTAGTTGGCGAAGATCCGGCACTGCGGCCCGGCGGCGTCCAGCACCTCGCCGTCGATGCTGTCGGTGAGCAGCGAGATGACCGCGTCCCGGCCGCGCACCTGCTGCAGCAGCTCGGCCCGGGTCAGCGCCCGGTCATGGGGGTTGACCTCCACCTCGTGGGTCCGCAGCAGGGGCTCGAGGGCCTCCTGGGGGATGCGCCGCGTGACATAGACTTTGGCTTTCGGCATCGTCAGGCTCCCTGGCCGGGCGTTGGGCCGCGGCCTGGGGCCATCTTCTCACACCTTCAGGAAGGCTTGGGAGGCCAGGGGAACCACACTTCGGCATCGGCATCGCAGCAGCGTTCCCAGGATTTGCCGTCGGTGAACAGCTCCTCGCGGTCACGTCCGCAGGCCTTGAACCCGACCAGGCGGTCTTTCGGCTTCGGCGGGGCGGGCATGTGCATCCAGTGGGTGGGGTAGCAGGGCGTGGTGAACCCGGCCCCGGCATCTTCCCGCCACCAATGCTCACCCTGATAGCGCATCGCCACCGCGAGCATGGTGTCCGAATTGTCCCGGCCATAGGACCCGCGCCCGATGAGAATGCTCCCGTCTTTCGGGGCGGACTCGATATGCTGCCATTCGCTCATGGTCACCTCAGACTACCTAATTATCCAATTATGCCCGGATCGGTGCCGCGGTGCTGGGCTGACCGGCGTTATGATGGTCACATCCCATCTATCCCAAAGGATCGCCGGTATGCCTAAAGTATTAATGCAACTCCCAATCGGGCAGCGGGTCGGATTGGCCTTCTCCGGTGGCCTGGATACCTCGGTGGCCGTGGCGTGGATGCGCGAGAAGGGGGCGATTCCCTGCACCTACACGGCGGACATCGGACAGCCAGACGAGCACGATATCGGCGCCATCCCCGGGCGGGCCAAGGCCTATGGCGCGGAGATCTCCCGCCTGGTGGACTGCACGGCCGTCCTGGTGGAGGAGGGCCTGGGGGCCCTGGTCTGCGGCGCTTTCCACATCCGCAGCGCCGGACGCACCTACTTCAACACGACCCCCCTGGGGCGCGCGGTGGCGGGCACCATGCTGGTGCGCGCCATGAAGGAGGACGATGTCCAGATCTGGGGCGACGGTTCCACCTACAAGGGCAACGACATCGAACGGTTCTACCGCTACGGCCTGCTGGCCAACCCGCACCTGCGGATCTACAAGCCCTGGCTTGATGAGCAATTCGTAGGCGAGCTGGGCGGCCGCGCCGAGATGTCCCAGTGGCTGGCCGAGCGCAAACTCCCCTACCGGGACGCCAAGGAGAAGGCCTACAGCACGGACGCCAACATCTGGGGCGCCACCCATGAGGCGAAGCAGCTGGAGCACCTGAACGTCGGCATCACCATCGTCGAGCCGATCATGGGCGTGGCCCACTGGGACCCGGCCATCGCCATCCCCACCGAGGAGGTCACCGTGGCCTTCGAGCAGGGGCGTCCGGTGACGATCAACGGGCATAGCTTCGCCTCCGCGGTGGACCTGGTCCGGGAGGCCAACGCCATCGGCGGCCGGCACGGGCTGGGCATGTCCGACCAGATCGAGAACCGGATCATCGAGGCCAAGAGCCGCGGCATCTACGAAGCCCCGGGCATGGCGTTGCTGCACATCGTCTACGAGCGGCTGCTCAACGCGATCCACAACGAGGACACCGTGGCCAACTACCACAACGAGGGCCGCAGGCTCGGCCGGCTGCTTTACGAGGGCCGCTGGCTGGACCCGCAGTCCCTGATGCTGCGGGAATCGATCCAGCGCTGGGTCGGTTCGGCCATCACCGGCGCGGTGACCCTGCGGCTGCGCCGCGGCGAGGACTACTCGATCCTGGACACCACCGGCCCCGCCCTGTCCTACCACCCCGAAAAGCTGTCGATGGAGCGGGTCGAGGACGCCGCGTTCGGGCCGACCGACCGGATCGGCCAGCTGACCATGCGCAACCTGGATATCGCCGATTCCCGGACCCGCCTCGAGCAGTACGCGGAGATCGGCCTGATCGGCAACGCGGTGTCCAGGCTGATCGGCACGCTGGATACCGGCAAGGCCAAGGCGATCACCACCGGCGAGGGCGCGTCCACGGGGGTGGATGCCGCCCAGCAGCGCTCGGGGATGGAATCCGGAACGGATTAGCCGATCAGGTTGCGCACCGTATCCACCAGGCTGGACTGGTCGAAGGCGTTCTTCAGCAGGTAGGCGTCCGCGCCCACCCGGACGCCGCGCATCTTGTCCTCGGGTTTGGCCATGGAGGTGACGATGATGACCGGCACGGTCTGGTAGCGCTCATCGGCGCGCAGGCGCTCGGTGAGGGTGAAGCCGTCCATGCGCGGCATCTCCACGTCGGTGAGCACCAGGTCGTACAGCTTCTCCCGGGTCTGCTCCAGGGCGTCCTGGCCGTCCTCGGCGGTCTGGACCTGGTAGCCGTTGGCTTCCAGGATGTCCTTTTCGATCTCCCGGGTGTTCAGGGAGTCGTCCACCACCAGGATGCACGGGCGCCGCGGCGCGGCCCGGCCGACCGGGGCCTGGCCGGGATCCACCGCGTGGCGCGCGGCCTTCACCAGTTCGGGCACATCCAGGACGTTGATCACCTGGTTGCCGGTGCCCACGGTGACCCCGTTGACCAGCTTCAGGTTCTTGAGGTGCAGCGGCACCGGCTTGACCACCAGCTCTTCCCGGCTGAGGATGTCGGAGACGATGAAGCCGAGCTGGTCCGCGCCGTCATGGACGATCACGATGTTCACCTTGCCCGCGCCGGACAGGTCGAGCGGGGGCAGCCCGAGCAGGCTCGCCAGGTCTTCCACCGGCAGGGTCCGCTCCTGCCGGCGAATGGTCCGCCGGCCGACGAATTCGACGATTTCCTCCGGCGGCACCGCGAGCATCTCCACGATGGAGATGGTCGGAATGGCACAGGTCCGGGGGCCGAGCCGCACCAGGAAGAGTGGGAAGATCGCCAGGTTGAGCGGCAGCCTCAGGTGGAAGGTGGTGCCGGCGCCGGGCTGGGTGTCGATGGTGATGGTGCCCTTCAACCCCTCGACGATGTTCTTGCGCACCACATCCATGCCGACGCCCCGCCCGGACAGGTCGGTGATCACCGGGCTGGTGCTCAGGCCCGGCAGGAAGATCAGGTTGAGCACTTCCGCCGGGGACAGGCGTTCCAGGGCTTCGGCATCCATGATCCGGGTGGCCAGGACCTTGGCCCGGAGCCTGGCGGTGTCGATCCCCCGGCCGTCGTCGCGCAGCTCGATGATCACGCAGCCGCCCTCATAGCAGGCGGACAACCGCAGGCTGCCGCGCTCCGGCTTGCCGGCCTGCCGGCGCTCCTCCGGGGCTTCCAGGCCGTGATCGAGGGCGTTGCGGATCATGTGCACCAGCGGGTCGCCCAGCTGCTCGATGATCTTGCGGTCCAGTTCGGTCTCGCCGCCGTCGATCTGGAAGTCGATGTCCTTGCCGTGCTCCCTGGCCAGATCGCGGACGGTCCGGCGCAGCGGGTCGAACACCGTCGACAGGGGCAGCATGCGCATGGTGAGGGTGGTGTCCTGCAGTTCGGCGATGAGGTGGTCCTGCATCCTCACCGCGTCCTTCACCATCCCCACCGATTCGTGCAGGGCGGCCAGGGTTTCCCGGTGCGCCAGGTCCTTGGGGTTCGCAGCCCCGGTCCACTGGCCGGCGCTCCGGTCCAGCTCGCGCAGGCGCAGGATCTCGCGCCGGAACCGGCCGTGCTCGGAAACCATCTCGCCCATGAGCTGGATCAGGTCGTCCAGCTTGGTGGCGCGGATGCGCAGGTACTCGGCCCTGGGGGCGGCCGGCTCCGCCGGAACCGGCATGGGCGCGGCCGGGGCGGGCGGCACGGGCAAGGCCGGGGCCGCCTCGCCGGCCGGCGCCGGGGCGCCGCCCAGGGCCTTCAGTTCCAGGCACAGGGCCTCGGGGGCCGCGGGCTGGGTGCCCGGGACGCACTGGTCAAGCATGAGCAGAAGCGCGTCCACGCCCCGGAACAGGGGGTCGGACAGCGCGGGCGTGAAGGCGATCCGCTCGGACCGGAGGGCGTCGAGCACGTCCTCCATGCTGTGGGCCAGCTCGCTCACCCCGGTCAGCTTGAGCATCCGGGCCGAACCCTTGATGGTGTGGGCGGAGCGGAACAGGGCGTGGATGGCCTCGGTCTGGTCCGCCGCCTGCTCCAGGTTCAGGAGGCCGTCCGACAGCTTGGCGCAATGATCCCGAGCCTCTTCCACGAAGCGGGCCAGGAATTTCGACAAGTCCAGGGCCATGGTTCTCCTACTTCTGCAGAAGGGCGAGCTTGTGCCGGCACAGTGTGATGAATTCCCCGGCGTTGAATGAGAGCGGGAAGAAACCCTGCTGGTAGGCCCCGGCGGCCAGGATGCGCAGGGCGGCCTCGAAGCTGGTCCGGGCCCGGGACTGCTCCCCCTTGGCGAGCAGGATCTCCGCCTGGCTGTAGTGGGCGAACCAGCAGGAGGCCTCCAGGTAGATGGCCTCCCGGAACCGCTTGAGCGCCGCCAGGTCGTCCCCCTTCTGGCGGGCGATGATGCCGAGCATGAGGCAGGCCTCCAGGCAGAGCGGATCCAGGGCGAGGGCCGCTTCGCAAACCACCCCGGCCTCCGCATGGCGCGCGCTGGTCATCAGCACGCTGGCCTTCAGGGAATGCGCCTTGACGTGGCCCGGGTCCTCCCGCAGCAGGGCGTCGAGCAGGGCCAGGGCCCGGGCCTCGCTGCGGGCGCGGGCGCACTCCAGGGCGTCGTCGAACAGGCTGCGGGTGCGCCCCAGCGCCGGCTCGGCGACCGGCGCCGGCCGGCGCGCGGACGGCGCGAAAGGCCGGGCGGCCGGGGCCACGGGACGCTCGGGCGGCCGACGGCTCTGGCGCCGGTCCTGGATGGCGAATTCCGGACTTTTCCTGAACAGGTAGAGGGAGTCCCGTTCGATCAGGGACAGGATGCCGAGATCATGGAACAGGGTTTCCGTGGCGCTCACCAGCAGGTAGCCGCCGGGCTTGAGCAGGGCCGCCAGGCGCCGGAAGATGTCCTCCTGGACCTGGCTGGGGAAGTAGATGGAGACGTTGCGGTACAGGATGATGTCCTGCTGCTCCAGCTCGGCGGGGTAGCTGGGGGCGAGCAGGTTCAGCTCGGCGAAGGCCACCCGGCCGCGGACCGCTTCCCGCACCCGCTGCTCCAGGGGGCCGGCCGCCTCGAAATGCCGGGCCTCGAATTCCGGGTCCATGCCGCGGAACGAATGCCGGCCGTAGGTGGCCTGGCGGGCCTTGGCGATGGCGACGGCGTCGATGTCCACCCCGGTGATGGCCACGCCGGCCAGGCAGCTCCGGTCCTGGAGCAGCATGGCCACGGAATAGGGTTCTTCGCCGGTGGAACAGCCGGCGCACAGGATGCGCACCGGGCCCGGTTGCCCCGCCCGCCGTTCCGGCACCAGCTTGTCCACCAGCAGGTTGAGATGCCCCGGCTCGCGCAGGAAATAGGTCTCGTTGACGGTGAGCAGCTCCACCAGCCGGTCCAGCTCGGCCGGGTCCTCCCGGAGCGCGGCCAGGTAGTCCGCCGCGCTGGCGGCGCCGCGCAGGCCCATGCGCTGGTCCAGGCCCTCCTGGAGGGTCCTTTCCCGGTCATTGGCGAAGCTGAAGCCGCAGGAGCGCAGCAGCAGTTCCTTGAAAGGGGCCAGTTCGGGTTCGAGAATCAAGGCGGCCATAGGCTACCGGGGCGCCGGCGCGGCCAGGCGCAGCAGTTCGGCGGCCAGGTCATGGAGCGAGATCACCTTGTCGATGCACTGGTTCTCCACCGCGAGCCGGTTCATGCCGAACACCACCGACGTGGCCTCGTCCTGGGCCAGGGTGAGGCCGCCGGCGGCCTTGATGGCGCGCATGCCGGCCACGCCGTCGCTGCCCATGCCGGTCAGGATGGCCGCCACCGCGCGGCCCTGGTAGGCCTTGGCCACGGATTTCAGCATGAAGTCGCAGGAAGGGTGGTAGATCAGATGGGCGGCGGGCTCCTCGAGCTGCACCACGCCCTCGGCGGTGATCCGCATGGAGTATTCCGGCGGGTTGAGGTAGACGGTGCCGGCGCGGAGGGTTTCGCCGTCCTCAGCTTCCCGGATGGCCAGGGCGGCGGTCCCGTCCAGCCAGTCGGTCATCCCCTTGTTGAAGCCCGAAGTCATGTGCTGGGCCACCACGATGGGACAAGGGAAGGCGGGAAGCTGGCCGAACAGCACCTGGAGCGCCTGGGGACCGCCGGTGGAGGCGGCGATGGCCACGATGCCCAGGCTCTCCACCGAGTGCGCCTTCCGGCCCACGAACACCGGCTTGGGAACGGGGGGAGGGGCCGGCCGGTCGCGGTTCTTCATGGCGGCCAGATGGGCCGCGATGTCCACCTTGGCCAGCAGCCGGACCTTCTTGAGCAGCGCCGGCCAGGGCGCGCCCGGCTGGGCCTGGAGTTCCAGCACGTCCAGGGCGCCCTTGGAAATGGCGCTGAAGGCGGTGCGCACCCCGACCTGGGCGGCGACCACCAGGATCGGCACCGGATGCTCGGCCATGATCCGGTCGATGGCGTCCAGGCCGTTCAACACCGGCATCTCCAGATCCATGGTGACCAGATCCGGATGCAGGGCCAGGACCTGGCTGACGGCCTCCAGGCCGTTGCCCGCCTCCCCCGCCACGCAGATCCCCTCCGATTCCAGCGCCATGCGGATGACCTTCCGGGTCGTCCGGTTGTCATCGACGATCAAGACCCTGATGGCCCCCGCGGCGGACATCGCGGCTACCCCTGACCGGAGCCGGAGCCGGCATCCGCGGCGTCCAGCTTGAAGGTCGTGACCAGGGCCTTGAGGTTGCCGGCCAGCTTGGACACTTCGCCGGTCACCGAGTTCATCTTCTTGATGGCTTCGGTGGAGTGCCGGGCCCCCTGGACGATGTCCTTGATGGCCAGCACCACCTGGTTGCTGGCGATCTGCTGCTGCTGGGTGGACAGGGAGATCTGCCGGGCCGCGTCGGTGGACTCCTCCACCTTCTCCAGCACGTTGTTCAGCACGTGCACCGTGTGCCGGGCATGTTCCTGGCCCTCCATGATCCGCCCGGTGGTCTTTTCCGAGGACATCACCAGCCGGTTCACCGTGTCCAGGATCTCGGTGATCCGGCCCTCGATCTCGGCGGTGGATTCCACCACGTTGTCCGCCAGCCGGCGGATCTCCAGGGCCACCACGCCAAAGCGTTTGCCCGCTTCTCCGGCGCTGGCCGCTTCCAGCGCCGCGTTGAAGGCGATCAGCTTGGTCTGGCTGGCGATGTTGTTGATGATGGCCATGATCTTATTGATTTCCTTTGACTTGCTTCCAAGCTCGACGATCGCGACCAGGTTGGCCTGGAGGTCTTCGCTGATGTCGTTGATCCTGGCCGTGAGGTTCTCCACCTCGCCGGCGCCGACCCGGGTCTCCGCCAGGGTCTCGTCGGCCCGGGCCACCACGCCGTGGCTGTGCTGGGCCACCTGGCTGGCGCTGGAGGAAAGCTCTTCCATGGTGGAGGCGATTTCCGCCACCGAACTGGAAAGTTCGGCCGAGGAGCCGGACTGCATGCTCACGGCGGCGGCGATGCTGTCGGCCTGGATGTAGAGCTCGGCGGTCACCCCGGCGACCATGCCGATGATCCGGTTCAGGTGTTCCACGAACAGGTTGAAGCCGCTGCAGATGGCCCCCAGCTCGTCCCTGCCCCGGTAGTTCAGCCGCCGGCTCAGATCGCCTTCGCCCTGGCCGATGTCCACCACCAGGAGTTCGATGGCCTCCAGCGGCTGCCGGATGGAATGGAGCAGCCGGTAGAACAGGATGCCGCTGATGACCAGGGCCAGCAGCAGCGAGGTCAGCATGACCGTCCTGACGGTGCGGACGGCGTCCTGCACGTCCTGGTTGACCCGCGCCAGGGTCTGGTCCTTCTTCAGGGTGCTGTTGGTGATGGCATCCTCCGCGCCGTGGATGTTCTCCTTGAACGGCCCGATCGTCTCGTTCGCCGCCTTCGCGCTGCTGACCTTGCCCTCATAGATCCGTCCCAGCACTTCCTTGAAGCCCTTGTCGTAGTCGGCGATGCTCTTGGAGATGCCGGCCAGATTGCCCATGCCTTCCGGCGTCGTCTCCAGCTTGTTCATCTCCCCCAGGATCTGTTGCGTGCGGTCCCGCACCTCCTGCCACTGGCGCTGGTAGTCCTTGACCCTGGACAAGTCGCCGATGTTGAGGAAGGCGTCCTTCTCGAAGCGGCGCATGGTGTTGATGTTGGCCCGCAGGCGCTGGGCGTCGTTGGACAGCTTGGCGTCCACTTCGATCAGGTGGTTGTTGATCGCGGCCACATGGTTCGTCTCGTGCAGGCCGAGCCCCCCGACCAGTACGAGAAAGAACAGGTTCAAACCGAAGCCGAGGGTCAACCGTTTGCTGATCTTCATTTTTTGCGCCTTTGCACCAGGAACGACAGAGTGACGAACCCCAGCACCTTTCGTCTGAGGATAGGCTTCAAACTAGCTTGGAATGTGCAACTGGGTCCGGTTGCAGGATGGTATCCGGTTTAACCATCTGCTGCAAATCCACCAGGAAGATGAGCTGGCCCTGGTTCGGCAGGATGCCCCACAGGCCGCGCCTGAGGCTGAACGGTTCCACCAGGTCGGGGAACGGCCGGATCGCTTCCAGCGGGATATCCAGCAGTTCCTCCATGGCGTCAAGCACGATCCAGGTCCCGGACACCAGGGCCTCGGTCGGGGCGCGGTAGCTCGGTGCTGCGGGAAAGCCAAGCAGGGCGTGGCACCAGCGGGCCGGTCCGCTGGCGTCATGGGCGCGCAGGGTTTCGATCTGGCTGGCCAGGACAGCGAACCGCGCCTGCCCGAGCCGGAACAGCAGCAGGTGGACGCGCAGGTCGGGCGGGGTCACAAGGTGACCCTGCCCTGCAGTTTTTCGATGTCCAGGAGGGGGATCAGGCTCTTGCCCAGCTGGATCTGGCCGGCCACCAGGTCGCCCACCCCTTCCCCCAGGGTGATGAGCGGCGGATGGATCGAGCTCACCGGGATGTCCACCACGTCCTCGACCGCGTCCACCATGATCCCGGAGCGGAAGTTCTTGCCGACGGCCATGGCGATCAGCCCCGGCTCCCCCGCCCCCGCGCGGGGTTCGCCCAGGAGGCACTGGATGTCGATGACCGATTCGATGTCGCCCCGGACATTGATCAGCCCCGGCAGGAATTCCGGCAGGCCCGGAACCCAGTAGATCTCGTTGCCGCTGAGGATCTCCCGGATGTTATGGCCATAAAACGCATAGCGCCCCGAACCGGCGCGGAACAGGACGATCTTGACCCATTCCTCGGCCACCTCCGCCACATCCTGGTCGAGCCGGAGGGCCTTGACCTCCTCCAGGAGGCGCGCGCCGACGGCTGGCTGTTCGGAAGGGGGCATCGGCATTTCCTTGGCAGTATTTCGTGGCGTTGCGGCATTTTAGCATTGAACCTTGCTAGCATGTTGAAAAGCTGAATCCGAGGACCGACCATCATGAGCGAGTCGAATGCCACGATCCTGGTTGTGGATGATCACCGATTGACCGCTGAACTCACCGGCATGGCCCTGGAGGCCTCCGGCTTCGCCGTGCTCATCGAGGAGAGCGGTGCGGCCGCGCTGGCGCTCCTGGCCGGGGACGCCTCGATCCGGGCCGTCGTTTCGGACATGAACATGCCCGGCATGGATGGCCTGGCCCTGCTGGACGCCGTGCGCCAGCAAGGCTTCACGCAGCCCTTCATCCTGCTCACCGGCCAGGACGAGACCGGGCAACTGGCCCGCCATCCGGGCCTGGACGCGGTCATGACCAAGGACGAGACGGTCGAGGAGGCGCTGCCGCAACTCCTGGCCGACCTGCTGGGGCGGGCGGCGCCGGCCCCGGCGGCCCAGACCGGCATCCCGGCCGCGCTGCCCGGCCTCGACCTGGAGCATGCCCTCAAGAGCCTGAACAACAACTGGGCGACCCTGAAGATGCTGCTGGACGCCTTCCGGGAAGAATACCTGACCGCAGGCGCGGACTACCGCAAGCTGCGGGACGCCGGCGCCACCGGCGCGTGCCTGGCCAGCCTGCATTCCCTCAAGGGCGCCGCCGGCATGCTGGGCGCGACCCGGCTGCCTTCGGCCATCGCCGACCTGGAGCAGGCGATCGCCGCCAAGGACGACCTGGCCTGCTGGCCCCCTTTCACGACCGCCCTGGACGAACTGCTGGAAGGCATCCAGGGCCTTTGACGCGCACGCCTTTTGGAAAGCCCCCCCATGGCCAGGATTCTGGTGGTAGACGACAGCAAGATGTTCCGCATGCTGGCCAGCGCTCCGCTGACCGAGGCCGGCCATACCGTGCTGGCGGTGGACCCCCTGTCCATCTTCGAAGTGCTGAAGGCCCTCTACGCGTTCAACCCGGACCTGGTGCTGACCGACTACTGGATGCCCAACTGCAACGGCGAAACCCTGGTCAAGGTGATCCGGGAGGACCCGAACTTCCACAACGTGAAGATCCTGGTGTGCAGTTCCCACGGGGAGGAATCCCTGGTGGAGCGGATGGGCCAGCTGCACATCAACGGCTACATCCTCAAGGGCAAGGGGATGCAAAGCCTGGTGGAACGGACCGCGCAGCTGGTGTAGCCAGCACCGGCCCCAGCCTGGCGGGATCCACCGGCTTGGTCAGATGCAGGTCGAACCCGGCCTCGGCCGCCATGGCCTTGTCCTCCGGCGAGCCGAATCCGCTCAGGGCGACCAGCTGAATGTCCCGCAGCCCGGGCATGGCCCGGATGCTCCGCGCCACGTCGTAGCCGCTCAGCTCGCCGGGCAGGCCGATGTCGCAAAGGATGATCTCGGGCAGGAAGCTGGCCGCCTTGTCCAGCCCGGTCCGCCCGTCCTGGGCGATTTCCACCATATGTCCCTGCATTTGCAGTAATAACCGTAAAGTCAAGGCGCTGTCGACCAGGTCCTCGACGATCAGCACGCGGCGGGCGTCGCCGGCCTGCCCGTCCCCGGCCCGCCGCGCCGGCGCGGAACCGGTGGCGCCCTGGAGCAGCGGCAGCAGGACGGTGAATTCCGCCCCCCGGCCGGGTCCTTCGCTCCGGGCCGCGACCGTGCCGCCGTGCAGGGTGACCAGCCCCTTGACCAGAGCCAGGCCGAGCCCGAGCCCGGCCTCCGAGCGGCCAATGGTCTCCTTGGCCTGCATGAACGGCTCAAAGACCGAATCAAGCTGCTCAGGTCGGATTCCCTGGCCGTTGTCCTTGATCCGCACCAGGCACCAGCCGGGCTGATCCAGCCCCACCGCGACGCTGACCGTGCCGCCGGGATCGGTGAACTTGATGGCGTTGTGCAGCAGGTTGCTGACGATCTGGACGACGCGCGCATGGTCCGCCGCGATCCAGACCGGCTCGGCGGGCCAACCCGCCTCCAGGGCAAGGCCGTGCTCATCGAGGACCGGCTGGTAGTCGGCGATGACGCCGCGCACGGTCGCCGCCAGATCGGTCGCTTCCAGCTTCAGATGGACCTTGCCGCGGCTGATCCGGGAGACATCCAGCAGGTCATCCACCAGGCGTCCCAGATGGACCACCTGCCGTTCGATGATGGTGTAGACCGGTTCCGGGTTCGGGGTCTGCTTCCTGAGCAGGTAGACGGCGTTGCGGATGGGGGTCAGCGGGTTGCGCAGTTCGTGCGCCAGCACGGCGAGGAAATCGTCCTTGCGCCGGGCCTCCTCTTTCAGCCGCTCGCCCAGGGCCGCCTCGCGGTCGTAGGACGCGGCCTTGTCCCGGGCATGCCGGTAGAGTTCGGCCACCACGCACATGAACACGCCCATGATCATGAAGATCACCAGTCCCAGGCGATCCACGGGGGAGGCGATGGCGAATTGCCCGACCGGCTCGAGCACCCAGTACTGCACCATCAGCCCCGCCAGGACCGAGGCCAGCAGGCCCGGCCCGAAGCCGGCCACCATCGCCACCGTCATGACCGCCGGGTAGAAGGTGACGTACGGAGGCAACCCGGGGCCGGCCCAGGCGGACGAACCCAGGCGCATGAGGAACGCGATGAAAACCGCCAGCACCGCCGAGCCGTAGCGCAGGCCCCAGCCGACCGGCCGCCACTGGCGCAGCCAGCTGGTGAACGCGCGCTCCCGCCAGGCCTGGGCCACGGCCGCCAGCGCCGTCTGGCCGGCACGGCCGGCACGGCTGCCGTACCGCACCGCCAGGCAAAGGTAGACGGTGCCCCAGGCCCGGGCGGAGCGGGTGACCCACTGCATGGGCGAATCCCCCGCATCGATGAGCATGGAGCCGGCCAGGCCGGTGGCGATCAGCACCAGGCCCAGGGCGTACCAGGACAGGAAGGGCGACGGGGCCCGGCGGTGGGTCTGCCAGAGCAGGCCGGCGCTCACCAGGAACAGCAGCACCGTGGCAAGCACCACGACGTCATGCAGCAGCGTCCCGCCCCGCCCGGCGTGGTGGAACGGCGGGATGGCGCCGGCGAAGGCACCCCAGGCGATCAGCCCCACCGCCGCCAGGCTGCCCAGATAGACCGACACCAGCCAGGGCAGGGCATGATCCAGCCGGATCCTGCCGCGGGAGGCGGCGGCCACCCCGGCCACATGGCACAGGGCCGACAGCAGGAAGGCCAGGTTGTAGATGGTCCAGTTCAGGTTCAGGCTGCGCGAAGCCGCGCCGGCTCCGCCCATCACCCCCAGCGAGAACACCCACACCCCGCACCCCAGCATGAGCACACTGCGCTGGCCGCCGTCCAGGAAGGCGCGGGCGGTCGGCAGGACGATGGCGCCGATCGCGATGATCACCGGGCCATAGGCCAGCAGCCAGAACAGGGGCGGGAAGTGCCAGGTGGCGCTCGGTTCCACCACCCAGATGCCGGCGATGGCGGCCATCAGCAGCGGAATGGGCAGCCACGCCAGCCGCCCGGGCAGCCAGGTTCCTGCCTTGATCCAACCGAAGGATTGCATCACCGCTCCAATGATGGGGTTTCATGCATTGTAGCCAGCGCGGCCGGATCGCCCGGAGATTCTATTTCAGGGCGCCGGCATCCCCCACCAGCAGGCGAACCTCATGGCTGGGCGGGGCTTCGCATTCCACCGCCCCCCTGGCCTTCAGGAAGTCCCCGACCAGGGGCACGCACCCCGGGGAGAAATAGCAGACATACTCGCCGGCCGGATCCCGGGGCCCGAACATCGCCACATCCTTGGCGCCGCGCATCCGCCCCGTGGCCGCCTGGAATTTTTCCTGCAGATGGGTGTGCAGCCCCTTGGCCACATCTTCCGCCGAGATTTTAACCTTCAACCATGCCATGACCACCTCCAGACACACCAGCATAGCCTATGGATTAACGATGGCCGCGGATACCTGTCCCGGCATAAGCTGTCTTTGGATTCATTGGAGGCTTCCGTGACAAGCCAAGTCCAGCCGGTCCTGTTCGTATCCCACGGCGCCCCGACCCTCGCCCTGGATGGCGGCGCCTGGGCGGCCGCCCTGCAGGACTGGGCTGGCGCCCTGCGGGGAGTCCAGGCGATCCTGGTGCTCAGTGCCCACTGGGAAAGCGTCGGGCCCATCCAGGTGATGGCGGCCGAGCTCCCGGAGACTTTGCATGATTTCGGTGGATTTCCCGAAGCCCTGTATCAGATGCGCTACCCATCCCCGGGCGCCCCGGCCCTCGCCGCCCGGGTGGCCGCCCTGCTCCAGGCCGGCGGCATGGAGGCCCGGCTGGACCCGCGCCGCCCCCTGGACCACGGGGCCTGGGTGCCCCTGCGGGCCGCCTTCCCCGAAGCCGAGCTGCCGGTCATCCAGGTATCGCTGCCCATCCCCCGGACGCCCGGGCAGGTGTTCGAGCTGGGCCGGCTGCTCAGCCCCCTGCGCCAGGAGGGGGTGCTGTTCATCGGCAGCGGCGGCATCGTCCACAACCTGCGGCTGCTGGACTGGTCCGACCACCCTGCCCCCGACGACTGGGCGATGGGCTTCGAACGCTGGATCGCCGACCACCTGGGCGCCCAGGACACCCCGGCCCTGTTCGAGGCGTCCCGCCAGGCGCCCGGCTATGCCAAGGCGGTGCCCACCACTGAGCACTTCGATCCGCTCTTCTTCAGCCTTGGCGCCGCCGGCGGTGCGTCACCCCGGTCGGTGTACCAGGGCTGGCAGCACGGCAGCCTTTCCCTGAGAACCTGGACCTGGGACTGATTCTACTTGGGCGTCCGTCGTCTTGTGCCTCGCGCCGACCCAACGCGGGTCCCGGGACCAGGCCCTGACCCACCGGTACTCGGAAATTTAAGATCGTGCTCGCAAGCTGCGCGCGATCTTAAATCCCGAGTTTGCCGTCGAAGCCGACTGGAGGGGGGGCGTTCGTCTCGCCCAACCCAAGTGGAATCGCCTTCCACCCCCTTGTCGCTAAAGCACCGAATCCATCGCTATGCGCGGCTTCTACGGCAAACTCGGAATCTAAAAGCGCGCGCAGCTTGCGAGCACGCTTTTAGCGTTCCGAGTACCGGTGGGTCAGGGCCTCGGCCCGG
>Ga0181535_10000167_pt1 | contig 101009 bp, 84 predicted proteins | sample PEATcosm2014_Bin_44_FD_119774 | JGI IMG/M metagenome (GOLD analysis project Ga0181535, IMG submission 119774) | Peatland microbial communities from MTU Mesocosm Facility, Houghton, MI, USA - PEATcosm2014_Bin17_30_metaG | ecosystem: Environmental > Terrestrial > Soil > Wetlands > Peat | place... | reverse complement strand
TTGTTGCCGTTCTGGTCGACAAACTCGTCGAAGTAGAACGACATGGGCACATACGTCGTTGGAACCCAGGTTGTCTGGCGGGCCTTCGGGCTCTGGCCGACCATTGTGTAGGGATATGTCGTGCCGCCGAACTTGAACGAACTCGTGAAGTTCGGCAAGGACACAACGCGAGGATCGGCATTCAGCGTCGCTGCGTTCGTCGCCGCGGAGAGTTGGTTCGACGCAGTGTGTTTGGGTGCGGCCTTCAGTGAGGCAAAGTAGCCGCTCGGAACCGCAATCGGCTGCCGAGTCGTGCCTGTGGTGCTCTGTGCCGAAGAGAAACTGCTGCCCAGAGCTAATACGAACAGAGATGCGCAAACCGAGAGTTTACTCACAGATAGGACCTCCAGGAAAAGTGATAGAAAGTGGGTTGTGCGGCAGGCTGAGGAACCCTCAGGTCAATCTGCTGAACAAAACTGAAATAGTCAAGCGCTGAATTGTAATTTGATTCGTGAGACCCGAACGTTACTGCGCGACTTGCCCACGGCTGCGAGCGAAAAGAACGAGGCTGCGCAGGTTGTCTCGACGATTACCGGCAAGGCGCGATTTGGTTAGGTTCGGTTCGGCGGATGTCTCGAAGAAGCGAAGAAATCTACCGGCAGCGGGGCCGATTTCAGACACAACAAAACCCCGCCCTTCAGGACGGGGTTTTGCCTTGCTACGATCGTTGCGGTCCGCTACGCCTTGGCGATCTTTCCGCTCTTGATGCAACTGGTGCAGACGCGGATCCGCTTGGGAGCGCCGTTCACCAGCGCCTTCACTGCCTGCAGATTCACGTTCCACCGCCGCCGGCTGACGTTGTGTGCGTGAGAGATGTTGTTGCCAAACTGCGGCCCTTTGCCGCAAATGTCGCATACCTGTGCCATGGTTCAACTCCGAAGTTCGCTGTTATTTTCGCGCCGCCCTGGACGGTTTCTCACGCCTTTCAGACCCTTTCGGGGTCTCCGGCGACGAATCGATTGTCGCTGAGGCGGGAAACCGGCGGTCGCACCGATGGGCCATCCGCAGGCTTGCCGAACCCTCAGTATAGCGTGAAGCTGCCTCTTCGGCCAAGGAGCCGTCCTTATAACGCTGATTTCCAAAGCTTTTCACCCGCCCCTTCCAGGTCCATCTCTACCACCAAAGTGACGCTTTCTGATTCTTTCGAGGTAATGCCTTTGAAGGTTACTTCGTCCTACACTTCGGGCGTGGAGGAAAATCGATGAACGACCAACACCATGAGCCTGCATATCGCGCGGCGATCGAATCGGCCCACGCGGAACTTCGCCAGATAGGCGAAACCCTCAATCAGCTCCGTGCCCGCCAGGAGCAGATCTACTCGGCAGCTGAAGCCCTGGAACTCCTTGTCAGCCCCGCCGACGCCCGTCGTCCGGTATCGACTGCGAAACCCGTCTACTCGATGGGCAACCCCACCCAGCAAGCACCAGTAGAAAAAGTGAGAGCAACCGCATAAACCCGCGCTTAGGCGGAACCGATTCGGGACCGCCTGTTCCCCTTTCTTCCCCGCATGACTGACAACCGGCTCTAGACCGTCCCAGCTGTGCTGAGACGTTGACTGCGTCTGTCCTATATCCTTCATTGGAATTTCAGGCCACCTGAAAGTTCCCTTGCAGGTTAGGGACTCATGACCTTTCTTACGCCTCCGCCCTCGGACACCAAAGCCCAATTGCGCAAGACCATGGGCTTCTGGGACGTTCTGCTGTTCAACATCGCCACCGTCCTCGGTCCACGTTGGATTGCCGCCGCCGGACATAACGGAACGTCTTCCATTAGCCTCTGGGTTCTCGCCGCTGTCTTCTTCTTCGTGCCGGGCGCACTGGTCATCAATGAGCTATCGTCGCGCTTCCCTGAGGAAGGCGGCCTCTACGTCTGGTCGCGCGAGGCATTCGGCGACTTCCACGGTTTCATCGCGGGCTGGACCTACTGGATCTACACCGTCTTCTACTTTCCCGGACTTCTTCTTGCCAGCGCTTCCATGAGCGCCTACATCATCGGTGGCCGTGGCGCTGCTCTGGCGCAGGACCGCACGTTTCTGCTCACCGTGTCGCTGGCCATGCTGCTCGTTGCCGTGTTCCTCAACATCATCGGCCTCAACATCGGTAAATGGCTGCAGAACGCCGGCGGCGTCGGGACCTACGTTCCTCTGGTGATGCTTGGCGTCGTCGCAGTTCTATTCGCTGTGGGCCACAAGCCGGCAACGCACTTCACCGTTGCCAACATGCTCCCGGCATGGAACTGGGACACGGTCAACTTCTGGTCGCAGATCGCGTTTGCCTTCACCGGTCTCGAACTCGTCTCGGCCATGAGCGAAGAGATTCGTGACCCGCGTCGGACTCTGCCGCGCGCCGTCTTTGGCTCCGGGGCCTTGATCGCGTTCATGTACATCGCCGGAACCTTTGCCATCCTCGCGCTGGTGCCCGCGAGCGATCTCGATCCGCAGAGCGGTGTCTTTCATGCGATCACTCTGGGTTCGGTCGCGATGGGCGTCGGCTTCCTCGGCATCGTCGCGGCCATTCTAGTCACCGTGGGAAATGCAGGCGGCGTCGGCAGTACAGTCGCCGGCATCGCGCGCGTTCCATTTGTCGTGGGAATCGACCGCTATTTGCCCGCAGCCTTCGGGAAGATCCATCCGCGCTGGAAAACGCCGTACGTTTCGATCCTCGTGCAGGCAATCGCTTCGGGAGCAATCTTGCTCGTGAGCCAGATCAACGACTCGACCCGCGGTGCCTATCAATTCCTCATTGATGCAGCCATCATTCTCTATTTCATTCCGTTTCTCTACATGTTCGCGGCAGTCATCAAGCTCGCGCACCGCGCCGATCGCAAGAGCAACACGCACGCAATCCTCGTTCCGGGCGGGTTTTCCGGCGTGTGGACCTGCGGCGGTCTCGGGTTCGCTGTCGTGCTGATCGGGATTTTTGTTTCGCTGGTACCGCCTGGCGACTCGACCAACAAGCTGGGCTTTGAGCTCAAGCTCATCGGCGGAACCGTCGCTTCGATCCTGCTCGGCCTCGTTCTCTACTGGCGTGGCGCGCGCAGCAAACAGTCACGCATCTAGGCGCACCGGAGCTTGCATGTTCAAAAAAGGACCCCCCACCTCTTGCGAAATGGGGGTGAAAAGGAAGGACTACAAGCACGGGAATCGATACGAGCAAAGACTGCTCGAAGGGGTGTTGCGGCTCACTCGCCCGACGCTGTCGCGCCGGTGAGCATAAGGCTCACATTATCGAGCTGAATTCCTTGAAGAATCTGCACACCATTTACTGTGTTGGTCTGCAAAGCAACATGGCCGTTCTTGGCATCGACCAGCTTCGCCGGAACTGTCACCGACGCTTTACCCTTTGCCGCGATCGTAACCTGGACATTGGGGGAGGTGCCTGTCCACGTGATTTTGTAATCACCTGCAGGCAGCTGAGTCGAACCTACCTTTACGCTGTTGTCGAGCGTGATGGACTGCGTGTTTTTCGCGAAGGCTGGAATGGAGAGCGATGCAAGTAAGAGTGCAAATCCGAAAAAGCGCTTCATGGGTGTCTCCTCAATCTGCTCGGCCCCAACCACGATCTGGCTGAAGCATTAGGGACATTACACACGCTTGTCGACTCATCGAAGCTTAAGAATTCTTAATTGGTTCGAGCGGCTTCCCATTTTGTGCACTCACTTGGGCGTACACGCCGCTCGCGTGCACAGCAAGAGGAATCGTGATACGTACACGCAAGCCCGGCGCGGCATTTTCGGCCACAATCGCTCCGTGATGCACTTGCACTGCACGCTTGGCAATCGACAAGCCCATTCCCGTTCCACCGCTGTTGGCATCCCGCGCATCCTCCACGCGGAAGAATGGATCGAAGATACGTGCGATCGCAGTTTCGGGCACACCCGGTCCAAAGTCGCGGACGGAGATGACCGCCTCGCGCTCGTTCTCTGCAATTGACACTTGAATCTCCGAATGCTTCGGCGAGTAACGAATGCCATTGCGCAGTACGTTTTCGATTGCGCGGCGCAGCAACTCACGGCTGCCGATCACCTCGCCGGTCAGAATGCCGCCCTTGTGAATCGTACATTCGCGAAACTGAGCCTCCAGAGCGCAATCGCGCACAACCTCGTCAACGATCTCGCCAAGGCGCACAACGCCCCTGTCCTGCACGGCCGGATCGCCCTCGATAAAGGTGATCTCGACGATGTCGGCCACAAGCGATGTGATCCGGTCTACATCGCGTTCAATGCGGTCCAGAGCGGCCTTATTGTCCTGAGAGGTGCGCGCCAGTTTCACGGCGAATTTCAGCCGTGCCAGCGGCGATCGCAGTTCGTGGGAGATATCGCCCAGCAGTCTGCGTTCGCTCACAATGAGCCGCTCGAGACGCTCGGCCATCTGGTTGAACGTGCTCGCAAGCTGTCCGATCTCGTCTCTGCGTCTGGTGCGAATGCGAACGGTCAGGTCCCCTTGGCCGAATTGACCGATGGTTGTCGCGATCCGTCGAATCGGTGAAACCACGCCAATGTATGCCAACCACACCAGCAAAGCCGTCGTGCCGATCACCAGGAAATAGTAGGGAAGAAAGGTCCAGATCTGTGGAGGTCCCAGTTCGCCTTCGGCAGTGAACCAGTACTGCCCGTCGGGCGAGCGATGCGCGAGCGTCCAATGTCCGTGCGCGCGTACTCGCGCCTTGTCAGCCGGAGGCGGCGGAAGCATCTTGGATCGATCGACTCCGGACACCAGATCGATCCCACGTGCGTCGAGCAGATAGTGCGGCTCGCCGAACAGGCGATCGAGACTCGACAAGTAATCCTGCAATCCTTCGCGGCCGCGGCGTTGCAATGCGTTGCGCGCGCTCTCCAGTTGCATCTCGTCGAATTTGTCGAATGTCGGCAATATTTCCATCCGCTGCACGCGATTGGCGATCAGATGGAAGGCGAGGAACGAAAGCGACAGCGTGCTGACCACCGCCAGCAGCACGCCGACGTTGAGGGGGATGGCGGGCAGTGCTCTAAGCCGTTCCTGTAAAGACATATCCCACTCCGCGTATGGTGCGGATCAGCTTCCGGCCGCCCTGGAGCTTCTTGCGCAGGTGGCTGATGTGCACGTCGAGAAACCGATCGTACGGCGTTGCTTCTCGCTCGAACAGGACCGCGGTGATCTGTTCGCGCGAGACAACCTGACCGGCCGACCGCATCAGCAGATCCAGAAGATCGAATTCCATCGCGGTCAATTCAACGGGCGCGCCGCCGCTCCACACCTCGCGCGTCGACTGATTCACGGTGATCGCTCCGAATGTGAGACGCGCTTCCGTGGGCAGTACTGGGTTTTGGGTTCGGCGCAACACGGCGCGAATCCGCGCAAGAAGCTCATCCGGATCGAAGGGCTTGGGCAGATAGTCATCCGCGCCGCTGTTGAGACCGAGGATGCGATCCTGCTGCTGCACGCGCGCCGTCAGCATGATGACCGGCAAATCCCGCTTGCGTCGCAATTGTTCCAGCACCGCCAGTCCGTCCAGGCCGGGCAGCATCCCATCCAGAATCATGAGATCGTAGCTGCCGCGCAGCGCGCTTGCCAGCCCTTCGCGCCCGTTGTACGCCGTATCCAGTTTGTGACCCGCTTCCGCGAAGAACTCGCGCATCATGCCGCACAACTCCGCGTCGTCATCCACCAACAAAAGGGACAGGTGCTTTTGCCGTTCTCCCGATTCGATCTCAACTGCCTGCACAAAGGCTCCCACGGCATTTCAGTCTCGCACAGACGAAACGGTCCGCGCGTCCCTTAACAATTCTTAACGTATGGAAGGATCGCACTGTCGGCGAAGACAGCTCAAAGTACCTTCCACACCCGCACTATCGCCACAGCCGCATGGCGTTCACCCGACGCGACAAAGATCGAACGCTTCATCCACTCATACTTTCCCTGGGGTGGATGGAAACGAGGCGTCGTTCTGAAGTAGTACGCACTCGAAGGCACCGATTCGCCGGCTGCGATGCGCTCCATGACTGTGGGCGGGCCGTGGCGAACTCCCTGGTTGCGTACTTCGACCCGCACACCCTCGCTTGTCTCGATCGCGTAGTGTGCATCGACAAACGTCAGTCCTTGGGCTTCGACAAACTGCCAGTCTGCCCCGCCAGGCAGGACGCGGGCCGAGAGCAAAGGTCCTTCCAGAGTGCCGCCCAGAATCGGAATTGTCCGCCGGATACCGCACACACCCGGTCCCAGTTCAATCGCAGGACCTACGTCGACTCGCAGTTCGAAAACAAATTCAAGTTCAGGTGGATCGGGAACGTCCATGGGATCCCTGGGGATTGTCTGTTATGCCCAGACCGTCCGTGCGACATCCACAACGAGCTTCAGTTTGGCCCACTGTTCATCCTCGGTCAAAAGATTGCCTTCCATCGTGGACGCGAAGCCGCACTGCGGGCTGACGGCCAGTTGCTCCAGTGGAACAAACTGGGCCGCCTCATCGATGCGTCGCAGCAAATCCTCTTTGCGTTCGAGTTCCGGCCGCTTGCTGCTGATCAACCCGAGCACCACCATCTTCCCTTTGGGAACGAGCCGCAGGGGGGCGAAAGAGCCCGAGCGCTCGTCATCGTATTCGAGCAGAAAACGATCCACCGCTAGCTCATGAAAGAGCCGCTCGGCGATCGAGTCATAGCCGCCCTCGGCGTACCAATGGCTGCGATTGTTTCCTCGGCAGAGATGAATCCCAAGCGTCACATCCGGGTGCTTCGCCGCAGCGAAGCAGGCATTGTCCGCAGCGAGAGATGCCGTCAGCATCTGCGCGGGATCGACTCGAAGCTCCTTCTCCATCCATGCGGTCCACTTGGGATCGAGGTAGTAGCTGTATCGCGGCGCATCGATCTGCAGATACGAGATGCCGCCGACTGAGAGGGTCCGGATGTCTGTGGCCATGATCTCCGTGATCGCGGTGAGCATGGCGTAAGGATCTTTGTATACCGCATCGGTGACGCCGTATTTGAACGAGATCGCCGGAAACTGTGTTGCGCTGGGCAACGTGATCTTGATCGGCCCGGGAGCCTGTTTGCGCAGGAACGGCACCTCGCGCCCCGTGAGGGGCTGCCGCTGCCGCAACCGCGACGTCACAATGCCATTGATGCTGCTGACTGCAGCTTGTGCCTCGGTTCCTTGGCCGGCACCTTCCGACCACTTTCGCGAAACCGCATCCCCAAAGTCGAATCCTTCCACGGCATCGGTGAAATCACTCATGAAATTCGTCCGCCGCAGCTCGCCGTCGGTGAAGACATCGAGACCGATCTCTTTCTGGCGCGTGAGGACGTGAAGAACGTGCGAGTCTTCAATCGTCTGAAGTTCCTCTGTCGGCGCATTCGTGCGGCGTGCATCCAACAGCTCGGCAGGGCGAAGAAGACTTCCAACTTGATCGGCGCGGTAGGGTGAGGACATTTTGACTCCTTCGGGTTGACCGGCAAAAGAGGGGAAGATCAGATCAGGACGTTGCGCAGCGCACGCGCTCCTTCCTGCAATGTAGGCAGACATTGGTTAATGAGCGTCGCGCGATCGACACGAGACACGTGCGTCCCGACATTGATCGCCGCGACAATCTGATTGCTGCGGGTCGAAACCGGAACAGCTATGGATCGTAGTCCAGCTTCCAGTTCCTCTTCCACAATCGCATAACCATCCTTGCGGACCTGAAGAATGGCTTTCTTCAGTTGTGTAACCCGCGTCATGGTCTTGGAAGTGTAGGCCTTGGGCTTCACCGCCCGCAGGTATGCGTTCAGCTTCTCATCCGGCAGCGAGGCCAGCAGGACACGTCCCATCGATGTGCAGTAAGCCGGCAGGCGGCTCCCAACGGAAAGACCGGCTGCAAGAATACGGCTTGCCGCAGATCTGGCTACGTAGACGATCTGATCGCCATCCAGCATGCTCATCGACGAAGATTCGTGCAACCGTTCGCTGATTTGTTCAAGAACCGGGCGCGCAGCTTCGACCACGGACGACGAAGAGAGAAACGAAAAGCCAAGCCGCAGGATCTGCGTCTTCAGCCGGTACACCTGGCGCGACCTCTCCACATAGCCAAGCAACTCAAGCGTCAGCAAGAGGCGGCGGATGGCGGCGCGGGAAAGGCCAGTGGATTGCGCGATCTCCACGATGCTGCGCCCTTCCTGGTGCCCTTCAAAGCTTTCGATGACCCGCAATCCCCGGGCGAGGGAAAGCACAAAATCCGGATTCCCGGACTGAGAGCCCAGGACGCCGCTTCGAACTGGCGCAGCGGATGCCGTCGAACGCCGTGTGCCCCCCATGCCGCCTCCAGTTTCAGTGGCCGATTATCGCACACATTGTACAAGATTGGCACTTCGCGTAATAATGCCCATCATTCCTGGAGGTCGCATGGCGGAGTGGGTCAGCCTGGCCGAAGCCGTCGCATCGAACGTGCGCGATGGCGACTGTGTGGCCATGGAAGGATTCACCCACCTGATCCCGTTTGCGGCTGGACATGAGATCATCCGCCAGCGCCGGCGCAGCTTGTCGTTGATTCGGATGACTCCGGACCTGATCTACGACCAGTTGATTGGAGCTGGCTGCGCCGAGAAGCTTACGTTTTCCTGGGGAGGAAATCCCGGTGTCGGGTCGCTGCACCGCTTTCGCGATGCGGTCGAGAACGACTGGCCGGTGCCCCTCGCCATCGAGGAACGGAGCCACAGCGATTTGGCGAATGCGTACGTGGCCGGCGCCGCGAATCTTCCCTTTGCGGTGCTCCGCGGATACACAGGGTCGGACTTCGCGCGCGTCAACGACCGGATTCGCAGCATCACGTGTCCGTTTACCGGCGAAGTGCTGGCGGCCACGCCCGCCGTTCGTCCGGATGTCACGGTGATTCACGCACAGAAGGCAGATTGGAAAGGGAACGTGCTTTTGTGGGGCATCCTTGGCGTGCAGAAAGAAGCTGTCCTCGCAGCGAAGCGCGTGATCGTCACGGTCGAGGAGCGCGTGCGCTCACTCGATGCCGCCGCCAACGCATGCATCCTTCCCAGTTGGGTTGTGACTGCGGTGTGCGAAGTGCCGCGCGGCGCAACCCCGTCCTATGCCCACGGCTACTACGATCGCGATAACGTCTTCTATCGTGCTTGGGATTCGATATCGCGTGATCGGGAACGATTCAGCGCTTGGATCGACCGCCACGTTTTGCAGACAGAGAGCTTCGCGAACTATCTCAAGCTGCAAAATGACCCGCGAGTCCAGGCGGTCTATTCATGAGTACTGCTTACACCGCCGATGAGATGATGACCGTCGCGGCAGCCCGTATGCTCCGCAACGGAGCTGTCTGCTTTGTGGGAATCGGGCTCCCCTCGACGGCAGCCAACTTGGCCCGCCTCACGCACGCACCCGATGCAGTACTGGTCTATGAGTCGGGTCCGATTGGCGCCAAGCCTTCGGTGTTGCCGCTCTCGATTGGCGACGGTAACCTCGCCGAAACCGCGGATACAGTGGTGTCGACTCCGGAGATCTTTCGCTACTGGCTGCAAGGCGGACGCATCGACGTTGGCTTCCTGGGCGCCGCGCAGCTCGATCGATTTGCCAATATCAACACCACCGTCGTTGGACCCTACGCCAAGCCTAAGGTGCGATTGCCGGGAGCAGGCGGAGCTCCCGAGATCACCTCGTCGGCCAAAGAAGTGCTGATCGTGGTCAAGCAATCGAAGCGTACGTTTGTGGAGAAGGTTGACTTCGTGACGTCGGTCGGTTTTCTTGCCGGAGGCGACTCGCGCGAGCAAGCCGGTCTCACCGGCAAGGGCCCCGTTGCAGTGATTACGGATCTCTGCATCCTGCGGCCCGATCCGATCTCGCGCGAGTTGAAAGTAGCGACCATCCATCCCGGCGTCGATCGCGAAATGATCGCTTCAAACTGTGGATGGCAAATTCAGTTTGACGAAAACTGCACGCAGACCGAGCCTCCCACCGAAGAAGGACTCCGGGTTCTGCGCGATCTGAAGGCTCGCACCGCTGCCGCGCACGGCGTGGAGGGGGAAGCGGCGTGAGGCCGGTATTCATCTGCGACGCCCTGCGTACGCCCATCGGGCGCTATGGCGGCGCACTTGCTGCCGTGCGCACCGACGATCTCGCAGCGGTCCCCCTCCGCGAACTCGTTCGCCGCAACCCGCGTGCCGACTGGGGCGCGCTCGACGATGTGATCCTGGGCTGTGCCAATCAAGCTGGAGAAGACAACCGCAACGTGGCGCGCATGGCCCTGCTTTTAGCTGGGCTGCCTGACTCGGTGCCGGGCGCCACTGTGAACCGGCTATGCGGCTCAGGGATGGATGCGGTGGCCACGGCGGCGCGGGCTATCACTTGCGGCGAAGCAGAGTTCGTGATTGCCGGGGGCGTCGAGTCCATGTCGCGCGCGCCTTTCGTAATGGGCAAAGCGGAAGCCGCCTATCAACGGTCTGCTGAGGTGTACGACACAACGATTGGCTGGCGTTTTGTGAACCCCCGTATGCGCGAGCTCTATGGAACGGACTCCATGCCTGAGACCGGCGACAGCGTTGCGCGGGATTGCTCCGTGGAGCGTGCTGCGCAGGATGCTTTCGCATGGCGAAGCCAGATGCGTACCGCGCAGGCAATCAAGGACGGCTTTTTCGACGAAGAGATTGTGTCAGTCGAAATCGGCGGCAAAAAAGAGACGACAATCGTCTCCCGCGATGAACACCCCAGACCCGACACCACTCCCGAGAAGCTCGCAGCGCTCCGACCGCTGTTTCCTGGTGGAACGGTGACGGCGGGCAACGCATCGGGTATTAACGATGGTGCCGCAGCGATGATCGTTGCCTCGGAACAGGCGGTCGTGCAGCATGGACTGCGGCCACGCGCGCAGATACTCGGCATGGCGTGCGCTGGCGTCCCGCCGCGCGTGATGGGCATCGGACCTGTGCAGGCAACCAGGAAACTGCTTGCGCGCCTCGGCAAGAAAATTGGCGACTTCGACTGGATCCAATTGAACGAGGCTTTCGCCAGCCAATCTCTTGCCTGCCTTCGGCAACTGGGTTTGCCCGACGACGCGGACCACGTGAATGCGACCGGAGGAGCGATTGCCTTGGGACATCCGCTGGGGATGAGCGGAGCGCGTCTGGTGATGACAGCAGCGCACCAGTTGGAGAAGTTCGGCGGGAAGCTAGCGCTGGCGACCATGTGCATTGGCGTGGGTCAGGGAATCGCGATGGCTATTGAGCATGTTTGAGGAGGAGTCATGATCGAAGCACGCACCGTTGCAACGGCCACGCCTGGAACGCAGCCTGAGTATCACTATCCTCCTTATCTCTCGTCGGTCGCGCGTTCGCCGCGTATGCCCCTCGTCATGCTTCCAGAAACAATCACCGAAAGAACTGGGCCCGTGTTCGGCCATAGGCTGCTCCGCAGCGACGACAACGACCTGACTACGCAGCACGCAGGCGAGCCGATCGGCGCGCGCGTCTTTGTCCATGGCCGCGTGCTCGACGAAGACGGAAGGCCTGTACGCAACGCGTTGGTCGAAGTGTGGCAGGCCAATTCTGCGGGGCGCTACCGGCACAAAGTGGACAGCCATGACGCGCCGCTCGATCCAAACTTCTCCGGGGCTGGGCGCGCCCTCACTGACAACAACGGTTTCTACTCGTTCAAGACCATCAAGCCGGGGCACTACCCGTGGGCCAACCATCACAACGCCTGGCGCCCCGCACATATTCACTTCTCCCTGTTCGGCGCGGGCATCCTGTCGCGGCTCGTAACGCAGATGTACTTTCCCGGAGATCCGCTGCAGCCTCTCGATCCCATCTTCAATAGCATTCCCGATGAAGCCGCGCGCCACCGCCTCGTCTCCAGGCTGGACATGAATTGCGCCGAACCGCACTACGCGCTCGCCTACCAGTTCGACATTGTCCTGCGCGGTCGCTGTGAAACACCGTTCGAGGAGAGCCGCCGATGAGCACTGAAACCAGGCCGACTCCAAGTGGTTCCCAGACGGTCGGACCTTATTTTCGTATCGGCCTCGATTATCTGCTCGAAAGGGCACCGGAGATTGCCAACACGGAGGCAGCGATCGAGATTCGCGGAAGAGTCATCGATCGCGACGGCAGCCCTGTTCCCGATGCGCTGCTGGAGTTCTGGAGTTCCGGCGGGGGGCGCCTTCTGAATTCAGCCATACCAGATGAAACGGGATTTCCCGATGGCTTCCGGCGCGCGCCAACCGACGATGCCGGCAACTTCGCAGTCTCCATGCGCCACCCCGCTGTCATCCCGACCGACGAACGAGACACGCAGGCGCCGCATATGCTGGTGCTGATCTTTGCTCGTGGGCTGCTGCGCCACTTGATTTCGCGTGTGTACTTTGAGGGCGAGCCTGCCAACGAATCCGACCCCGTGTTGCTTGCCGTCCCCACGGAGCGTCGTCGCACTTTGATTGCCCGGCGCGATGGGCCAAACAAATTCCACTGGGATGTCGCTCTCCAAGGCGCGGACGAGACGGTGTTCTTTGCCTGGTAGAGAGGTTTCCGATATGTCTGACGGGCTCAATTCGTTCCTGTTCTCAACGTCAGAGATGAGCCGCGTCTTCTCGCCGCAAGAGCAACTGCGCGCCATGATGCGATTCGAGTGGGCGCTGACCTGTGCGCTTGAGAAGCAGGGGCTCGCGCAACCCGGCTCGGGTGCAATCCTCAACACGCTGTTCGATGCTCAATTCATTGACATCGAGGCGCTGGAGAAAGAGGCGAGACAAGTCGGAAACATCTCCATACCTTTTGTTCGGCAACTCACTGCAGCCGTGAGGTCAAGGGACGAACGGGCATCGCGCACAATTCACCTCGGCGCAACCAGCCAGGACCTGGTCGATACGGCTCTCGTGCTTCAAATGAGCGATGCGGTTGCCTTGCTCCAGGCTGCGATGAAGTCGCTCGACGAGTCGCTGACCAGCCAAGTCCATACACATCGCGAGACCGTGATGACGGGGAGAACGTGGCTGCAGCCGGGTCCTCCCACCACCTTGGGTCTGAAGCTGGCCGGCACTCTCGCCGCACTTCGTCGAAGCCACGACCGCATTCGCTCTGCAGCCCGTCGCGCACTGGTGTTGCAATTCGGCGGCGCCGTGGGCACACTGGCGGCCCTCGGAGATTCCGGGAGCGCCGTATCAAAGGATCTCGCGCGCCTTCTCGATTTGCGAGAACCGGAGCTACCTTGGCACACCCAACGAGACAACCTGGTCGAGATGGTGCAGGCCCTGGCGCTTCTGACTGGGTCGCTTGCGAAATTTGCGCGCGACATTGCGCTCCTGATGCAAGCCGAAGTCGGTGAAGCATCCGAAGAGACAGCCAAGGATCGCGGTGGATCGTCCACCATGCCGCACAAGCAAAACCCGGTCGCCTGCGCCGCAGTCTTGGCGGTCCATGCAAAATTGGCGGGACTCGTGCAAACCCTCCTCAATGCCATGCCGCAGGAACACGAGCGCGGGCTCGGATCGTGGCAAGCCGAGTGGGATATCGTGCCCGATGCTTTCCGCCTGACCGCAGCTGGACTCCAGTATTCGATAGAGATTGCCAACGGCCTTGCCGTGGATTCTGAACGCATGAAGGCCAACCTCGATGCTCTGCTTGGCGTGACACTGTCCGAAGCGGTTAGCGTGGCGCTGGCGCCTAAAGTCGGTCGATCGGCGGCCCATGACATTCTGCGCGACGCGGTCATACGCGCAAAGCAAGAAAGACGGCACCTGAGCGAGATTCTGAAGCAGATCACCGAGGTATCTGCACATCTGAACGACGACGAGATCGATCGTCTCTTGAGTCCTCGTGCCTATCTCGGCAGCACGCAGCGATTCATTGCGCGTGTTCTGGAAGAACGTCATGGGTACGACTAAGGGGCCTCACGGGCGCGGCGCGAGTTTGTTCCGGCTCGTGCCAAGCGAGCCAATACAGAAAGAGGGACAAGGCCATGGATGAACGAGAGCGCTACGAAAAGGGAATGCGCGTAAGGCGGGGTGTTTTGGGAGACGAGCACGTCGACCGCGCGGAAAAGACCACAAACAATCTGGACCTCAAGTTCCAGGAGCTCATTACACGCTACGCCTGGGGCGAGATTTGGACCCGCCCCGGTCTATCGCGCCACACGCGCAGCCTGCTGACGATCGGACTGATGGTTGCGCTCAATCGCAGTGAGGAGTTGCGTCTGCATCTGCGTGCGGCGAAAAACAACGACGTCACCGCCGAGGAGGTTCGAGAGGTGCTTCTGCACTGTGCCATCTATTGTGGCGTTCCCGCGGCCAACGCGGCGTTTCATGCAGCCAAAGAGATCCTCGGCGACGTCGACGGGATTGAGTAGTTACCACAATGGCGCGTTTTGAAACACAAGTCGGCATTATCGGCGCAGGCCCTGCCGGCCTGATGCTTTCCCATCTGCTGCACCTCAATGGAATCGGCTCGATCGTTCTCGAAGCCCGATCCCGCGCGCATTGCGAAGAACGGGTCAGGGCCGGTGTGCTGGAGCATACCAGTGTCGAAATGCTTCGTGAGACGGGTGTCGCCGTACGACTTGACCGGCTTGGTCTGCGCCATGAAGGCATTGAGCTTGGCCTGGACGGCGTGCGCCATCGCATTCCGTTTGTCGAACTCACCGGGAAGCACGTTACCGTGTATGGCCAGCAGGAAGTCGTGAAAGACCTCATCGCGCGCCGCCTCGCCGACGCAGGCGACCTGCGCTTCGAGTGCGGGGACGTCTCACTGCACGAGATCGAAGGCGACAAACCGTGGATACGCGTCGAGAAAGACGGAGTTGTCGACCAGATTTTCTGTGACTACGTTGCGGGTTGCGATGGGTTTCACGGTATCTCGCGCACGTCGATCCCCGAGGGCGCCCTTACCATCTACGAGTGCGCGTATCCATTTGCTTGGCTCGGTATTCTCGCTGAAGCAGCGCCGTCGCGCGACGAGCTGCTCTACGTGCACCACGCGCGCGGCTTCGCACTCTATAGCATGCGCTCGCCGCTCATTACCAGGCTCTATCTGCAGTGCAGACCCGACGAGGACATCGCGTCATGGAGCGACGACCGCATCTGGAGCGAGCTGCAAATACGGCTGGCCTGCTCCGACGGGTGGCATCCGGCCGAAGGAAAGATCGTCCAGAAGGGCGTGACCGGCATGCGCAGCTTTGTCGTCGAGCCGCTGCAGTATGGCCGTCTCTATCTAGCCGGCGATGCGGCGCACATCGTGCCGCCGACCGGCGCCAAAGGAATGAACCTCGCGTTCGCCGATGTGTATTACTTGGCGAGAGCATTGGACGCATGGTATCGAAGCACCGATGGAGCCCTGCTCCAGGCCTACTCACAAACATGCTTGCGTCGAATCTGGAAGGCGCAGCGCTTCTCGGCATGGATGACCTCGTTACTCCACAACTTCGAGTGCGGATCGGCATTCGATCGCAGAAGGCAACGGGCGGAGCTCGAGTATGTCACCAGCTCGCGCGCAGCCTCGACATGCCTCGCAGAGAACTACGTCGGGCTTCCGCTGAACTGAACCAAGACTTGAAGGTTGTTGGCAGTTGAAGAAAGGATCGATACGAGATGTCGGATTACGAAGGACGATGGACGACGGTTCGCGTGGAAATCGAAGAGGGCATTGGTTGGGTCTTCTTCAATCGGCCAGAGAAGCGCAATGCGATGAGCCCTACACTCAATCGCGAAATGCGCGACGTGCTGGAGGCGCTTGAACTCGACGACGCGGCCAAAGTGCTGGTGCTGACCGGCGCAGGAGAGTCGTGGACCGCGGGCATGGATCTGAAGGAATACTTTCGCGAAATCGACAAGGCCCCCGAAATCGTTCAGGAGAAGGTGCGCCGCGATGCCTCGACGTGGCAATGGAAGCTTCTGCGCATGTACGCCAAGCCCACGATCGCCATGGTGAATGGGTGGTGCTTCGGAGGCGGGTTTTCACCGCTCGTCGCCTGCGATCTCGCCATCGCATCCGAGACCGCCGTCTTCGGGTTGTCCGAAATCAACTGGGGCATTCCTCCAGGAAATCTGGTGAGCAAGGCGCTCGCTGACACGGTGGGACATCGCAAGGCGCTCGAGTACATCATGACCGGCGAGACCTTCACAGGCGCGCAGGCCGCCGAGATGGGGCTGGTCAACCGGGCCGTTCCTTTGGACAAGCTGCGCGATGAGACCATCGCGCTTGCTCGGAAACTTGCGGTCAAGAATCCTGTCGTGTTGCGTGCGGCCAAGCATGGATTCAAACGCTGCCGCGAACTCACGTGGGAACAGAGTGAAGACTACCTCTACGCAAAATTCGACCAGTCGCAACTCCGCGATCCCGAACACGGTCGCGAAGAAGGTCTGAAACAGTTTCTCGATGACAAGAGCATCAAACCCGGGCTCGAGAGCTACCGGCGCTGAGATAGACCATGACTCCAAATCTGATCGAAGCCGAGAATACGCAGGCATCGCGCGCGAACCTCGAGAGACTCTTGCGCCCTCGATCGATCGCACTGATCGGCGCCTCCGCGACTCCGGGCTCGCTCGGCGGGTCTGTTCTTCTGAATCTCGAGCTGGCCGGCTATGCGGGAGACCTCTACCTTGTCAATCCCAAACGCCCCGTCATTCACGGTCGACAGTCCCTCGGTTCAATCGACGAACTCCCTGAGAATGTCGACTGCGCCGTGCTTGCCATCCCCGGTTCCGCCGTCCTCGAATCGGTTCAGGCTTGCGCCCAAAAAAGGTTCGGGTCGGCAATCGTCTTCTCTGCCGGATTTGCCGAAGGCGGCGAAGAAGGCCGATTCGCGCAGCGTGAACTAGCGAACATCGCGCGCGACCACGGCATGGTGCTCGAAGGACCGAACTGCCTGGGGATGGTGAACTATGTCGATGGCATCCCGCTCACCTTTGTTGTGACGCCGCCCCAGCCACGGCAAGACATACCCGGCGCAGCCATCCTCTCGCAGAGTGGGGCTCTGGCTGCGGTCATCGCCGTCAACATGCGGCGTCACGCCATTCCGCTCACTTATTCCGTCTCCACCGGGAACGAGGCCGCAGCCGGCGTCGAAGACTTCATCGAGCATCTGATCGGCGATCCGAAGACCCGCGCGTTCGCGCTCGTCGTCGAGCAATTCCGTCAGCCCAAGCGCTTTCTTCACTTGGCGCGTCGAGCCCGCCAAGCGGGTAAGTCGGTCGTGCTGCTGCATCCGGGCCGCAGCGGCGCAGCCCGCGTTTCCGCCGCCACCCACACAGGCGCGATCGCCGGCGATTACGATGTGATGCACACACTCGTGACGCACGCCGGCGTGATCCACGTTGAAAGCTTGGAAGAACTCGTCGACGTGTCGCAAATCCTCGTCCGCTGTCGCGAGTTGCCAGCCGGCGGTGCGGCCGTTTTCACTGAGTCCGGCGCATTCAAAGCGTTGGCCCTCGACCTGTGCGAGCGTGTCCAGTTGGACGTCCCCCCATACTCCGTTGCAACCGAGAGCGCTTTGCGCGAGGCACTTCCTGCTTTCATTCCGATTTCGAATCCTCTGGACCTCACAGCTCAGGGGCTCGTCGATCCCGATCTTTATCGCCGCACCTTGCCTCCGATCCTCGGCGATGCAAACTTCGGCAGCGTGATTCTGAGCATCATCCTTACCGATCCAAAGACAACCCAGCTCAAGCTTCCGCCCATCGTGAGCGCGATTCGGGCGTTGAAGCCGAGCAAGCCGGTCGTCTTTGCAGCTCTCGATGAGGGTGCGCCGTTCGACTTTCCTGAGCTCGAAGAGCTGCGCGGGCTGGGTGTGGCGTGCTTTCCCTCTGCGGAGCGTGCTATACGCGCGATGGCTCACGTGACACGTCGAGCCCTGCAGGCCGAGACCCCCGCTTCCGAAACTCCAGACCCAACTGCAATCCCGCTGCGCGCGGGACTTCTGTCTGAAGCAGAGAGCAAGCAGATTCTGGCAGGCCTTGGGATCGAAATCCCGCGAGGAGGCTTGGCTGCGAACCTCACGGACGCGACCCGCATTGCAGACGAGATCGGTTATCCAATCGTGCTGAAAGCGCAATCGGCGGACCTGCCGCACAAGAGCGATGTCGGCGGTGTCCAGCTCGGCATCAGCTCTCCAAAAGAGCTTGCCGACTCTTGGTCAACTCTACATTGCAATCTCCAACGCGCGCGTCCCGATCTCGACCTAGACGGCGTCCTGGCCGAACGCATGGCGCGAAAAGGACTCGAGCTGATTGTTGGAGCAAGGAACGATCCTCAGTGGGGTCCCGTGCTCATGGTTGGCTCCGGTGGCGTACTCGCAGAGGTAATGAGGGATGTTCAGCTTCTTCCCCCGGATTTGTCGCGGGACCAAATTGTCGAAGAGATGAATGGCTTGCGCTGCAGTGCGCTCTTCCGGGGCTTTCGCGGTGCGCCGTCCTTGGACGTCGTGGCAGCCGCGCATGTGATCGCAACGCTGGGGCAGCTGATGTGCTCGTTACCCCAAATCGCCGAGATCGACATCAATCCCCTCGTTGTCTACGAGAACGGTCAGGGAGCCGTCGCGCTCGACGCTTTGATCCTCGTTGCACCGGAAGAGGCCAAGTTAGAAAGACAGAAGTGAGGTCAAGATGAACGAAGTAGCTCTTCTCATCGATGGCAAGTCGGAAACCGCGGAAGGGAAGCGTTCCTTCTGCAGGCTGGATTCGGTCAAGGGCACGCCCGCAACAAAGGCAGCAGCGGCGTCGATCGACGACGCCGATGCAGCAGTGAAGGCAGCTGCCGCGGCATTTCCCGCATGGTCCGCAACCGGACCGGGCAAACGTCGAGAACTCCTGTTGCGGGCTGCCGACACCCTGTCCTCCCACCAGCGCGATTTTGTCGAATGCATCGTCGCCGAAACCGGAGGCACGGAAGCATGGGCCGGCTTCAATGTGTTCTTTGCTGCGTCGATTCTGCGCGAGGCGGCCGCCATGACCTCGCAGATTGCAGGCGAAGTCATTCCCAGCGACGTTCCCGGCAATCTCGCCCTGGCCATTCGGCAACCGATCGGTGTGTGCGTCGGGATTGCACCCTGGAACGCTCCGGTGATCCTCGGCGTGCGAGCGATTGCCATGCCCCTTGCCTGCGGCAACACGGTTGTCTTCAAGGCGTCGGAGGCGTGTCCCGCTGCGCATCGCCTTATCGGCACGGTGTTTCAAGAGGCTGGGTTTCCCGATGGCGTCCTCAACGTGCTTACAAACGCTCCTGAGAATGCGGCTGAAGTCGTCGGCGCTTTGATCGATCATCCGTCGGTCAGGCATATCAATTTCACCGGGTCTACGCGTGTTGGCCGCATCGTCGCCGAGCGCGCGGCACGCCATCTGAAGCCGGTTCTGCTCGAGCTGGGAGGCAAGGCTCCTCTCATCGTTCTCGACGACGCGGATCTCGACGCCGCTGTAAACGCTGCAGCCTTCGGAGCATTTATGAACCAGGGACAGATCTGCATGTCGACCGAGCGCATCGTCGTCGACGAAAAGGTCGCCGATGATTTCGTCCATCGGCTTTCCACAAAGGCAGCAGGTCTGCCTGTGCGCGATCCGTCGCTGGGCCCCACGGTGCTCGGCGCTATGGTGGATCCGCGATCGGCTGCGCGTGTCGCCGAGCTCATCAAAGACGCCGTGCAAAAGGGAGCTCGCGTCACGGCAGGCGGTACCGGCGACGGAACACTGATGCAGGCCACGGTGATCGATCGCGTGACTGTGCAGATGCGCATTTATGCGGAAGAGTCGTTCGGGCCGGTGGTGACGATTGTCCGCGTAAAGGGCGATGAAGAAGCGCTTCGCATCGCAAACGATACGGAGTATGGTCTATCAGCCGCGGTCTTCAGTCGCGATTTTGCTCGAGCGTGGAACCTGGCGCGGCGCGTCGAAAGCGGAATCTGCCACATCAACGGCCCGACGGTACATGACGAGCCGCAGATGCCGTTTGGCGGCGTGAAAGCTTCCGGCTACGGACGCTTCGGCGGCAAAGCTGGAGTCGATCAGTTCACCACGCTGCGCTGGATCACCGTGCAAACAGGAGAACGGCACTATCCGTTTTAGCGCGCCAATGCGCAAACTCGCTAAAGAATCGCCGCCGCAACAGCCTGCAAGGGCAGGACCTTATCGACGCCGCCCAGTTTAATCGCCTCCTTCGGCATACCGAAGGCGATGCAGGTTGCCTCGTCCTGGGCGAAGGTGGTGGCGCCGGCCTGCTTCATCTCCAGCATGCCGCGGGCGCCATCGTCGCCCATTCCAGTCAGGATAACGCCGACGGCATTCTGTCCCGCGTATCGTGCCGCCGAGCGGAACAGTACGTCGACCGATGGGCGATGACGGCAAACCAGCGGCCCGTCCTTCACCTCGACGTAGTAACGCGCGCAGCTGCGCTTCAACAGCAGGTGATGGTTGCCGGGTGCAATCAGAGCCCGCCCGCGAATCACCCTATCGTTGGTTTCGGCCTCCTTGACCGTGATGGCACAGAGGCCGTCGAGCCGGTTGGCGAAGGCGCGCGTAAACAGCTCCGGCATGTGCTGCACAATCACGATGCCGGGCGTATCGGCGGGAAGCGCCTCGAGCACCGTCTTGAGCGCTTCGGTCCCTCCGGTCGATGCGCCGATGACCACAACTTTTTCGGTCGTCTCGGCCATGGCATGTGTCGCGGGAGAGAGGATCGCGTCGGCGTGAGCTTGGGCTCGACTGTGTGGCTGGGCCGCAGAGTGCGCGGCCTGGCCGCCGCCTTGACTGCCTGGCAGAGCGCGAAACAACAATCCATTCCCGGTACAGGCGAGGGTCGCGGGCAACATGGATGCGCTTCGCGCAATGCCTAAGCGCGCTAGAGAAACATCAACGGATTAATGGTGGTGGCCAGGGACGGGATTGAACCGCCGACGCCGGCCTTTTCAGGGCCGCGCTCTACCACTGAGCTACCTGGCCTCAGTGAAGACTTCTCGTTGCATTTTCCTGCGCGGGATTCCGGCGGGCGCCGAAAAGGAGGGCTAAGTCCACGAACAGTGCGTTGCAACAACCTTGTCAGTATACCAACTCTCCGAACGCACGCCAAACCCTGAACTCGACCCTCCAGCGAGGACCTCCGAAGACCGAAAGAGCCGCTTCGCTCTGCCCTGCAGGCCGTCGTTCGGCCCCCAGATTCGCACATTTTTGCAAGCCGCTGCTCTGCGATACAGTGCAGCTATGAAGACCCTGCCCCGCTTGATCGTCTTTGCTTGTTTGGCCTCTTCCGCGACCTTCGCGCGCGCGCAATCGCCGTCCGAGGCACGCGCTGCCCGCGCCTACGAAACGGCTGTCAAAGAAGGCACTCTCGCGCTGCACGCCTTCCTTGACCAGTTTCCCAAAGGCGCCGATCTTCACGTGCACCTCAGCGGGGCGGTCTATGCCGAGACGTTCATCAAAGACGCCGCCGAAGATGGGCTCTGTGTCGACCCCAAGGCGCTCAGTTTTGCCAAGCCTCCCTGCGATGCGCCGCTGGTGCCGACCACCGATTTGAATGGCGTTCTGACGCCGGCCGAGGAGGATCTCTATGACCGCCTTGTCGATTCGTTCTCCATGCGCAGCTACTTCCCGACATCTGGATTCAGCGGTCACGATCAGTTCTTTGCAACTTTCGGAAAGTTTAGCGGGCTCGACAAGAAACACACCGGCGAGTTTGTCGACGAAGTCGCGAGCCGCGCGGCTGCGCAGAACCAGCAATACCTCGAACTGATGGAGACACCCACCTTCGGACGAGCCATCGCCCTGGCGCACCAGATTCCGCTCAACTCGGACTTCGCCGCGTACCGCGACGCGCTCCTCTCCCATGGCCTCCGCGACGACGTGGCAGCCGATCGCGACGATGTGCGGGAAGCCGAAGCCCGGCGCCACGCGATCGAGCATTGCGGCACGCCGCAAGCCACTCCCGCGTGCAAGGTCACCGTTCGCTACATCTACCAGGTCCTGCGTGGCTACTCGCCCGAGCAGGTTTTTGCGCAGACTCTTCTGGGCTTTGAAACGGTGCAGGCCGCGATGGACGCACACGACGACACTTGGGTAGGCATCAACTTTGTGATGCCCGAGGACGGCTTCGTCTCCATGCGCGACTACGCGCTACAGATGAAGATGGTGGCTTACCTGCACTCGGTCTATCCAAAGGTCCACATCACTTTGCACGCCGGCGAGCTCGCACCCGGGATGGTTCCACCCGAGGGTCTTCGCTTTCATATTCGCCAGGCCGTCGAAGAGGGCCACGCCGAGCGCATTGGCCATGGCGTCGACGTGATGTATGAGGAGAACGCCTCGGCCCTGCTCAAAGAGATGGCGCAAAAGCACGTCATGGTTGAGATCAATCTCAGCTCGAACGAAGGCATCTTGGGAATCAAGGGAACTGACCACCCCTTCCCCCTGTATCGTGCAGCTCACGTGCCCATCGCACTCTCAACCGACGACGAAGGCGTAAGCCGTATCGAGATCACGCATGAGTACACCCGCGCCGCCCTCGATTATCACCTCAGCTATGCCGACCTGAAACAACTGGCCCGCACCGGCATGGAGCACACCTTCCTTCCCGGTCCGAGCCTGTGGGCGTCCCCGGATGTCTTCACGCTGGCCGCCCCCGCGTGCCGCGGTCAGATCCTCGGCTCCGATCAACCATCTGGCTCGTGCAAAATCTTTCTCGACGCGAGCCAGAAGGCATCCGCCCAGTGGGAGCAGGAACGGCGCTTCCGTGCCTTCGAAGCGCAGTTCCCCACTCCCGCCGAAGGAGCGCACAACTAACTCGGCCGCGATCCGACACAGGCCTATGCAACGCTCTGGCGACGGCAGTCCACAATCAGCTTGCCGATGTCGAACGCGAGCTGCAGTGTTGCGATGGCGCACAGTACCATCAAACCCAGATGGATACTGTTGTTGATCGTTCCCAGTGTCGCCCCGTAGCGAGCCTGATCGAGCGCGGGGTGCCGCAGAGCGACGTAGAGATGATCGGGGACCGAGAGTAGCTGAAGAAACCCAGCGGGCCCGAAGGCCTTGAAGACGATGTGCTGCATCGGCGACGGCCGCTGCCAGGTCCCGCGCGCCAGGTCGACCGAATGCCAGACCAACTGTGTGATGTTCAAAGCCAGCACCCACCAGAAAAACGGCCACCACGCGTCGGTGAACTGGAAGGGTGACGCGCTCCAGGCAATAGCACCCGGCCCCATGATGAGAAATGGGTGGTGTGGCAGGAGCAAGAGCCAGCCGAGAAAGAAGAGGCCAAAGACGATTTCTGCAATTGCCTGTGCGAACGAGCGCGGTTTTCCGCCGACAGAAGTGGTTCTCTCCAGCGGAGGCAGGCTGCTGGGGCTCCACGGGCCAAACAGGGAGTCGATGGGCGGGCACTTTCCCGGATACCGTACCGCGAAGAACTCGACTGCTGCGAAGATCGCCGTCACCCAGACCGCCACGTTGATCAGGATGCCGGGGATACGCAGCGCCGCCACAAGCAGTGCCGCGCCGCTATGTGTGGTGAGGGGAATAACAATTGCAGACACCAGCGAGTAGACGATCACCGCCAGCACCATCACCATGCGCAGGACATACAGGTAAATCGGGAAGATCGCCGGGCCAATCAGGTACTGCTGCGGCTGGTAGCGCGCGGCCACCATCATGGGAGAGCCCATTTGCCTGAGCCAGTCTTCCATCTCGCCTTGCGTCAGAGCCCGGCCGAGCGCGGCTTCCTTGTCTTCGAGCTGGGCCTCCATGTTGGCGCGCAATTCGGCGGCGATGTCGTCCTGCCGATTCGACGGCAGGTGCTTCTTGACAGCTTGCAGATAACGGTCGAGTAGTTCCATGGTCGCTTCCTTCTGTTACAAAACTCGGTCAATCGATGTGTTGGCGGCTGGGCATTCCGCCGAGCCGACAGAGCAATGAGTAGGGCGTGCTTTCGTCGATGGAAGGGCGCCCGGCAGAATCTTGGCGAAGGGCGTGGCCGTAGTGCTCTTGGCGGAGTTGTGCGCGAACGGCCAGCGTCAGGCATCCGCGGAGAAGTTCGAGCCGGAGGCCCACAATAACGGGCGTGTGCTGCACGGCTGCACTGATGGAGGCCTCACTGGGCGAGGCTACGACAGAGATCCCAGCGCTCTCGACTGCGTAAATCGTGAGTGCCAACACCAGTGTCACGCGGAGCAGATAACGGTCGAGTAGTTCCATGGCTGCTTCTTTCTGTTACAAGATTCGGTCGCTACAGAATTCGGTTAATGGATGCGTTCAGCTCGCGCCACTCCTCGAGTAGCTGCTGCAGAATCTGCTTGCCATCCGGCGAGAGCCGGTAAAACCTCTTGTTGCGCTTTTCTTCCTCGCGCCACTCACTCACCAGCAGCCCCTGCGACTCCAGTCGGCGAAGCAGCGGGTACAGCGTGCTTTCGTCGATCTCCAGGCCGCGCTCGGCCAGATCCTTCCGCAGCGTGTAGCCGTAGTGCTCCTCGCGGAGTTGCGCCAGAACCGCCAGCGTCAGGCAGCCTCGTCGCAGTTCCAGCCGAAGATTCTCAAAAAGGCTTTCCGTCAGAGTCATGCTGTACCCCGTACACTGTACATAACACACTGTATGACAAACAGTGTATGATGTCAAGTAGTTTGATAAAAGAAATCTCTTGCCGTCAGCCGAAGGCCATAAGTGAATGTCATGAATGGTTTTAGCGGTGCAGAATCGCCCAGAAGTGACGATCGACGGGGCTCAAGAAAGCAGGTTCGCTACGACGCCACAGCCACAGATTTGTCCCGGCTCTCCTCAATCGGCCGCCGCCCCAGCAGCCGTCGGCCCAATTGAATCCCCGGCTGCTCGATGAAGCGCCAGGACAGAAGGAACGCCGTCGCAAGAAAGAGCGGGCCGAAAATCCCCCATGTCGAGCGCAGAAACAACCCCTGCCAGAGATAGATGCCGTACGACATCACACCCGTCGATTTGAGGAATTGTCCTTCCAGCACCCGACCGGGCAGCGCGAGCGGACGGAGCGAGGTCGAGGCAATCACCAGAGCCAGCAGCACCGACTCATGCAACGTCATCAATCCGTCCCGCTGATATTGGTAGTAGTCCCACCCCAGCGGAATCAGACAAACCCAGAAGATTGCCGTTGCCTGGCGTATCAGCCAACTCCGCACTGCCCCGTTTTCGAGGACCAGCGCCAGCAGGCACCCCACCAGCAGTCCATCCGCGCGCATCTCCGTGTGCTGGAAAACAAAGAAGGAGTGTGGCCGCGACCAGGCCCACAATTTATAGATTCCGAGCGCCGTGGCGAGACCGCCCGCCACCCACGCCGCGCGCCGCCGCCCCAGCAGAAACAAGATCGGCGGCCACGCCAAATAGAACTGCTCCTCCAGCGAAAGCGACCAGAAGTGCTCGGTACACGTATTTGCGCCGCTTTCGGGAATGTAGTTGCGGAAGAAGAACAGGCACGCCCACACATCGTTGCCAATCGTCTTCATGTGCGTGAAGACAGCCAGCACTCCCAGAAAAAGAAGGTAGCTCCACGCCGCCGGCATCAATCGAAAAACCCGCCGCACATAGAAGCGGCCCAGATGGATCTTCTCCTCGCGCAGCAGATTGCCTGTAATCAGGTACCCGCTCAGGACGAAAAAGATCTGCACCCCGTGTTGCCCCAGGTTCAGCCATTGCTCCCAGCTTGGATGGTTCAGATATCCCGGCAGAAAATGACTCAGCATCACCATGAACACAGCAATGCCGCGCCACCCATCGAGTGTGGGAATACGGGATTGCTGGTTGGGCTGGACTTCCATCGGGTTCACGGCCGCGCGGTCAAGCCGCCGCAGCTCAACCTTAGGGTAAACGGAATGTAGCTCGGGCCCGCGCGAGAATGAGGCCCCGAAACGAGGGTGCTATTACCGAAGGAACGACACAACCCAAATCCAAACGGCAGCAGTCAGGACGAACCAGCGGTGAGATTCCTGCCCACCTACTCCGCGCGAAGCGCTTCCACCGGATCGACCGATGCGGCACGCCGTGCAGGCAGATAGCTCGCCAGTGCAGCCGACGCAATCAGAACCAGCGGGATCGCAATGTAGGTGAGCGGATCGAGCGGGCTGATTCCAAACAGCAAGGCCTTCATCGATTGCGTGAGCGCCGCCGCTGCTCCCAGTCCGAGCACCACGCCGACACAGGTCAGCACAAGAGCGGACCGGACAAACATCCACTTCAGATCGCCCTTTTGCGCGCCAAGAGCCAGCCGGATTCCGATCTCGCGCGTTCTCTGAGAAACCGTGTAGGAGATGACACCGTAGATTCCGAGGATGCCCAGCGTCAAAACCATCGATCCCGCGATCGCCAGCATCACCAGCGTGAACGACGTGCGCGCCATCGACTTCGAGTAGATCTCCTGAATCGTGCGCACCCCGGCCAGCGGCAGGTTGGAATTCACCGACCACACAGCCTGCTGCAATTCCCCGAGGAACGGTGCCGTGCCGGCGCGGTTGGTGCGAATCACAAACGTCGCGGACTGCGGGCCGTCGATCGCCGGCTCGTGCGTATAGGGATCGTGCAGCATGGCCGGCCAGTACACCGTCTCCGGAGAGTCCCGGTCCACGCCATCGTGGCGGACATCCTGAACCACGCCTATGACCTCTTGCCATGGCTTGCTCTCAAACTGCCGGAGACGCTTGCCTACCGCAGCCGACGCCGAGCCCCAGGATTGACGTGCAAAACTTTCCGACACCAGAACCATCGGCCGCAAATTGTAGACGTCGGTCCAGGTGAAATCCCGGCCTGCGACAAGACGTGTTCCCATGGTCTTGAAATAGCCAGGGGCAACGAAGTTATAGAGGTAGAGTGGGGGCTCGCTCTTTTGATAGGTTCTCCCCTCGATGAGAATCTGATCCCAGTTGGGATCGTTGTTATCCATGGGTACGGCGGCCGCAAACCCGACTGATCTCACTCCGGGGAGCGCGGAGATCTTGTCGGCGATGTTGTTCTGCATATGCGTCACCAGCACCGCATCCGGCACCAGTGATTGCGGGATCGAGATGCGCATCGTCTCCACATGCGCAGCATCGGCGAATCCCGGTTCGACATTTCGCAATTGCCAGAAAGTGCGAATCATCAGAAGCGCGCTGACAAGGAGCACCAGCGCCATGGCGACCTGGCCCACAACAAGCGTCTGACGTGCCCGTTGGCGATCGCGGCCCGCACTGGAAGTGCGTGCGCCACCGGAGAAAGCCGCACCGAAGCTTGCCCCTGCATACTTCAAGGCCGGGATGGCGCCGAAAAGCAGACCGGAGAAGACCGCAAGAAAAAACGTGAACGCGAAGGAGCGCGCATCGAGCGAGATTTCGGTGATGCGCGGCAGATTGGCAGGACCGGTCGCAGCTAGCAGCCGCAGACCTTCGAACGCCACGCCCACAGCGAGCACCCCGCCCATCACTCCGAGCACAACGCTCTCGAGTAGAAGTTCGCGCACAATACGCGCCCGTCCGGCGCCAAGCGCCGCGCGAATCGAAAGCTCCTGCTGCCGCATCTCCGCGCGGACAAGAAGCAGATTGGCGATGTTGATGCATGCGATCAGCATGACCAGCCCTATCGTTGCCATCACAATCCACAGGATCTGATCGACATTGCCCAGGACCTGCTGCTTGAGCGATCGGAAGTTCGGAGCAATTCTCCACACCTTGTAGTAGTGCGAGTTGGTCCCCGGCCCATTCGACCAGGAGTCCATCCACACGGGGATCAGGCGCGCGATATCGGCGTCGGCCTCCGCAAGCGTCACCCCCGGCCTGAGACGTGCGATGCCGTCGTATCCAAACGGCGCCAGCTTCTGATTGGAGCGATCGAACGCGCGGGGCAGCAGCAAATCGAACTTCTGATCGGCCATCTGAAAACCGCGGGGCATCACTCCGACAATCTCGCGTGTCTGCGCATCCACTTGAATCGTGCGCCCGACGACAGACCGGTCACCGCCGAAGCGGCGCTGCCAGTAGCCATAGCTGAGCATGACGGTCCGCGACCCGCGCGGATCCTGATCGGCTCGTGAGAACCACCTGCCTAGCAGAGGAGGAACAGCAAGAGTATCGAGAATGCCGCTGCTCACAAGTGCGGTGTGCACTTCTTCAGGCTCTGCGACCCCGGTCACATTGGCGTTCTGAGCGGTCCAGACGCCCATCGATTCCAGGGTGCGGTTGTGCTCTGCAAACGTAAAGTACATCGAAGGCGAGAGTTGAAGGCCATTGGAAAAGCTCGCCAAACCTCCCGCACCGGGAGCGTTGAGCGTGAGAGCGATGATCCGATCCGACTCCGGATAAGGCAGCGGTTTGAGAATCACGCTGTTCACGACACTGAAGACCGCGGTATTTGCGCCGATGCCGATCGCCAACGTCAGCAGTACCGTGATCGTAAAGCCGGGCGCCTTGCACAGCCGGCGAAAAATCAGCTTGAGATCAGCGAGCAGCGATTCAAGCGCTGGCCATTGCCACGTCTCGCGGCTCCTCTGTTCCATCAAACCAACATTGCCGAACTCCCGGCGCGCGGCCTGCTCAGCATCAACGCGCGGTATTCCTTCCGCAATCAGTTCGTCAACACGCTCGGCAATGTGCTCCCGAATCGAAACGGAGAGATCGTTGTAGCGACGCTTGCGCGAGAAAAATCGAGAGATTAAGCCCATCGCATGACTCCGGGAAAGACGTTCTCATTCACATCCGTTGACGCCGCTGGAATCGTTCCCTGCGGCAAAGAAACTATTCGCTGCGCAAAGCTCTCGTTGGGTCGATGTGCGCGGCGCGCCGTGCAGGACCATACGTTGCACCCAGCGCGACCGCCAGCATCACGACCAGAACCAGCGGATAAACCACGGGCGCTCCAAATGGGAGTAACCCTTGAAAGATCGAGTCAAAAACCTTGGGCAGCGGCAGCGCCCCCACCAAGCCAATCGCCGAGCCAATTGCCGTGACCTTGAAGCTCTCGCGCAAAATCATCCGCGAGATGTCATGCGCTTTTGCACCCAGAGCCATCCTGATCCCGATCTCCTGCGTGCGCTGTCCCACGGAGTAGGCGATCAGCCCGTAGATTCCAATCGCGGAGAGGATCAGCGCCAGTACGGCGAACGCAGCGAGAAGTTTCGTAAACAGAGGGTTTCCGTTCCGCTGGAATTCGATCACCTGGTCCATGTTCATCACGCGCAGCAGCGGGAGTTCGGCATCGAGCTCAGCCAGGGCCCGCCGCAGAGAAGAAATCAGGCTGTTCGGTTCCACATTCGAACGCAGCATGAACGAAAACGACGCAACCGGCCGCTGCGCCCACGCCTCATACACTTCCGCTTCGATGCGCGGGTCCTCGGAGTAGCTCTTCACGTCGGCAACTACGCCAACAATCTCATACCATGCAGGCGCAACCCCGGTGACATCGAGCTGGATCTGTTTCCCCACAGGACTCTGTCCCTGGAAATACTTGCGCACGAACTCCTGGTTCACCACCACCACGCGCGGAACCGAGTCATCGTCGCGCGCGGTGAAGGTCCGCCCTTGCAGCAGCGGGATTCTCGTCAGGTCGAAATACTCCGGCGTCACCACCACATTGAGAGCCGTGTGGACCTCGTTTGCCTGCGACTCAGGTTGTCCCTTGATGTGAATAGGAACGCTCCCCGGCCCCGACGCGGGCAGATCGGACGCCACCGCCACAATCTGCACTCCGGGAATCTGCTGCAGCCGCCCCATTGCTTCGCGGACAAATTGCGCTTGCTTCGTCGCATCGGCGTAGCGCGCCTTGTCCAGTTGGATGCCAGCCGTCAGCAGATGATCGTGGCTGAATCCGAGCTTCTGATGATCGAGCTCATAGACCCCTCGGATCAGAACGCAGCTACCGATGAGCAGAAACAGCGCCAGAGCAATCTCGCCGCCCACCAGAAACACGCGCATCCGATTGTGCGAGCGCCCGGATGTGGCGCCGCGTGTCTCGCTTTTCAGGTCGGTATTGATGTCGGTGCGCGACGACTTCAGCGCCGGCGCAATGCTCGACAGAATCGCCGACACCAGCGAGACCGCCACCGCAAACAGCAGGACATTCCGATCGAGGCTTACAGGGACATTGGTAACGGCCTCATTAAAGGTCAACCCCGCCCGAAGCCCCTGAATCCCGAAGTACGAAAGGAACAGGCCCACCGCACCGCCCAGCAGCGCAATCACAATTCCCTCCGTCAGGAGCTGCCGCATCACGCGTACCCGCGTGGCTCCCAGCGACATGCGAATAGCGAGCTCTTTCTGGCGCCCCACTGCGCGCGTCAACATCAGGCCGGCAACGTTGGCGCAGGCGATCAGAAGTACGAACCCCACCACGGTCATCATGACCGCCAGCGCCGTGCTGATGCCGAAGCTGTAAATCAGGAAATCGTTCAATACCCGTGCCGACGCACCCCACCGCTTCTCCGTCTCCGGATAATCTTTCTGGTCTTGCGCGGCCAGAATCTTCAGTTGCGCGCGCGCCTGTTCCAGTGTGACCCCCGGCGCAAGACGCGCACACAGGGTAAGGTAGCGGTTCTTGCGCGCGTCCGGCGCCCGGTCCGCTTCGGTCAGCGTTAACGGAACCCAAAGTTGGGGCGTGTACGCCATCATCCGAAAGTTCTCTGGCATCACGCCGGCAACCACGTAGTCTTCGCGATTCAAGCGCACCGAGCGGCCCACGATCGAAGCATCGGACCCGAAACGCCGCGCCCACAGCCCGTGACTGAGAATCACGACGTGGTCATGCCCCTGCTGATCTTCGCCTGCCAGAAACGCGCGGCCCACCGCAGGCGCGACTCTGAAGATCGTGAAGTAGTTCGGCGTGACCGCCGAGTACACGATGGCCTCCGGCTGCTGACCCGGTTGCGAAAGACTGCCCGTGCGATACGCATCGGCCGCGGCCATCTCGGCGAACACGCGCTTGTCGTTCGTCCAGGCAAAATAATTCGGCACCGAGACCGGATTCACGTCGGGTTGAAACTGCGCGTCGGGATTGACCGACGAGGGAACCACAATGTGTTGCGGATCGGGGCCCGGCAGCTTCGGCATCAGAAACCCGCTCACCATGCTGAACATGGTGGCATTCACTGCAATGCCAAGAGCCAGCGTGATCACCGCCGTCGCCGTAAAGCCCGGCGACCGCATCAACTGGCGCAGCGCAAAGCGCACATCGGCCAGAAAGCTCTCTGCCGATGGCCACTGCCACGCTTCGCGGCTCCTCTCCGCAATCAGCCCCACATTGCCGAATTCGCGGCGGGCCATCTGCTCCGCTTCCGGGCGCGATTTGCCCTCGGCCACGAGCTCATCGGCGCGCTCAGCAATGTGTTCCTGGATCGAGATCGACAGATCGTCATAGCGGCGCCCGCGAAAAAGCTTGCTCAAAAAGGACATGTCGTTCTCCTATCCTTTAGCCACAGCCAATACCCGTGTAATGCCGGCGAACATCTTCTCGAAGCTCGACACTTCCAGCTCCAGGTGCCGCAGTCCCGCCTCCGTCACGCGGTAAATGCGCGTCGGCCGCCCCTTCGCCGAGACGCCCGCTTCCGACTCCAGCAGCCCCTCTCGCAGCAGCCGCTGCAGAGCCGGGTAGAGCGAACCTTCCTCTATCTGGAGCAAATCGTCCGAAACCTGCTTGATGTGTTTCGCCAGCGCATAGCCATGCATGGGCCGGTAGCGAAGGCTCTGCAAAATCATGAGTTCGAGCGCGCCTGCAAACAGGTCGCGGCGATCGGGATCCTTGGCCATGGTTGAAGACTAGCTTCGGATACCTATTTTGTACATAGCTATAAGGCCACTATGTGACGAGCTGCGATAGGAGGCCATCCACCCCGAAGTACGCCGGCGCTCGCTCCGCGTCCTGCCGGCCGCTCCGCGATCCGAACTCCGGCGTCCCAGACCAGCCGCATCAGCTTCGTGCCTCGCGGCACTCGCCGGCTCCGGCTGCCCGCATCGGGTCCTTCGGCCCGCTCGTCCGCTGCGCGTCCGGCCAGCCGAAGGACCCGAAGCCGCCCCGCAGGGTCGGCGTCGCCTTCGTTCATGGAAACCGGAATTTACATCCCGCAGACAATTGGCTGACAACCATCCCGTCTCAAAAGCCTAACGTTGTCCCTACGTTGGTGAGGCAGTTGGTGAGCCGTTTCCGGGCCCCTTCACTCGCCGACCGATTCCTTCCGCGTTTCGACCACTTTCCGGGCATCCGCTTATTCTTGGGCCAAGCGGAACCGCCCGCAAGTGGTCGTTTTTTTGGACTAGCCGTCCAGGCAACTGCTTCGCGTGGCACGTCAGCCGCGGTGGCTGACGTCGTGCTTGTTCGCCGTGATGAAGCGCTTCGGGCGGAGGGAGCTGGGGCCTTCAGACCCCTGAATCAAGCCACCCCACCCCAAGAGGTGTCATCCTAAGCGGAGCCGAAGGACCTGCATTTCGTACTTGGGGGGAATTGCCGTCTAGGCAAAGTGCGGCCTCGCCTCACTTCATGATGCGCTTCCTTAGGCTCTGATGAATTCTGTGCAGCAGCCACGACCGTGCGACGTCGAGGATCTCGTAGACCACTCGGTATGTGGCTTTGGTAGATTTCATCGTTGTCGGCTGTTCCGGAGCCCAGACCCCGGGATGAACGTAGTTTCTTAGTTTCCTGAGCTCGTGGGCGAAACCCGCAAGCGTGGTCCTCTTCCCCCAGGTGATCTTCTTGGGTGGAAACCATGCGATTCCGTCAGCAATTTCAATCAACTCCTCAAACGTGAAGTCCAACGCCTTGCACCTCTTCCTTCTGAATCTCTTCCGTTGATATATCGGCGTTTGTTTCACGTTTTGCGGATACGGAAAAGCACATCCCCTGCAAAGAAGCTTCCAAAGCCGCGCCCTGCATGTCACGGGCGGCGAGGTAGGCGCGACCTTTCACGCCCTTGCGTGCTTCGCGGTCATAAAACTGAGCAAGTTTGACGAGCCGTTCGCGACTGCGAAGAATTTCCCGCCTTGTGAATGCACGAATTTGGCGACGCGAAGCGATCCGCCTAGCCGCTGACCACTGACCACTAGCGCAACGCCGTCCGAATCGCCAGATTCAGCCCGATCATCAGCACCGCAGATCCGGGAATCAGCAGCAGCGCAGTCCGAATGCGTAGTGGATTGTCGCCTGCGATCGCGCCGATGATCCGCGAGCTCACTGCCAATCCAGCCCAGCCACACGTGATGGCGAATCCGATCGCCGTTCCGGTCATCCGCGGGAAAGCTGTGCCGACAATCGCCAGCGACGTCGGAAACACCGGCGCCATTGAAAGTCCCGCCAAAAACACCAGCGCAGCCGCGGCTGCAGGCTTGTTCGTCCGCAGCATCAGGAACGTCGTGATCGCCATCGCGACCGACGCAACCAGCGTCACCTCAATCGCCGGTACATGAATCAGAATCGGCGAAACTCCGACACGGCCAACCAGCAATCCCAGCGCAAATCCCAGCGACAGAATGTTCAGCGCCTTCGCCTCGGGAATTCCCTGCGCAATCAGATGCCGCGGAAGCCAGTTCCACACGCCGACTTCGCAACCAATATAGAGAAACAGAAAGAATCCCAGCATCAGCAGCAGTGGGCTTCCCAGAATCGGTCCCACGTCAGCGAGCACGAAGACCGCATTGCCTGTTGGCGCGGGCATCGGCGTGAACGCATGCACAGCAAGGGTGACAACCGTGACTGCGGCGATCGCATAGCAAAGCCGAGACGGGTTCTTCTTGAACAAATTGGCCGAGAGAAACGGCGTCAACAGTCCGCCGAGCCCGAAGAACAGGTTCACCAGATTGAGCGCGGTCGCTCGATGTTCTGGGCTCGCCGCCGAAGACAGGGCATTCGCTCCAGTGACGACGATGCCTCCGCCAACACCCAGCAGAAACAGCAGAAAGACGATAGAGCCGAATCCGCCTGCTCGGGGCAGCGCGAACAGCGCCACGGCGATGCAGGCGAGGCCGAGCAGCAGGCCGATCTTGTCGCCCTGCGTGTCCAGCAGCGGACCGACAGCCAACGACGCGATCATCAGGCCAAGAGCCTGCGCGAACGCGATGGTCCCGTTTTGTGCCGGCGTAAGGTGAAACCGCTCGGAGAGGTCCGGCAGAATGGTGCCGAGCATGGCAGCAGTCATGCCGTAGACGAAGATGGCCAGGATGGCAGCGAAGATCAGCACGATCGGGAAGTCCTCCTCGAATCGTAGGCAAGAATACGGCATTCCGGTGGGCTCACGGCGGAGCGCGCCGCGACAGCCTCGCTTCGTCTACCGAACAAGAGCAGCACTCAACCTCGTTTTTCCTCTGTTTTCCGCGTTGGGAGCTTTCTTAGGCCGTCTGCTTCGCCGGTCGCAGGATCAGAAACACGCTCAGGAGCACCAGCGCTGTTCCCGCCAGAGTGTGGCCAGTGATCGGCTCATTAGCCAGGAAATGGCCCAGCGCAACAGCCACGATCGGGTTGACGTAGGCATAGCTTGAGACGCGCGTCGCCGGCATGTGCGCCAGCAGCCAGACATAGGCGGTGAACGCAACCAACGACCCAAACACGATCAGATAGAGCAGCGCTCCAGCCGCGCGCAGCGAGACATGCGGGAACGGGTGCATCTCGCCGAAACCCGCCGACAGCGCTAGGAGTCCGACTCCGCCGAGCATCATGGTTGCACCGGCCGTCATGGGCCGAGCCTTGGGCAAATCCAGCGAGCGGCTGAGAACCGAAGAAACAGACCAACTGAGGCTTCCGGCAAGCACCGCGAAGCAGGGCACCAGGGCGAAGGTCTGCCCGTTGCCGCGTAGCAGCAATACACCCACACCGACAAAACCAATCATCGACGACAGCGCCACACTCCAGCGGAAACGCTGCTGCCGCAGGATCAACATCTCCGCAATCAGCGTCAGTATCGGAATGGTGGCGGCCAGCACCGAGACAATGCCCGACGGTACAAATTTTTCCGCCCAGAACAACGGCCCGTACTCGGCAACGAACATCATCAGCGCGATGAGCGCGAGATTCCGACATTGCCTTGCCGTGGGGCTGGCCGTACCCCGGGCGCGCATGAACGCGTACAGCGCCATCCCCGCCAGAAAAAACCGCGTGCCTGCAGCAAAAAGCGGCGGCAGCTCCTCTACTGCGACACGAATCGCGAGAAACGTCGTCCCCCATAGGAAATAGATCGCAAAGAAGGCGACGATCATACGCAGCCGGAATGAGCCCTCCGTGGGCAACGCAGCCGGGTTGGTAACCACTGAATCGCTCATGGGTAGTTATCACTTTACGAACGGTCGGATAACCTGTCAAGATGATTTGAAGGGTTAGAGAGCGAATGCAATCAGAACAGCAGGATCGCACATTCCAACTCATCGCAGGTGATCCCGCCCTCGACCTGGTCAACACGCTTGACTGGCGCTTCTGCGAGAGCGGGCCCGAGGAACGGATCGCGAACTACGACGACCTGCTCAACTTCGTCGAGCAAAGCGGCCTGCTCACCCCAAAACAAGCCAAGACGCTCCGCCGCGTAGCAACCCCCTACGCCGGAAGCCATGTAGTCGAAGAGACGAGAGGTCTGCGCGAAGCGCTCTCGGATCTTCTCTATTCCGGACTGGATGGAAGGAACTCATCGGCGGCCTCCCTGAAGACGCTGGAGCGCCTTTTTCGCGAGGCGCGCGAGCAGACCCGGCTGGTACGCGATGGCTCCCGACTCAAGTGGCAGTGGTCGGGCGCGGAGACCAAGCCAGCGTTTCCCGTGTGGCTGCTTACCCGCGCCGCTTCGCGCTTGCTGCTTTCGGAGAACGTGCAACAAGTGCGCGCCTGTGCCAACGCCGAGTGCCGCTGGTTGTTCATGGACACGAGCAAGAACCACACCCGGCGCTGGTGCGATATGAAGCTTTGCGGGAATCGCATGAAGGCGCGCCGCTATAAAGCGCTGCATGCAGCAGACTGAAGCATTACATGCAGCAGACGTGCGCCGGTTTTCAGTTTAGCCCGACGACATTGCATCCCGCAGATTGAGTGGGTCTCTTCGATAGACTGAGAGGCGATGGCATTGCATGCAGCCGACGACGGAGCGCTTTTCGTTCGAATGAACGCGATGCGATGGCAAAGACTTTGGAGTTGCGCCGCGCCGGTTTGCTTGTTTGTCGTGACTCTGTCCGGGTGCGGAACGCCGGGCGCTCCGCAACCCCCGTCGCTGAATCTTCCTGAGCCAGCGACCGATTTGAGCGCGATCCGAGCGGGGAATCAGGTGTCGCTGTCGTGGACCGTCCCGAAGAAGAGTACCGACAAGCTGATCCTCAAAGACTCGGTTACAGTTCGCGTTTGCCGGCAGGAAACCAAAGGCACATGCGTCGACGCCGGCACCGAGTTGCTGGCCCCAGGTGCGGACGCAACCTGGAACGAAACACTCTCGCCATCTTTAAATCAAGGTGCACCGCGTACGCTGACCTACTTTGTTGAACTGAAGAATCGCAACGGCCGTTCCGCTGGACTATCGAATTCCGCAGTAGTCCTCGCCGGCGTGCCGCCCTCGCCAGTGATAGGATTGCGCATCGAAATGCGCAAGCAGGGCGCGGTGCTGCAATGGATACCCAATGACGAAGCGGCCCCTGTTCGCCTGCAGCGGAAGCTCCTGACGCCGCCCGCAACCAAGCCGAAAGAGGGTCTGGCAACGCCTCCGCCGGAACCCGTCAAGCAGGATCTTCTCATCGAGAACGTGATGCAAGGCCAGGCTCTCGACAAATCCATTCATTTCGGCGAAACCTATGAGTATCGCGCGCAGAGAATCCGCCGCGTGACCTTCGATGGAAAGACCTTGGAGCTTGCTGGCGAGCTCTCCCAACCGGTGCAAATCGAAGCGGCAGACGTCTTTCCCCCCGCCGTACCAGCCGGTCTTGTCGCCGTCGTGACCCGTGGTGAGAACGGCGCCGAAACAGCAATCGACCTCAGCTGGGAGCCGGATACAGAGCCTGACATTGCTGGATATCGTGTGTATCGGCGCGAAGACGATGCCGTCTGGGAGCGCATCTCTCCCGCCGAGCCGGTGGTCGGGCCGGCGTTTCACGATGTGCATGTCCAGGCCGGGCATACCTACAGCTACACCGTCAGCGCGATCGATCAGGGCGGGCACGAGAGCGCACGGTCGGCCGAGACACAGGAGACTGTGCCGACATCGTGAGTTCTCCAGGTCGCAGGAGAAGGACACATGAAGTACTGCAGGTTTGATTTCGAAGGCCACGCGCATTACGGCACTGTTGACGTTCGTGGCGGCGAGTTCTGGATTGTCGATCTGGCGACCGCGCCGGAAGAAGACCTTGGCTACAGGCTGGCGCATACGCGCGCGACTTCCTGGAGCTTCGACTTTGAGCCGCTGCCCCTGAGCCAGGCAACGCTGCTCCCGCCCGTCACTCCGTCGAAGATCGTTTGCGTCGGGCGCAACTATCGCGACCACGCGAAGGAGCTCGGCAACGAAGTTCCTCCAGAGCCGCTCCTGTTCTTCAAACCAACCTCGTCCCTGCTTGCTCCGGGTGGGATCGTGCGGATGCCTCCGCAGTCCGAGCGCGTCGATTTCGAAGGCGAGCTAGCGCTGGTCGTCGGCAAGCGCGCGACGAAAATCCAAGCCGATGCCTCGTGGCCCGACTATGTACGCGGGTACACCCTGGCCAACGATGTCACGGCGCGCGATCTGCAAAAGAAGGACGGGCAGTGGACGCGAGCCAAGGGGTTCGACACGTTTTGCCCAGTGGGACCCTTCGTGAGCGACGAGATCGATCCTGCAGCGGGACTGATCCTTGAGACGCGCGTCAACGAGGAAGTCAGGCAGCACGGCTCGACCAAGGACTTCATCTTCCCCATTCCTGCGCTGTTGGCCTATATTACGGCAGCGATTACGCTTGAGCCCGGAGACTTGGTGCTGACGGGCACTCCTGCCGGGGTAGGGCAGCTTCAGCCTGACGATCGGGTCGATGTTTCGATGGAGGGTCTCGGCGTGCTGACCAACTTCTTTGCGCCAGATGCAGGTTGATTCTCGGTGAAATGCAACTTCAGCCGCGGCGACGAATCCAAAAGAGCGATAGACTGTTAGCGTTACGCGCGGTCCGCCGCACGAAGTGCTTCCCCGAGGAGGAATGAATGCCGCAAAGTTTGCTGGAGCAGTTGCGAAAAGTCACCACGGTTGTGGCCGACACCGGCGACATCGAGGCCATGGAACAATTCAAGCCAACCGATGCCACCACCAATCCTTCCTTGATCACTACGGCGGCGCAGATGCCGCAGTACCAGCCCATTGTGGATAGTGTGCTGATTGAGGCGCGCAAGGAACTGGGCGACAGCGCAACCGATCAGGACGTCGCGAACCTCGCGTTCAAGAGGCTGGCCATTGCGTTCGGAAAAAAGATCCTAGCAATCGTGCCGGGCCGTGTCTCGACCGAAGTCGATGCCCGTCTTTCGTATGACACGCACAAAACCATCGAGCAGGCCCGCGAGATCATCGCCCAATACGATGCCGCGGGCATCAAGCGCGAGCATGTGCTGATTAAGATTGCATCGACCTGGGAAGGCATTCGCGCCGCCGAGGTGCTCGAGCGCGAAGGCATTCACTGCAACCTGACGCTTCTCTTCGGCATTCACCAGGCCATTGCCTGCGCCGAAGCTGGCGTGACGCTGATCTCCCCGTTCGTCGGCCGCATCCTCGATTGGTACAAGAAGGACACCGGCAAAGACTTTCACGGCGCGGACGACCCCGGCGTACAGTCAGTGACGAAGATCTACAACTACTTCAAGAAATTCGGATACAAGACCGTGGTCATGGGAGCGAGCTTCCGCAACATCGGCGAGATCGAGGAACTGGCCGGGTGCGATCTGCTCACCATCTCGCCGCAGTTGCTGGGCGAGCTCGAGTCGACGCAGGCAGACCTGCCGCGCAAGCTCGATCCCGAAAAGGCCAAGGGGTTGCATATCGAGAAGCTCACCATCGACAAGGCGACCTTCGATCACATGCACGCCGAAGATCGCATGGCGCACGACAAGCTAAAGGAAGGTATTGAAGGGTTTTCGGCCGCGCTGGAAAAGCTCGAAGGTCTGCTTGCCAATCGGCTGGCTGCGCTGGAGTCGCGCGCACCGGCGGTCGCATAAGCAAGCCTTTGTAAACATTGCATGAAAAGGGCAGCCCGAAATGGTTGCCCTTTCTCTTTCTGTACGAATGTAGTTCCTCCGTAACTACCTCGTGTGATTTGAAGCATTGGCTTTCACAACAATCCCGATACACTCCCTGTTAGACAAACTGAACTTGGGCCTTGGGTTCCTCGTAAGAGATGGATGAGGAGAAGCAATCCGCAAGGTCCTCAGCGGGAACCGGGCACCAGCTCCGGGCTGCGCACGTTGCTCCGAGCCGCCCTCAACCCCCAAGGGAGGTGCGTATGCCGACCCAAATTCATCCGCTCGAATCCTTCTTCCATCAGACCGTGCAACATAGCTTCGTGGAAAAAGTCGGCCTGAATGATCCGGAGATCGTCGACTACGTTGCGCACATGCTCTGCGAATTCTCCGATCCGGACAATCTGCACCGGCTGAAGGACGCAACGGGGCAACGCATCGAGAATGTGGTCGAGATGCTACGCGCGTCCGATCCCGTCTTCGGCACCGCGGCTTCCTTCGACCAGGAGCGTTCGGTCCGCAAATACATCGGCGACTACTCAATGTATGTCGCTGGCACGCAGCTTGATGTCGTGGAGTCGACGGCAAACTATCAGGCTGACCGCTCCATCGTGGACGAACTGACGCGCATCGGAAAAGAGAGCTATTTCATCGTGAGCAGGTTCGATCTCTTCGAGTACGAGAAGGAAGCGACGCTGTTCGCGCGCCTTGCTGACTGCCTCGATCGGTGCATCCTCGGACTCGCATTGGTGCGTGACGAACTCAATGATCGCCGCGCGCTCGGATCGTCGCAAATCTGAAATAACGGCGAGGGAGTGCCGGCACGGGTGCATTGGTGCTCCCTCGAAAGTTGTATGACCAACGTCTAAGCCCTTCGCACTCGATCCTCCCTATTGCCAAAAAACATCTCGTCCCTCACTTGGCCATCACGACATTTCGATTAAGCTCTTGTCAAAACAAGGTAAATCGGGTAGGGTCTGGCTTTCCCGGCTCTGTTCCCAACGGACGAAGACTCGTCCGCGGGGCTCCAGCTGCACCCGACAAAGCATAGGCCAAAGCCCAAGACAGGGCTGGCGGCATGGAAGCAATTGAATGCACCTTGGTCGATTGCGCGCGAAGTGCCGATATCAGTACCACGGGTTTGAAAGAAAGAAGACCCTGGGCTAGGAGAAGCATTCGTCAATCGATTGGGAAGATGGTGAGGGAGGCATGTATGGAATCGCAGGCACATCCGCTGGAACCGTTCTTTCATCAGGCTGTCCGCAACAGCTATGAAGGCAAACTGGGCTTGCACGACCCCGACATGACCGGCTACATTGCCCACCTTCTCTGCGAATTCTCGCAGTCCGACAAACTTTACAAGATCCGCGACACCACAGGGCACCCCGTCGAAGAACTGGAAGCGATGCTGCTCGCCAGCGACCCGATCAACGGGACAGCGCCCTCCTTCGATGCAGAACGTGCGCTCCGCAAATACATCGGCGACTACGCACTCTTCGTCAGCGGTATGTATCCCGAAGCGATGACCCCGAGCCGCAAGCGGCGGCGCGCACACCCGAGCCTTCCCGAGCTCATTCGCGCCGGCAAAGAGAGCTACTACATCGTGAGCCAGTTCAATCTCTTCGAGTATGAGAACGAGGCTCCGCTGTTCGCGCGCCTGGCAGACTCGTTCGAGCGCTGCATTCTGGGCCTCACGCTGGTCCGCGAAGATTTGCAGAAGCGCAAGGCCCTTCCGCCGGTCCTGAACTAGGCGCCTACGGTGCGGCGGATCTTACTCCGCCACGCCGCGCCCTCCCATTACGAGCCGTTGCTCTGGGCTTTGCAACAGGGCATCGCTTCAGCAGTGCCGATTGACCCCTCAAGAGACACCTGGGCCTTTGCCCCTGAATTATCTCGGCTATTCCGACCACACGGCGAGCACATTCCCTGCGCCGTCGCTGAAGTGGAAGCGCCGCCCGCCGGGAAATTCGAACGTCGGCACCACAATCTTCCCGCCTGCCGTGATAATCGCGGCTTCTGTGGCCTTGAAGTCGGCTGAGTAGAGGACGACGAGCGGAGCCGTCTTCGGCTGCGCGGGCACCAATCCGGCTGTGTAAAAGCCGCCGTCGATGCCCGCCGAGGCCGCAGTAAAGCTCGCGTAGTCCGGGCCGTAGTCGACGAAACTCCAGCCGAAAACGGTGGCATAGAACTTCTTGGTCGCTTCCATGTCGGTCGAAGCGAACTCGATGTAATTGATCCGATGGTGACGCGCGGGATAGCTCATGCCTGCTCTCCTTCAAAAGTTGGATGGCTCAGAATCGAGGGAACGGTGATGGGAGCGCGAGGCGCAGGCACACCATTCCCGGTGTGCTTCTGAACGCCTCCGCAGCATACCCTCAGAAGCGGGAGAGTGCAGGTAGAGCCCGCTGACTGGTCGTGCGGCGCGGACTGCCGAGGTACGTGCTCAAGCTAACACAAGCCCGAAACTGCCTGCAATACGATCCAGGCAGTTTCCGGACCCGAGCGCAGTTCGCTAACTCAGGTCCGGCCATGCGCGGATCTTCGCGCTGCCCTAAATGCTGCGTCGAGCTGCGTCGGCCTCGACAGCGAGATTCATTAGGAAGTGAAGAAAGTCCGGCTTCTGTCCGTTGAAGAGGCCCTCTCCGTTGAGGAAGTTGACGGTCGCGACCGCTCCCGCAAACTTGTCGGTCGGCGGTCGAGATGAGGTTGGTCTGCAGCAGCGGGTTGGGAGGATCGTTGCAAACAGCAGCATCGGTGGCGTCCTCCTCGGGAGACGACTGGCACTTCATTGTCTCCGGCGACTTGCGTAATTGCGGCGACCTCGTGATGCCGACGATCGCTGCCGACGCGGCAAAATACCATCCTGCTTTCTACTGGCACTTAGGCGATCTCCGTGCGATCTACGAGATCGACGAGGACCACGCCGGAGAGCTGAATGCGAACGGCACCTTGAATGTCTGGGACATGGAGACCTATACGAGGGCTGCGAGGGACGACTTCATTCGCATGCAAATCGAACCGTTTGAGAAGCTCCAGATTTCCTTCGCGATTGGCATTGGCAATCACGAAACCATCGCTCCTATGTCTCGGGAGAAGTTCATCGAGAAGTTCTCTCCGTGGCTCGACAGCGCGGTTTTTCGCGACCAGCGCCTCAAGGATGCGGGGACATCTGTCGCGGGCAGAGAGGCGGAGGCCATCCACGCCTACTATCATTGGATCGACGGTGGCGTTGACTTCATCTATCTCGACAATGCGAGCGACGAGCAGTTCGATGCGTCGCAGATGGCGTGGCTGAAAGAGCGTTTGGACCAGGATCGCGCAAATCCAGGCATCCATTCGATTGTTGTGGGGATGCACAAGGCGTTACCGGACAGCCTGAGCAACGCTCACAGCATGAGCGAGTCGGCCGCCGGCCTGCAGAGCGGTCGCTCTGTCTATCGAAAGCTCGAAGCCATTCAGCGCGAGGATCACAAGCAGGTCTACGTGCTTTCCAGCCATTCGCATTTCATTATGACCGACATCTACAACGCCCAGTTTTGGCGTGATCACAAGGTAGGCATTGTTCCGGGCATTCTTGTCGGCACGGCAGGCGCCGTTCGCTACCGTCTGCCTTCACCTCTTCCGAAAACGAATGGGAGTGCCGCGTCTTGTACTCAGGATCCACGCGCGTTTTGCGCTCAGACCGACGCCTATGGATACCTTCTGGCGACCGTACATCCTCAGGGAACCATCGATTTCGCGTTCAACGAGATCGATGAGAAGGACGTTCCCGCCGAAGTGCAGGCGAAGTTTGCTCCAGATACCATGCGCGTCTGCTTTCAAGGAAACCAGCAGATGGCGCCGACCGCGGATACCACGCAAGACCTTCCCGACGATCCCCACCCGTTTTAGCTCGCAGCGAATCGTCTTAGGTCATACCGAAGGCGCGCCCTGGAACGCGCGCCGAGCCTACAGAATGTAGCGGCTCAGATCCTGATCCTTCACAATCGTTGCCACCATCTGCTTTACATATTCGGAAGTGATGGTGAAGACCTTTTCAGGCCCCGATGCGGTCATGCGCTCGGTATATGGCAGCGGGGTGGTCGACTCAGCCTTGATCGCCTCAGACAGCGCCGCTGCCTGCTCTCCCTCAGATTTGCGAGCCACATCGGGCGCCAGGAAGCTTACGTCTTCCAGCACGCGCTCCATTATCGTGTGCAACCGGCGCGCCCCGATATTCTCAGTTGCCTCGTTCACACTGAAAGCGAATGCAGCCATCTCGCGCAGAGCCTCAGGCGCAAATTCGAGCCGTACCCCTTCCGTCTCCAGCAATGCAACGTATTGCTTGGTGAGCGACGACTTGGGCTCCGTGAGAATCCTCAGAAAGTCTTCGACCGTGAGCGACTTCAGCTCCACGCGCAGCGGGAAACGGCCCTGCAACTCCGGAATCAGGTCGCTGGGCTTCGAAACGTGAAAGGCCCCGGCCGCGATAAACAGAATATGATCCGTGCGCACCATGCCGTAGCGCGTGTTCACGGTCGTGCCTTCTACAATCGGCAGGATGTCGCGTTGCACGCCCTCCCTTGAGACATCGGGCCCGTGCCCGCCCTCGCGCCCGGCGATCTTGTCGATTTCATCCAAAAAGATGATCCCACTCGACTCGACCCTCTCCACGGCGACCCGATTTACTTGGTCCATATCGATCAGCCTGCCCTCTTCTTCCTGCACCAGGTAGTCGAAGGCATCTGCCACGCGCATCTTGCGCTTTTTCGTGCCGCCGCCAAAGATGTTTGGCAGCATGTCCTTCAGGTTCATCTCCATGTCTTCCAGGTTCTGGTTGGAGATGATGCCGAACTGGGGCGTCCCGCGCTCACGCACATCGAGCTCGACCATGCGGTCGTCCAGCTTGCCCTCGCGAAACTGCTGTCTCAGCTTTTCGCGGGACCGCTGGTTGCTGTCGCTCGCTTGCAACAGCGGCGGTGCGCCCTGCGGCGGGGGAGTGGCTGGCGCTGGCGGCAGCAGTATGTCGAGCAGCCGCTCCTCGGCGTTCATCTCGGCGCGGTCTTCCACTTCTTCCAGACGTTCTTCGCGCACCATGTCGATGGCAATCTCGACCAGGTCGCGAATCATGGATTCAACATCGCGTCCGACGTAGCCTACTTCGGTGAACTTCGAGGCTTCCACCTTCAGAAACGGCGAATTGGTCAGCTTCGCAAGACGCCGTGCAATCTCGGTTTTGCCCACACCCGTAGGCCCAATCATGATGATGTTTTTGGGCATGATGTCTTCGGCAAGATCGGGCGGCAGTTTCTGCCGGCGCTGCCGATTCCTGAGAGCGATCGCGACCGCGCGTTTGGCCGCTCGCTGGCCCACAACGTGCTTGTCGAGCTCGGCAACGATCTCGCGCGGCGTTAGCTCGTCGAGCACGAGGTCTTGTTCTTCGGCGGATGCGGGTAGGTAAATGGCCATTCGTTCGATCTTCAGGAGCCAGCCAGCTCCTCGAAAGTCACCTGATTATTGGTATAGATGCAGATGTCGCCCGCAATCTTCATGGCCTTTTCTGCAATCTCGCGCGCGCTCAGGTCCGTATTCTCCATCAGCGCACGTGCAGCAGCGGTTGCATAGCTTCCACCCGACCCGATTGCCGCAATCTGCTCGTCGGGATCAATGACGTCTCCAGACCCCGAGATCAGAAACGTCTGGCCCGCATCGGCCACCACCAGCAGCGCCTCGAGATTGCGCAACATCTTGTCCGTACGCCAGTCTTTGGCCAGCTCGACGGCAGCGCGGTTCAGGTTGCCGGCATACTGCTCCAGCTTCGACTCAAACCGGGCAAACAGCGAAAATGCATCCGCGGTCGAACCCGCGAATCCAGCCAGAATCTTGTCCTGAAAGAGGCGGCGAATCTTGCGCGCGGTGTGCTTCAGCACGTGATCGCCGAGAGTGACCTGTCCGTCCGCAGCCATCACCACTTGGCCATTGCGGCGCACGCAAATCACGGTCGTGGAGCGAATGCGGGGGCGGCGGTTCTGTGGGGCGATCTTACTTTCCGGGATCAATAAAAACCTCTGGCCATGCGGGTTCTGCAGGGAGACGGAACCGTTAAGGCGCAGTCCTCAGTATAGGGCAATTCAGAGGGTGCGCCCCAGACGGTAGGTGCCGCGGAGCACACCCCGATTCGAGTCCCTCCAGCGTTCCGGCAGAGCTACTGCTTCTGCCAGATCACCCGTCCAGAGCGGATGACCATCTTCACGCGTGCAAAGTTGGTCAGGTCCTGCGCGGGATCGCGCGACAGAATCGTCAGATCTGCGAGCTTTCCTGGGGTGACCGTCCCCTTCGCGTTCGACACGCCCATGCGGGCTGACGGATTCGTCGTGAGCATCGCGAGAACATCCTTCGAGTCGAGGCCGCTCCTACCCAGTTCCACAAACTCCAGGTCGGTGGAGTAGTCGGTCATGTAGCCCACATCGGTTCCGAAGATCAGCTGGCCACCCAGCGCGTGAAACTGCTGCACCTCAGCGCAGATCGGATCCATATAATGCGAGTCGGTCGTCACGGTCGACGCAAACATCTTTAGTGTCGGAATCATCGCCATGTTCTTGTGGACAGCCTGGGCTAGCAGAGCCTGATCCACTCCCCGTGTATCGTCGGCCGCGTGCGCCAGCACATCGACGCCACTGTCGATCGCCACGCGCACACCGGCCAGATTCGACGGATGTGCGAACACCAGCTTGCCGTTCAAATGGCTCTCTTCGACAGCCGCTTTGGCGACATCAAGCGGCATGGGCAGAACATGGCCGCGCTCGACCCAGGAGCCGGTGAAAAGCTTGGTGAGATCCGCTCCGGAGCTCAGATTGCGTCTAACTGTCCGGCGCGCCGCATCCGGCGTGGCCGGCTGGGGCATCATCGCGCGAACCCAGGCCGGGACACTCTCCTTGAGATAAAAGGGAATGCCGTTCGGCGGGTAGAGTGGCGGACCGGAGGAGTAGATATAAGGCCCGCGCAGTTGCACGCGCTCGATCCGCCTCCGAATGGCGAACGTGTCGGCGGAGTTCGACCCGACGTCGATCACCGTCGTGAATCCATGGCTCAGGAACATGTCGGCGAGCTGTGCATTCAACACGTCGTCCGACTTCCACTCGGCCAAACTCCATTTGGGCTCAGTGAAGTGCACGTGCGCATTCCAGAAACCGGCTGTAACCACACAATGGTCGCACGGCAGGATCGTCGCACTGGCAGGGATCGGGATCGCTGCTCCGACACTGGCAATAAGTCCATCGCGGATGACGACTGTCCCATCCTCGATGGGCGGCTCGGTGGGCGAAGTATAGACACGCGCGTGTTGCAGCACCAGCGTGCCCTTGGCTAGCTTGAGCAGCGGATGCGAGTCGTGACGCGGGAAGACCTCGAGCGCCCAGAAGGCGCCACAGGCAACAACAAAAAGAATGAGAAGTAAGGTAACAAGACGAAAGACCCAGCGGCGCATGACAACCTCGTACTCAGCCTATACGCAAGGCCCGATCCTGCAGTTCGTCACGTGGCCCGTTTGACGGGCCCGGTTTGGGACAATAGGTTGGAAGAGGCGGGACCGCCCTTGGTCCCGAAGGAGTGGGAATGCAGAGCAAAACCACGGCTCGGTTTTGGCTGAGTTTGTTGCTGACGGCGCTGGCCGGCTCGTTGGTGTTTGGCCAGGATCTCAAGAGCTTTGAGCAGAAGATCACGACCAAAGTGCTGCCGAACGGCTTGACGCTGCTCATTTGCGAGCTGCCCGACGCGCCGGTCTTCAGCTACACCACGTTTATCGACGCGGGCGGCGCCAACGATCCGCCGGGCGAGAGCGGCCTGGCGCACATGTTCGAGCATCTCGCCTTCAAGGGAACCAGTGAGATCGGGACCACGGACTACGCCGCCGAGAAGGTTGCTCTGGCCAAAGTAGAAGAGACGAACAACGCCTATGAGGCCGAATATCTCAAACCTGTCGGGCGCGACCCGCAGAAGCTCGCCGAGTTGAAGAAAGCCTCTCTGGCGGCCCAGGCAGAGGCTGAGAAGTACGTCATCCCCAACCAGTTCACCGAAGTGGCGCAGAGCAATGGTGCCGCGGGCTTGAACGCCGAGACCGGACTCGACGAGACACAGTACTTCTGGGCGATGCCCGAGAACCGGCTGGAGCTGTGGGCCTGGCTCGAGAGTGGACGCCTCTCCGATGTGGTCCCCCGCGAGTTCTATAAGGAGCGCGATGTGGTTCTCGAAGAACGCCGCATGCGGACCGACTCCAATCCCATCGGCAGGCTGCTCGAGCAGTTTCTCGCCACCGCCTATGTGGCCCACAACTACGGCCGCAGCAACATCGGATGGCCCAGCGAAGTTAGCCAAATTACCGCGACGGAAGCCATGGCCTTCCACAAAAAGTATTATGTCGGGTCGAACATTGTCGTCTCCGTGGTGGGCGATGTGAAGGCGTCGGAAGTGCTGCCGATGCTGGAGAAGTACTTCGACAAAGTACCCGGCGGCCCGAAACCCGAAGACATGACGACCGTCGAGCCGAAGCAGTTTGCCGAGAAGACTGTGGTCATTCGCGAACAGACCCAGCCTTTCTATATCGAGGGATATCACCGGCCGAGTTATCGCGATAAAGACGACGCAGTGTTCGACGCGATCTCCGACATCCTCTCGAACGGACGCGTTTCGCGGTTGTATCGCAGCCTGGTGCGGGATCAGCAGATTGCCGCCGAGGCGGCCGGATTCAGTCCCTATCCCGGAGACAAGTACCCAAGCCTGTTTGCGTTCTACGCGTTCCCCCTGCCGGGGCACACGCCGCCCGAGATGCGTGAGGCCATTCACAAGGAGATCGACAAGCTCAAGACCGCCGACGTGACCGACGCTGAGCTTGCCATGTATAAGACGCGTGCGCGCGCCGACCTGCTGCGCAGCCTGGCCGACAATCAGGGCCTGGCCAACGCACTCGCCGAGTATCAAACTCGCTATGGCGACTGGCGCGAGTTGTTTCTGCAATTGGATCGCGTGGACAAAGTGACCAAAGATGACATCAAGCGCGTCGCCAACCAGGTGTTTGTCGCTTCCAACCGAACCAGCGCGCAGATCGAAACGGAAGCTCCGGCGGGCAACGCCAAGGCAGGGGGCACGCAATGAAGAGAGCAGGGAACATGAAGCCGTTGCGCTCAATCAGGATGTTGTCCGTCGCTGCATTTGCTGTTTTTTCCCTCTCAGCTCTTGTGTGCCCACACGTTTCGGCGCAGCAAATCAAGCCTTGGGAGAGGATTCCGATCCCCGCTTTACATGAGTTCAAGCCGCATCAGCCCACGCGGATCGAGCTGAAAAACGGCATCGTGCTCTTCCTCCAGGAGGATCACGAACTGCCCTTCGTCAATGGATCGGTCTTCATTCCCGGCGGGTCGCGCGACGAATCGACGGCGAAGGCAGGAATGATCGACCTCTTTGGACAAGCGTGGCGCACCAGCGGCAGCGAAAAGACAGACGGCGATGCCATGGACGATCTGCTCGAAGCCAAAGCCGCCCATATCGAAACTGGCGGGGATGTCGATTCGACCTCCTTGTCGTGGGATTCCCTGAAAGCCGACGCCGATCAGGTCTATGCGCTCGCGATGGACCTCCTCTTCCATCCCAAATTCAGCCCGGAAAAGCTGCAACTGGCGCAACAGCAGGATGCCACTGGCATCGTGCGGCGTAACGACGACGAAAGCGAGATCGCCAATCGAGAGTCAGAAAAGCTCGTCTACGGCGTGGATAGCCCCTACACGCATCAACCGGAGCTGGCCACTATCGGCGCGGTCACACTCGCCGATCTCAACGCGTGGCACGATCGTTCGCTCAAAGGCAAGCTGATCGTCGCCGTCAGCGGTGACTTCGATCCTGTTGCGATGGAAGCCAGGCTGCGCGAGACCTTCGAGCCGCTGCCACGAGTGAGTCCGCTTCCCCCGCACCACGATGTCTTTCACGACCCGGCACGCAGCCTCTCCTTCATCAATAAGGAGGATGTGAACCAGTCGAACATCGAGATCATGGGTCTCGGCACGGACCGTCACAACCCGGACATCCCATCGCTCGCCGTCATGAATCAGGTGCTCGGCGGAGGCTTCGGCAGCCGGCTCTTCCAGAAGGTTCGTACCGAACTCGGACTTGCGTACGCAGTCGGCGGCGGCGTCGGCTTCGACTATGACCACCCAGGTACATTTCGCGTGATGGTTCTGACCAAGAGCGCCTCCACGGTCGACGCCACCAAGGCGGCACTGGCAGAGATAGCCGGTCTGAGCGAAAAGCCCGTGACCGACGAAGAACTGAAGCGCGCCAAAGACGACATCCTCAACTCGTTCTTGTTCCGCTACGACACACGCGAGAAGGTGCTGTCTGAGAGCGTACGTCTCGAGTTCTACGGTTATCCGGCAAACTATCTCGAGACCTACAAGGCCGCCCTCGAGAAGGTCACACTGGCAGACGTGAACTTGGCAGCCAGGAAGTACATTCATCCGGACAAGCTCGCCGTGCTCGTCGTCGGCAACGGGCCTGAGATTAAGCCGCCCTTGGACGATCTCGGCATGGGCGCGGCGCACCCCATCGACATCACCATCCCTCAGCCGCAACAGCCGGCGGGCCAGGAGAGCAAGCAGTGAGCAAGAAGCAAGCCGGCGGCCAACAGAAAGAATCGAAGCTCGCCGTCGTGATCATGGCAGCCGGGAAGGGAACGCGTCTCAAATCGCGGCGTCCAAAGGTTCTTCACCAGGTCGGCGGCCAGTCGTTGCTTCGCCATGTCATCGCGGCCGCCAGCCGCGTCGTGCCTGCGAGCGACATCTTCACCATCGTCGGCCACGAAGCGGAGAAGGTGCGGGCCGCGGTGGCCGACACGGGCACACAGTTCGTCGAGCAGGCCGAACAGCGCGGAACCGGCCACGCCATCCAGTGCGCGCTGCCGGCAATCCGAAAGTACGAAAACATCCTCGTGCTTTCAGGCGACGTGCCGCTCATTCAGACCCGCACGATCGCGCAGTTGTGGCGCTTCCACCAAAAACAAGGGGCCGCGATGACCATCCTCACCACGACGCCGCCGGACCCCACAGGTTATGGGCGCATCCTGCGGCGCAGCCCTGCCTCTCCGGACATAGACGCGATCGTCGAGCAGGTGGCGCTCCGGCCCGAGCAGAAATCTCTTCCTGAGATCAATACCGGTATCTACGCCTTCAAGACGTCCGCCCTCAAAGCGCACCTGGCCAAATTGAAGACCAACAATCCTGCCTCCGAGCTCTATCTCACCGACATGGCCGGAGTCCTCCGCAAGCAAGGGGAGCGCGTCGTCGCCGTCCAGGCCAAAGATGCCGCGGAAGTCCTCGGTGCGAACACCATCGCCGAACTCGTCGCCCTTGACGCAACCATGCGCATGACCACAGCGCAGCGGCTCATGGCCGCCGGTGTCACCATTTACCGGCCCGAAACCTGCGTCATCGACGCCGAAGTCGAAGTCGCCGCGGACGCCATCATCGAGCCCTTCGTGCAACTGCTCGGGAAGACCCGGGTCGGCGCCGATACAACCATTCGGTCCTACTCTGTACTGGAGAACTGCACGGTGGGCGAGCAAGTCATCATCCGCCAAAGCTGCGTCCTGGTCGACAGCTCTATCGCCAGCGGTGCCGACATCGGTCCCTTCGCCCGTATGCGCCCCGGATGCGAGATCGGCGAGAACGTCCACATCGGCAACTTCGTCGAAGTCAAAAAGTCGAAACTCCACGCCGGCGTCAAAGCGGGGCATCTGGCATACCTCGGCGACTCCGAGATCGGCGCCAGGACGAACATTGGTGCTGGGGTCATTACCTGCAACTACGACGGGGCTCAGAAACACAAAACGCAGATAGGCAAGGGCGTCTTCGTGGGCAGCGACTCCACCCTGGTGGCTCCAGTAACCATCGAGGATGGCTCCTACATCGGCGCCGGTTCCTGCATCACCAAAAACGTCCCCGCCGGATCTCTCGCCGTCGGCCGCGCCCGGCAGATCACCAAGGAGGGCTGGGCCGATGCCCGGCGTGCTCGCCAGAGTGACCAGGCTCTCAAGGACGGAGGACGCAGTGGATGAAATCCGCCCGGAGTCCATACGACTTTTGTGTGGTGTGTTTTTGATCGAAGTCGCTGATTTAATCGATTGAATAGTTTGATGCGCCACGTGGAAAGGCTTGCGTACGGGCACCCGGTGGCGTAATTTCGTCATACATCATGTATTAGAAGGCGGCAGGTACGGCAGGTGATAAAGGACCGGCCATGTCCGCCCAGCGGTATCAAGTTCCTGTTCCTCGTTTTGGTTCTCCCGTATCTGTGTGCGAGTACCGATGATCTGGCGGTAGCCGGAGCACTGCCAACTCACTGGGCCCGAAGTCTTTGAGGGTGTTTCCTCTGCTGGGCTGGACCAGGGCCGGTTGGAACCGTGGGATTGCAATGGGACCCGTATTGCGTCTGGCCAGTCCGAGTGAAACGACTCTCGCGATGCATGCGCACGCCAACCCGAACGACCATGTCGCCGCCCGCTCACGCAGGCCTGCGCGGATCCTTGTGGTCGACGACGAGTCGCCAGTCCGTTCCATGATCGGTGCGACCCTCCAGCGCCAGGGATACGAGGTGCAGCAGGCTGTCAGTGGAACCCAGGCCATCGAAATGCTGGGGAAAGGCCTCTTCGACCTCGTACTGACAGATATCGTCATGGAAGACGGCAATGGGATCGCTCTGCTGGAGCGTATTCGGGTGGATCAGCCACACCTCCCCGTCGTCATGGTCAGCGCCATCCACGACATCAGCGTTGCCATCGACTCCATGCGCCGTGGCGCCTACGACTACCTCCTCAAGCCATTCGAGCGCGAGCATTTGGTCGCCACCGTTCAGCGCGCGCTCGATCACCGCCAGGCCTTGCAGGAGAGCCACAACTACCAGCAGAACCTCGAGCAGGTGGTCCGGGCTCGTACCGAGATGCTTCGCCAGGCCATGGAAGACCTGGAGCACTCCTACGATGTCACCCTCGAGGCCTTGGGCGACGCGCTCGACCTGAAAGATTCAGAGACCGAGGGACACTCCAAACGCGTCACCGCCTACACCATCGCTCTGGCCCGCGCCATGGGCATCTCTCCAGTCGACATCAAGATCATCGCGCGCGGCGCCTTTCTCCACGACATTGGCAAGATGGCTATCCCCGATGAGATCCTGCGCAAGCCCGGCAAGCTCACCAGCGATGAAGAGCAGATCATGCAGGACCACTGCACGCGCGGCTACCACATCCTGCGCAAGATCCCTTTTCTCAGCGAGGCGGCAGCCATCGTCTACACCCACCAGGAACACTTCGACGGCAACGGCTATCCCAGCCGCCTGCGTGGCAATGAGATTCCCATCGGCGCCCGCATCTTCGCTGTTGCCGACGCCATGGACGCCATCACCAGCGACCGGCCCTACCGCAAGGCCAAGAGCTTCGACGAAGCGCGCCAGGAGATTCTGCGCTGCTCCGGGACCCAATTCGATCCCAATGTAGTCGAAGTCTTCCTCAAGATTCCCAACGAGCTGTGGCACGAGCTGCGCGCCGAGATCAACGGCGAAAACCGCCACTTCTCCACTTTCGACTTCTCCGGCGCCCCCGCTACCCAAACCGAGTAAAGGATCTGTCCGCGCCCCGGACTCCAATCGCAGGTCAGGCGCAGTCGCCAAGTCGCGGCCTGTCGATCTTACGGCTTGTCGTTTGATCCGGATAACGTACCCGGCGCCTGGTGGCTCAACCGCTCCATCAGCAGCGCGTTGCGCTTCGCCTGGGGTGCGAGGGAGTCGAGATATCCCTTCTCGCCCTCGGCATGATAGCCCTCTCCCAACATTCCTACGCCGACCAATCCAGCCACGAAGGGTGCCGCGAAGGCGATATCGCCGGCGCCGCGTGTCATCACGCCGCTCTCTGCCACCGGCCCCAAACCGAGTGCTACGCTGATCTCACTCCACTGCCGCATCAGCTCCCGGCCAGCCGGAGTCGCGGCCATGGCTGGATAGCTTTCGTCGAAGCCAATCTTCGCGTCGGTCTGCGGCAGGTGCGCAGCAACAATTGCGCGCATCTTGGCTTCCACGCGCACAGTCTGCTCGTTATCGAGAGTGCGAATATCGCCGGAAGCTAAAGCCGACGCCGCAATAACGTTGGATTTCCCCGTGGCCGAGCCGCCCGTGGCCTCGGGGTTGACCTCAGCCGTTGCGCCACCCAGGATCAAGCCCGGACTGAAGGTGAGACCCTCCTCCGGTAGCTCGCGGCGAAAGGCATCGAGAATCCGCGTCATCTCGTAGATCGCTCCGTACCCCAGCCGTGGACCGAAGATTTGCGACGAGTGCCCGCTCAAGCCGCCCGTCTCGATGTGCCACGTCGTCGAGCTGCGCCGTCCGACGCTCACCGTATCCTGCCCGTTCAAACGTGCGCTGGGCTCAAATTCGAGAGCCACGTCGCTGTGTTTCGCAGCGTCGATCATGTCCCGGCGGGCCGCTTCAAGGGGAGCGCCGGTACGCTCCTCGTCGCCGCTCAGCACAATGCGAATCTCTGCATGGTCAAGAGCGCCTGCCTCTTTCATAGCTGTCAGTGCCGACAGCATGATCACCAGCCCACCCTTCATGTCGGCGATGCCGGGCCCTGTCGCTACCTTGCCCTCCGTGCCCGGAACGACGGCATATCTCTGAAACGAGCTCGACGGCTCAAACACCGTGTCCATATGCCCGATCAACAGCATGCGCTTGCCGCAGTGGCCATTGCCTTGCGGACAAAGATGCTCCGCAACCAGATCGCCCGCGCGTGCTGTCACCGATTGCATCGGAACCCATCGCACTTTGAATCCCAACGCCTCGAACTTGGGCGCCAGCACATCCTTCACCGCTTCCACGCCCGCAAGATGCATCGTGCCGCTGTTGATATCGACAAGTTGCTTTAGAAGCTCCTGGTCGCTCGCTACATGAGCATCGATCGCCATCGCCATCTTTTGTTCGACAGCAGACAGCACCTGGGATTCCTGAGCAGTCTGACCCTCCGCCCACGAGATCGTGCAAGCCAGCATGGAAATCGCTGCCCACTGCAAGGCCAATCGGCAAGGTTGATCAAATAGAGTGGATCGCATGGAGGGATTCTAAAGCCTTGCTTCCATTCGCAGGCTTGGCATCGCAGATTGCCGCGACTGATCGCTGCCGAGCGGCGGCGATCCTTGACTGGCGGACTTCGGTCTCCGCACTTCGTCTCCGCCAAAACTCTTTGCCTTGCGCTGACCTGTCTGCTTTCCGGCTACCAGGAAAGAGCGGCCGGAAGAAACTCGGCAAAGAGATCGTCGTAGTACGGCTTCAGCTCTTTCACGCTCGGCTTGGCGTGCCCCTTGGAATACAGGTCGTACTGATTAAACTTCAGCACCCACTCCAGCATCGACCGATCTTTGTCGTTGCACAGATGGTCGTACGCGCCGTGCCTGTGCCAGGGATAGAACGAGTGGAAGCGCAGCATATAAAGCGCTTCATCGCGCAGGTACGGCTTCATCACCTCGGCAATATATCCATCATGTCCGAACGACATGTGGACATTCTCCAGCCCGCAATTCGGCTCGTAGATTCCGTACCTGGTCTGGTACTCGGGGACATTGCGGTCGGGATTCGCCGCGAAGTACTCAGTGAACACGATGTCCGGGGACCACGCGCATCCCACCGGAAATGTGTCGCCCACCACGCCCCACTGTGGCTCGCCGTAAAGGCAGAGACACTTGCCCAGATCGTGAAGAAACCCAACCAGCACCATCCATCGTGGATGCCCATCGGCTCGGATCGCCTCTGACGTCTGCAGCAGGTGCTCGATCTGCGTCAGATCCGTGTCCGGATCGCTGTCATCCACGAGCGTATTCAGAAACTCCGCCGCTTCCCAAACCGTCTTCTTCCCCTTCTGCAGGCCGAAGTACTGCTTCTCCTTGCCCAACACATAATCGACTGTCTGATGCGTGTGGTTCAGCCGGTAAAACTCCGCGACACCCGGGTTGGCCGCGGCGTCATACTGCCGGAACTGTTCCTTGGATTTTCCTTCCTTGTACCGGCCTTCGAGAAAGTCGTCCCACTCTTCGAGGTCCTGGAGAGGGGCATTTGTCTGCGGGGAAGCTGTGCTCATGTCGTCTCCTGCAACGGACGTTCGCTGTACCGCTAGAGTATAGCCCGATCTCTGACGCGTCCGCCCGAGGAATCGCCGACCTGGACCCGCTTGACGCCGAGCCCCTGATCGCACTCGCCCTGCTTAGTCGTTCTTCTCCTTTGGGGTTCGATATGCCATCACGTTGGTCGGGGAGACCATCGTGAGACGCTCCATCTCATGCTGTAACCATCGCTTAGGTTCGAACCGGCCATTGCTCGCGACATACGTGCCGATCGACTCCAGGCGAAAACGTAGGACGTATGAGTCAAAAGAGCGCCGAACCACGCGGCCACAGGCGCGACATAGCAAGATCTGGTCTCCCTCCTGCATCTTCGCAGCGGCCAGTATCAGGGGCGTCAGCTTCAACTCCGAGGAACTCACGCGGCGAAGACCCTCGCCATCTCCAGACGCACAACCGGAAGGGCATTCATCCTTCATCTCAAGCGCTCCTTGCATTCGGGTTGCCGTCTCGTGAGGCAAGTGCATTTCGCCGCGACTGGATCCGGGCGAGTCCGTCGCCGGTGGCCGTGATCGAGCGCTGGGAGAAAGAGGGCGAATCCCGGCGCCCGCTCCACCGGTGAGCCTTGCAGATTCAACGACGGACAAAGCATCCTGCACTACCCTCGGAGCTAATCACCTGACCTGCGATCGGTGATGTCTGCGGCAACGGTTTGATACGCTCGCGCACTCTGGTGCCGGGGGAGGATAGATGCTCACGCCAACCAGTTCCGTCACAGGTGTATGATGTGGCTCTGCACTCCAGCCAACAAAGGGACATGTCGTGTCGCATGAGTGACAAATGGGGTCAAATGCGCAACGCATAGATATATATGAGTTTATCGCGCATAAATCCTTCTGAAATGGCTCCAGCTGACCGTGGCGCCCGCCTTGTTGGATGGAAAGATATCGCTGCGTACCTCGGCAAAACCGACCGAACCGTCAAGCGGTGGGGAAGAGATCGCGGGTTGCCGGTCCACCGCGTGCCGGGAACTGCGAAAACTTCGGTTTATGCCTACGCCGACGAAGTCGATCGCTGGCTCGAATCCGCTCGTGTTGTGGAACAAGAAGAGAGGCAGTCCAAAGAGAGCCAGCCTTCTCCGCTCATCCCGGAGCCTGCGCTGCAGCACGCGCCGGCCGATCTCAGGCCGCCAGCTCATCCAAAGTCGCGTCTGCTGAGAAAGGGTCTGCTTGTCGGTCTCGTCCTTTTTCTTGTAGCTGTCTCTCTCGACGTGGCAATTCGGTTGCGGGCTGTACCCCTTGCCAGTCAATTGCGCAGTCTTCTGGCCGGCCGTCTGGATCATCCCATTGCCCATCTTGCCGTTCCAGAGGCTGAGAAGCGCCTGGCCGACGATTTCTATCTGCGTGGCCGATACGAGTGGAATCAGCGAACGCCCGATAGTCTCCATCGTGCCCTCGATCTGTTCACCCAATCCATCGTTCACGATCCTGGCGACGCCCGTGCTTACGCAGGTCTGGCAGATACCTATGACCTTCTGCGTGAGTATTCGACCGAGGCCGACGCCGACGTTTTTCCTCGTGCGATTGCGGCAGCGAAAAAAGCTGTGGCCCTCGATGATTCGCTCGCCGAGGCACATCGCGCCCTGGCCTTCGCGGAGATGTATGGGGACTGGAACTTTCCGGGTGCAGAAACCGAATTCCGGCGTGCCATCGAACTCGACCCCCGAGACCCGCAGGCACGTCGTTGGTACGCAAACGCCATGGCTCTCGCCGGCCGATTTCCCGAGGCTCTGGCGCAAATGAATAAGGCGCAAGAGCTGGACCCGTCCTCGCGCGCCACGCTAGCAGACAAAGGCTGGATGCTCTTCAACGCCGGGCGGGCCCAGGAGGGGATCGGCCTGCTGAAAGAAGTAGAACGATCGGCTCCGGAATTCCGTTCCCCACACTACTACCTGATGGAAGCCGACCTCGATCTTCGCAATTTCCCGTCCTTCCTCTCCGAAGGCCAGCTTGCCGCACAAACAGTCGGCGATGCACCTCTCGGCGAGATCGTCGCAGCGGCGAAGTTGGGCTATCAACGGGCCGGAGGTCGCGGCTTATTGCAGGCCCTCTACGCAAAGGAGAAGTTCTATTACGCTGCCGGACAAGTGCATGCCGCTCTCCTTGCCAAGACCTGCGTGCTGATGGGGAGAAAGCAGGAAGCCCTTGATCTCCTGGAGGATGCCTACCGGCATCACGATGTCGACGCACTTACATTGCTGTCCGATCCCGATCTGTTGACGATCAAGAGCGACCCGCAGTATCAAGCCCTGGTTCGCAAGATTAACTACCCGCTCTTTCCAGCAACAGCCAAGGGCTAGTCCCTCGCCCTCAGCCCGTTTTTCGGAGCGGGTAGAGACCGGATGCCCCATCCAGGCTCTGCCTGGGCGGGAAGCACGAACCCAAACCGGCCTCACTCTCCCGCAGGCAGAGCACGCAATTCGCCCGAGGTGAAACGCACCTCGACCTTATGGCTGCTGATGCGGCCTAACTTAAATCGGTAGAGTAATTTAGCCACAACCAACTCATTTGAAGGGGGTTATTGTAAGTTATTGATCCTGTGAGTCAAATAAAATGAGACATTTGCCAAAAAGAGCGGTGGGAGGAGGGTTCCTTGTCTCCCGTCGAACAGATATACCACTTTCGTCGACTTGCGCGTCTGCGAGCTTATCGAGAATCCGAGACCATCGTCCCGATGACCCCGAGCGCAGATCTTGAGAAGAGTCTGCGCTCGTCGTTCAAGCACGATTCAACGGACACATCGGTCTCCAACAGAGGAGGGTGACGGCAGCCCGCTAGTCCTTCGGCCCGCCTTTGGCATAGTCCACGCGCACCGTCAGGATCTCGTAGGGGTGGATCGGCGCCTTGACCACATCTCCGGCAACTTCTAGCGGATCGCCCTCCGGCTTCTCCATCATGTTGGTGACCGTGGCTCCGGTCGCGCCCGGCGGCACGCGGAACTCGGCGATCGACTGCTTGCCGGCCCACTCATAGGCGCGGAACACGAGGCCCTTCGCATCCTCGGCCTTCTTGACCGCGGTCAGAACCACGTTCTCCGGCGTGACCGAAGCAAACGAGTGCTCGGCCGGCAGCGATCCCGGATGCGCTGTGGTGACGACCGCCGTCAGCGGGTAGTTGTACTCGAAGCCGCGGCGGACCGTCATCGCATCCTTCCATGTGCCCGCATGTGGATAGAGTGCGTAGTGGAAGTGATGATGGCCGCGGTCGGCATCGGGATCGGGCCACGTCGGCGAGCGCAGGAGTGTGAGCCGCAGCAGGTTGCCGACGGCATCGTAGCCGAACTTCGACTCGTTAATGATGCTCAGCCCGTGCTGGCCGTTTCCAAGATCGGCCCAGTACTGCGCCGGCACTTCGAACTGCGCTTTTTCCCACGAGTTATTCCGCGTGGTTGTGCGGTTGATCGTGCCGTAAGGAATATCGTAGGTCGCAAATGGGCTCGTCGCCGAGACCGGGAACGCAGCCTTGAGCAGCACGTGCGTTTCGTGCCAGTCAATGTCGTTGTCGACGACGACAGAGCTGCCATCGGCCGCGAGACTGAAGGTTTGCACGAACTTCGAATTCTGCCAGTGGCGCGTCACGCGAATGCTTGGCTCAGCGGTCTTCAGCAACTCCACCGAATCCGCGCTATCGATCGTCATTGGGGGAACGTCGAGCGTGCCGGGATCGATGTTCCACGCGTCGTAGTCCTTCGGCGTGTCCTTGAAGAACTGCAGCTGATCGCCGCAGGCGCCTTTGCCCAGTGTCTCAAAGCCCGTCTTCTTGTCGGCGAGGCTCGTGATGCATCCGGCTTGTTTGTCGATCGTAACGCGCAGAAGGTCGCTCTCGAGTGAAATGAAGCTTCCATCTTGCTTTGCCGCGACATCGCTCTCGCCCGCGAGGCTCTTTGCGCTTCCGCTGCCAAGCCGCACGATCTTGTAGCCGAGCGCAGGCACGTGCAGCACGTGCAGACGGACATCGGATGCTCCGGTCTGCGGATCGGTCTTCGTCTCGATGATCTGCGCGCCTGTTGCGGACGTAATCGGCTTGCCGGTGTCGACGTGAACCCTGATCTCACCTGAGCGCTCCCAGCCGAGCGGGTTGAACGCGAGCACCGGAATTCCTTCGCCGGCCGTGTTCACGTGCTCGGCAACCGTTGCGAGCGCACCCGACGAGATCTCGTTCGTTGACCAGTGGACGACGTCGTAATCCTTCTGCGCGTCCTTATAAATGATGCCGATGCCCGAGCCGGCAGCGAGATCGTGGAACTGGTTGAAGAGAACTTTTTTCCAGTCCTCCGTCAGCTCATGTGCGGGATACTTGTCGCCATCAAGCCAAGCTAACGACGCCCATTTCTCGGCGTCCAGCGTCCAGATCGACGACTCGCGCATGTTGCGTTTGTGATTGGCCTGCGTGGTCATCACGCCACGGTGATATTCGAAGTAGAGCTCGCTCTTCCACGTGGGAATAGCGACTTTGCCTGCGACCGCAGCAGGCGCGGTGTATCCCTTGGCGATGGACTGGTAGTTCCACTCTGGACTCTCGGCAGCGACGCTTTTCTCGATGCGAGAGAAGTACTCCTGCGCCGTTCCGAAGGGCATCATGGGAATGACATGCGGCGGCACAGAAGGCTCAGACCAGTGCATGCCCTGGTCGAGAATCGCGCGGGTCGGACCGCCGCCGTGATCGCCGATGCCGTAGAGGTCCATCATGTCGGTCATGCCGGTGGCACGCGTGCGCGCCGTCGCCAGATCCTCCGAGAGCCGAACGGGGTTCAGGTTGTTGTTGGCGTAGTCATGCGGGAAGTACGCCAGAACCTTTGACCCGTCGGGCGACTCCCACCAGAAGAGCTTGAAGGGCAGCTGATTTGTGTCGTTCCACGTCATCTTCTGCGTGACGAAGTAGTCGACGCCGGACTTTTTGTAGATTTGCGGTAGTTGCCACGTATATCCGAAAGAATCGGGGTTCCAGCCGATGCGCACATCGACGCCGTAGGCTTGCTGGTACCAGCGCTTGCCAACGAGCAGTTGGCGGACAAGCGATTCGCCGTCAGGCATGTTCAGGTCGGGCTCGACCCACATGCCGCCGACCACTTCCCAGCGGCCTTCTTTGATGCGCTGCGCGATCTCGGCATTCAGATCGGGATACTTCTGCGCCATCCATTCGTTGTACTGCGCGGCGGATTGAGTGTAGGTGTACTGCGGATACTCGTACATGAGCTGCAGCGCAGTACCGAAGGTTCGCTTTACTACGTCGACCGTTTCTGTCCAGGGCCAGAGCCACGCGGCGTCAATGTGCGAGTTGCCGGTGAGGTGGAAGGTCGCGGCTTGCAGCAATGGTTTGAGGGCTTCGAGCTTCTGATGCGCCGCGCGCAGACTGGCATCGAATCTGGTTTGCGCCTCCTGGCGGCCTTCGAGAGCTGCGCCGGAGTCGAGCGCAGATAGATCCACAGCGCGAATGGCGTCGTTCAACGTGGCCATCTGGCTGGGGTCGTTCGGGGCAAGCGAAGGAACCAGCAGCGCGGCGGAGAGAAACTCGAGACGCAGATCTTCAGGATTCGGCCGGCTCTCCGGGAATTCAATGCGCAATGTTGCGCCACGGAAGCTCTTCTTGTCGACCGTGCGGAGCAACTTGATGGCTACGGTGATCTTGTCGCCCGGGCGGGCATCGTCGAAGAGGATGATCGGCTCGAGATCGTCGCCCAGCGCAACGCGGCGACCGTTGAAATAGAGAATCTCGGGCATCGGGCCGTTGGCTTCGGCGTGGAACTGGAACCAGATGCGCGAGCCGGTCAGATCGTAGCCGCTGAGCGTTTCAGGAACGGTGTAGGTTTGGCGAAACCACACAGCGTCGTTGGGGGCCTGGTTGCCCGGCGCGACAGGTTGCCACGAGGATTCGTCGAGCTTGGGGGCTTCCCCGTGGGCCAGATCTCCCGAGTGCATCTTCCAGGTACCGTCGGGCAGTTTGGAGAGAGCAGAAAGGCGGGCGATCACCGACTGTGCCTCTGGCTTGAGGTTTGTGGCGATCTTCGCCGCCAGGTCAGCGGATTGCGCCTGGGCGCGGCATGTAAAGAGTTGGGCGCCAAGAACGACAGAAAGGGCAAGAGCAGACACCAAGGCAAAATGGCTGCGCAACGTTTTCATGGCGGAACGCATAGCGGTTCTTCTCCCCGAAGCATCTTAAGACATCAGGCTGCCAGGAGCATTGTGCGCGGTGCAATTTGCCTGTCATGGCTGGCGCGGAACGAAGAACTCCAGCCGTCGCGGGCTCTCTCAGACCCAGCCACCGTCGACGATATAACTCTGGTTCGTGATGGCACTGGAATCGTCCGCAGCGAGAAACAAAACCAGCCGAGCTACGTCCTCCGGCAGGACGTCGCGCTTCAGGGCCTGGCGAGCCATGATTTCGGCCTTGTACTCGGGTGTGTAGACCAGCCGCTTCTGCTTTTCGGTGACGATGGCGCCGGGTAGAACCGCGTTCACGCGGATGTTGGATGGGCCAAGCTCATGCGCCAGCGTGCGTGTGAGGCCGACGATCGCCGCTTTGGCGGCGATGTAGACGGGGACACCGGTTGACGGAATCATCCACGAAATGGACGACATATTGATGATTGATCCGCGCTGTTGAGCGCGCATGGCGGGCAGGGCAGCCTGGATGCAGAAAAAATAATGCCGCAAGTTGACCGCGATCGAGTGGTCCCAATATTCAGGCGTGACTTGCTCGATGGAGTGGCGCTGGTCGTTCCCGGCATTGTTGACCAGGACGTCGAGGCCGCTGAACCCTGCCAGAACCTCCTCGACGGCCGTCTGCAACGCACCCGCGTCGGTCAGGTCGCAGCGGACGAAGAACGGGACCGGACAGCCCTCTGCGGTGAGCGACTCAACCAGAGCGCGGGCAGGCTCGTGTTGGATATCGAAGAAGGCGACCCGCGAGCCTTGGCGTGCAAAGTGCTGGACGAGAGTTTCACCGATACCCGTCGCGCCGCCGGTGACGAGAACGGCCCTTCCCCGCAGGCTGGGGTAACTCGCAAACGTTGCGTCGGGTTGGGGTTGAATCGGGTCGGAGGGCATAACGCGTCAGAGTCGCAGCAAGTATAGAGCGTGTCTGGAAGCCTTGCAGATTGCTAGGGTTGGAGTAGTATCAAAATGCGGTATTGCGTCCCCGTTCAGACTTAGAAACGCGCCATACTGGTAATGGCCGGATTCTTCCTCGTTGTCCGCTCCGGCAACTTGACTTGCACGGATTCTGTGGATTGAGCCGACAAATCGATTATTTTCATAGCGGGCCTGTCCGTGGCTCGACCAATTAGAACAGGACCACGGGGCACCCACCGCACGCCAGTCAGACTGACCGGTGTGTGCAATGACGGCATGAGCCCAAATTGGGCTCCCACAAGAAAAGATTGAGACAAGCACGCGCATAGGGGGAACTAATGTCGGAAACAGCTCGCTATCCCGGAATCCGGGTCACCGCGAACGGCAATCAGCTGGTCAGCTACCACACCGAGACGCGCATTGCCGATGCCGGGGTGTTCTATCCGATTACGCCCTCGACGGAGGGCGGCGAGCTCTTTCAACAGGCCTACGCCGAAGGACACCTGAACGTCTTCGGCGGCAATACGATTGCCATTGAAACCGAAGGCGAACACGCCGCCCAGGGCGGAGCGATTGCCCACTCGGTGTGCGGCAAGCGCGTGGTCAACTTCACCTCCGGGCAGGGTGTGGTCTATGGCGTGGAACAGTATTATCACGCGCCGGGCAAGGGATCGACGATGGTGCTGGAGGTGGGCGCTCGCGCCCTGACCAAGCATGCGCTGAATGTCCATTGCGGCCATGACGACATTTACGGTGCGCTGGATACAGGTTGGATCATGCTGTTCGGCAAGGATGCGCAGCAGGCCGCCGACCAGGCGCTGATTTTGCGCCGCGTGACCGAGCTGAGCCTCACGCCGGGCATGAATATCATGGACGGCTTTCTGACCAGCCACCTGGAGCGCACCTTCTACAAGCATGAGTCGGAGCTGATCCGCGAATATCTTGGCGCACCGGATGACGTGATCGATTGTCCCACCGAGGCGCAGCGGGTGTTGTTTGGACCGACGCGCCGTCGCGTGCCGAAAATGATGGACCTGACCAACCCGATCCTGCTGGGGCCTGTCCAGAACCAGGAACACTATATGAATGGCGTTGTAGCGCGCAGGAACAACTTCGCCGAGCCCATTCTTGAGTTCCTCGAAGAGGCGTACAAGAAGTTTGCCGGGCTGACCGGTCGTTCCTACGGGTTGGTGAGCCAGTACAAGTGCGACGATACCGACACGGTGTTTGTATCGCTGGGTTCGGCGGCCGAAAACATCGAAGCGGCGGTCGACTATCTGCGCGCGACGCGCGGCGTGAAGGTCGGGTCGATTCATGTCAACGTGATTCGTCCGTTCCCCGAGGCTGCAATCGTTGCGGCTCTGAAGGGCAAGAAGAACGTCATCATCCTCGAGCGCACCGACGAAGCGCTGGCCGGCGACAATCCGTTGGGCCGCGACATTCGCACTGCGCTGTCGAAGGCCGTGCGGTACGAAGGCCATCCGGCGGCTGAAGGCCTGCCCGCGATCTCGCCGAGCGAGTTGCCGCAAATTATCAGCGGAACCTATGGGCTTGGCTCGCGCGACTTCCGTCCCGAGCACATCATCGGCGCCTACGAGTACGCCACCGCGGGCCGCGCGCGCAAAGACGGGAAAACTCTCGGAGATGGCGCGAACTTCATCGTGCTGGGTATCGATCATCCTTACTCGGTCGTCGGCGATGAATCACCATCGCTTCTGCCCGAGGGCGCCGTGGCGGTTCGTTTCCACTCGATTGGCGGATGGGGAGCGATCACGACCGGAAAGAATCTGGGTGCGATTCTGGGCGACTTGAACGACCTGCTTTTCGAGCGTGACGGGCAGGTCGACGACAAAGGCAATCCGAAGGAAGTGATTCACGTCTCCGCCAATCCAAAGTATGGATCGGAGAAGAAGGGCGCCCCGACCAGCTACTTCATGGTGGCAGCGAAGGACCGTATTCGCGTGAACTGCGATCTGCGCCACGTGACCACCGTGCTCTGCTGCGATCCCAAGGCGTTTACGCACACCAATCCGCTGGACGGCATTCAGGAAGGCGGAAGCCTGGTGTGGGAGTCCGATGCCGAGGGCGAGCGCGCATGGGAGAACCTGCCGTCGTGGGCCCGCAAGCAGATTATCGAAAAGAACATTCGCGTCTTCACGCTGCCTGGGTTTGCAATTGCCCGCAAGGCGACGGATCGTGGTGATCTGCAGTTGCGCATGCAGGGCAACGCGTTCCTCGGCGCATTCTTCGCGGTGAGCACGCTGCTCAAGGAGTTCGGCATCACGCAGGAGCAATTCCGCGAAGTGGTGCACAAGCAGTACGTGAAGAAGTTCGGCAAACTGGGCGATGCGGTTGTCCAGTCGAACATGGAAGTCATGATCCAGGGCTTTGAGCAGGTGAAGGAGATCAAGATCGGCGAGCTGGCGGCACCGGATCGCTCTTCGCTGCGCGGCGTAGCTCTGCTGCCGATCCTCGAGGCAGTTCCCGAGTACGCTGCTGCCGGCTCCTGCGATTCGGGTGGCTGCCGCTCGCACGCCACTCCTGAGGGACAGGGACCGCGCACGCCGGTCAGCTCGATTGCAACCTTCGACGCGGAGTTCCGCTCGCACTACGGATATAACCAGCCGGCCACGCCGCTCTCGGCGATGGGCGTGATTGCCGCGGCCACCGGCGACACCGCTTCCAAGTACGTGGCGCGTCGCGAAACCCCGCTCTACATTGCAGAGAACTGCACACAGTGCATGGAGTGCATCTCGGTCTGTCCGGATACGGCACTCCCCAACACCTCTCAGGACCTGAGCACCATTCTCACCATGGCCGTCTCGCGTTATGTCGGCGACCAGGGTGAGCGCGCCAAGATGCTGGCCAAGGTACCGGAGATCGAGAAGCAGACCCGTGCGCGTATGCTCGCGGAGATGAAGAGCGGGACGCCGCTGCCGAAGATTATTCGCGAGGTAACCGAAGCGGTGGACGGATTCTCGTCGGCGGCGAAGGCCCAATTCTATAACATCATCGATAAGGTGCCGATGGCGTATCAGAAGACCAACGCCATCTTTTCGTCGCCGGAGCGCAAGGCGCCGGGCACGGGCGGCGTCTTCTCGATCTTTGTGTCGGACCTTTGCAAGGGCTGCGCGGCTTGCGTGACGGCTTGCGGCGATCACCAGGCGCTGAAGATGGTGCAGGAGACCGAGGAGGTCAACGCCGAGCACGAGTCCGGCACGGCCTTCCTGGATCTTCTGCCTGACACGTCGCAGAAGTACCTGGGCCTGTTCAGCGCGGCCAATCCGGCCGATTCAAAGACGGCGACGCTGCGCAACATGTTGATGGTGCGCACCAACTACGACGCACTCGTCTCGGGCGACGGCGCCTGTGCCGGCTGCGGCGAAAAGAGCGTGCTCCGGTCGATCGCAGCAGTGACCGAGGCCTACATGCGGCCGGTCTACCACGCCAAGAGCGATCGCTTCGTGGCCAAGGCCGGCCAACTCGAGAAGCACGGTGTTGGACGGCTCGAGGCTCTCAAGCAGCGTAGCGAATCCGAGTACAAGCTGCTGCGGCAGACCGTGGCGCACCTCATCCTCGGCCTGGGTGGCGAGGACGATGCCGACACCGTGGCGCGTATCAGGGCCTACGAAGAGAAGAACGGGCCGATCACCGATGCGCAGATGGTGGAAGCCATCGCCGCGGTGCTGCTCACCGAGGCTTTTAACCACAAGAGCCTGCAACCGGTGGACGGACGCCTTGCCAACGGCATGAGCGTGATGGCGATGGCCGCGCACACGGGCTGCAATACCGTGTACGGTTCGACCGCTCCCAACAACCCGCATCCCTATCCGTGGATGAACTCGCTGTTCCAGGACGGCATCACCGTGGGATGGCTGATGGGCGAAAGCTTCATCGTTGACCATGCAAGGCGTTCGGTCCTGCCGGAGCGCGTTACCGACATCCTTCTTGGCCGCGACGAGAACGTGATCAGCGATCGCGAGTACTACGAGTTCACGCACTTCACTGATGCGTTGATGACCGACCAGGAGATCGTCGAACTGCCCAAGGTCTGGGTCGTCGGCGGCGACGGCGGCATGGGCGACATCGGCTACCAGAATATGTCGAAGGTGATTCTGCAGAACCGGCCCAACGTGAAGGCACTGATGCTCGACACGCAGGTCTACTCGAACACCGGCGGTCAGAACTCCGATTCGACCCCGATGCTGGGCGGCAACGACATGAACGTCTTCGGCGTCGCTACACAGGGCAAGAACACCGAGAAGAAGACCGTCGCCGAGACCTTCCTCGCCGGACACGGTTCGCCGTTCGTCGCACAGGTCTCGATGGCCAACGCGCCCAAGCTTTACCGGGCGATTCTCGATGGCCTCGAATATCGCGGCACCATGTTCCTGCAAGCCTTCACCACCTGCCAGCCGGAGCACGGGGTGCCCGACGACATGGCTCTGCACCAGGCGCAGCGCGTCCGGGATTCACGTGGTGTTCCCGAATTTGTGTTTGATCCGCGCAAAGGCGAGAGCTACCAGGAGTCGCTCGACGTCAAGGGCAATCCATCGCCCGAGCTCGACTGGTACGAGACCAAGATCAAGTCGACCGGCGAGACCATGCGCTACACCGTGGCGCACTGGTGCACGACGGAAGCGCGCTTCCGCAACCACCTGAAGAAGATCAAGCCCGAGCAGGCGGAGAAGCTGATCTCCCTCGACAACATGCTGGTGCGCATCACGCAGCAGGATGTTGTTTACCGGCGCTATCTCAACCCCTCGCACCGCGCCTTTATTCCCGACTTCGGCGTGTACATCAAGTATGAGGACAACGGTAAGATCGAGTACCGTGCCCTTTCGCGCCAGCTGGTCATGTTCTGCGTCGAGCGCCGCAAGGCATGGCGCATGCTGCAGTCCAAGGCTGGCATCGTGAACAAGGAGTATGCAGCGCAGAAGGCTGTGCTGGCCGATGTCGATACAGGCAAGATCACGCAGGCCGATCTGTTTGCACGCGGCCACGAGTTGGTGCGCGAGAAACTGACAGGAGCTCCGGCACAGGTTCCGGTCGGCGCCAGCGCGTAACTGAGAGCGCAGTAGGACAGCAAAGGCCGACCTCGCGGTCCGCCTTTGCTGTCTCAGCAGAAGATCGGCCGGTCTTTACCGTCTTAGGGCTACGTACTTCCGTCCTTCGTAGAACCGGAAGCCGCCCGCAGGGTCAGCCGTCACCTGCAACGGTACCGGGCGCTTGATCTCCGAATCGCTCGATGAGCTGACGGTCAACACGTCGTGCGCGCCTACATCCGTCACGACAAACTTGTCACCGGGCACAAACCCTACACCATACACACCTGCGGGAAGGTTCTGGCCGCCGATCTTCAACGGCACTTCGGCGATGAAGTAGGCCTGATACTTCGATGCCACGTCACTGGAGTAGCCACTGGTGTCGACCAATGTCGCGAGCACATAGTAGCCATCGGCGAACTTGACGCCGCCCGAGTTGCGCAACTGGGTGGGCGCCGACTGGGCCTTGTAGTAGACGGCGGCGGGCAGGAGCTTTTGCGTATCCGCTGGCTTGAGAAGGGTGTCGCCGCCTTGCGCCAGGGTGAGAAGCGGGGATAGGAGGACTGCAACTGCGAGAGCCGCGACCGCGGCGAGCCTGCTGATTCCTTGCACGTTCATAAGAGGATCTCCAATTTCTAGCTGCGACCGGAGTATAACGCACCGCACTTCAAGGGAGGCTGCGCCACAGGGCGATAGAAGGCCAGATCAACACGGGTTCCGCTATAATCGGCCCCATGGCGACGTTGGTTCCAGAGCTTGACCAGGCCGAGTTGAAGTTGCACATACTCGAAGATCGCCTGCGCGCGCTGGGCAGTGTCATGGTCGCCTATTCGGGTGGCGTGGACTCGGCATTCCTTGCAGCAACGGCACATCGGGTGCTCGGCGACCGGATGTTAGCTGTGCTGGCCGATTCGCCCAGCTTGGCGCGGCGCGACATGGAGCAGGCGCGTGCCTTTGCCCAATCAATCGCCATGCCGCTCCGCGTAATCGAGACCGGCGAGCTCGATAAGCCCGAGTACCAGCGCAACGATGCCAACCGCTGCTTCCACTGCAAGACAGAACTGTTCGAAGGAATGAAGGTTTTGGGCGCGAAGCTTGGCTTTGCGAACATCGCCTATGGCATGAACGCCGACGACACGCGAGACTTTCGACCTGGACAGCGCGCTGCGCAGGACCAGGCGGTGTTGGCGCCGTTGGCCGACGCTCAACTCACGAAGCAGGAGATTCGTGCATTGGCCAAAGCAGTTGGCTACACTTTGTGGGATCGCCCCGCAGCGCCCTGCCTGAGTTCGCGCGTTGAATATGGACGCACCGTGACGCGCGAGGTGCTGGAACAAGTAGAGCGTGGCGAAGAGAGCCTCCGTCAACTCGGCTTTCGCGAGTTTCGCGTGCGCCATCATGGCGCGCTGGCACGGGTCGAGATTGCCCGAACTGAACTGCCCCGCGCACTCACGATGGAGATGCTCGACGCAATCACGGCGGAGCTGCGCAAGGCCGGCTTTCAATATGTCACCCTCGACGCCGCCGGATTCCGCTCGGGGTCGATGAACGTCGTTCTTCCCGCAGAGATTCTCGCGCGGCGCGGCGCGTAACCCAGGACTCATGCGAATCGGATATCTGGAGTGCTTCTCCGGCATCAGCGGCGACATGCTGCTGGGCGCACTCGTCGATGCCGGCGTCTCTTTCGACCTGCTCGCCGAAACCACGGCTGCGCTCAACGTAGGAGCGCGGCTTGAGCTGCACAAAGTCAGCCGTGGCGGCATCGGTGGGACCAAAGTCGATGTCGTGACCGATGCCGAGGCGACGGATCATGCACATTTCCATAGGGCCGACAACACACATCAGCACCAGCATGCCCATGCGGAGCACGAACAAGAGTCGAGTTCGGCGCACGCTCACAGCCACACGCATACGCATTCCCATCCGCACACCCACGACGGCGAGCACGGGCACTCACACGATCCCGCTGTCATTGGTGAGCACACGCACGAGCATGCCCACGAGCACACCCACACACACGAGCATCATCGGTCGCTGTCGGCGATCCTTGGCATCATTCGTTCGGCCACTCTGTCCGATGCGGTCAAGGAGCAGGCCAGCCGGGCTTTTCAATTGTTAGGCGAAGCCGAAGCCGCGATTCATCAGATTCCGATCGAGCGTGTGCATTTCCACGAAGTGGGCGCCGTCGACACCATCGTCGACATCGTCTGCGCGGCCGCCGGATGCACGGCGCTGAATATCGATCGTTGGATCGCCTCGCCTCTCAACGTTGGCAGCGGCACCGTCCAATGTGCGCATGGCATCCTACCTGTCCCTGCGCCCGCGACACTTGCGCTGCTCAAAGATGCGCCCATCTATGCAGCCGGCCCGCCGATGGAGCGCGTGACGCCGACCGGCGCGGCAATTCTACGCGTGCTCGATGTGCAGTATGGGTCACTGCCGGCGATGCGCGTGACTGCGTCCGGCTATGGCGCCGGCGGCCGCGATACGCCCGGCCAGCCAAACCTTGTACGCCTCCTGGTGGGCGAAGCGGCCGGGGAGATTGCAACCGAGCCGATGGCGATCGTCGAGACTGTGATCGATGACTCGACGCCACAGCTCCTTGCCTATGTGAGCGAGTTGCTGCTCGAAGCGGGCGCGTGGGACGTGTATCGCGTCAGCGTCCAGATGAAGAAGGGACGCACCGGCACGCAGTTGACCGCTCTCTGCCAGCCCGATCTGGTGCCCGTGCTGCGCGACCTGATTCTTCGCGAGACGACGACCATAGGATTGCACTGGCGGCTCGAACAGAAGGCCTCGCTGAAACGTGAGTTTGCCGAAGCGCAGACGCCGTGGGGCCCAGTCCGCATCAAGATCGCTCGCTGGCCTTCCGGAGAAGTGGCCAACGCCGCGCCGGAATATGAAGATTGCCGTGCCTTGGCCCGCAAGCACTCCGTACCGCTAAAGCAAGTAATGCAGGCGGCAATGCGCGCCTTCGACAAGGAGACGCACTCATGAATCGGCTCCAGATCGAAGCGCTGCTCAAAGAAGTGAGCGAAGGACAGATGAGTGTGAACAGCGCGCTCGATCGGCTGAAAGACCTGCCCTTCGAAGACCTCGGCTTTGCCAAAGTCGATCACCATCGCGCGTTGCGCACCGGCATGCCTGAGGTAATCTTTGCTGCCGGCAAAACAACCGCACAGGTCGCGGCGATCTTCGAGCGAATGGTCAATGCAGGTGGCAATGTGCTGGCCACGCGGGCCTCGAGGGAAGCATTTGAAGCCGTGGCCGCCATCGAGCCTGCGGCAATCTTCCACGAGGCAGCGCGTGCCATTACCCTCGCGCAGGCGCCAGTGAAGCCAGGCGTGGGAACTATCGCCGTGGTCTGCGCCGGCACCAGCGATCTTCCGGTCGCCGAAGAAGCTGCCGTGACCACGCGGCTGATGGGCAACACGACCGAGGTGATTGCCGACGTCGGTGTCGCCGGCATCCATCGGCTATTAGCGCAGAAGGAGTCGCTGCAAACAGCGCGCGTGCTGATTGTATGTGCGGGCATGGAGGGCGCGCTGCCAACCGTGGTAGCCGGACTCGTCAATGCACCGGTGATCGCTGTGCCGACGAGCGTAGGCTATGGAGCTTCGTTTGGTGGGGTCGCCGCCCTCCTGGGCATGCTGAACACCTGCGCGCCGAATGTGTCGGTAGTGAACATCGACAACGGATTCGGCGCCGCCTGCATTGCCTCTCTGATCAACCATCTGTAAGTCTGCGTCCGATCAAGCCGATTTCGCCCTGGAGTCGGTGATTTCTGCTGAATTCTGAGCTTCGAAGCCGCTCAAAGTGATCACCATCACTGTTTGTGGCCTTCTCCCAAGCGAATCATCGTTCGTGAACAGGGACCGCCCCGCGCAATTGCTGTCCTTTGAGAACGCGTGAAGCGAAGGGTGTGTTTCCCCAGGCGTTGCGTTCGATCGCTGCAGCGCGAAGGAGAGTTGTGGCTCACTCGACGTTGCCGGCGATGCGCAGGGCCTCGCAGATCTTCTTTCTGCTCCTCTTTCTTGCGTTGCTCGGCTTCTCGTCCCTGCGGCCGTCGTCGAGCAGCAGCGGCGACATTCACATGCCCGCACCAGTGCGGCTGTTCTTCGAGTGGGACCCGCTGATCGCACTGACCAACGCTCTCGCTGGGCATGCTCTCTATCGCGGGCTGTTGTGGTGCCTGGTGATTCTCGTGCCCACATTGTTTCTGGGCCGCTTCTTTTGCGGCTGGATCTGTCCGATGGGCACGCTGCAGCACTGGGTCGGCAACATGCCTTCGGAGTCGAAACGCGGCAAGCAGCGCATCGAGTCGAACAGGTACAAGCGCTGGCAGACGTTGAAGTACGTGGTGCTGATTGCCGGTCTGATCGCCTCAGTATTCGGATCGATGGCCATCGGCTGGCTTGATCCCTTCAGCCTGCTGGTTCGCTCGATCGGGCTTGCGATTCTTCCTGCATTCAACTTCGCTGTGCGTGCCGTGCTCACGCCGCTCGAGCATAGCCACGTCGCCGCGATCCGAGTGACAGGCGAATCGCTGCACACCATCCTCCAGGCCTTGGTGCTCGATTTTCGCCAGACGCACTTTTCGCAGGGTCTGGTCCTTGGCGTTCTGTTTGTGATCATCCTTGCGCTGAGCCTGCGCACCACGCGCTTCTGGTGCCGGTCGATCTGTCCGCTGGGTGCGTTGCTGGGAGCGGTCTCGCGCTGGTCGGTTTTGGGCCTGCACAAGGACCCGGCCAGTTGCGACAAGTGCAATCGCTGCCTGCTGCACTGCCAGGGAGGCGACGATCCGATCGGCGGCGCACCGTGGCGCAAACCCGAGTGCTTGATGTGCATGAACTGTGTCGGGAGCTGCCCACACAACAGCCTCGAATTCCGCTTCTTCCGCAACGAGCACGAAGTGGCATCGCCCGACATTGGACGGCGTAAGACCATCACTGGTTTGGCCGCGGGTGTAGCTGTGGTGCCCCTCATGCGGGCGAACACCGGGCTAGGCAAAAGTCGCCACGACCTGCTCCTGCGGCCGCCGGGCTCGTTGGACGAAGAAGCGTTTCTCTCGCGTTGCATTCGCTGCGGCGAGTGCATGAAAGTCTGCCCCAACAATTCATTGCATCCGACACTCGATCAGGCCGGCATCGCAGGGCTGTGGACGCCGACGCTGGTCCCGCGCATCGGTTACTGCGAACCAAGCTGCGTGTTGTGCTCTGAGGCCTGCCCGACTGGCGCCATCTGGCAGATCACGCCGAAAGAAAAGGGCTGGGTTGTGGGCGTCGGGGCGCAGAGTCAGCCCATTCGGCTCGGTACGGCTTTCTACGATCGCGGACGCTGCCTGCCTTGGGCCGAGGCCACCGAATGCATCGTGTGTGAAGAATGGTGTCCGGTGTCGCCCAAGGCCATTTATGTGGAAGAAGCCGAGGCGATCGATTCGGCTGGCAACACAAAGACGTTGAAGCAACCGCGCATCGATCCCAGCCGCTGTGTAGGGTGTGGGGCATGCGAGTATGCATGTCCGCTGCAGGATCGCCCTGCTGTTTACGTGACGAGCATCGGGGAAAGCCGCTCGCCCAGCAGCCAGATTCTGCTCAACAGATAGGAGAAACGCGCCGATGCACTACAGCATCTGGAAAAGGTCAATTGTTGCGGTCGCGATGGCCGCTTTGGTTCTAGGTTTGGGATGCAACAAGACCCAGCAGGACCCGTTTCCGGTGTCGGGCGCGATTACGGGATGGCAGAAGACCGACGCAACGCGTGTATTTGCAGCCAAGGATCTCTGGCAGTACATCGACGGCGACGCCGAGCACTTTATCCAGGCAGGCGTCGTATCGACTTCGACCTCGGACTACACATACAACGGAAACCTGGAAGCCGTAATCGATGTGCACACAATGAGCGGGCCCGACGGAGCACGCAAGATCCTTGAGACGGGTCTGACGCGCGATGCGAAGACGATTCAGTTGGGCGATGAGGGCCTGCAATATGCGCAGAGCGTGAGCTTCCGCAAAGGACGCTACGTTGTGCGCGTTGTTGCATACGAAGCAACTCCGGATGCGCGCCAGGCATTGATGGCTTTGGCGCACGGCGTGGAGGCAAGATTGTAACGCAAATGCAGCCTGTGGGGCTGGCGGAAGGGGAAGGCGATGAAGAACCGTCGTGAATTCTTAAAAGGGACCGGAGCCGTGTTGCTTGGATCGCAGAGCGCATTTGCTCTGGCTGGGTCGTTGTCGAGCGCAAGCGCGGATCAGGATGCCAGCTCTGCGAAGTCAAAGGTCGTGATCGCCCGCGATCTAGCACTGCATGGTCAGGGTTCGGAGCCAAACGAGCAGCGCGTGATCAATTTGCTTGACCACGCAATGACGACCTATACCGGGCGCGACCCAAAAGACGCGTGGAAGCACGTGATTGCGATGGGCCTGGCGCAGGACAAAGTCATCGGACTAAAGGTGAATGGACTCGGCAGCAAAGGAATTGCGACGCACACCGCGCTCATTATGGCGGTTGCCGAGCGTCTGCAGCTGGCCGGAGTGAAGGCCGGCAACATCCTGGTGTGGGATCAGAATGCTCACTTTCTCGAAGCCTGCGGCATGACCGTGAATACCGATCCAGGTAAGATTCGCTGCTACTCATCCGAAGTCGCCGGCTTCGAGGAACAGGAGTCTTCGTGGGGTGTGGCGCGCATTCGCATCACCAAGATCCTTACGCGGGAGTGCGCGACGATCATTAACCTCCCCATTCTGAAGGATCACAGCATGGCGGGCGTGACCTTTGCCCTAAAGAACATGTATGGCGTAGTGGATCGGCCTTTCACACTCCATGCAGACAATTGCAATCCAGCCGTGGCTGACCTGAACGCGATTCCTGTCTTCCGCGAAAAGATAAGGCTCACCATCGGCGATGCCATGTCTTCGGTGTACGATGGCGGCCCGGGTTTTCATCCCGAGCGTCTGTGGTACCCAAATGCGCTCATCGTCGGTGAGGACCGTGTTGCTGTCGATCAGACGGCGTGGGGAATCCTGGAGAGGAAACGCGCTGAGGTCGGCATGCCTACATTGGAGGCAGCAGGTCGTCCGCCGCGCTATATTGCGACCGCCGCGGATGCGTCGCATCGCCTCGGGACCAACGATCCGAAACGCATCAACCTGGTTGAGGTGTAGTTGTATGGCCGGCGAGCTCGGCAATCATTCGGCAGCACCGCCAACAGAGACGCTGACGCGGCGCGAAGCGATGGTCCAGTTGCTTCGCGTCGGCAGCGTTGCTGCGGGTGCGGCAGGCGTCGGGTTCTGGTTGAGTGAGCGCAGTTCGCGGCCAGCTCCTCCACATGCCGAACAGGCCCGGCGCGATCACCGTGTGGCTGCGGATGCGCAATGGCCAAAGCTCACGGTCGTGCAGTATCCGATGGCTGCGGATTCAGTTGCGATGAGAGGCGAGCCGCGCGCGCTGGCTGCGATGGCGCTCGCCAATCTCGGCGGGATCAGCCGATTCATCGCCAGGCAGGATGTTGTCGTCGTAAAGCCGAACATTGCCTGGGACCGCACACCCGAGCAGGCGGCAAACACTAACCCGGAGTTGGTCGCGGAGGTCGTAAAGCAATGCTGGGCCGCGGGCGCTAAGCGCGTCATTGTCACCGACGTCAGCTGCAACGAGCCGCGGCGCTGCTTCCTGCGGTCGGGCATCCAGGCCGCGGCGCGAGCCGAAGGCGCCGAAGTGATCCTGCCCAATCCCGACATGTTTCGCGAAGTCAATCTGGGCGGCGTAGTGCTCAAGAGCTGGCCGGTCTACACGCCGTTTCTCGAGGCCGACAAGATCATCAACCTGCCGATTGCGAAGCACCATGAGCTCACCGGCGCAACACTAGGCATGAAGAACTGGTACGGCATTCTCGGCGGCCAGCGCAACCGGCTGCACCAGCAGATTCATCAGAGCCTTGTCGATCTGGCCAACTTCATGCTGCCCACGTTGACCGTCATGGATTGCTATCGGATTCTCCTGCGTAATGGACCGACCGGCGGCAATCTTGAAGATGTCGCCCTGAAGAAGACGATCGTTGCCGGAACCGATCCTGTCGCGCTCGATGCATGGGTCGCCAAGTCCTACTGGAATCTCGACCCCGAACATCTGCCCTATCTCAGCATGGCGGCCACTCGCGGACTTGGCACCCTCGACTTCGACACGCCGCCTGTGAAAATGACCCAGCTGAGCTAGCCTGGGCGTCCAATCCTTCACGCCACACGTGCAATAGACGCGGGTTTGCCTCCGACAGGCTCCTTGATTTAGTGTGTGCCTGCCGAAGCATGACGGAGTTCTATGGCCCAATCGCGTAGATCATTTCTCAAGACTGGTGCTTCACTGGCGCTTGCGGTCATGGCGAAGCGTCGTGGAGCCGCATCGACTGCCCCGAACGCGCTTGCCATCGCGCCCAAGCTGCAACAGTTTGGCTATGGCGAAGTCACATTGCTCGAAGGGCCAATGCGGACGCAGTTCGACCGGAACCACGCCTTCTATCGCTCGCTGAACGAGGACTCGTTGCTCAAGCCTTATCGCCAGCGTGCAGGCCTGCCGGCGCCGGGTGAAGACATGGGCGGCTGGTACGGTTGGGCGCCGCTCAGCGATATCGATACGCGGCCGAACAACGGCTTCTGCCCTGGACACAGCTTCGGGCAATATCTTTCAGCGCTTTCTCGCTACTCTGCCGCAACCGCGGACAAGGCAACGCAGGAGAAGGTGCACCGGCTCGTCAGCGACTTTGCCCCCGCGATCACGGCGCACTTCTGGGACGACAATCGCTTCCCGGCCTACATCTACGACAAAATCTCGGTCGGCATGATCGACGCGCATGAGTTTGCAGCCGCCCCGCAAGCATTTCGTGCACTCGATGCCGCGTTGGATTCCGTGAAGGACCGCCTGCCGCCTCGTGGATTGTCGCGCGACGAACAGTATGCTCGGCCACATCGCGACGAGTCGTTCTGCTGGGACGAGCCATACACACTCCCGGAGAATGCCTTTCTCGCCTGGCAGCGCGGCGCGGGCGATCGCTATCGCGATCTTGCGATTCGTTTCCTGGCCGACGACTGGTACTGGAATCTGTTGGCCGCCGGAGAAAACGTCCTGCCGGGCAAACATGCCTACAGCCATGTCAACGCGATGAGCAGTGCCATGCAGGCGCATTTCGTGCTGGGCAGTGAAAAGCATTTGCGCGCCGCGATCAACGGATTCGACTTTGTGCGTGCGCAAAGCTTTGCCACGGGCGGCTGGGGACCGAACGAGAGTTTTCGCAAGCCGGGCAGCGGCGACATCGGTGAGAGCCTAACGAAAACCCATTCGAGCTTCGAGACGCCGTGCGGATCGTATGCCCATTTCAAAATCACGCGGTACCTATTGCGCACAACGGGCAACAGCCGCTACGGCGACAGCATGGAGCGAGTCCTCTACAACTGCATTCTCGGGGCGAAGCCCATTCAGGAAGACGGCCATGGTTTCTACTATTCCGACTACAACAACGATGGATCGAAGGTCTATCACCCGTACAAGTGGCACTGCTGCACGGGAACGTTCGCGCAGGTTGTGGCCGATTACGGAATCAGCGCCTACTTCCACGATGCCGATGCGATCTATGTGAATCTCTTTGTCCCGTCGCGCGCGACATGGATGCGTGGATCGGAGCGCGTGGTTTTGACGCAGACGACGCGGTACCCTCATACTCCGGCAACGCAAATCGAAGTGAACGTTAATGCTCCCAGCGCATTTCCGGTATACCTGCGCATCCCCGCGTGGTCCGGTCCCAGGACGGAGATCGCGATCAACGGAAAGCGTGCGATCTCTGGACCGGAGCCGGGCAAGTTCGCCAAAATCGAGCGGACCTGGGAAAGAGGCGACCGAATCGACTTCGAATTCGACATGCCGAACGCGCTCGAATCCGTCGATGCGCAACATCCGAACCTGATGGCCGTCGTGCATGGGCCGCTGGCGCTCTTTGCCGTGGGCGAGATTCCCGCAAGCGTGTCGAGGAACGAGTTGCTTGCGGCGAGCCAGCTTGCCAGCGGATCGACGGACTGGCAAGTGAAGACAGCGAGGGGGCAGATCGCGATGCGACCGTTCACCGCGATCGAAGACGAGCACTACCGGCTGTATTTGAATGTAGCGAGCTAAGTGCAGATCAAAGCTAGGTCTGAGCATCAGCTCCGGCCTTAGCATCGGTCCACCCTGCAGCGCGATTCTCGTTCGCCAATAGAGGAACTGGCCGGCGGCATGCGACGCGCCGTCCCTTCTAGTCGGTCGGCCGGTCGTAAAAGCGGAAGAACAACGATGGCTTCGCGCAAGGCTCGGCTCGGGCGACTAGCTCGGTTTGCTGCTTCTCATTGAGCGGCGTAAACTCCCGCGCGTACTGGACATTCTCCTCGAGCTGCGCGATCGTGTCGCAGCCGATGATCACCGTGCTCACCGGCCTCGAGAGCGTGTAGTACATCGCCTCGCGCATGGTCAAAGTGCCGGGCTTGTCGGTCTGAATGGCCATGCCCTCCCACGAGTGCTTTTGCGCCTCGATCGATGGCGGCGTCCAGGTTGACAGAATGCGGCCGCGGCCGGGAATCTTCATCCCGATGATGCCCATCTGCTTTTCCACGGCGAGGGGAAGCAACTGCTCATTGAAGCTGTAGTGATGCGGGTCGGCGGCGTTCATCGCCATCAGGATGGTGTCGAAGGGATAGCGGTGGATGCACTCCATCAACACATCGGGCCGGTAGTGCCCGGTGACGCCGAGATAGCGCACAACCTTCTGCTCTTTCATCTTAAGCAGCGCTTCGAATGCGCCATCTTTGCCGAAGATCTCGTCGATGTTCTTGTCGATTCCAACATCGTGAAGCTGCCACAGGTCGACATGGTCCGTATTCAGCAGCTGCAGAGACTTCTCGATCATGCGCAGGGAGCCGTCGCGCGTGCGCTCCTTGGTCTTGGTGGCGAGGAACGCCTCGCTGCGGCGATGCGCCGTCACCTTCCCCACATACTGCTCGCTCCAGCGGTCGGGTCCGCCATAGATCGACGACGTGTCGATATAGTTCACGCCAAGGTCGAGTGCGCGTTCAATGATCGGCACAGCGACATCGAAGTTGTTGGCCTTCTCGAGCGAAGCCTGTCCGCCCAGCGAAAAGATGCCGACCTTGTAGCCGGTCTTGCCCAGGTTGCGTGTCGGCATCGCTTCGGGCGAGCGCGGGTTGGAAGGCAGGCCGGGCAGCTCCTTGTTCGGCGTGACACCGAGCGCGGCAGAAGGTGCAAGCAATGCGGCGGTCACGGCTCCGCCGGCTTTCAGGAATTCGCGGCGGCCCTGCTGACGGGCGGAAAGCGGATCGATTTCACGCATGGAGTCCTCCTGGAAATGGAGCGACTCCAATCATAAACCTGAGGCGTCGAAACGCGCTCCGAGCCGATGTCGGCAGAGACCATTTAGGTGGCCTTGTCTTAGCTCTTCTTCGACGTGACGGCGGAGAATGCCAAGACGAGCTGGTGCACGCGTTTGCCGCCGCAGTGCGGGCACTTGACTTCTGTCTTCTCGACGTCGGAGATGTGGTGTTGCTGGGTGAACTCTTTGTCGCAGTCTTCGCAGTGATAGGCGTATTGAGACATGGTCGTGACTCCGGCGAACATCATAGCGCCGTTCGCCTGTGCATCGTCGCACACGCATCGCAGAGAGTTGGCTGTCCGGGCTATCGAGTGCCAAGGACTGGGCCGTCCAGGCAGACTGCTTCGCTTGGCGACATGACGATTGGGAAAATCGGATCGCTTGTTTTTTAGCTAGCCCGGCCCGACGAACACCTCAGGACTTACCGCGGCGTGTTCGCGCGCCAGCGCCGATGCCATCAGCAAGCCCGCGGCCACAATCAGCACGCTGCCGGCAAGCATCCACATCGTCGGCAACTCGCGCCAAATGAACCAGGTCAACAGCGCGCCTGTGATCAACTGCGTGTAATGGCACTGCGACACGTGCACGGGCGAAGTGCTCTGCAACGCGACGAAGAAGCACATGCTGCCAAGGGCGCAAAAGAGGCCCATCGCTCCAAGTGTTATGCCGAGCTTGAGATTCACCGGTTCGGCGTGCCAAATCATCAATCCAGCGCAGGCCAGGAACTGCGTCACTCCGGAAAACAGAGTCAGGCTTTCGGGTGTTTCCGTACGCATCAGCACCCGCGACCACACCATGTTCACCGAGAAGCACGCGACGCAAATCATGCAAGCCACGAAGCCGATCCAGTCGCCCTGGCGTGCGGCCCCGAAGGGATTGACCGCAATCACCACGCCTGCGAAGCCGCCGACAACGGCAACGATCTTGCGCCAACCCAGCCGCTCGCGCAGAAACGCGGCGGTCAGCAGCGCTGTCGCCATGGGAGCCAGAAACACCAGAATGTAGAAGAGCGTTAGCGGCAGGTGGCGCAGCGCGATGACCACGCAGAGATTGTTGGCCAGATCGAGCAATGCCCGCACGGTCAAGCGCGCGGGGCTCTTCGGCAGCAGGCCCTGCGGCGCTCCCCGCGCGAACCCACGCACCACCATTGCCACCGCGACCACGAGCGCCTGGCACGCGACAATCTCGTACGCCGGCAGCCGCGAGTTGCCGGCCAGCTTCATGCTCGTGTCGGCAAGGACCCAGAACGTAAAGCCTGCCAGCGCCAGCCCGATCGCGCCGAGATGCGAAACACGGGAATCCATCAATCGGTGTGGCTCCGTGACATGTATCTAGACTACGCACCGGGAATGGACCACGAGCCAGTCGCATGCTATGGGGCACCCAGGGATTAGTTTGGATCAGGCGTCCTGAGACTTGGGCCACCCGCCGACGGCTCTCTCCGGCGCGTCCTAAGAGCGCGTCGCTGTGCAATGTGAGACAGTCGGCAGGCCCGGAACAGCGCTAAAGTGCTTCCCATGCCAGACCGAATCCTGATACTCACCACAGAGCGCGACGGGGATGATGGCCTCATCGTAACCTTTTCGGACGGGACGACGGGCGCGTATGTCGTTGAGGAGTTGCTGGAACTTAGGCCGTTTCGAGAACGAGTAGAGACCAAGACAGTTCGGACACTACCGCCCTCTCCCTAGTTCCAACATAAGGACCGAGAGGTACTCACCTACCTACGGGCCGTAGCCGGCGCGGCCCATCATCCCACGCTTGCTTTTGGGGAGGGGGATTTCCAAGCTGCCTTCCGGGAGGGCCATGAGGTCGTCGATGTCGATCTCGTGATCGGCCAGCATCCGGGCCAGCTCGTGTTCGCGCGCAATGCAATCGGCCTCTCGTTTGTTGGGGCGGAATTTGTTGACGTGCGCTTCCGGGGCTGCTTCCTGCTCCGGATCGACGAACTCCCGGATAGGTCCGTACGGAACGGGCGACCACGCTGCGCAGGAGGAAGGGACAGGAAGCGGCGCAGCAACCACCGCAGGAACCAGAACCTGTTCTTCCTCGCCACGAACCAACACCCGATTCCCTTTCTCAAGAACCGATTCCCCACAATCCAATTCCCGTTCGTCAGGGCCCGTTCGTCGTGATCCCGGGCCAAATCCGTTGCGGTTGCGGGCAGCGCCAATGGCTCACGCTCGGCGCGTTCGCGGCGGTCGCGCCCCTCGTCGATGCGATGGCGGAAGCTCTCTTTGTTTTGCCGCGCGACGTTCTCGCAGCCGACCCGGTTGACGCCGGTGCGGCATTCGTCGTGGGGCTCACACAGGCCCGCTTCCTGGTCGGCGATGTCGACGCCGATGCCGTCGCACTCGGTAGCCTGCACGATCTCTTGCGGCGGAGTTGCGGAGACCCGGTCGAGGGCCTGAACCGCCATCTGCAGGCCATCGAGCCCATGATCTGCATCAGGGCCATCTGGATGCCGCATGCATCTTCGAGCGAGGGCAGACAGAAGGCGCCTTTGCCGTCGCGAAGGCCGTCCAGGGTGTAGTCGTGCAGCTTCTCGTGGAAGTAGCAGTACGGGCGATCGCGGAGCGCGGCGGCTTTGCACTTAACGCCGCGGGGCATGATGTGACGACATTCGATGAACATTGGTTCTCTCTCTCCCCCACCCCCTTTTTGGGGAAATATCTGATTCTATGGGGTTTACGAAATCAATAACTTACGATAACCCGTTTGAAATGAGCGGGTTGTGGCTAAATACCTCTGCCCGTTCGACTTCGCTCGGGACGATCGTTCGCGGGTACGCGGACGGACCCAGACGAGCCGGTTCACCGAACGAGTTCAGTTTTTGGGGGTGAATTCAGAGTAGCGGAGTCGGGGAATTAATGCGCAAAGAGTGAGGGACGGTTGACCGGTGTATATATAAAAACGATAATCTGTATATACGGGAGGCGCGATGCCTGGGACTTTGACATCGATTCGGTTGGACACAAAGCTGGCGGATGAGGCGGTTCGCGTGCTGGGAGCGAAGTCCCGAACGGAGGCTGTGCACATCGCGCTCGAAGAGATTGTGCGGCTGAAGGGCTTCAAGAAGCTGATGAAGGAACACGAGGGTAAGCTCACCTTCGCCAACTACGACAGGTAAGATGGTTGTCTTCGACAGCTCGATTCTGGTCGATGACCTTCGCACTGGACGTTACAGCGTGCGCATTGCAGGCCTGGATGAATTGGTGCGCACCTCCGTCGTCGTCCTTGCGGAACTTTGGCGCGGTGCGGTGACCCCTTCAGAGCAAGCATTCCTTCGCGCACTCGAGCGAAGATACCCCGTGTTAACGCCCACCGAGAAGAACTGGCTCGAATCGGGCGACATTCTCGGCCGAATGCAACGCGATCACGGTTTTGAAGGGCGTAAGTTGCGCGATCTGCATTTCGATGTGTTGATTGCGCTGACGGTGCGGACGCATGGGGCGCGGCTGATTACGTCGAATCGCGCGGACTTTGAGTTGATTCGGGAGTATCGAGGGTTCGAGCTGGAGGCGTGGTGCGGGACGCTGAGTTCGACGGACTAGATGGAGGATAAGATGGGCGACAATTCAAACGAGAATCGGGACCGTGGACTTGATCATTTGCATGGTGTGGAGCTTTCAGAACGAGAACTCTTCCATATCGGACACATCGTCGCGCAATGGGGGCTTTAGAGTACGAGATTTTCTCTCAAACGCTTGAGACTTTCGACTTGCGCGCAGAGACTCCTCCAAAGAATATAAACAATATGCAGCCCTCGGCAGTCTAGAGTTGTGGAAAGAGCGCGTAGTCGATCGGTGTGACGGGGAACAGAGAAAGAAACTAGAAGAGCAATATCGCCTGATCCGCCACTATAAAGATTACAGAGACGCGCTGGTCCATGGAATGTGGGATTGGGATACAGCCTCGCCAGACAAGATCAAAACAATTCGCGTTCGCAGAGAAGAAGTAATAACCGTACATTTTACGGCCGCCGATCTAGAAGAATTCTCTCTGGCAGTTGCAAGGATAAATTTCAACGTTCGGTATCCAAGAGGCGCTGACGATTGGGCAGAGATGATGATGCAAAAAGGGGGCCATATCGGCCCTAACAATGAGCATGCTTCGGGGCAATCCTGTGGCAGAAGAGCTGATGCCGGCTTTGAAATTCCCAGAAAATCAGACCGGAAAGATTTCTAAGGATAGTTGACCACCTTGGGAGCTGCGCTGCGAACATGCCAAGAGCACCCCGAGAGGCCGCCCCTGCGGGCGGCCTTTTTGCTGGCTGATGCTACTAAGGGACGCTCTCTGGACGGCGAGTCCCTCTAATTCGAGCTATCCAGCTGACGGATGTCGTCGAGGCCCAGAGACTCCCACCGTTGCAGTGCGATGGGCACATTGCCATTGAGCCAGACTGAATCGTGGAATTTCTGCAGGCTGAACTGGTCACCTTGCTTCTGTCGCGCGTCGGCGAGCATTGCGAGGATCTGGAGCTTGCCGATCTGATAGGCGATCTTCTGCCCCGGCATCTCGCCCATCTCGACGACCTCGGTGCGTCCATCGTTTGCGTCCATCGGGACGTTGTGTTCGAGAAAATCGACGGCCTGCTCGGGCGTGATGGTTCCCAGGGCAACCTCGACGTCGGCGATGACGCGGAGGGCGCGGAGGCGCATCTGGTTGTAGACGATTTCGCGCGTGTGGGGGCTGTCGTCGTAGAGTCCCGCCTGAAGCATCATCTCTTCGGCATAGAAGCCGATGCCTTCGTTGGCGCCGGAGTCGTAGTAATGGCGGCGGATCGGGTCGGGGTTTTTCCACGAGGCGCAGAGCTGCCCGTAGTGGCCGATGGTGCCCTCATGGTCGATTTGAATGCGCGGGTCTTTGGCGTCGGCGACCCAGAAGTAGCCGGCGGTCGGCGATGGAGTCGTCACGTAGCGGATTCCGTTTTGATCGAGGCGCGAGGGGCCGGTGAAGTCATCGGTCTCGACGAAATCGCCCAACGCGGCGAGATACGGCGGCATGGGGCGCAAGGTGAAGTGCTGCAGCCAGTCGGGTAGGGTGAGGATTTTTCGCTGATCGACGAAAGCGCGGACCTGAAGCTCGGCGGATTGATTGCGGGCGACGAACTCGTCGAGGGTGGCGGCCATGACTAGGGGCGGCACTGAGCGATTTCGATTTTCTTCGAGACCTTCGAAGGCCACGGCGCGGCGGAATTCCTGCTCGGCGCGGGCGACCATGTCCTCGGGGGAGTAGGGCATGAGTGCCACGTTGCGCAGGAACCATACATAGTTGTCGCGGCCGATGGCGGACTGCTGCGGCAGGGAGGGCAGGGCCTTCTGGAGCCAGGCGCGGTAAGCCTCAAGAGATTCGGCAGCGCGGCCGGCGGAGGCTTGCCAGTCGGCGGGGGCGATGGTGGTTTCGGGCGGCAGCGTGCGTGCGACCCGGTCCAGTTTTGCGCGGATGCCAGCGAGAGAATCGATCGCCATTTGGGCGAAGGGGGCGGGCGGCGCCTGGAGGTTTTGCTGCGCCTGCGCGAGGATGCCGGGAATGTTGTTGAGCCGCGACAGAATTTCGCGGCTCTGGCTCTCGTTGTAGGGACCGGGGACACCGAGAGCTTCGCCGACAGGGGTGAGTGTTTGCTCGATGTAGAAGTTGGGATCGCGCTGCCAGCGCTTGAGAATGTCGAGCTCCCAGTGCACGCGGGCCAGTGCGGAGCCGATGAGGCGATGGTCGACTTGTTGCGGGACGGGCGCTGTCGCGTCGGCGAGACCCTTCCAGCGCCTGTCGAATGTGGCGATTGCTGCGCGCTGTCTGGCGATGCTGGCAGCGGACCAGTCGCGGATGACGCCGCGGGGACGTTCCATGCGCGGGATGTCATCGCTGGTGTACTGGGCGTAGTGAGCGCGCCATGTCCAGAAATCGGCGGCGAGTTTCTGGTCGGAGTCCGCGGCGGATTGGGCGAGGGCGGGCGTGAGCACGGCGAAACACAGGGTGACGACGGCGACTGGGTGTCTCAATTCTGTGGTCCTCAATTGCGGAGATGGTGCTGCGTGCCGGCTAGATGAGTAGAGTCATGCTAATTGATTTGGGTGGGTGGATTGGCGGGACTGGGCTGAGTGCGGGTGGAGTCGGGTCCTGCTTGCCCACCCTTGCGACAGGAAGACATTGCAAGGACGGGGCACCCAGGTTCGCGGGGAGTTAGAGATCGAGCAAGAGAGAAAGGCCACCCAACGCGGGTGGCCTTTTGTTGATGCGGTTCGTGCGTTGAGGACTGGCGCCGAAGGCGCGACCGCTGCATGCAATGCCTGGGCGAGCAGTCCTAGTCCCCGGCGACGAGGTCGGATTCCTGCTGCCGGTTCCGGTTGATGGGGCTGGTGGCGTTGTTGGAAGCGGGCTTGATCGAGCTGAGGCTTACCAGGCCCTCGATTGGCTTTTCGCCGAGCACGTGTTCGCGATAGAGCTTGGCCATCCTAGCATCTTCGGCATCTTTCTTCAGATCACGGGCGCGAATTTTTTCTTCGCGGGCGTTCTTGGCGATGCCGAGGTTGTCGAGGGTGTGGTTGGCTTCGGAGTTGACGTGCTCCATGTTGAGCACGAGCTCGTGGCCGACGTGGCTCATGCCGACCTTCTTGCCGCCAGCGAAGATTTCGTGACGGCCGTGTTCCTCGTACCACTTGGTGAGGGTGGCGGTCATGTGCATCTTTTCGATGATGTTGCGCCAGCCCACGCCGGTGTTGTAGGCGCAGAAGCTGATCTCGCCTTCCTGCGTGGCGTAGGGAATGATGCACTGCTCGGTGCGGCGGAAGTCGTAGTTGAACAGATCCTGGAACCACATGCCGGCGATGAAGAGGAAGTTCCAGCGATCGGCGCGGCGCATCTTGATGTCTTCCATGGTGCGGTCGCCCTTGACGCTGCCGTAGTTCTTGCCGGTGGCGTTGAAGGTCTTGTCCATCTTCTTGAGCATGTCGGTGATGCGGAAGTGGGTGGGCGCCTGGAAGGGATCGTAGTTGCGCAGGAGCGCGAGGCCGAAGCCGATGACCGAAAGCCATTTGCCGCGGGATGCGTCGTTGACCTTGGCGAGGTCCTTGGCGACCTGATCCATGTGGAGGAAGGCGGTGACGGGTGCGGCTTCCTTGGTTTCCTTGTCGATCATCAATGCCATGCCGATGCCGCAGTTGGGATGGCATCCGCAGGAGAGCTGGCCCCACTCGGCGGAGGGTCCGTGCACGAGGTCGGCCCAGTCAGAGAAGGTGGACATGAAGGAGATGGGAAACCAGTCGCGCTCGGGAACGCCGAGGCCTACCTGATTTTTGACGTCGTGGGCCATGTGCGAGAGGGTGTAGCGCTGGGCGAAGCGACGATCGTCGGTGATGTCCTCGTCGCGGCCGGTGAAGCTGACGGGCTGGAAGGAGAGGAAGCTGATCTTCTTGGGATTGTCGAGGGCGAACTCGATGATGCGGCCGACCTGCTCGTTGTTAATGCCGTTGATGATGGTCGTGACGGGCACGATGTCGACGCCGGCTTCGTGCAGGTTGTTGATGGCCTGGAGCTTCACATCGAAGAGGTTGCCAACCTTGCGGTGCGAGTTGGCAGCGTTGCCGATGCCGTCGAATTGGAGGTAGACGTAGCGGAGGCCAGCTTCGGCAGCGGCGCGGCAGAGTTCCTTCGACTTGGCGAACTCGATGCCGTTGGAGGCGGCCTGAACGGAGTTGTAACCGACCTTGCGCGAGTAGGCGACCGCGTCGAGGAAGTAGGGTGAGAGCGTGGGCTCACCGCCGGAGAACTGAACGCTCATCTGCCGCTTGGGCTTCATGGTGATGGCGTTGTCGAGCATGGTCTTGATTTCGTCCCAGGTGAGTTCGTGGACGAAGCCGACCTGATTGGCGTCCATGAAGCAGGGATCGCACATCATGTTGCAGCGGTTGGTGAGGTCGACGGTGAGGACCGAGCCGCGGCCGTGCGTCACTGTGGAGGTGCCGTGGTGGTGGAGGTCCTTGTCGCCCTGCCCGTGGGCGCGGATATCGCGGCCGGGGAAGGATTCTTCAAGGTGCTTGAAGAAGGCCGGGTCGATGGACATGACATCTTCAAAGTGGCCGTGCTTGGGGCAGTCCTTGACCATGAGGATTTTGCCGTCGCGCTCGATGATCTGGGCCTTGATTTCGCCGACCTTCTCATTGAGCAGGACTTCGTGAGGCAGCTTGCCGTCGAGGATCTGCTGGCGGATCTCAGGGACGCACTTGGGACAGAGGGAGTCGGTGGTGCGGGGCCAGCCGAGGGGCGGCTTTTCTTTCTGGTAGGACTTCAGGAGGGGCTTCTCGGACCATTTGGGGGTGAATGAGGGGTTGGGGCTGATGCGATTCAGGCGCTCGAAGACAACCCAGGCAGCTTGTGCGCCGTAGACGGCGGCTTTTTCAGCATACTTGACGGCTTTGGACATGAATCGCGATCTCCTTGAAAGAGTATGGCTTAGGTGGTGTGGATACTGGCCAGTAGAGATTGGAGGGTCCCTCGATGGGAACCTGAAATGACAGCACTAGAGTAATAACCCGGTCGGGTCAAGCCAACGGAAGAGCAGCGAATGGGGAAAATGGGGAGTGAATGGGGATTCGGACAGAGGGAATGGAAGGCCGACCGGAAGCAAAGGCGGGGGAGTTATTCCTTTGTAAACAAACGAAATCACACGAGATTGGGATGGACTGCGGGTAGACTGTCGGTCCGATCCCTGTGGCGGCGTCAGAAACATTGAACGCGATTGCGGTGGAGTCGGCGACTTACACGATCAGTTTGCCCCCGTCGAGTTTTACGTTCACGGCAGCGCCGGGTTCGCTGACCTTGAACTCTGGCGGAACGGGGACGACGACACTAGCAGTCACGCCGCAGAATTGGTTCAACGCGGCGGTGCGCTTTGCGTGCTCGGGGCTGCCGACAGCGGCAAGTTGTTCGTTTTGTCGAGCGACGGTGACGCCGTCGCTCACGATTACGGCTCCTGCGCAATCTGCAGCGGTGAGGCCGAATCACACACCCTGGTTGCCTGTGGCGACTCTAGCGGCCTGCTTTATCGGATGGAGACGACGTGGCAATCTGAGGCTTTGGCTGATGCTGGCAGTCGCCGCGGCCGCCTTGGGCTGCCTGTCCGCCTGCGGAGGTGGAGGCAGCAGCGGCGGTGGCGTGGGCGGAGGGGGTGGTTCCACGCCCGTGACATCGACTGTGACGGTGACGGCCACATCGGGGTCGCTGCAGCAGACAGCGAATATTTCATTGACGGTGAATTAGCCCGAGGATAGAACCTCGAACGCCTCTCGATCTTCGGGAGGCGTTTCGTTTTGCGGCTATGGTTGAGACTCTAGCTGCCGCCGGGGCCGTCGGTCTTGGCGACCTGGTTGATGATGCGCTGGATGATAACGACGCGCACATGGATGTGGCTGGCGATATCGGGCACGAACTCGGTAATGAAATTGTCGGTGGGGGCGAGGGCGAGGCCGATGCCGTAGCGGGCGGCGCTGGCGGGCATGTTGGTCTCGCGGCCGGGGACGTAGAGGTTGCTGACCTCGTCGTCGATGGCGAAGCCGACGAGGTTGGCGTAGTTGATCATGCCCTTGCCGTTGTCTCCCTGGGTCCAGACGACCTGGAGGATGGCGTGGCCGATACGGTGCTTGATGGATGCGGTGGGTTCGCGGTGGTAGTGCGGATCCTGATGCGCGATGGAAGGGATGAGAAAAGTGCCAAAGAATTCGCCGGTCATGTCCTGCGCGTAGGCCACGCCGACGCTCTTGCCAAAGCCGGGGAAGCCGGGGCCGTAGGCGGAGTGGGCGTCGGAGGCGATGCCGATGCCGGAGGTGCCGAGGATGGTGATGGCGTTGAAAGGGTCGGTAACGTTGCGGACGGCGAGCCAGGCCTTTTCTTTCGGGGTGAGTGGTTTGACCTGCGGTCCGTTGTAGAAGCGCGCGTACCAGTTGACGATGGGGATGTAGAGGGGGCAGGGGACCGACATGCGGAAGGGCTGGTTTGTGAGGTGCGCGTCCAGATTTCCAAAGCCGGCGTGGTAGAGCGCTTCGGCGGTGCCGATTGCTACAACGTTCCCGCCGGCGTTCCTGACCTGACAGGGTCCTGCAGTCGGCAGTGGGGTGGAGGCGAAGTGCTGGGGGCTGGGGGCGTTGGGTAGCTGCGGGGAAGGCGGCATTTGCGCGGTTGACGCGAGAGCGGCGCAGGCGGCGGCGAGAGTTAAAAAGCAGCTGCGTACAACCCGGAAGCCAGGGGGTCGGCCAACGAGAACACGTCGAACGCTGGTCAGGTTGGATTGTGCTCCCAAGGTGCCGGGTCCTCGCTCGCAGCTGGAATTGGATGTATTGTCCCCTGATCTGCCTGTTGGTTTGGCCAGAACGCCGCCGGGCGTCTGACTTTGGTCATGACAAAGCAAATCGTTGCTGCTCTTTAGGGTAAGACGCAATTTTTGCATGGAAGGTCACAGGGAACGGGCGGAGTGGCCAAACCGTACATAACAGGCATCGAAGTCTCTGTTGACGATTGGGGCACATGCCGGGCGGGTGCAATTGACGCTCCCTGACGGCGTACGGAGACTGGAAAGCGAGGCACTGTTATGGGCTCTTATCCTCCACCACCTCCTTACGGATCGGGGGCGGGACCGGGCGGCGTGGGTCATCGGCTTGAGGAAGCGATGGAACTGATCGAGATGGAGCTGCGTCATGCGATCGGGTATGTGAATGATGCGGTGATTCCGCAGGTGCGTGCCGAGTCGATCACGGCGATGCGCAAGGTGTCGGACACGCTGAAGAATCTGGCGGACCGGATGGAGCAGAAGGCCAGAGGTCCGGGGGCCGGATGAGGGATGGTCCTGGGTTGAGTCGGCGGCGCGCTGCATGGTTGGCGCTTGCGGCGGCGTCGCTGATGGCGGGCTGCGGGCACAAGCAGAACGTGGCGAATGCTCCGGCGACGGCGCCGCCGGTTGCCGCGACGCCGAGCGCGTCGACATCCGCCTCCACATCCAACACGGCGCGGATTCCGATCACGGAGCTGCCGGACGGCGGGGTCAGTGAAGAGGACAGGGAGTTCGTTCAGGACCACAAGCCCATCTTTTCGGAGACAGGTGCGGCCACGTGGTACACGGCGCCCTACAAGGGGCGGAAGGCCGCGAACGGCCAGGTGTTTCGCGACGATGCACTGACAGCGGCGCATCGCACGTTGCCGATGGGGTCGCTGATTGTGGTGACGAACCTGAAGACGCAGCAGGCGTCGGCGATGCGGATCAGCGATCGCGGGCCGTTTGTGCCGGACAAGATTCTGGACCTTTCGATTGCGTCGGCGAAGTCGATCGGGATGTATCGCATGGGGACTGCGCCGGTGCGCATCGATGTGTATGAGACGCCAAAGCCGTTGGATGTGGGCGGGCGGTGGTGCGTGCAGATTGGCGCCTACAAGAGCGAAGACAAGGCGGAGCGGATGAAGGCTGCGCTGGTGCATGCGTATCCCGATGCGAATGTGATCGAGTTTCCGGGCGAGGCGAGTTACTGGGTTCGGATTCGTCCGCATGGCGACGATCGGGCTGAGGCGGAGCAGATTCTGCGCCGGGTGCGGCCGACAGAAGGCGACGCGTATCTGACGCGGCTGGACTGAACAAACCAGGGACTAGAGACTAGGACTCAGAGGCAGCGCGCGATGGCTCCGACGGCGATCAGGAAGACCCCGAAGCCGAGAAACAGGTAGGCCATTTGGTGCGGGCTGAGCGGCACGCCGGGCGCCGGGCTCGGGCCGAGAACCAGCAACAGTACTCCGAGGAAGGCTGCGATGGCGCCGTCGGCGAGGGCTTTGTTCCCGACGGAGCTGCCGCGATTTCGGCATCGCGATCCTCAGGAGTCACGCCGCGAGTATGGCACGACTGCTGCCAGTGGGATCTCTTCGGACGGGCTGAGCATTGCGCGCAAGATTATTAGTGAAGGAATCAATAGCACTGTCGTGTCCTGTTCGCTTCGACGGAACGGGGGTAAAATCGTCCTTCCGAAATCGACCTTCCTCTAATTTCACTGGTTTCGGAGGGGAAGATTCTCCATGCGACTCCAGGCCTTGGGTTCGCTAGTCTTCGTATCGCTCTCTCTATTGATTCCCACCGTTTTGAAAGCGCAGTTCCAGGAACCGACCAAAGAGGAACTGCAGATGACCGACGATCCGAAGGCGCCGGGCGCGGCCGCGGTGTATCTGAATGTCGAAGAAGTGACCAACGATCCGCTACACTTTCACAGCTTTTATGCGCGCGTAAAGGTTTTGCAGGAGAAGGGCAAGGACCTCGCTACGGTCGAGATTCCTTACCAGCACGGCAATATCAAGATCACCGACATGCGCGGACGTACGATCCATGCCGATGGGACAGTGATTCCTCTCGAGGGCAAGCCTGACGATCTGCTGAGTTCGAAGACAGCGGATAAGCAGTTTGGCCGGAAGGTGTTCACCTTGCCGAGTGTCGAGGTCGGCAGCATCCTCGAGTACACCTATCAGGAGAGGTACGACGACAATCACTCTTCCTCGCCCATGTGGCGGATCCAGCGCGAGTATTTCGTGCACAAAGCGCACTACGCGTTCACGCCGTTCAAGGGGTTCCTGAACGGCTTGCAGGGAGCGACGAACCAGTTGCTGGTGGACTCGAAAGGCAACGCAGTCAACTCCCTGATCTGGACCAACATTCTTCCGCCCATTGTGAAGGTGGTGACCGATTCGATCGGCCGATTCACGGTCGATATTTCGGATGTGCCGCCGATTCCGCAGGAAGAGTGGATGCCGCCGCTGAGCAGCGTGCTTTACCACGTGCTGTTTTATTACAAAAGCTCAATGGACCTGACCGATTTCTGGATATCGGAGGCGAAGCGATGGTCGAAGGATGTGGATCATTTTGCGGAGCCAACGAAAGCAATTCAGATGGCGGTGGCCGACATTGTTGCTCCAAGTGACAGCGAACTGGACAAGGCACGGAAGTTATACAAAGCGGTTCAGGCTCTCGATAACACGGACTTTTCGCGCAAGCGGGAGCAGGCGGAGTTGAAGCAACTCGGATTGCGCGAGGCCAAGCGCGCCGAGGATACATGGAACCAGAAGAGTGGATCGAGCCAGGACATCACGCTGCTCTATCTGGCCATGTTGCGCGCGGCAGGATTGACGGCCTACGACATGAAGGTGGTCGATCGCGATCGCGGCATCTTCTTTCCGGGGTATCTGAACTTCGATCAACTGGACGACGATGTGGTGATTCTGAGTTCGGGCGGGAAGGAGATTTTCCTTGATCCGGGGGAGAAGATGTGCCCGTTTCAGACGCTGCAGTGGACTCATGCCGGAGCGATGGGTATCCGGCAGAGCGCCGAGGGCCGCGCCATTCAGTCGACGCCTTCGACGCCGTATGCGGCGAACGCGCTGACCCGTCTTCGGGACATCCATCTTGATGAACATGGCGCGGCAAACGGCGATCTGCACATCATCATGACCGGCCAGGAAGGGATACGCTGGCGCCAGGAATCGTTGCGGAATGACGATGATGAGGTCAAGAAGAGTTTCGATCGTTGGTTGCAGACGATGCTGCCCGAGGGCGTGGAGGGCCATCTCGACCATTTTCTCGGTATGAACGACCCGGATTCGAATCTGATGGCTGTTTGCAAAATCAGCGGTGTGCTGGGGACGGCAACAGCGAAGCGGTTGCTGCTACCCGGATTCTTCTTTCAGACACGGCAGCGGGAGCCGTTTGTGCAGGAGGAGAAGCGTTTGACGCCTGTGGATATGCACTACGGGGAAAAAGTAGTCGATGAGATCGTCTATCACTTCCCGCCGTCGCTGGCAGTGGAGGGGACGCCGCAGGACACGAAGATTCCCTTGAAAGATATGGCGATCTATGCGACCAAGAGCACCCCTGGGACAAATGAGGTGACGATCGCGGATCAGATGTTGCGCGGATTTGCGGTGGTGAAGCCCGAGGAGTACGCCAATTTGCGGGAGTTCTACCAGAAGATAGCCGCCGCGGATCAACAGCAGCTGGTGTTTACGGCTGCCAGTATCGCGACGAAGGGCAATTAGGCGATGCGAAGAACGGGCTGGGCCTTTGTCTTGCTTGGATTCGGGTTGTTGGCCGATTCTGCGTTCGCACGCGATAAGTCCGAGCCTGCGCCGCAATGGGCGGTGGACGCCGCCAAGACGGCGACGCCTGAGTCGGCAAAGAGCGCGCCCGCTGTAGTTCTCTTTGACGAATACCTGATCACCGTGGACGAACAGAATCACGCGGTGGAGCGCGAACGCGAAGCCATTCGGATTCTGAAGCCGCAGGGAAGGGGCTACGCGCATTGTTCGATCGACTACGACGTGGATGAAAAGCTGAATTACTTCCGGTCGTGGACGTTTACCGCGGACGGCCGGCAGTTGCAGGCGATGGAAAGCGACTTCGAGGACCACGGAGCCTATGCAGCGCCGGTGCTTCAATTCACGGAGAGGATTCGCACGGTGAATCCGCCGGGAAGCGATCCGGGGTCGGTGGTGGTATGCGAGACGGAGGAGCGGCTTCGTCCCTACATGAGCGAAGAGGAGTGGGACCTTCAGTCTTCGATTCCTGTGGTGTTTGAAGCCCTCGAACTGGCATTGCCGCCGGGCGGACATTACGCAGATTCCTGGGCGCACTTTGCCGCAGTCAAACCTGAGGAGATGGCGGGCAATCATCTGCGCTGGGAGCTGAAGGATGTTCCCGCGCTCGATTTGGAGAATGTGCGGGCCACGCCGCCGTGGCGAGCGTTGGCGGCTCGGATGTCGGTGAAGTGGGGGGACTCCGCCGTGAAGGGCGCGGACAATCAGTGGCGGGCATTGGGGTTGTGGCAGGCAAAGCTCGAAGAGCATCGGCCCGATGCGACGCCGGAGATTGCAGCGAGGGCGAAGGAACTGACGGCCGACGCGACCGATCTCTACACCAAGCTGAGCCGTATTACGGGCTACATCCAGAAGAACGTGCGCTACTTCATCGTGGCGGAGGGAATCGGCGGCTGGCAGGCGCACTCTGCCGCGGAGATCTTCCGCAATCGCTATGGCGACTGCAAGGACAAGACCACACTGCTGATTTCGATGCTGCAGTCGGTTGGGATTCAGGCCTACTACCTGCACGTGGATAGCCGGCGCGGGGTGATCGATCCGAATGCGCCGTCGCTGGTGGGCAATCACATGATCACGGCGATTGAACTGCCGGAGGGCACTTCCGATCCGCGGTTAATGGCGCGGGTGAAGACGGCGAGCGGAAAGAACCTGCTGATCTTCGATCCCACGGATGAGGAGACGCCGGTGGGGCTGATCCGGCCGGAACTGCAGGGAGCATGGGGCAACATTTCGGACGGTGAAGGCAGCCAGGTGCTGAAGATGCCGGTGCTTCCGCCGGAGTCAGCGGGACTGGTGCGCGAGGGAGCTTTCGTTCTAAGTGCGGATGGCGGGTTGGCGGGCGATCTGCACGAGACGTTCACCGGAGGCGATGCGACGGACGAGAGGTGGTTCCTGAAGGACAACGACACGAAGGAAGTGCGCGAGACGCTGGAGGAGCGGATGGCGGCCGACCTGCCGGGGGTTGCATTCAAGGGCTATGAGTTCAAAGGGACGCCCGATCTGGACCAGCCGTTGAAACTCGATTTGCACTTCGATGCGGCGATGTACGCGCATCCGTCGGGACCGCTGCTGCTGCTGCGGCCGCGCATCGTGGGCAGCCATGCGCATCCTGCGCCGGACGTGATGGAAGGCAAGCCGCGCGCGTATCCGATCGAGATCGGGCATCCAGGTCGCTGGCATGACAGCTACGACGTGACGCTGCCGGCGGGGTATGCGGTGGATGAGTTGCCTGAGCCGGTCAGCGTCGATATGGATTTTGCGAGCTATCACGCGTCTGCGACGGCCAAGGGCAACGTGCTGCACTACGAGCGCGAGTATGTTGTGCGGGCGGTCGAGGTGCCCGCGACGCGGGCTGCGGACTATCGGAAGCTCGAGTGCGCGATTGTGATGGACGAGCGGGGGACGGCGCTGTTGAAGAAGCAGTGAGGGGAGATCAGGCTGCTACAGCTCATCTGCATCGGGCGGAACCGAGGCGGAGCCGCCCCGGGAGCTGGGGCGGAGAGGGCGAAGGACGGGAATCGCAACATCGCCGTCTCCGCGATCGTCGCGGCGGGGAGCGATCTGATAGCGGGCGAAGCGCATGGAGTATTCCGGGCGGCCATGAGGGCTTGAGCGTAATACTTCTGCGAGCGGGACGAGCGCTTCGATCTCACACCATCCGTCGACACTGTCCATTTTCTCGATGCGCCCGCGTCGCGCGTTGATGTCTTCTTCGACCGCTGCGGCTAACTGTTCGGGGATGTCGATGGCGACGGCCATCACCGGTTCCATCAGGACTGGCGATGCCTTCCGGGCTGCTTCCTTGAACGCGATGGACCCGGCAAACATGAACGCCATTTCGTTTGAGTCGGTCTCGTGGTAGCTGCCGTCGAACAGTGTCACCTTCACATCGATCATCGGGAAGCCGGCAAGCATGCCCAGTTCCATCGCACTCCGAATGCCCAGATTGACGTGCTGGATGTATTGCTGTGGAATCGCACCGGCCTCGATCTCGTCGACGAATGCGTTGCCTTTGCCCGGTTCGTTGGGCTCGATGCGCAGCCAGCAGTGGCCGTAGTTACCTGCACCTCCGGTCTGCCGCATGTATTTGCCTTCTGCTTCGACGGGCCTGCGGATCGTCTCGCGATAGCCGATGCGCAGTTCGCTCAACCCGATCGGTGCTGTCTGCTGGAGGCGTTCGCAGACGGTTTCCAGTTGCAGTTCATCCTCGCCGACCAGGAGAAGACAGTGAAGCTGCTGGACAGCGATGCCGCTTGTCGGGTCCGCTTCGATGGCTCGAAGTTGCTGCTCGACGATTTTGCGCTCGTCGTCTGTGCCGGTCACGATTTCGATGAAGAGGATGGGGTGAATCGGATGCATGCACGGCCTCGGAATCGAAAGCCCAACTCAATTGATTTTGGCGTCTTCTTCGATAGGACTCAAGCTGAGCCAGAGTTGCGGCGTTGGGTTCGTTGCTTTCCCAGGTCTCAGAATCGAGACCTGGGGCACTCATTTTCGTGCGGATCGGTGCGTTGCAAGAAGCTGACGAACTCGATTCGCTAGTTGGGCGGGGCGTAGAAGGGGAGCTTGTCGTTTTTCTCGTTGGCGCGGCGGATGGTGATGTCGTCGAGAAGGAGCGCGGGGGCGAGGACGGTCTCGGGGATTTCGCCGGGGTAGTTGCCGACCCACAAATCTTTTCCGGCAGTCTCCAGGCTGGAGCGCAGGGCACGCTGGTCCAAATCCGAAATACGTCCGCCCCGGACGAGCTGGCGCGTGCCATCGGGAGTGACGCGATAGAGCAGGCGCGGATTGAGCGGGCCGCCGAGCGTTTCGACATAGTAGACGGCTTTGAGGTCGCGATCCCTGGCCATGTCGAGGAGCTTCTTGTTCAGGTCGTCGTCGCTCAGGCCTTCTTTGGCGGTGATCTTGAGGACACCGATGGAGGGGCGTGCGGGTCCGGAGACGGCAGCGCGCCCGTGGCCGTTCGATTCCGGGAAGTCGCGCACGGGCTGGCGGCCGATGAGGTAGTTCTCAAGCCTGCCGCTGCTGACTAGATCGACTGACTGCGCGGGGACTCCTTCGTCGTCGATGTCGTAAGCGCCGACGAGGTGCTTGCCATTGAGTGCCTTCAGACCCGGATCGTCGGTGGCATCGAGAAAATCGGGGAGAACACGCGCGTCGAAGCTGGAGGCGAAGGGGCCGTTGGTGCGGGCCTCGGTGCCGAGGCGCGGGCGGGTTGCGATGACTCCGGGGCCTATGAGCATGCGCAGGGTGTCGGCGGCGGCGTCGGCGCTGAGCAGGACGGGGCCGTGGTACTCCTCTTCAACGAGCGGAGCGCGGCGCAGGTCGTCGAGCGAGGCGATGAGCTTGACGGCGTGGGCGGCAAAGGCGTCGGGCGCATCGAGGTCGGCGAGGGCGATGCCACTGGTGGAGTAGGAGCGATCGAGCTTCATGCCATCGTCGGCCTGCGTGCCGATGCCGAATGTTTCCTGATAGCTTGAGGCGGATTTGCGCACGATGGCGCCTTCGCTGTTGACGAGGCGTGTGGTGATGACGCGCGCGTGGAAGACGGCGTTGGAGTATTGGATGCCGCCGGCGATGGACTTAAGGGAGGCTTCGGTGCGGAAGAGACCGCTGGCCTCGACGACGCGCTTTTGCCATGTGGTCTCGTCGAGTGTGAGGGTCTGCGGTTCGGCGAGCGAGACCAGAGGCCTTTCGTGGCTGAAGTCGTCGGCCTGGGGGGGAGTTTCGACCTGTTTGAGAGCGGCCTGCTTTTGCGCGTAGGCGGCAAGGGCGTTCTTGTACGCTTGATCGGTCGCGGTCCAGAGCGTGGAGCGCAGGGCGATGGGATCGTCGTCGATCGTGGCCATTTCAATTGCGCCGTCGCCGCGGCCGCCGGAGCTGTCGGTTTTGTAGTCGCCGACCAGGACGGTGACGCGCGCGACACGGCCGTGATTACGGTTGATGCCTTGGGTGGCGCCGAAGGTGGCGCGCGTGTCGAAGTCGTCGATGTCTTCGATGCGGTACTGGATGAAGAAAGGCTTTTGGAAGCCGGGGAGCTGAAGCTGGCTGACGCTACGGTCGAGCTCGGTGAGCACGGCGGCGAGGATTCTATCTTTTTCGGCATCGGACCGAGTGGATTGACCGAGAAGCGGAGAAGTAAGGAGGAGCGCGAGGATAGTGGTTGTCCACACACGGCGCAGAAGTGGCAGGAAGGCCTTGCGAACAGCAGATCCTTCGCCCCGCTTTCCCCATGAACAACTAGCGCTGTTCACGGGGCCCCAGGTCACCCCACGGGCGAGGACCTGTCCGTGGGGGCCCCAGGCACGCGGGTTCTCAGGATCACACCGAAGAGGAGAGGTCATTGGGCCTCCTTCGCCGAGGGGATGGGCAGAATCGGCGGGCGGTCGATGCCCTGGGGCTGGCGCTGGGTTTCGATCTCGCTGAGCAGCATGGCTGGCGCGACGGCGCTGACCGGAACTGTACCGGACTCGGCGCCGCACTCGCCATTGAAGACTTCAGGCTTGTCGCTGGTGGCGACGATGCGCTTCATCGCTGCGAGCGGCGTGCCGACGATGGCGACACCGCGCACGAGTTCATCGGGCCGGCCGTCGACGTAGACGCGCCAGACGACCAACGGAATGACTTGAAATGCCTGGGGCGAGCTGCGCTGGGTCACGGCGAATCCGGATGAGATGTCTTCGAAGTAGAGGCCATAGGGTTTGTCCTGCTTTTTTGCTTCGTCGACTAGTTGCTTGCGCAGTTCGGCGTCGGGGACGGTTTTTGTCGAGGTGACGATGAGGTTGCCCTGGCGGCCGGTGGGCATGCGGCCGGCCTGGGCGCGGCCGTGTCCGTTGGACTCGGCGAAGCTGGCGATGGGCAGGCGCGACATGAGGAAGGTCTTGAGGATGCCGTCCTGAATGAGCTCGACGCGCCGGGCTTTCTGGCCCTCGTCGTCGTAGGTATAGCTGCCGCTGAGCCAAATTCGGCCATAGGTGGTGCGGGTGGGGTCGTCGGCGACGGAGAGGAAGCTGGGCAGGATGTCTTTGCCGATTTCCTTGGTAAAGGTCTGGCCTTCGTCGTCGCCGCGTTGGCGCTGGCCTTCGAGCCGGTGGCCGAGGACCTCGTGAAAGAAGACGGCGGAGGCGCGGCCGGAGAGGATGGCGGGTCCATCGAAGGGTTCGGTGACGGGAGCTTTGCGCAGAGCCTCGAGGCTCGTGCCGAGGGCGCGAGCAGCGGATTCCAAATCTGCCTGCAGGGGCAGGCCGTCGGCGGTTTCGGCTTCGAAGGTCTGATCGCGAAAGAGGTCCATGCCGTCGTCGGCGCGGGTGACGGCGAGGATGACGAGGCGCGCCTGCAGATGGGGTGCAACGACGCGGGAGCCCTCGGAAGAGACGAAGTAATCGGTCTCGTTCTGCACGGTGAAGAGGACGAGGTTGCGATAGACGTCAGGGTAGTCGCGGAAGATGCGCGAGAGGGCACGGACCCGCTGTTCCCACGAGGGGCGGTCGATGGCGATGGGCGGCGCCGGCTTGGCGATGGAGACTTGCGGTGGTTCGGTGGAGAAGTCGGGCGAGGTGTCTTCTTCTTTGGCGCGGACTTGGGCTTCGGTCTGGACGCGCAGGTAGTTGTCGACAGCGTTGCCATAGCCGCCGTTGGTGGCGACCCAGAGAGAACGTGCGATGGCTTGGCGATCGTCGACCACGGGCAGCTCGACGGTGTTGACAGCGGAGCCACGATGGTCGCCGTGGGTGTTGTCGAGCTTGGGCGAACCGATGCGCACCTGGATATCGGCAACCCGCACATGGCTCGACCCGCTGCCGGCAAGCGCGCCATATTGCGCGCGAATCATGACGGCGTTGGCGTCGCTGACCGAGTAGCTGAGAAAGTAGGGCGGAAGCTGCTTGTCGTTAGGAGTTCCGGCGGGGGGCGCAGTGGAGCCGTGGCCGAGCGAGGTGAAGGCGCGCTGTAGCTCGGTGGTCATCGCGTCTAACAGCACAGGGACGGGCTGCCCAGAAGCGGACTGATTCGGGGCAAGGGCGGCGCTCGATGCGGAAGAGATGGCGCAGAAGCTAAGGCCCAGGAAGCAGAGACAGCGCGGGAGAGGACAATTTTGTGGCATAGATTGGCGGAGATCAGGTAAAAGCGGGTACAGCTTCGATTGTCGCAGATTGGACAGTAGGAAGGAGTTCTCCGATGCGCATCGTTCGTGCATTCGTTGTGGCGGTTTTCTTGGTTGCCATGGGTTCTGGGGTCGGGTTGGGACAGGTGGCAGGACAGGCCGCGCCTGGAGCGCAGGGACAGACGGCACAGACGCAACAGGGCTATCACCTGCCGCCGGAAAAGCTGGCGAAGGCGATTGCGCTGAACCGCATTCGCAATATCGAGCATTTTGTCGATGCGTTCTGGGGACTGCTGGTGCTGTGGCTGCTGCTTTCGACGCGGGCGGCTGCGGGGATGGAGGCGTGGGCCAAGCGCGCGTCGAACAAGAGATGGATACGGGGGCTGGTGTTCTTTGCTTCGCTGATTGTGGTGCTGACGCTGACCGAGTTGCCTCTCGATGCGTACATGCACAATGTGAGCCGGGACTACGGCATTAGCGTGCAGGGATGGGGAAGCTGGTTTGGGGACCAGGGGAAGGCGTTGGGGCTGTCGGTGGTGTTCGGATCACTGGTGATGCTGCTCTTCCAGTGGATCGTGAAGAAGTGGCCGCGGCGGTATTGGTTTGGGATTTGGGTGGCGACCCTGCCGCTGATGGTGCTGGCGGTGTTTGTGTCGCCGTTGATTGAGCCGCTGTTCAACAAATATGAGCCGCTGAGCAAAAACTACCCGGGGCTGGTGGCTGAACTTGAGAAGGTGGCGCAGCGGACGGGAACAAATATTCCTCCGGAGCGCATGTTTCTGATGAAGGCCAGCGAAAAGACGAACGGGCTGAATGCCTACGTCAGCGGCCTGGGCGCGACGAAGCGGATCGTGGTGTGGGATACGACGGCAGGCCGGGTGCCGGACGATGTGGTCATGTTTGTGTTCGGGCACGAGAGCGGGCACTACGTGCTCAATCACATTCCAAAGATGCTGACGGGATTCGCGGTCGCGCTGTTCTTTGTGTATTGGGGATGCGCGGCGTTCTCGAACTGGCTGGCGCGGAAGTTTGGGGCGCGCTGGGGACTGGATACGGAAGCGCCCCTGGCGTCGAGGGCGGGATTCGTGGTGCTGCTGTTCACGATTTCGGTGGCGAGCTTTGTGCTGGAGCCTGCGAGCAATGCATTCAGCCGGCACTTCGAGCATCAGGCAGATGTGTACGGGCAGGAAGCTGTGCACGGGCTGATTGCCGACCCGCAGAAAACAGCCGTGGTGGGATTCAACGCGCTGGGGGAGGCGTGGCTGGAAGATCCCGATCCGAGCCCGTTCGTGGAGTTCTGGGAGTACAGCCATCCTTCGGTGAAGACGCGGGCGAACTTTGCGGCGCACTACGATCCTTGGGCGAATGGTGGGCGCGGGGAGTTCTTTGCGCAGTGACCGAGGAACAGGGACTGAGGGACTAGTGGCCTGTAACGGCTGAAGTGGGAGTAATGCGGTTTGCGGGATCGAAGTAGCGCCATTTCACGGTCTTTGGCACCTTGTTGTAGTGGTGGATGTATTTCATGAGTTTCCTGCGC